>Ga0209278_1000170_pt1 | contig 80056 bp, 72 predicted proteins | sample JI81BgreenDNA_FD_187504 | JGI IMG/M metagenome (GOLD analysis project Ga0209278, IMG submission 187504) | Wastewater effluent complex algal communities from Wisconsin, to seasonally profile nutrient transformation and Carbon sequestration -... | ecosystem: Engineered > WWTP > Effluent > Algae... | reverse complement strand
TATTCTTACCATTGAAGAACCTAAATATCAAGTAATTCTTTACAATGACGATTTTAACACCTTTGAATTTGTAATAGAAACACTTATAAAAGTGTGTAAACATGAACCTTTACAAGCTGAGCAATGTACCTATTTAGTTCATTTTGCTGGAAAATGTTCAGTCAAAATAGGATCATGGGATGAATTAAGCCCAATTTGCGATGCTTTGCTTATCCGCGGACTCACTGCGGCCATTGAATCTTTATCTTAAAAAATTGTATGAAAAAAATAATCGTCCTTGCAGGAATCGTAGCCTTTGCTTTTTCTTGCTCAAAAGTTGCTGTTACGGGCAGAAAACAGTTAAGCCTAGTGCCTGACAATGAAATTAACAAAATGAGTTTTTCACAATATGATGAAGTGAAAAACACCAGTAAATTGGTTGCTGATAGTGATCCAAGAACTCAAATGATTAAAAGAGTGGGTGAGAAGATTGCTAATTCTGTAACGCAATACATGACGCAAAATAATTTGCAAGCTAGTATTGAAGGTTTTAGCTGGGAATTTAATTTAATTGATGAAGAAACCGTAAACGCTTGGTGCATGCCTGGTGGAAAAGTGGCTTTTTATACCGGAATCTTGCCTATTACCCAAGATGAACTAGGTGTTGCGGTGGTTATGGGGCATGAAGTAGCGCATGCTGTTGCTAAACACGGTAGCGAAAGAATGAGTCAAGGTTTGGTTGCTAATGGCCTTTTAATGGGTTTGCAAACCGCTACTAGTATGAATCCATCTTTAACCAATAATCTTTTATTAATGTCGGTTGGTTTAGGATCGCAATTAGGTATTCTAAAGTTTTCAAGAAGTCACGAAAGTGAAGCGGATAGGATGGGTTTGATTTTTATGGCTATGGCAGGTTATCAACCTGAAGCTGCTGTTGGTTTTTGGGAAAGAATGGCTGCTGCTGGTGGCGGACAAAAACCACCGGAAATGTTAAGTACGCACCCAAGCGATGACCGCAGGATTTCGGATATTAAAAAACATTTAGTTGAAGCGAAAAAATATTATAAACCTCAGTAATTAACGCCAATAATTTTAAAGTTTTCCATTTGATTATCGAAGGTTTTTAAACTTAAAAAATACATTCCTGCTGGTATATTAGTTATTTCAATGATGGATGAATGAAAAGAGTTTTGCTCAAAAATTACTTTTCCACTAAAATCAGAAATAGATAATTCTTTAAGATTATTGATATCATTGACTTTAACATTTACTTTCCCAACATGTGGATTGGGATAAATGTTTACACCCAAATGAGAAGAAGTATTTTCTTTAAGTCCGGTTTGTAAATCAATTCGGCTCACAAAAACATCTTGGTCGCCAATGCTAGTGAAAGTTTGATTGCCAAAATTGGCACCATCAAAAAAAGTTCCCGTTGCAAAAACATTTCCTGCATTGTCAATAGTTATTCCATTTACAAATTCATTCCAAGTTGCGCCACCTGCCGCTAATCCCATTTTATAAGTACCATCAGCATCAAATTTTACTATAAATGCATCATAATTTCCCCAACCTGTTAAAACATTTTGATCGAAAGAAAGAGATGGAACAGAATTAACTCCCACTAAAATATCACCATAATTATCGATTGCTATACATTTTCCCTCAGCATCAAGACCATTTCCTATTTTAAGCCAAATTAGATTTCCAGAGGTATCAATTTTAGCTAAAAACATATTCATTCCTAAAGCATCAAAGGTTTGATTGCCAAAATAAAAATTACTAACCACAGTTCCGGTTACATAAATGTTGTTTTGTTTATCATAAGTTAAGGCATAAGCATTATCTCTTATAATGCTACCAAAGTCGAAATTTCCACCTGCTTTTTGTGCCCACAAACAATCGCCTAAAGAATCGTATTTAGCTATAAAAATATCTTGTGACCCTAAAGCTGTTAAAGTAAAATTTCCGAAATTTCGAGTTCCTGAAAAATAACCGGTAGTGTAAATGTTTCCGTTTAAATCAATATCAATTGAATTTGTATAAACAGAAGATGGAATGGTAAAAATTTCGTTTCCAGAGCTGTCATATTTAGCAAATGCAATTCCATCTCCTGATATGAAAATATTATTGTGGTTTTGGAAACAAATGGTTTTAATTGAACCTGCTGTTATATTTTTTGTCCAAATTAAATCGCCATCAAAACTAATTTTTGAAAAGGTACTGGGACTAGAAGTTGAAACGTATATAAAACCTTGATTATCACTTTCAATTGAATTAACCATTCCAAAACCAAGACCTTTATACCAAATTTGTGTTCCAAAGTAATCATATTTATATACCATAGCGGAATTTAAACCTCTTCCTCCTGCATAACAATTACCCAAATTATCACTACAAATGGCTGTTCCATAATCTCGCGAGGTAGAACCAATTTGTTTTGTCCAAATAAAATCTTGTGCTGAAAGTTTTAAAACAGAGATAAAAAAAATAAAAAATAGCTTTTTCATAGGTTTTTGAAATTATTAACGTTTTGGAACAATTAATATTTTGAGATTTATTTTCGAACTCATTGATTTGAGGCTAAATCATTTTCAATTGCCAGAATCAATAATTTTTGATTTAATTTTAAAATATCAACAATGGTTGATAAGATTAGAATTTCATTGGTTTTTATAAGCATTAAAAAAATAAATTTGTAGCCATTTTTAAAAAAATAACCGTGACCCTTATTAAATCAATTTCAGGTATAAGAGGAACTATTGGAGGTGCAATAGGCGATAACTTAACCCCACAAGATTTAGTTAAATTTACAGCTGCTTTTGGCGCTTGGATAATTTCACAATCGAAAAATAATAAATGTAAAATAATCATTGGCAGAGATGCTCGTCTTTCCGGACAAATGGTTTCGAATATTGTTTCAGGAACTTTAATGTCGTTAGGAATAGATGTGATAGATTTAGGACTTTCAACAACACCAACAGTTGAAGTTGCTGTGCCTGCCGAAAATGCTGATGGAGGAATTATTTTAACTGCCAGCCACAATCCAAAACAATGGAATGCGCTAAAATTATTGAATTCAAAAGGTGAGTTTATTTCAGGTAAAGAAGGCGAAAAAGTGCTTCAAATGGCTGAAAAAGATGCTTTTACTTTTGTAGATGTTAACAAATTAGGTCGATACACTCAAAATGACTCATATCTACAAAAACATATTGATGCCATTTTAGCTTTAGAATTGGTAGATGTTGAAGCTATAAAATCTAAAAAATTTAAAATTGCTATTGATGCTATAAATTCAACTGGTGGTGTTTATGTGCCAGCTTTACTAAAAGCTTTAGGAGTAGAAGAAATTTATGAATTAAATTGCGAACCAACAGGCGAGTTTGCTCACAATCCTGAACCATTGCCTGAACATTTGAATGAAATTGCGCAATTGGTGAAAAAGAAAAATGCACATTTGGGAATCGTGGTTGACCCAGATGTTGATAGATTGGCTTTAATCATGGAAAATGGGGACATGTTTGGTGAAGAATATACATTAGTTGCTGTTGCCGATTATGTTTTAAAAAATAAAAAAGGAAATACTGTTTCTAATCTTTCTTCAACTAGAGCTTTAAGAGATGTAACCGAAAAAGCAGGCGCAGAATATTCAGCATCGGCCGTAGGAGAGGTGAATGTGGTTGAAATGATGAAAAAAGTAAATGCTGTAATTGGCGGAGAAGGAAATGGTGGAATCATTTATCCTGAATTGCATTATGGTAGAGATGCTTTAGTGGGCATAGCTTTGTTTTTAAGCCATTTGGCAAAATCAGGAAAATCTTGTTCTACCTTGCGTTCATCTTATCCAAATTATTACATTTCGAAAAATAAGATTGAATTAACACCTGATTTGAATGTGGATAATATCCTAAAACTTATTCAGAAAAAGTATAAAAAACAACCTATTAATACAATTGATGGTGTGAAAATTGAATTCGATAAAGAATGGGTTCATTTAAGAAAATCAAACACAGAACCTATCATTAGAATTTACAGCGAAAGCGAAACAAAAAGTACTGCTGACCATTTGGCCAACAAAATAATTAGCGATATCAAAGAAATTGTAAATAACAATGAGAGTATATTTGGATAATGCGGCTACAACGCCAATAGCAAAAGAGGTTTTAGAAACCATTTTTCCAATAATGGAAAAAAACTTTGGAAATCCTTCTTCCACCCATTCATTTGGGCGAGAGGTGAAAGCTATCTTAGAAAACTCTAGAAAAATTGTTGCCAAACATCTAAATTGCTTATCATCTGAAATATTTTTTACTTCAGGAGGTACAGAAGCCGATAACATGGCCATTAATTGTTCGGTGTATGACTTAGGAGTTAAACATATCATTACTTCCGCCATTGAGCATCATGCGGTTTTGCATACTGTAGAAAAATTGGCCGAAAAAGGCTTTGTAAAATTAAGTTTGGTAAATCTGGATGAAAAAGGCAATATCGACTTAAAACACTTAGAAACATTATTGCAAAACAATGAAAAAACCTTAGTTACCTTAATGCATGCCAATAATGAAATTGGCAACGTTTTGCCTTTGTTTGAAGTAGGTGAAATTTGTAAAAAATATGATGCCATTTTTCATAGCGATACAGTTCAAACAATGGGGCATTTCCCAATTGACTTAAAAAATACACACATTCACTTTATTACTTGCGCTGCACACAAATTTCATGGACCAAAAGGAATAGGATTTTTGTATGTAAACCATAACATTAAAATAAATCCATTTATACATGGAGGTGCGCAAGAAAGAAATTTGAGAGGTGGAACTGAAAATATTTATGGCATTGCTGGTTTAGCAAAGGCTTTAGACTTAGCTTGCAGCGAAATTGAAGAACATAAACATCATGTTTTATCTTTAAAAAAGTACATGATTAACCAATTATCAGAAAAAGTTTCAGGTATTTTATTTAATGGTGATTCAGCTTCTGAAAATGCTCTTTACACCGTTTTAAATGTTTCTTTTCCGCCACACGAAGGCAGTGAAATGTTATTGTTTAAACTCGATTTAGCAGGCGTTGCTTGTTCGGGTGGAAGCGCTTGCAGTTCAGGAAGCAACAAAGGTTCGCATGTGTTGGGCGCATTAAATGTACCTAGCAATCGCGCTAATGTTCGTTTTTCTTTCAGTCGATTTACAACAAAAGAAGATATAGATTTTGCCGTTGAAAAAGTTGTAGAAGCAATACAATCTTAGTTTGGAAAACAAAACACAAATTAACAATCCTTTACACGGAAAAACACTCGAAAAAATTGTAACTGATTTACAACAAAAATTTGGGTGGAAATTTTTAGCAGAAAATATTGATATCAATTGTTTTAAAAGCAATCCAAGCATAAAATCAAGCTTAACTTTTTTAAGAAAAACACCTTGGGCAAGAAAAAAAGTGGAAGATTTTTATTTAGACCATTTTTCGCTTTTTAATGAATAATTTTTATGCAAAAAAACGCGGAAACCGAAAATCCAATTGATATTTATAATCATCATTTAAAGCTACTGAATAAAGAAATTGAAAGATTAAAAAAACAATCAAGGTATTTTTCATTATTCAGAGTCTTGAGTTTTTTATTGATACTTTTTCTAGCATATTTCAGTTGGACAAATCAGGCTTATTGGCAATTTCCTTTTTTACTTATAACAATTTCAATTTTTGCCATTTTGGTTAAAAAACAAGTGAATTGTGACAATGAAATTATTTTTAAAGAAGCCTTAAAAAAACACATTATCAAAGAGTTGGAAGCCTTGGAAGGTAATTTTTCATCTTTTGAAAACGGCAATGAGTTTTTAAATTTTGATCATCCTTATGCTTTTGATTTAGATATTTTTGGACAAAATTCTCTTTTTCAACGTTGCAACCGTGCCTTTTCTGATGGCGGAAAACGTAAAACAGCCGATTATTTATTGCAACCTATTTTAGATGCAAATACTATTTTATCGAGGCAAAAATTGTTTGCTGAATTAAATCAAAAATTCGAATTTGTTTGGCAATGGTTGGCGCTATCGAGTTTGTATCCTTTTTCGAATAAAAAAATGGAACAAATTAAACTGTGGTTAAATGCAAAATCGAATTTTGAGCCTTCTAAAACTTTTCAATTTTTCATTCGTTTTTTTCCGGTTTTAACGGTTTCAACCTGGTTGGCTTATGGATTCGATTTTTTACCTTATCAAATTCCTGTGCTTTTATCATCTATTCAGCTTTTTGTAAGCTATTTTAATGCAAAAAAGATAAATGAAATTCATCAAAATTTAAACGATAAATTTCAACTTTTTCAAAACATTTCGGCCCAAATTTTATTATTCGAAAAGCAAAACTTTGAACAAGAAATTTTAAAAAATTGGCAGCAAAAAACCTCTTTTGATAACAAAAAAGCCAGCGAAATTTTAGCCGAACTTTCTAACATCATGAAAAGGTTTGACAATCGCTACAATGTTTTTGTGATTTTTGTATTAAACGCTTTATTTTTTTATGAAATAAAAACGGTTTTAAAATTGAATAATTGGAAGAATAAGTATGCCAATTCATTAGATATTTGGTTTAATTTAATTTTTGAAGTAGAAGCTTTATCCAGCTTGGCAACTTTTAATTTTAATCATCCAAATTTTTCATTGCCACAAATTGAAAATAAAGTCAATTTTATTAAAACCGAAGAACTTTCTCATCCATTTATTTCACCTAAAAAAAGTGTTTCAAACAATTTTGAGATGGAAGGGAAGGGACAATATTTTATTGTTACAGGCTCCAACATGTCAGGAAAAAGTACTTTTTTAAGGACTTTAGGTTTAAACTCCGTTTTGGCTGGAATTGGTTTAAATGTTTGTGCAAAAATGTATGCTTTTTCACCCAAAGAAATTTACACCAGCATGCGCATCAACGATTCATTACAGGAAAATGAATCTTATTTTTATGCTGAAATAAAACGATTGAAAAAGATAACCGAAAGGGCAGAGGAGACCGAACCAGCTTTAATTTTATTGGATGAAATTTTAAGAGGTACCAATTCGCTTGATAAACACAAAGGTTCGGAAGCTTTAATGCAAAAATTGGTGCAGCTTAATTCGAGTGGAGTATTGGCAACTCATGATTTATCTTTAGGCAAATTGGCCGAAGAAAACCCTAAACAATTCACCAATAAATGTTTTGAATCGCAGGTGCTTAACAATGAACTTTATTTTGATTATACCATGCGCGATGGTGTTTGTCAAAATTTAAATGCAGTATTTTTAATGCAAAAAATGGGCATTATGTCCTAAAATTTATACAATGAAATTATACTTAATTCCTTCGCTTTTGGGTGATGAAGCAACTGTTCATCAATCATTACCACTTTATAATTTAGAAGTTTTAAATGGTTTGAAAATTTTTGTGGTCGAAGATTTACGTTCAGCCCGAAGGTTTATCAAAAAATGTAATCCACAAGCTGATATTGATAGTTTGACTTTTTTTCTTTTAAATGAACACAGCAGCGAAAAAGATTTAATGGAATTAAAAGCTGTTTTAAAACAAAAAAACGAAATTGGCTTGATTAGCGAAGCTGGACTTCCATGCGTAGCCGATCCGGGAAGTCAATTGGTGCAATTAGCGCATGTAGAAAATTATGAAATAATTCCATTAATTGGTCCTGGCTCTATTTATTTGGCTTTGATGGCTTCAGGATTTAATGGACAAAATTTTGCTTTTAATGGTTATTTACCATTAGAAAAAAAACAAAGGCAGGAAGCAATTAAAAATTATGAAAATCTGGCCAAAAAGAATAAGCAAACGCAAATATTTATTGAAACGCCTTACAGAAACAATCAATTATTAGAAGAAATTTTAAATACTTGTAAGCTAGAAACCAGTGTTTGCATAGCGCATTCCATTAGTTTACCTCAGCAATTTATAAAAACCAAAACGGTTTTAGATTGGTTGAAGCAAAAACCAGAATTAAATAAAAAGCCTTGCATTTTTTTGATTTATGATACTGGTAATGTAAAGCTTAATTAAAAAAAAATATTTAGCGAAAATTCGCTAAAATGAAAAATTGATTATATTTGAGCACTGAAATAATTGATCAGGGAGATAAGTCACTAATTCCCGTTAAATTCATGATCTCTGATTTAAAAAAAAGCCGCTTTTTCCCGAGGCGGCTTTTTGTTTTAATGTTTATTTGGAAGATGATTTTTTTGAGGTTGAATTTGTTAAATTAATGACTTAAAAATAATCATTGTTAATTTACCAGTTTTCTTCGCCATTAGCTTTAAAACTCCAAGCATTTTCAAATAAAACTCTTTTTGTTTTAAATGTTGATTTATTTATTCCATTTTTATTAACTAGAGTAACAGAATTCCAATAGATTTTTTGTTCAGTTGAGCTAAAGGAAAAATCATATATTTTTCTATCGTATCCACTCATTCTTTTCTCGTAATTAGATTCATTTTCAATATAAGTGGTAACTATGATGTTTGAATTCTTAATTTGAAGACTTAGTCTATAATCATCTTCTTTATCAATTAGATGCTCATTTACACTTAAAATTTCAAATGTGCTATCTTTTTTACCGATGGCAATACCAATTTTCGTTTTATAAGATATATCATAATATCCATTGGGATTATTGTTTTCTAAAGATTTTCTGGTGAAAAAAATTACATCTTCAATACTATCATTATTAATGTCACCAAATTCATATTTAATAAGTTTAAAACTTGGAAATTCGGATTTAATTAAATCTTTTAAATCCAGATGTTTAGATTTTACTTCAATTAATGAATCACCATTAAAACGCATTATAGAGGTATATTGATTATCTGTTAAATTGATGTAATTTTCCTCACAATCATCTATTGGACATATATCAATTGACTCTGATTCATAACTATGTAAAACCATTTGATTTGGAATTCCGTTTTGTTCACTTGGAAATATAAAATGTGTTCCTTCACTGAATCCACCATCGCCAATTCCACCGCTAGAGCAAAAGAATTTAATATTGCTTCCATTCCATAAGAAAAACTGGTCTCCTCCCCAATGTCCACAACTATGGGAAATATGCTCAATTGCAATAAAATCATAACCTTCACCAAATCCTAAATCACCGAAAGATTGAATGGATTCTCCATATCCCCAATTGTTATTTAAATTAAAACTTGCTTTTATTTCACCTTTATAAAAAACGAATAATGCATTATTGCCCAGTAAATAAGTAGTATTTGTGTCGTCATTGTCATAAATATACATTCTAGGAATCGAGATTGATTTTCCCCATATATAACCAACTTTTTCTTTCCATTTAATTTTATACCAATAATTGTGTTCATCATTTATAACGTCCCTTTTTTTTGATTCCTCAATAAATTCTACAAAAGTGTATTTTGATAAACTTCCAATTATTTTCGAATTTAAATTAGGGTCCTCTCTGAAATTAACATTATCACCAATAATAATATAAGAAGTTATAGAATCTTGTACTTTTTTTTGAGATGATAGATGCAAAGAGTGTATGTTCTCTTTTTCACATCTACTATCAAAATTAACATTTAAACCATCAAAAGAATAAATTAAGTCAGAGTCTCTTAATTTGAAATAAAGTTTTTCTTTTACAGCATGAAGAGGTAATACGTTGTTAAAGTATGAGTATCTTTCATAGGGCTTATCTTTAAATTCCCCTTTGTTTATCAAACTATCCTTTAAAAAAACTTTATATTTTATTACTTGTGCATCATTTTTAACTAAAATGCGATTTCCATTGCTATGTATAAAATTGTTATTAGCTAAGGTATTACCCCAAATGTAGCCGACACTATTTTTGTAAAGTATTTTATACCAATAATCTATTCTATTATTGATTGTATCTGTTGAACGTTCTTCATCACAAATAACTATTTCAGTTCCATGAGTTAAGATTCCGATAATTTTAGCGTTTAAATCATCTTTTTCTCTAATATTTGCTTCTTCAGAGAATACAAATCTTCTATCATTGTTTTCGTAAAACTGGCCGTACAAAAGGGAAGTTTTAATAAGAAACCAGATAATTAAAAGCTTATTTATCATTTGAAAATTTGAGTAAAAAAGTGAGTCAGAAAAATCTACTTTGGTTTAGAAACTATTTCCGCAATCTTATTTTGTAAGCAAAGTCAATACTTATTAAATGTTCATATTCGAATTTATTAGTCATTTTAGGTCTAAAAAAACTTGGTTTGTAAATACAACCCACATAAGCATTTTCGAACAATTCATAGTATAATGTGTAAATAAATCCGATTAAATTGTGGCTTAGCGAAAATGATTCTCTTGTTGGAGGAAGCGTGTCAGATTCACTGCTTCTAAAAGCAAAATAATTATTGGAAAAAGAAATTCCATAGCCGAATGTAAAACGATTTACCCTATGATTATTCGATAAAGCCAAAAAACTTGTATTCAGCGACTCATGATCTCCTTTAATTGTTACAGGAGCAGGAATTGGAACAAATAAGTCAATGGCAATTGAAGCACTTAAAGCCACAAACCTTTTTTGATTATAATAATAGTCAAGTCCAGTTGATAATCCCCAAAATCCTGTGTTAAATTTTGTTCCTTCATTTTTTGGCTTTAAATGAAAGGAATTTATATAAGGTACCGATAAGTGAAGATAAATTTCACCTTTGTTTTTTTGATATTTTTTTAAAAATGTATCAAAGTAAAATTGAGAAACAGGTGTTCTAATTAATCTTGTAGTGTCTGAAATATCTATGAAAGCAAAATTGCCATAATAAAATCGCTTTTTGTTTGTGAAGTCAACCGAATAAGCAATAGGAGAGAATTGAAGCCAAGCCAAATTCCCTAATAGAAAAGCTGGATTTAGAGAAGGTTTAATGGTATAATTAATATTTGCACTGTCTGTTATTAGTTTTATACTGAGATTTTCTTTTGATTTTTCTACATAAATAGTTGCAGGTAAAGTGTATATGCTATCTTTTATTTCAACTTTAGCATCATTTGCATTTGATTTTATCCTCAAATGATGGGTTTTTCTAGTTGTTAATGTTGCGCAAGAACTTAATAGCAACAATAAAATAAACAAGTAAAAAATTGGCTTCATAATCATGCTTTTTAATGATTCGAAAATTTTGACCAAATAATTATTCAAGTTTACAAAATAATATTCATTAAATTGGTTTTATGGTTAAAAATAACTGAATGTTAAGGTGTTAATATACATACAGACTCTTGGGTTAAATCAAAAAAAAATCCCAAACCTTTCAGCTTGGGATTCGTCAATTATTGTTTTGATTGACTAATAACCTAAGGTTTTTAGCATCGATTTGTATGATTGTTCTTTGGCAAACAAACGGGTGTAATATTCACCATTTTCATCTCTATCAATTAAAACATGTTTAGGTGATGGAATTAAACAATGTTTAGTTCCGCCATAACCGCTTAACGATTCTTGGTAAGCTCCGGTATGAAAAAATCCGATGTATTGTGGACGCGTTTTTTCAAATTTGGGTAAAAATAAAGAGTTTAAATGTGCTTCTGCGTTGTAATAATCTAAACTATCGCAGGTTAAACCACCTAAGTTTACACGTTGGTATTCCACATCCCAATTGTTAATGGCCATAGAAATAAATCGTTGATTAATACCCCAAATATCTGGAATGGTGGTAATGAATGAACTATCTATCATGTTCCACAACTCAGTGTCGTTTTGTTGTTTTTGCTCTAAAATGCTGTAAATAAATGCGCCACTTTCTGAAACGGTATAAGAACCAAATTCTGTGAAAATGTTTGGTTCAGGCACATCATTTTTTTCGCAATATTGTTTAATTTGATTGATAATTTCTTCAATTATATATTCATAATCGAATTCAAAACCAAGTGAATTTTTAAATGGCAAACCACCGCCAATATTCAATGAATCGAGTGTTGGACAAATTTTTCTTAATTCAACATAAACACCTAAACACTTTTGCAATTCACTCCAATAAAAAATAGAATCTTTAATACCAGTATTTATAAAAAAGTGCAACATTTTTAGTTCGAACTTCGGATTGTTTTGCAAACGCTGAATGTAAAAATCCTTAATGTCTTTGTATCTTATTCCTAAACGAGAAGTATAAAATTGAAAATTAGGTTCTTCTTCAGATGCAATTCGAATGGCTATTTTATTGGATTTTTTGAGGTTTTCTTCATAAAAATCTACCTCAAATTTATTGTCTAAAACTGGTATTACGTTAGTAAACCCTTCATCATTAATTAAATCGATAATATTTTGTTTGTATGCTTCGGTTTTATAGCCGTTACAAACTACATAAGTATTACTTTTTAATTCACCTTGACTGTGCAATTCCCTTAAAATTTCAATATCAAAAGTGGATGATGTTTCAATGTGTACATCATTTTTTAAAACTTCTTCTAAAATGAATGAAAAATGCGAGCTTTTTGTGCAATAGCAATAGGTATAAGTGCCTTTATAGTCCACTTTGGCCATGGCCACATTAAAATACTTCTTCGCTTTTTGAATTTGCTGACCAATTTTTGGTAAATAGGTAATTCTTAATGGCGTGCCATATTGCTTAATGATTTGCATCAATGGAATGTCATGAAAATATAATTCATTATCGATAACATCAAAACCTTCCTGCGGAAAGTCAAAGGTTTGTTTGATCAAATCAATGTACTTGTTTCTCATTCTTTAATTTAAAATATTTTTAGTAAATCGATGGCAAAAATAACATTCGCATGATAACATTTTTATAAATGTCTATTAAGTTTTAATTATTTTGCCGAATAATTTAAAATCCCAAGTAAATGGCACCTTCTAAAAAAAATGTAAGCATTAAATTATTAGAAGTAAATAATGAATTAGGCGCTGGAACAAGAGGCGCAAGTTTAGGAATTGATGCACTAAAAATTGCAGCTTTAGATTTTGGAAGCCCTTTTTTTAAACGTTATAAATCTACTAAAGTAAACACCGACAATACTTTACTTTTAGAAAGGGTTACAACACCTTTTGCCAAAAGAATAAAAGGTTTGTATTCTGTTTTTGTAAACGTAACTTCCGAAGTTGTAAAATTGATTAACGAAAAAGGTACTTTTCCAATAATTTTAGCTGGTGATCATTCTACGGCCGCTGCTTCTATTGCAGGAATAAAAATGGCTGATCCTTCCAAAAGATTAGGCGTGGTTTGGATTGATGCACATGCCGACATTCATTCTCCTTATACAACTCCATCTGGCAACGTGCATGGAATGCCCATTGCTATTGCGTTAAGTGAAGATAATTTAGAAAAACAAGTAAATCAGCCTAATGAAGAGTCGCAGGAATACTGGCGTAAAGTAAAATTGTTGGGTGGAAATTCGGCTAACATTAAACCTGAAGATTTAATTTATGTGGGTGTGAGAGATGTTGAAGAACAAGAAAAATATTTGATGGATAAATACAAAATCAAAAATTTTACGGTGGCAGAAGTGCGAAGAAAAGGAATTGATAAAACAGTAAATGAAATTTTTAGCCAATTGTTAGATTGTGATTGGATTTACATTTCTTTTGATGTTGATAGCATGGATCCAAAAGTTTCGCAAGGCACTGGAACTCCTGTTCCGGGTGGATTTAATGAAAGAGAAGCAGGCCGACTTTTATCACTTTTGGTTGCCAATCAAAAAGTTTGTTGTTTAGAAGTTGTAGAGATAAATCCAACGCTCGATAAAGAAAATGCTATGGCTGAAAATGCCTTTGAAATTTTATCGAAAGTGACTAACCAAATTGATCAAAGAGAAAACTAAACCGTTTTTCTGTTTAATAATTTTAAATTTCGTATAAAAAGAAAAAAATGCAGCTTGAAGAAATTGTAAAACCTGCGGTGTTGATTGCACTGAAAGAATTGTATGATGTTGATTTTAATGAGAATGATTTAAACTTTCAGAAAACTAGGAAAGAGTTTGAAGGAGATATTACTTTGGTTGTTTTTCCTTTCACCAAAATAAGTAAAAAATCACCTGAAGAATGCGCTAATGAAATAGGCAGCCATTTAGTTTATCATTCACACATTATGGAAAATTTTAATGTAGTGAAAGGATTTTTAAACATTAGTATGAGTCCAGATTTTTGGATTTATCATTTTTCAACCATAAAAAATGAAGTAAATTTTGGCTTTAATGAAGCTAAATCAAAAGAAACGTTGTTGGTTGAATATTCATCGCCAAACACTAATAAACCATTGCATTTAGGCCACGTACGAAATAATTTACTAGGTTTTTCGGTTTCTGAAATTTTAAAAGCCAATGGTTTTGATGTTAAAAAAGTGAACATTGTAAACGATAGAGGCATTCATATTTGCAAATCGATGATTGCTTGGCAAAAGTGGGGAAACGGCGAAACTCCTGAAAGTTCGGATTTAAAAGGTGACCATTTGGTTGGGAAGTATTATGTAGAATTTGACAAACATTATAAAGCAGAAATAGCTGATTTAATAAACAAAGGAATTGCAGAAAATGATGCTGAAAAACAAGCACCATTGATATTAGAAACTCAGGAAATGCTGCGTGAATGGGAAGCTGGCGATGCTGAGGTGATTGATTTATGGAAAAAAATGAATACTTGGGTTTATGCAGGTTTTGATGTTACTTACAAAAAAATGGGGGTTGATTTCGATAAAATATATTATGAATCGCAAACCTATTTGTTGGGAAAAGAAATTGTAAGTGAAGGATTAAAAAATGGTGTTTTCTATCAAAAACCAGATAATTCGGTTTGGATAGATTTAACAGAAGAAGGTTTAGACCATAAATTGGTTTTGCGCGCTGATGGCACATCGGTTTATATAACGCAAGATTTAGGAACTGCCCATGAGCGTTTCAAAGAATTTAAAATGAATAAATTGGTTTATGTTGTAGGCAATGAGCAAGATTATCATTTTAAAGTATTGCAAGTAATTCTTCAAAAACTAGGTTTTAAATGGGCCGATGGTTTATTTCATTTGTCTTATGGAATGGTTGAATTGCCGCATGGAAAAATGAAATCACGCGAGGGAACAGTTGTTGATGCCGATGATTTGATAGATGGAATGATAGAAGAAGCGAGTTTAAGAACGGCTGAAAGAGGAAAAATTGAAGGAATGACCGAAGCTGAAGTTGCCGAATTGAATCGAAAGATTGCTATGGCGGCTTTGAAGTATTTTATTTTGAAAGTTGATCCAAAGAAAAAAATGATGTTTAATCCAGAAGAATCAATTGATATGAATGGAAACACTGGTCCGTTTATTCAATATTCTTATGCCAGAATTCAATCTATTCTTCGCAAGGCAAAAACTGATTTTGACTACGATTTTAAAGAAGCAGGTTTTCAATTAAAGGAATTAGAAAAAGAAGAACGTGAATTAATTAAATCCATTTTCGAATTTCCTGCACTTTTAAATGAGGCTGCTTTAAATTATAGTCCTGCTTTAGTTTGTAATTATGTGTATGAATTGGCAAAAAGCTACAATCATTTTTATCAAACACTTCAAATTACCAAAGAAGAAAATGAAAACAAACGCAATTTGCGATTGGCATTGTCAGTAAAAGTGGGTGAAACAATTAAAAATGGAATGAAAGTTTTAGGTATAGAAGTTCCGGAAAGAATGTAATTTTAGACTTTACAAAATAAAAAATATGAATTTAACAGTATTTGGAGCCAATGGAAGAGTTGGTCAAAATGTAATTAAATATGCACTTGAAAACGGTCATAAAGTGAAGGCTTTTGTAAGAAGTGCTGCAAACATAAATGCTAAAAACATTGAAATAGTTGAAGGAAATGTGCTGGATTTTGAAGCAGTAAATGCAGCTATGGTTGATACGGATATTGTGATTTCTGCTTTAGGTGCGCGTAATTTTTTAGAAACTATCACCTTAATGTCAGAAGGAATGAAAAACATTGCTTTGGCTATGTACAACCATGATGTAGAAAGGGTTTTAGCCATTGGTGGAGCAGGAATTTTGCAGGAAACGGAGAAAAGATTGAGAATGGAGCATCCTGATTTTCCTCAAAACTTTTTAAATGTTTCCAATGACCATTTAAGAGTTTATAAAATTTTAAAAGCGAGCTCTTTTAGTTACACCATTGTTTGTCCGCCATATATGCCAAGCGATGTAAGAACTGGGAAATACAGAACTTTAGCAAATTATTTTCCTGATGGAGGTTTAAAAGTTTCTGCTGAGGATGTAGCTGATTTTTTAGTTAATGAAATGGTTTTGAATAAATTCGAACGTCAAAGAGTTGGTATAACTTATTAATTGTATGAAAACAGAAATAAAATATAGCTTAATAATTTCCATTTTGGTTTTAGCGTGGATGCTACTTGAATATTTTTTTGGATTTCAAAAAAACCAAATTTGGTATATAAATAATAAGGGTTTATTGCTTCTTTTTCAATCATTCATCCCATTGTTATTTATCACTTTAGCTATTCGCGAGAAACGTGAAAAATATTTAGGTGGTTATATTATTTATGCCAAAGCCATCAAAACAGGATTGTACATTTCTATGATTACGGCTGTTTTGAGTGTTCCTAATGTGTATTTATTGTATGAAGTAATTAATCCAAGCTATTTTCCATTTATGATAGAATACAGCATTACAGAGATGGAAAAATCAGGTAATAATACCATGCAAGTTAATGAGTTTTTGCATTCTTATTATAATCTTAGAACCCATTTGCTGCAAGGTTTTGTTGGAACATTAAGTATAGGCATTTTTATAACCTTAATAGTTTCTATTTTTTTGAAGAAAAACAATCCTGAAAATTTAGAAACTACTGAATAGAAATATTCTTAGAAATATTTTCATATTCGTTTTGTACAATTATGTAATAAAAACCTTTTGGAATTTGACTTAAGTCAATTTGTTTAATAATAAGATTACCTTCTAGTTTAATTACCTCAGAATATACTGAAATTCCTTTAGTGTTTACTATATTTAAAACATTATTTGAACTCCTTTTTGAGTGAAGTGAAATATTAAAAATTCCATTGTTAGGGTTTGGATAAACATTTAAAAAATCAACATTTTGATTAGAAAAATTCACGCTTAAATATCCAATTTGAGTGCTAGTTCCATCAAAATCTTGTTGAATTAATTTATAAATATTTAAGCCATCAAATGGGTCATTGTCAATAAAACTATAATCAATTAATTGATTGGAATAATTGTTTCCTTCCACAAAATCAAGATGTTGAAAGTTTTTGTCGTTTCCGGCTTTTTCAATATAAAATCCAAAATTATTTTGCTCAGACAAAGTAGCCCAATCTAGTTTAATTGTATTATTTTCTATTGTAGCATCAAAACTAATTAATGAAACAGGCAGGGGAGAACCAGGACCGCAAACAGTTACTGTTCCTGCTGGTGGGCTTGAACTGATAGGACTTCCTGTTCCTGCACTATTGCATACATTCAGATTTCCACTTATAGTGCCATAGTTATTAAATGTGCCATCTACAATAAAGTTTCCATTGCCATTAATAGTAGAACCATTTTGGCCTGCCACGCTGCCATTGTTATTTCCTACAAACATATTTCCGTTGATAGTGGTGGTACCTCCATAACTTAAAAAGTCATTTACCACATACAATGAACCTGTAATTAGAGCTGAGCTCGTATTATTTTTTTGATAATTTCCATTTACTGTTGCGTTGCCACTATTGTTAAACTGAGAAGTGCTGTTTTGATTCATATTACCACTGACAGTAAGATTAGCGGCATTATTTAAAATAGAACTATCGTTTAAGTTTAATGCTCCATTAACAGTAAAGTTTTTGCCCGAAGCAGTATTTAAAGTTGATGCTCCATTTAAGGTCATTGTACCAGTGGTGATATCACCACTAATAGTTGTTGTTCCGCCTCCTTGAATAGTTGCCGAGCCAGTTACCGATAAATTGCCATTTAAAATAAATGAACCACTGGTGTTTTCAGATAAGTTTCCGCCTACTGTTAAATTTCCACCTATATTAACATTTCCTGTCCCGCCTGCTGTAAATCCGCCAGTTGTTGTTACACTTCCAGTGGTTGAAAGACTCGCATTTGTGCTTAAAGAAAATGTGCTAACTGAAATGTTGCCAACTGAAATAATTTTACTTGAATTATTTCCTTGAATAGAATTAGTTCCCGAAATTGAACCTCCTGACCTTATTATGAGAACACCATTAAAGCCAATATTGGTGTTAAGAGTCATGGCATGATCCACAAAAACAGTGTCAGTTAAGTTCCAAAATCCACCTGGTGAAGAAGTTGTCCATCTTGATGCAGCTGTCCAATTGCCGGGTGAAGAGGTGTAATAATTTACAGCACTTACTTTAAAAATTGTGCTGATGAAAATAAGAATGAAAATGTAAGATTTAAGGCAAAATTTAAATTTCCACATGGCATCAAAGTTAAAATATTTTTAATGTCCAATAAACGTAAAATTTAATTTTTCGGATTTTTAACAATGAAGAATAATAAAAAAGCCTCATTAAGAGGCTTATTATCAATAATATATTTTTTTTAAAATTATTTTCTCTTTACAACTTTTAAAGCAGCTTCTACTATATTCATTTTGTCTAAACCATACTTAACCATTAATTCTTCAGGTGTACCACTTTCGCCAAAACTGTCATTTACTGCCACAAATTCCATAGGCTTTGGTAACTCACGAACCAAAATTTGTGCTATACTATCACCCAAACCTCCAGCCATTTGGTGTTCTTCTGCTGAAACTACACAATTCGTTTTTGCTACTGATTTAAGAATAGCTTCTTTATCAATTGGTTTAATAGTATGAATATTGATTACTTCAGCACTTATACCTTTTTCTTTCAATATTTCGGCTGCTTGTAATGCAGGCCAAACCAAATGGCCAGTTGCAAAAATTGAAACATCAGTTCCATCTACTAAATGTAGTGCTTTTCCAATTTCGAATTTTTGATTTTCAGGAATAAAAACAGGAACTTTTGGACGACCAAAACGTAAGTAAACAGGGCCTTCATAATCGGCAATAGCAATGGTTGCAGCCTTTGTCTGATTGTAATCACATGGATTAATTACGGTCATGTGAGGCAACATTTTCATTAAACCAATATCTTCTAAAATCTGATGCGTTGCACCATCTTCACCTAAAGTTAATCCAGCGTGTGAAGCACAAATTTTCACATTTTTACCTGAATAGGCAATAGATTGACGAATTTGATCATAAACCCTTCCGGTTGAAAAATTAGCAAAAGTACCAGTAAATGGAATTTTTCCGCCAATAGTCATTCCCGCGGCAATTCCCATCATATTAGCTTCTGCAATACCAATTTGAAAGAATCTTTCAGGAAATTCTTTTTTAAAATCGTCCATTTTGAGTGATCCTATTAAATCTGCGCACAATGCCACAACATTTGGGTTTGAGCGTCCTAATTCTAAAAGTCCTGCTCCAAAACCCGAACGGGTATCTTTTTCACCAATTGATACAAATTTTTCCATTTTTTTAATAATTAAAAGTTACCGATGTTCCTGATTCTATTTTAAAGGTTTTTTCTAAAGTATAAGTAGATTGATTGGCATTTTTTGGTCTATAAACAATTCTGTATGTGCCTGGTTGCATAACTAAATTTTCTCCATTGGGTGAATCATTGAGATTATAAATCCATTTTAATTCATTTTTTCCCAAAACATAAAGGCTAGCAATTAAAGGCATTCCTGGACGATACAAAAATAAACCTGGATTTGGAATTTCAATTTTAGAATTCTCACTTTGTTTTATTTCTATATCAATATTCATGCGTGGTAGGGTTAATATTTCAATATCATATTTCCCAACCAAATATTTATGATTGGTATTAAAATTTTGAACATTTATGGTTTTATTTTCCCCTTTTTTCTTTATTACTGCCCTTAATTCTTTGTATTCACTAAGTGTGTTCATTTTTAATTCAAGCGTTCCTTGCGGTGTTTTTACTTCAATAATATTGTGTTTACCTGGTACAATTTGAATTGAATCTTTTTTAACTATTGGGGTAGTGTGAACAACTAAGTCGTATTTGCCTAATGGATCAATTGGAACAGTATCAGGAAAACCTTTTTCATTCATAGTATGCACATAATTGTATCGAATAGCTCCCGAATAATTGTCATATAAAGTCATATTGACATTTGTTTCAATCGGTTTGTCATTTATATCTAACAAATTTATTTGCACAGTTGTATTATTTAAAGCCTGAGAAACCGCTAGATTCATAATGTTACTTAATGATTGCTCGTTAGTTGTGTTGTAATAAGTTCCAATGCACCTGAAAGCATCATCTACTTCGGGACCCATTCCTAAACCTATAATAAATGGTTTTAGAATAATGTTGTTTTTTTGCATAGTGTAAGAAACTGCACACGGATCGCCATCACATTCTTCAATACCATCAGTCAATAAAATAACAATGTTTCTGCAATTTTTACAAGGTTTAAAGTCGTTAATGGTTTCTTGCAAAGAGTAGGCTAGGAGTGTTGTGCCTCGTGGTTGAATTTCTTTTAATTTCTTTTTGATTTTGTAAGCATTAAGCTCTGAAAAAGGAACTTCTAGCTTAGTATCTTGACAATTTCTATCCGTTTTGCTTCTAACAAAATTGGTGTGTCCAAAAACTCTTAAAGCCATTTCAAGATTGGGCAATTTATCAAGACTATCAACCATTCTTGAAAGTAATTTTTTTGAAACATCAAACTTTGAACCCGAACTCCACTGAGCATACATGCTATTAGAAGCATCAAAAATAAAGAGGATTCTGGTTTTAACAGGGACTTCAATTTTTGTTGTTTGGCCTTGTAATAGTTTTTGTGAAAAACTAAAAACAATTAAAAAGATAAAAAATAATTTTTTGATCAAGTCAAGTAATATTAATAGTCACCCAATGTTTCAGGCAATTGGGCCAATGCTTTTTCTAACTGTTCTTTATTCGGGGCAGAACCGTGCCATTTATGTGTTCCCATCATAAAATCTACACCAGCGCCCATTTCAGTTTTCATTAAAATAACTATTGGTTTTCCTTTTCCTGATTCACTTTTGGCTTTTTGCAAACTAGCAATAATGCTATCAAAATCATTGCCAAGATTATTTTCAATCACTAACCAATCAAAAGCTTCAAATTTTGCTTTCAAATTACCTAAACTTAATACATCTTTTACATCACCATCAATTTGACGGCCATTATAATCGACAGTAACTATCAAATTATCAACTTTATTTGCTGAAGCATACATAGCAGCTTCCCAAACTTGTCCTTCTTGTAATTCACCATCACCAGTTAAAACGTAAACCAAAGACGGGTCATTATTCAGTTTTTTACTAATGGCGGCACCAATTGCAACAGACATTCCTTGTCCTAATGAGCCAGAAGCAACTCTTACACCTGGTAAATGCTCTTCTGTTGTTGGATGACCTTGTAAACGCGTATTTAATTTTCTGAAGGTGTTAAGCTCACTTATCGGGAAATATCCAGTTCGAGCTAAAACTGAATACCACACCGGTGAAATGTGGCCATTGGAAAGAAAAAACAAATCTTCATTTAATCCATCCATACTAAAGTTGGTATTGTGATTCATTACCACTTTGTAGAGTGAAATAAAAAACTCAGAACAACCCAATGAACCGCCTGGATGACCAGATTGAACATTGTAAACCATTTTTAAAATATCTCTTTTTACTTGAAAATTGAGTTGTTTAAGTTCTTCAATTGAATAATTCATTTTGTTCAAAATTTGCGCAAAAGTAGCCAATTAAAAACGTCAGACTTTTTTGTTCAAAACTTTTATGAATAAAATGTAATTTTTTTCAAGTTTTCGTAAACATTTAATAGATAAATTCGCTTGCAAAATCTAAACCTAATAAAATACACCTATTGAAAAAAATAATATTCTCTGGCTTAGTATTCTTGTGTATAGCTTTATTTTCAAATGCACAAGTTACAAATGTCGACAGCATCAATAACATTTTAAAGACAATAGAAAAGGATTCATCAGGTTTGTATATGATGCTTGATTTAGCCTGGGAATTAAGATTTGATTTTCCAAAAAGAGCCAAAGAAATAACCCTTGATGTCAAGAATGAAGCTGATTTTAATGACTATGATGAAATACTCGCAAAGTCGTTTTATGTTTTAGGAACCATAGAAAAAGACGCAGAAATGTATCAAGCAGCACTTGAGAATTATTTCTATGCCTTAAAAATTAGAAAACGATTAACAGATGAAGGAATTAATACAAAAAATAATTCAAATGAATTAGGTAAAATCTATAATTCAATTGGTGCATGTTTCAATAAAATAGGAAATTTGAACAAAGCGCTTGATAATTTTGAACAATCATTAAAAATTAAATCTCAACAAAACGACACTTCTGGTATTATTTCTACTTATCTAAATATTGGTTCTTTATATGAAGATAAAAAGTACTATGATAAAGCCCTTGATAGTTATAAAAAAGCTGCATTTTTACTTGAAACAAAAGATCTGGATAATTTAAAATCAGCATGTTATAACAATTTAGGAAATATATATTTTCATCAAAATGATTATGAAAAAGCCGTTATCTATTTTGAAAAATCGATAAAAATCGACACTAAACTGAAAGACTATTTTGGTTTAGGTTCAACCTACAATAATTTGGGATTATTAAATTTCAAACTTGAAAAACCTGAAAAATCACTTGGCTTTTTTAATATTGCTTTATCTTATGCCGATTCCGCCAAAAACCTAATTCTTGAAGCCAATACTAAAAACAACATGGCTTTTACAGTAATTAGTTCCTTTAAAGAGAAAAAAAATGATGTTGCTTATTCTGTAATTTTAAATTCAATTAATCTAGTTCAAACAGAAGATTTACTGCGAAGAAGCGAGGAAATTTGTAAAGCAACTGGTCAACAATATTTGCAACTAGATAATTACGCATTATTATTTGAATATTTTAATATTACGAATGACTATAAAAGAGCTTTTGATTATTCACAAAAATACATCAATCTAAAAGATTCATTGATAAATGATGAAAATGAAAAGGAATTGCAAAGGATGGAAATGTCATTTGTTATTCAACAAAAAATGTTGGACGAATCGAAAGTTGAACTAAATGAAAAAAACAACATTAATTTAAAAATTCAACGCCAACAGTTTTTTTTAAGCGTTGGATTTTTATTAATCGTTTTTTTATGTGTTCTATTAGTAATAATATTAAAATCGAGTTCCTCAAGAAAAGAACTTCTTCAATCACTTGAAGATGAAGTTAACTCAAAAGATATGTTCTTCTCCATTATTGCCCATGATTTGAGAGGTCCAATTGGCAATATTTTACAATTAATGGAATTATTAAAAGAAAACAAAGATTTAATTTCGGACGATTTGATTAATACCTTAAGAGATGAAGCGGATAATACTTATGATTTACTTAATAATTTATTAGCTTGGGCGAGGAATCAAAAAGGCGAGATTAAAGTTAATCAAGAAATTTTGAGCTGTAAGGATTTGGTTAATATTGTTGAAAACCAAGTTAAAGTTTCGGCTAAAAAGAAAGAAATAGAAATGCTACAAGATTTAGATGAAAATCTATTTATCAATGCCGATAAACAAATGTTAGTAGTTTCACTTCGAAATGTTTTAAATAACTCTATTAAATTTACTCATCGTGGTGGTATAATTAAAATTAAAGCTTTTTCGCATGATGGAGGCAAAAACGCAGTTATTGAGGTGTCAGACAACGGAATCGGAATGGAAGCAAGACAAATAAGCAGCTTATTCGACATCCATAAAAAACAAGTTTTAAGAGGCACTGAAAATGAACCTGGCAATGGTTTAGGCTTAATTTTATGTCATGATTTTGTAAAGAAAAATAGAGGTAGGGTCGAAATAGATTCTAAACCCAATTTTGGAACAACGTTTCGATTTATTTTTCCAATCTATAACGCCAATTAAGCTTAATTTAATTAATATTCTTTTTGAAATTTTTGAGCTCATTCACTCGTATTTATTGAAAAAAAATACTCAGTTTTGAAATTTTAAAATTATGAACTTTAGCAAGTATCAAGGGACAGGAAATGATTTCATTTTAATTGATAATAGAAGTGAGGATTTTCCAATTTCTCAACTACTGATTAAAAAATTGTGTGATCGCAGATTTGGGATTGGGGCAGATGGACTTATTCTACTTCAAAACCAAGAAACCAGTGATTTTAAAATGGTTTATTTTAATTCCGATGGAAACGAAAGTAGTATGTGTGGCAATGGTGGTAGATGTATTTCATCTTTTGCAGCTCAAGTTTTGAATCTAAAAAACAAAACCAGTTTTTTAGCTATTGATGGTTTTCATGAAGCTAAATTTTTAAGCTTTTCTGATAAAAAATCAACTGTGGCTTTAAAAATGAATGATGTAGTTGACATTGAAAAAGGTGAAAATTTCTATTATCTAAATACAGGTTCACCTCATTATGTTAGTTTTCAAGCTAATCTTAAGGAATTTAACTTGATTGAAGAGGCTAGAAAAATAAGGTATTCTGAAAGATTTAAGAAAGTCGGAACGAATGTTAATTATTTAAATGTAGAAAATGATAAAATTTTTTTGAGAACCTATGAACGTGGGGTAGAAGATGAAACCTATTCATGCGGAACAGGCGCAACAGCCGCTGCTATTGTATTTGCCATGAACAATCATCAAATAGGCCACCAAAATATAAGTCTTTATACGCCTGGTGGAATTTTAAATGTTGAATTTGAATTTGATGGAAAAAAAGCTCAAAATGTTTGGCTAATTGGCGAAACTGTAAAGGTTTTTGAAGGAATTATTGACTTAAATGATTTTCAATAAATGTTTTTAAAAAGCGAAAAAATTAGTCTTCGTGCTATCGAAAGTTTCGATGTTGAGTTGATTTATAATTGGGAAAATGAAATGAAGTTTTGGTCGGTTAGTAATACCATACTTCCTTTTTCAAGAAAAAATATAGAAGATTATGTTAATTCAATTCATGATTTATATAGCGATAAACAATTGCGATTGGTAATTGAACTGAATGAAACTAAAAAAGCCATTGGGTTAATTGATTTATATGATTTTGACCCTTTCCACAGTAGAGCTGGAGTGGGTATTTTACTTGCTGATTCGCAATTTAGAAAGCAAGGGTTGGCAACAGAAGCATTAAATTTATTGATTAATTATAGTTTTAATACCCTTTTGATTCATCAATTACATTGTTTAATTAATACAGAAAATGAAGATAGTTTTCAATTATTTTCAAAAAGAGGTTTTCAAGTGGTTGGCATATTAAAAGATTGGACTTTAAGCAAAGAAGGATATGAAAATGCTTACCTAATGCAATTAATTAATTACGATCTTATTTTATAAAATGGCCAAAAGAAAAAAATCATCTGGTGTTGGCATAAAAAAAATTTTAATTATTGCCATTTTTCTTTTTTTGGCAATTTCAGGATTATTGGCTTTTGATTTTTATAGAAAAATTTTTTCACCCAACGTTAAAATTTCCGACAAAGAAAGCGCCTACCTTTATGTAAAAACAGGTTCAACTTTGTCAGATGTGACCAACGAACTATTTAGCAGGGGCTATATAAAAAATGCCAGTTCTTTTGAGTGGGTGGCTAATAGAAAAAACTATTTTAAACCTGAACAAATAAAACCAGGTAAATACAAAATAAAATCTGGAATGAGCAACAACGATTTGGTTAACCTATTAAGGTCAGGAAACCAAGTTCCAGTAAGAATAAATTTAAGTAATGTTCGAACTGTTTATCAAATTGCTGGATTAGCTTCCAAAAACTTAGAGTTAGACTCACTTAAATTGTTAGAATTAATGCGCAATAGCGAATATTTGAGTAAACAGTTTGGTTTAAATAAAAGAACTGTTTTTTCGCTATTTATTCCAGATACATATGAGTTTTTTTGGAATACCGATGAACAAACATTTCTAGATAAAATGGCTGTTTATTACAAAGAGTTTTGGACAGATGAAAGAATTCAAAAGGCAGAATCGATTGGTTTTTCTCAATTTGAGGTTGCTATTTTAGCCTCCATAGTTCAATCTGAACAAAGCAGGAAAAAAGATGAAAGACCCATAATTGCAGGATTATATATCAACCGATTAAAAAAAGAAATGAAATTGGAATCAGATCCAACGGTTATTTATGCCATTGGAGATTTTTCAATTAAAAGAGTTATTGGTAAGGATTTAAAAACCGATTCACCTTTTAATACATATAGAAATTATGGATTACCGCCTGCACCGATTATTTTGGCAGAAAAAGATGCGATGGATGCAGTTTTAAATCATCAAAAACATAATTATATATTTATGTGCGCAAAAGAAGATTTATCCGGATACCATTATTTTGCTGAGAATTATTTACAACATAAAATTTATGCAGCACGCTACAGAAATGCCTTAAACAAACGTGGAATAATTAGATAATACCTTTTTAATTTGCCAAGAATGCACTTATAAAAGGGAATAATTAGAAAATAGGTTAGCCACGAATGCACGAATAAAAAGGTATTATAATCGGAAATTTATTTGCCACGAATGCAATAATAAAATGGAATAAATAAAAAATAGGTTTGCCACGAATGCACGAATAAAAAGGTATTATAATCGGAAATTTATTTGCCATGAATGCACTAATAAAAGGGAATAATTAGAAAATAGGTTTGCCACGAATGCACGAATGTTTTTTCATTTTCATGCATTTGGTGCTATTTTAATAAGTGCTCTTTGGTTATTAAGTTCGGAGAGCGAAGCTTTATTCTTGCATTCGTGGCTTTTTTTCTATACCCTAAATGACACTTTATTTATGGCTATTTTAATATGCACTTATAGCAAAAAAACAAAAGCCCGGAAAATTTCCGAGCTTTCATTGATTTTTTATATTATAATCTTAAAATATGTAAAACGAATGGCTAATTCAGCATTACATATTTTTAATCATTTCATCAGCAAATTGAGAGCACTTCACTTCAGTGGCACCTTCCATTAATCTGGCAAAATCGTAAGTTACTTTTTTATTATCGATTGATTTTTCCATCGATTTATAAATCAAATCAGCCGCTTCTAACCAACCTAAATGTTCAAACATCATAGCTCCTGATAAAATTACTGAGCCAGGATTAACTTTATCTAAGCCTGCGTATTTTGGGGCCGTACCGTGTGTAGCTTCGAAAATTGCATGTCCGGTCAAATAATTGATATTAGCACCTGGGGCAATTCCAATTCCACCAACTTGAGCTGCTAATGCATCAGAAACATAATCACCATTTAAATTTAAAGTAGCAATGACAGAGTATTCTGCAGGGCGTAATAAAATTTGTTGTAAAAAGGCATCTGCAATGGAATCTTTAACAATCAATTTATGACCATCTTTTTCAATTGTCATCCAAGGACCGCCATCTAATTCAACAGCACCATATTCATTTTTTGCTAAAGCATATCCCCAATCGCGGAAACCACCTTCAGTGAATTTCATTATGTTTCCTTTGTGTACTAAAGTTAATGAAGGCATTTTATGCTTAATTGCATAATCTAAAGCTGCTTTTATTAATCTTTCAGAACCTTCTTTTGAAACTGGTTTAATTCCAATTGAAGACGTTTCAGGGAAGCGTATTTTTTTAACTCCCATTTCGTTTTGTAAAAAGTTAATTATCTTTTTTACATCATCGGTTCCACTCATATATTCAATTCCAGCATAAATATCTTCAGTGTTTTCACGAAAAATAGTCATGTTGGTTAATTCAGGGTTTTTTAGAGGAGAAGGAACACCAGTAAAATAACGAACTGGACGCAAACAAACATATAAATCTAAAATTTGACGCAAAGCAACATTCAAAGAACGAATTCCTCCACCAACCGGAGTTGTCAAAGGTCCTTTTATAGCAATCAAATGTTCTTTTATTACCTCAAGTGTTTCATCTGGCAACCAATTTTTTGTTTCATTAAAAGCTTTTTCGCCAGCTAAAACTTCTTTCCAAAATATTTTTTTTGAACCACTGTAAGCTTTTTCTACTGCTGCATCAAATACTCTAACTGCTGCATGCCAAATATCTGGTCCGGTTCCATCGCCAATAATAAATGGAATAATAGGGTCGTTTGGCACATTTAATTTGCCATTGATGTTGGTAATTTTACTTCCTTGCATTGTCTGTTATGATATTTGGTTAATAATCTTTTTTTAAAAGCGTTGCGAAAATAGTTATTTGAAATTATAAGGGAAATGATTTTTAACTATTTCCTGCAAATTTTTGAATTAGAAAATGGATGCAAGATAATAGACTTTAGATTTTAAAATAAGATAATTTTCGTTCTTTCCAGAACATTCATTTAATCGAAAATCAAAATCTTTTTACCCAAATACATCGTCTCAATATTGCTTTTACCTTATCCTAGCGGCATGATATGTTTATAGAAAAATAAACAGCATAAAATTTAATGACCCCGGAGTGGGTCGAATTTTTTTCAAATAATAAGATAATAGACATTAGTATTTAGATGGATTCAAATTTCGAGGAGATTTTAGATGTGAAAAACTAGTATTGACAAATGGAAAATCTGATAATTTCTAGACTCTCCAAAATGTTCAAATAATTGATCAACAAATTCCATTTCCCTTTGGAGAGGGGTTAGGTATTTTAAAGAGATTTATGATTTTAGACATGAGTATTGAGATATTGAAAACCTGATGATTTTCGGTACTTTCCAACTTTCAAAACCTTTCAACTTTTCAAACTTATAATTATTTCCTTATCGTTCTTTTCCTTGATGAAAAGAACCAAAAATCAAGAAGATACAAAAGCGCTTCGTTTTTCCAAATTAAGCTTTAAGAAGCTTAATCGAATTAGCGATTTACAACCCATTAAAATTTAAAAAATATTATCACTAATGCGGGATTAACCCGATACGCCTCCGGCTGTAATCATTAGAAAATCTAATAATTAATTCGGGTATAATCTGCGCTCAAAGCTCCAGCGCGAACAAAAGCCGAAGAAACGCAGTTTTGCACCTGCAAAGCTGCCGCCCCATATGGTCAGACCAACGCACTGTTTTTCTTATAATTTGATGATTTTTGTTCTTTCAAAATCTTCTAATTTTTTCACTTTTAAATAATAATTCAACTCTTTATTGGTGCGATTGAAATATTTAATTTTTTGTACTAAGTTTGAAACACAGAAAATCGATTTTGTTTTTTAATTAAAAAAATCTTTTAAAGGGGTCGCGGGTTCGAGTCCCGTCCAGACTACCTTATTAATATTTGAAAAAGGCATGAAATTTTCAGACCTTTTTTAATCTTAATTTATTGATTTTCATAATCAAAGTCATCATTAAATCAATCAGCTTTTATTCTGCTTTTTCTGCAGCGTCAGCGAATTCTCCTTTTGTATGTATAAAACCTCCTGCTTGAATTGAAATAAATGTTTAAACACCTTTTAAATTTTCATCAATTATTTGGTCAGCTTTTTTGGAATCTTTTTCTGAAAGTTTAGCTCTAATACTACCTGCAATAAGATTTGCATTGTCACTTTTTCTCTTATTGCTTTTAAATAAAGAGTTATTCAAATCGGTATTGTTTATTAAGTACATAAATGTTGAAAACTAGTTATTAAAATGTTAGTAAAATATATTTATTAAGTCGATGTTAAAAATTACATTTAAATTTTAATTAAAATTCTTATGCCCCCACCTCAAAAAATAAAAATGTATTACGACCCGCGCGGTCAGGTGGTGCATACGGTCAATCCGGATGGGACGGAGCAGCGCGTATTGTTCGGAGTGCCAAATGGAGCACCTACTGCGCAAGGAAAGGTAAATTTTACACCTACACCTTGGGAGAGTTATACTTATGATGCTAATGATTTAAGCTCAGGTAATTATGCTTTTGATACACCCAAAAGTGCTTTGGTAGATGCTTTGGGAAGAACCATCAAAACTACGGAACATCGCGCTACGGCATTAGCTGAAGATGTGGTGATGCAATATGAATATGACATTCGTGGTAATTTGTTAAAAGTAACCGATGCCTTAGATAGAACCGCATTTGAATATACTTATGACCTAAAACCCAAAATGGGCGAGGAGGATAGTGGTGCGAATGTCCTAAAAACAGTGCATATTGATAATGGCACTAGCCGCATGTTGCCCGATGCTCTTGGTAAAACCATTATGGCCAATGATTCCCGAGAAACCGTTTTGATGAATACCTACGATAGGCTGCAACGTCCATTGAGTAGTTATACATATAATGCCCTTTCAGCGCCTCTTCAATTGATCATGGTGAATGTGTATGGCGAAGGTGCAGTTGATGCCCTTGAACATAATTTAATGGGTAAATTATATGAACAATATGATGGAGCAGGTAAAATACGTTTGTCTGATTATGATTTTAAAGGCAATTTACTCAACAAGGTTAGAAATGTAGTCAAGGATGACATACTAAAAAGTTCTTTAAATGGCTATAATCCGTTTTATGTTGATTGGAGTTCGTTCCCTTCAATTCTTGACAGTACCGACTATGAAACCGATAGCCAATATGATGCTTTAAACCGCATCACCAAAATTATATTACCAGAAAATGTAGAGAGTGATAGAAAAGAAATTGTTCCGAGTTACAATAAAGCAGGCGCTTTAGAAAAAGTAAGTTATGATGAAAAAGAGTATGTAAAACACATAGCCTACAATGCCAAAGGTCAGCGGTTGTTGATAGCCTTTGGTAATGATTTAATGAGCCGTTATGTTTATGATGCAGAAAATTTTAGGTTGGTGCGTCAGCGCAGCGAAAAGTACAGTGTAAGCAGTGTAGGTTCAACCATCACTTATGCTTATGCGAGTGGCACAAACCGACAAGATGACGCTTATGCATACGATTTGGTTGGTAATATTTTAGGAATTATCAGTTCAAAAACAGGTTGTGGTGTAGGAGGAACCGATAGTTTAAGTAGAGCATTTAGCTATGATCCTTTGTATCGTTTGGCGAGTGCATCAGGTCGTGAAAATGTGCCAGGTGGAGGTTATCCGTTTCCGGGGTGGAGCGATACAAGTAGAAACACTGACCCGAACACTACAACGGCTTATACGAGGTATTACAGCTATGATAAAATGGGTAATCTGGAAGAGCTTCAGCAAACAGGAAGTAATGCTTTTACAAGGGTTTTTGATTATACTGAAAGCAGTGGTGTGAAGGTCGATAATAAGCTCGATGGGGTTACTATAGGTAGCGATGCTTATAGTTATACTTATGATGTTTTGGGCAATATATTAACTGAAAACAGCAATCGTCATTATTTATGGGATGCTTTTTCGAGGTTAATGTTTTTTAAGAACCAAGTAGGAAGCGCTGAGCCAAGCGTTGAGGCACAATATTTATATGATAGTGGGGGCAACAGGGTAAAAAAAATAGTTAGGAAACAAGGAGGAGATTTTGAAATAACTGTTTATATTGATGGGCTGTTTGAGTATCATACCGATGAAACGGATGAACAAAACACGGTACATATAATGGACGATAAAAGCCGCATAGCAACCGTAAGAATAGGAGATGCGATGGGTGATAGCACCCCCTGGGAGAAATACGTTTTAGAAAACAACATAGGTTCATCCATGTTTTTGCTGGATGAAAATGCAACCATGGTTAACGAACAAGAGTATTATCCTTTTGGTGAAACCAGTTTTGGCAGTTATGGCAAAAAGAAGTATCAGTATTGTGGAAAAGAACGTGATTCTGAATCAGGATTATACTATTATGGAGCGCGGTTTTACTCCCCATGGACGTGCCGTTTTATATCTGTTGATCCACTTGCTTCAAAGTTTGCAGATTTAAGTCCTTACAATTACGCAGGAAACAAACCTATTAATAAGATTGATATTGACGGGCTGCAAGAAAATGGTAGACAAGGAACACCTAGCGGTGATGGTGGTAATAGTAATTCAAAACTAAACATTGACGCCATACCAGAAAGTAAAAAAATTGATTGTCATAATACAAAAGGTGAGGGAATTAACGATTATTCTAATAAGACATTATTAGAGAAGCTAAATGGCGGCACTTTATCCAATAAATTGTCAAATAAAGAAATTAATGATATAAAAGAATGGGTAGAAAATAATAGTCCTCCAAAACCGGGAGATCCGCTAGCTAAAATGGAAATATTAGGAACACCAAATTCTGGAATTTCTGGGGGAAGGTACGGTTATGCGAGAGGTAGATTACATGATGGGATTGATTTAAAAGCCAATATCGGAACACCAGTATTTGCAACCCACGATGGAATAGTTGGTAAAGTTGTTAATACCCAAGTTGAAGGCGAAAAGTGGGCAAACCGCGAAAAATGGTCTTCAAAAGATAAGAATGGGGGTGGAAATAGGATTTATATTTCTGGAACTATTGATAATTCCCAAGTTCAAACAGGATATTGGCATTTAAGTTCAGTTGCTATTAATCCAGATACTGGTGAAACATTCAAATCTGGTGATTCGGTTAAAGCAGGTACAATCATTGGATTTGTGGGAACAACTGGTAATGCAACAGCGAATGAAAGTTCAGGACCTCATTTGCACCTATCTATGCGGGTAGATGGAAAATCGGTAAATCCAGAAAACTATTTCACAACCAAATTTACAAAGGAGGGAATTGCAAAATGAAAATGATTATAATATTAGTGTTAATTATATTAACTAGTTGTTATGATAATGAAAGTAACTCTGAAAAAGAAATATTATTAAATGGATTTCCAATTTTCGAGAAGATAAATAACATTGATTCATTAATTGTAGCAATTGGAGCACCAGATTCTATTATTTACGATAAAAGTTTAAATGACGAATATGGATATGACATTTATGAACTTATTTATGGGGAAAGTACTATAATTGTAACAGACTCATTCATTTCTGATTTTTGGATATTAGATAAGACGCTAAATTTAAACAATGTAACGATTGGTAGCTTGAAAGAAGAAGTGAATTCGATATGTTTAGCATGTTCTGATAGTTTGAAATTAAATTTTTCTAATCCAGAAAGTGTTTTATCTTTTGAGCTAGATTCAACAAAAAAAATTAGCAAAATTGTATTTAGCGTACTAATTTATTAAGTCATTAAATAATTACAGATTATCTCTCTTTTAAGTAATGCACCATTTATCAATTTTTATTGTGTTATATTTCAAATAACTGATTTATAGATTTTTAATTTGCATTTTAATAGTGAAAAACCGTTTTTATAATACCTATTAATGTTTTTTAAGAACCAAGTTGGAAGCGCTGAGCCAAGCATTGAGGCGCAATATTTATATGACAGTGGGGGTAATAGAGTAAAAAAAATAGTTAGGAAACAAGGAGGAGATTTTGAAATAACTGTTTATATTGATGGTCTGTTTGAGTATCATACCGATGAAACGGATGAACAAAACACGGTACACATTATGGACGATAAAAGCCGCATAGCAACCGTAAGAATAGGAGATGCGATGGGTGATAGCACCCCATGGGAGAAATATGTTTTAGAAAACAACATAGGTTCATCGATGTTTTTGTTAGATGAAAATGCCGCTATGGTTAACGAACAGGAATATTATCCTTTTGGAGAAACCAGTTTTGGTAGTTATGGCAAAAAGAAGTATCAGTATTGTGGAAAAGAGCGTGATTCCGAATCAGGTTTATACTATTATGGGGCGCGATATTATTTACCTTGGTTGTGTAGGTTTGCGAGTGTGGATCCGTTGAAGGATAAATACGCTTTTTATACGCCTTATCAGTATGCGGGGAATAAACCAATAAATTTTATTGATTTAGATGGATTGGAGGAAGCATCTAATGGGACTTCTGCGGTTTCAGTAAGCGGTCAAGGAAAAGATGCAGCTCCTACAAGTTCCACGGCTGTAAATACAATAGCGCCTATTCCACTTGCCTCTGATAATAATATTAATGCGTCTAAACCAACTTCAATAAACTCAACTTCCAAACCATTTTCTCCAGCATCTTCCACTAATGTAAATAGTTCTTCACCAATACCAATAGCTTCAAAGACTACACAAAAAGCTCCTCAAAATACAAGTGGGGGTTATGATCAAAATAAATCAGTTCTGAAGTCTACTAATATGTCAAGTGATGCAGTTGAAGGAAGGAAGCAAGCTAAAATTAACAATATAATTCAACAACATAAAGAAGGAAGAGAAGCTCTTGATCCATTTGCAGCAAAAATGGGACAAAACCCTGCTATACAAGGAACAGCAATTTCTATGCTATCAGGTGGTATAGCTAGCAGTGCAGCTTCAAGTAGTTTTTTTGCTATCAATTCATTTGAAACCATGGCCTTAAACGGATCCATAAATCTGGTTGGTCAAGGTATGGTTAGAGGCTTTAATAATATAGATTATATAGATGTTTTATCCTCAGTTACATTTAAAAATAATTTAACAAATAATGTTATTTCTTCTACTATAGATATAAAAAATAATGGGGTTAGTATAATAGGTTTCAATAAAGACTTAAGTAGTAGTTTTGTAGAATTTTCAACTGGTTTAGCGTTCGGTAAATTAAATACAACGGCTTCTGATATTATTCAATCTAGTAGTTTTTTGACAGTTCCAACCGGTTATTTTTTACGATTTTCAATAGGAAGTACAACAGAAATGACAAATCAAGGAATTCAAAAAATATTTGAATAATGAAACAAAAAATCGTATTAACATTCTTCGTAATGATTATTTTATTCTCAATTTTATATGTAAATTATCAAGAAAGTAATTTAAAAAAATATGGAGAATACACAACAGCTACTTTAATGGAATATAAAGGCTGTGGTAATCGCATTTGTGTTGGTTATTACTATTTTGTTAATGGAGATTCAATTTACAGTAGAGAGACAGTTGATACAAAAATAGAAGGTTGCGAATGGAATAGAAAATGTATTCGAAAAAAATTTAAAGTGAAATACTCAACTAAATGGAAAACAAACGCGAAAATATTTTTAAATAGCCCAGTAGAGTAAGATTTAAAATGAGTAATTTGGAAGAGCTTCAGCAAACAGGAAGTAATGCTTTTACAAGGGTTTTTGATTATACTGTAAGCAGTGGTGTGAAGGTGGATAATAAGCTCGATGGAGTGACGATAGGTAGCGATGCTTATAGTTATACTTATGATGTATTGGGCAATATATTAACCGAAAACAGCAATCGTCATTATTTATGGGATGGATTTTCGAGGTTAATGTTTTTTAAGAACCAAGTAGGAAGTGCTGAGCCCAGCATTGAAGCGCAATATTTATATGACAGTGGGGGCAATAGAGTAAAAAAAATAGTTAGGAAACAAGGAGGAGATTTTGAAATAACTGTTTATATTGATGGGCTGTTTGAGTATCATACCGATGAAACGGATGAGCAAAACACGGTACATATAATGGATGATAAAAGCCGCATAGCAATTGTAAGAATAGGAGATGCGATGGGTGATAGCACCCCTTGGGAGAAGTACGTTTTAGAAAACAACATAGGTTCATCGATGTTTTTGTTGGATGAAAATGCTGCTATGATTAACGAACAGGAATATTATCCTTTTGGTGAAACCAGTTTTGGCAGTTATGGCAAAAAGAAGTACCAGTATTGTGGTAAAGAAAGGGATGAAGAAAGTGGGCTTTATTATTATGGGGCGCGGTTTTACGCTCCATGGACTTGCCGTTTCATATCCGTTGACCCACTTGCTGCCGATTATCCATATTTAACGCCCTATAATTATGCGGGCAATAAACCAATAACACATAAAGACATTGACGGGCTGCAAAGCACGGGAGACCAAAAAGTAGAAAGCGGTGGCGGTGGAAGTTTACCGCCAAGTGGAAATGGTCAAGTCATACCTGAAAGCAAAAAAATAAGTTGTCATAATGCACAACAAGCAAAAGATTTATTAGAAACTAAGGAGGTTAAAACAGACAATATAAAACCAAATGAACCTGTCAAACTATCTGATAAAGAAGTTGAAGCTATCAAGGCATTTATAAAAGATAGTTCTAAAATGAATCTTTCCAAAGAGGGATTAGAGTTTATAAAAACATCAGAGGGTGGATTTCGCTCAAAGGTGTATGATGCTAAAACAGGAAAAAATGCAAAGTTTGATAAAGGGGGAAACATTATTGGAAGTGGTGATTGGACAATAGGATACGGTCATAAACTTACGTCAGGAGAAATAAAAGATAAGAGCTTTAATGGAGGAATCAAAGAAGAACAAGGTGAAGCACTTTTATTAAAAGATGTGAGCAGTGCCGTTAATAAAATAAATAAAAGTTCAGAAGGTTCTTTAACTCAAAGTCAATTTGATGCCTTGGTTAGTTTTGCTTATCAACAAGGGATTTATAATAAGTCACTAAGTAAGGTTATGGCTTTGGTTAATGCTGGTAAGATAAGTGAAGCGGCTACACAGATACAAAATACAGGAAATAAAGTGCATAGAAGAGAAGCAGAAGCTACAATGTTTTCTAAAGGCTTATCTACCCCCTCAGTATTATCAGAACCCCGCTTATTACAAAACGAAGTTTGGGGCTGATTACAGCAGACTTTCACAACCAAAGAAATGAAAAATTGTATTCTCATATCGACTTTAATTGCCTTCACTTTTTTGTTTGGTTGTTTAAACGTAAACAGTAAAAGAGGTGATAAAAAGAAAGCGGAAATAACATTATCTGCTTGTCAGTTTGATTCATTAAAAAATGTTCTGCAAGATTTGGGCATTTGTTTAAATGTAGATGCTAAAACATGGGAAGATACAATACGTAAGAACCCAAATATTGAGTTAGACTGGCGATATTTCTATGATACAGCTTATTTCAAAGCATATAAATTGAGTAATAATACACCTTGCGAAAACCTGTTTTTATTAGAGGTTAGCATAAATCATGGTAGCGGTGAATATGACAATTACATTATACGAAAGGAAAAACAGGGCTATCAAATAATTACAGATTTTAAAGGGTATTTGAGTGAAATAATTGTTACAAATGATGATTATTTTAAACTTACTTATCGAATGTATGTTACTCATGATATAAATTGTCTTGTAACAGGTGCGTTTGACGGACAGCAGATAAAAACAGATACAGTAATAAATCAAATGGTATTAAATACCAAACTAAATCAGATTACCATATCAAGTAATGATTCTTTTTGCAAGAGTATTTTTACAAAAGGTAAGGCTTGGTAGAGTTTATGATTTTTGTCTTTCAAGGGTTCAATCCTTCCGTTTTTAAGGCTTCCAAAGGTCGGTTTTAGAAAAGTTATCAACATTAGCAGTTTTGCACCGCAAAGCCTTATGCTGCAAGGGTTTTAATCCTTTTCCTTCCCTTTTTCCTTGTTCGCCCGTCCTGTCTGTTTTTCAGGGGATTTTGGCGGGCTAAACGCCACCACAAAAAACAACCCCTAAAAACCAAAAAAAGAATAGAAAAAAACAGAGCAAAAAAACGATAAAACAAACCGAGCAGACTAAACCACTAAAACAAAAAAAGCTGCAAAGCAGCAAGAAAAAAGGGCGCAAAAAAACAAGAGTGGCGAAGCCAAACCGATAGAAAACCAAAAAGAAAAAAAGGGCGCAAAAAACAAACCGCCAAAGGCATTCAAATCAAAAAAAATAAAGTGGCTAAAACAATCAGTTGCAAGCCTAAAAAAAGTCCAAAGCAACCTACTATTATAAATCCAATTTAGGACTAAAAGTGAACTGCAATTTTTTTCAGGAAGAGTCAGAGCAACGTTAGCGTCATTATTATCAAACTTTGCCAAATACGAATCTCTTAAAAATTATAAGTTGTTTTTTTATTTTTTCTACACTAAAAATAGTTTCACAATAACCACTTGGTATAATTTCAAACTGTGCTTTTAAATTAAAATTAAAAAATAAAAGGTAGATAAAAAGATAAAATACATTTTTCAGAAATCTTATAATTATCAAGGGGTTAAATAATTAGATTGAAAATAAAAATTAATCTAACATAAAAGCAATTTTTGATGAATCAAAAAGATAATTTGATAACTAGCCAAAGAAATAAAGCAATTTTGAAACAGATTTAATTAGTATTAAAATATATAACTGCTCAAAATTGTTTTCAAACATTTTCAAGTTATTGAAAACAAATTAATTATTAAGATATAAAAAAATTAAATTCGCGACCGTTATAAAAGGAATGGCTCCGAATTCTAATGGGAATAGAAGTTTCGGAGCCGGATAACAAAATTGCCTTAAAAAATTGTTATCTCATTGTATGTGCAAAAACTTTTATAGAAATAGTTCCTTGTTTGTTGGGTTCTGATACATGAATTTTTGCGTGAATTTTATTTTCTCCCAAGCTTTGCAAAAACATAACTGTTTTGAAGTGGGCTTCGTAAAACTTCGCGCATTCAATGTATTCGCCATATCTGTACGAGCTGTAAACTTCAATTTCTTTATTGAAGACTAATCCATCATTATCTTGAGGATTTAGATAGTAGGTAATTTCAGGAAACTGATTCAAAACTACTTTTCTAAATCCGTCAATTAACATGGTTGCCGGCAATTCATCATTTACAATCACTGGTTCGTTGAACGAACGTGTTGTAAGATACAATAAATACGACATTTTATAGTCGAAATTTACCGGTATAGCTGCATTAACTAAAGGCATACGTTCAGGTTTTAGTGTTGCGACTAAAGCTTCCGATTTATGGAATATTTTTCTTAATCTTTCAATCATTTGCGTAGTCAGTTTCATTATGCTCATAAGAACACAACAAAACTAAACCAAAAAAACCTTTATTTTAAGTTCAATTTATAGCGTTTTGGAAAACGCGTATAAATCAATTTTATAGGAAAATATCTGACTCTTCGATATCGCCTATAGGAGCTGGTGCTGGTGCTGTTTGTTCAGTTTGAATCTCTTTTGTTTCAAATGTTGGCGCTCCAGCTAAGACATTAGCGATAGTTACAATGGCTACGATAATTGTGGTCATGATTAAATTTTTTATTTGTTTGACATGACAAAAATGATTAAATTTTTTGGCGTTTTTATGTTCATTTTTATTAGTTTTGGAAAACGCGTAATAATAAAGGCTTTGAGCGAAGTATTTAGTCGTATTCATCGTAAAATCAAGGTTTTAAGAAAAAATGAAATTTTTTTTCTAAAAACTAATTTAGAAAGTTATGATAGAAGCTTTGGTGACAAGGTTTCTAAAAGAAAACTGCTATTAGAATATTTTGTGGAAAACACCCAATTTGATCCTAAATTGGCAATTAAGCATGTTTATGGCAAAGAATCTATTGGAGTTGAAACCCTTAGAGGATTAGCCAAATCATTAGAAATGAAAATTGATGAAGCTTTGATTTCCGATATTAACGTCAGAAGAAAAAATGCCAACGATAATTTTGCAGTAAATGTTATTCAGACTAGGAAAGACATTATTGCGATGTTAGTTTATTTAGGAAGGGGACTTACTAAAGATGGGCTAGTATTAATGGAAAATATAATTTATCGCTGTAAAAAGTTTGAATTGTATGATGAATTAACCCAAGTTTTATTTTACAAAAAAGAATTATCTTTTTTAAAAAGAGGATCAAAGGATTTTGAAAAAGCAAACTTAGAATTGCAAAATGTTTTAGACTTAAAAAGTAATATTATTACAATCAGTGATTATTACCAAAGATTAAATATTAGGGACAGTGAAATAATAGGATATAAACCGGATATGAACGAATTAAATTTAAAATTAATTGAATTCGAAAAGATTGTAAATAATTCCAATTCCTATTCTCTTGCATTTCCATATTATAAGCTCAAAATTTATCAATCTGAAAAACTTGAAAAATATGATGAAGCCATTTTGGTTTGCAATAAATGGCGAAAACATTTATTGATAAAAAAAGAAATGGCAAGAGATGTAACTGTAGGAATGGTTTACAACAATTTGGCTAACCTTCATTTGTTGCAGTTTGATTTTGAAAAAGCATTAAAATCTGGAGATGATGCATTAAATTTATTAAGACCCAAAACATTTAGCTATTTTACTGCAGTTGAAACAATGTTTTACGCATCCTTTTATTTAGGTAAAAAAATTAAAACGGCTGAATATTTAGAATACCTTAAACTAGATAAATCGCATGAAAGTCAAATCAAACGCAATAAGATTAAATATTTTGAAATTGCTTACGAAGTATTTTTTGGAAAATCTAAAAGTAGTTTGAAGTGGTTTTCTGAAATTGAAGAATTGGATAATGATTTAGAGGGTTGGAATTTTTGGATTAGAGTTACTCAAGTAATTGCCAGTTACAAATCGAATGGTGATTTGGAGATTTTGCATTCTCATATTGATTCATTGAGGCAATTCGTAGGGCGTGTTGACCGTAAAAAGGCATTTAACGAACGTCATAAAATAATTTATAAAATATTGTTTAAGCTTGAATATGCGGCTTTTGATTTTAATAAAGCATACAAAAGATGTGAAAAGGAATTAAATATTTTAGAAAATTTAAACGATAAAAAAACAAGGTGGCGGGCAAGAACCCCAGAAATTAAACCTTTTCATGAATGGTTTAAGGAAGAAATGGAAGAACAAAAAAATCAGAAAATTAGCGGTAAAGTTGTGAAAAGATAAAGTGCCCGGAAGGGGATTTGAACCCCTACGAACAAAAGTTCGCCACCCCCTCAAGATGGTGCGTCTGCCAATTTCGCCACCCGGGCAAGGTGCTGCAAATATATAATACCAAATTGTATTATTGAATCCTTATTAATAGCAAAAAAACGTTTTTGGATAATTTTTAAATATTTTCGAGCAAATTATACACGTTTTGAAAAAAATTATAATCGCTATTGATGGTTATTCATCTTGCGGCAAAAGCACTTTAGCCAAAGCATTGGCATCAGAAATTGGTTATAGTTATGTTGATACTGGTGCCATGTATCGAGCGGTGGCTTTGTATGCCATGCGAAATAATTTGGTAAATGAAAATGGTGTTAACAAAGAAGCATTGATTAATCAAATTGCGAACATTCATATTGAGTTTAAATATAATCCTGATAAAAAGTTTTCTGACACTTATTTAAATGGTGAAAATATTGAAGAAGAAATTCGTGGTTTAGCTGTTTCTAATGTAGTGAGTAAAATTAGCATTATAAAAGAAGTTCGCACCGCTATGGTGGATCAACAAAGAATGTTGGGGCAAAAAAAAGCCATTGTAATGGATGGTCGTGATATTGGTACAGCTGTTTTTCCTAATGCTGAACTTAAAATTTTTATGACAGCCGATCCTGAAATAAGAATTAAAAGGCGTTTAGATGAATTACAGGCAAAAGGTCAAAACGTTAGCTATGAAGAAATAAAACAAAATTTACAATCGCGCGATTTTGATGACATTAACAGAGCCGAAAATCCGTTGCGTCAAGCTGAAGATGCTGTTGTGGTTGATAATTCTAATTTAACCAAAGAGCAACAGTTTCAATTGGTATTAAAATTAGTAGAAGAGAGAAGTCATTAAATCAATTCACAATTAATTGTTTTACTTATTGAAAATGTATGCCTTCATTAATTAAAAATTTATTACGATTTGCCATCAGTTATAGCTTAACTGATCGAGAAGCTTTTGTAGAAAAAGTTTCAGGTATTTTAGAAAAATATGACATAGATGCTTCTAAATCAAATCAAATTTCTGAATTTTTATTGCATTATTTGGCTGATTTGAACCAACAAATAAGATTAGAAGATATTATTGAATCTGCCTTAAAAGATCAAAAACAAAATTTAGATGAAAACCAAATAAGTGAGCTAACGAAGGCCATTCAGGAGTTAAAAGAAGAAATAAAAACATTAAAAAAATAATATGTACATCTTTAGAATCAGATTGGTTATTCTTCAATTTTTTCGGTTTTTAGAAATCTTAGGTATTATCATTAAACATGGTTTTAATCAATGGCTCACCAATTCGAAAACCTTTAGAAAATTAGCGTCTAAAAAATATTACGAGCAAAATGGTAGGGTAAAAAGTACACCTGAGCGCATTCGGATTTTGATTGAAGATTTAGGGCCAACTTACATCAAATTTGGCCAAATCTTAGCCGATAGACCTGATATGATTTCGGAAAGACTGCGTGAAGAACTTAAAAAATTGCAATCGAAAGCCAGACCCTTAGATAACGATACAGCCATTGATTTAATTGAAAAAGAACTTAAAGCAAGGGTAAATGATACTTTTAAAAGCTTTGATACCAATTATTTAGCAGCAGCTTCTATTGGCCAGGTTTATAAAGCGGTTTTGAAAACAGGCGAAGAAGTAATCATAAAAATTCAACGCCCGAATATTGAGAATAAAATTAGACTTGATATTTTTTTAATGAAGTTTTTGGCAGCAAGGGCAGTAAAAAGCTATCCTGAATTGGCTGCCATCAATTTAATTGGTTTTGTTGATGAATTTAATGACATCATTTTAAAAGAGTTGGATTATTTTAATGAGGCATCCAACTTGATGCGCTTCCGTGAAATGTTTAAAGATGATGATAGATTTTATGCGCCAAAAGTTTATTCAGAATATTCTACTAAAAAACTACTTGTCATGGAGCGCATACATGGCATAGCACCTGATGAAATTGAAAAATTAAAGGCTGAAAATTATGACCTGAATAAAATTGCCGAAAATGGGGCTGATATTTTATTGAAAATGATTTTGCGTTATGGTTTTTTTCATGCTGATCCGCATTCTGGTAATATTTTTATTCTTCCTGAAAACCGTATTTGTTTTATCGATTATGGCATGGTGGCTTCATTAAAACCAGTTCACATGAGCTTTTTAGCCAATTTCACTTTAGGGTTTGTAAACAAAAGTTCAAAAACTATTACTGAAAGTTTGGTGACTTTGTGTGGCAAAAAGTTTTTTGACAAACAAGAAGACATGGAGTTCGATATTGAGCAAGTTTTGCAACGTTATGGTTATGTAAGTATCGAAAAAATTGACATTTCTCAAGTCATGAACGATTGTTTTCAAGTAATGGTTAAATACGAATTAGCGATGCCATCAAGTATTTATATGCTTTTGAAAGCATTAGCTACCATTCAAAAATTTGCTTTTAAACTCAATCCAAATTTATCCATCACTCAAATTGTTTTGCCTTACGCTAAGGAGTTAATAAAAATAAAATTTTCACCCAAAAAATTAGCTAATAAATTATTTGATACGGTAAACGATTATATAACCTTAATTCAAGATTTTCCATCAGAAATAAATGAAATTTTATACAAATTGAAAGAAGGAAAATTGATTCATGAAATTCAAGTAAAAGATTCAGAAGTAATTAACAGAACTGTTCGTCAGTTTAGCATGCGTATAGCCTTGGTATTGCTTTTGGGTTTTATGTTTATGTGCTCAACAGTATTAATTATTTGGGGAGAGAACAAAACATTTGGCGAAATATTTTTTGGAATAACTGCTGTTTTAACTGCTTGGTTAATGATTAAATTATTAATTAAAACTAAGGTATAGAAGTAGAGGAAAAAAACAGAAAAGAAAGTCTAATATAGAGCTTAATTTTCTGTTCTAAATATTTTTAAAATTGATTCTATTTATTGCCTGTTGGAGCTTTGTCGTTCATTTCAAATTCTCTTTTAAGAAATTGGTCCAAACCTTCTGAATCAATTCTTTTAGCAACTATTTTTTTGTCTTTATCTAAAATGTACAAAACTGGAGTGCTATATATGTCATAAAAATCATGGAATCTTGATTGACCTGTCGGATCATAAACATTAATCCAATCTTCAATTTCTTTTTCTTTGATAAACTTTTTCCATTCACTCACATCGCGTTTGGTATTTATACTAAAAACCTTTACACCATATTTTTTGTATTTATTATAGACCTCTACCACTTTTGGCGTTTCTTTTTTACAATGCCCACAATCTGAAGCCCAAAAATATAATAATGTTACTGGAGCTTTTACACTATATAAGTTCACAATTTTATTGGCAGTATCAACCATTGTAAGATTGGTCGCTTTGTTTCCCAGTAGGGTAGGACGGATATCATTAGCTCTTTTTACGATTTTTGTTAATTGAGTGGAATCCATCCAAAATGCTTCGTTTTTAGCATAAACTTCATCTACCATATGCACAAAAACAGCATCAAAACCCATTATTTTCGATTGTTCATAGGTAGTGGTTAAATACCAAACAGTATATTTAAATAACTCTTTATTGGCTCTTGATTTTTCCACCACAAAATCAGCTGCTTTTTTAATTGAATCGGGAATTTGATAGGTCAATTTTTCGAAATACATTTTCACTTTGTTGTGATAAACAGGTGAACGTAAAATTTTATCATCTGAAAAATCAATATTATCAAAAAAGTGCTGACGATAATACTTAAAACTGAACAAGGAATCAACTGGTTTTCCATCTGGGCCCATAGGAGGTTCTGGAATTTCTGGATCTTCCATTGCTAAAAACAATTTAGAAACAAAAGTACCTTTGTTTTTTGCAATAAAGTCCTTTCTAAAATTGCCAATTTCTTTTTCTTTTAATTCTATTTGTTTTTTTAGCTCTTCTTTTTTCTCAGCTTTAGTTGTTTCTGAATCCATTTCGCGTTTCATTGGCTCAATGTCTTTCGCCATTTTGCTAACTGTGCTCAAATAAGTGTAGAATAATTCATTTTCAGTTGATCCGGTTATTTTCATATTCATAACCATATCTTTCAAATCGGTTGTAAATGAAAAATCCTGATCATCGGCCAATAAAACCTCACAATATCTTTTATCGGGCGTAACAATCAAATAAATACCACCATCTAACTTTTTATCTCCTTTAAAAACAAAATTTCCCTTGCTGTCTATTTCAGTAGTGTCCTTCAAATATTGTTTATCAGCATAGTGATAACCCAAAAAAATGGAAGTATCTTTTAATCCAGCAATGTTCCCTTTTATAGAGTAGGCTTGCGCCAAGAGGTTGTTAGATAGAAAAGCAAGGATGGTTAAAAGGAAAAAATTAATAGCTATTTTTTTCATAAAATAATGATGTTGTTGGTCAACAAATTTATAAATCAAAGTATAAGCGCTCTTTGAATTAATATAATTTCAAAATGGAGCCATTCAGTAATAATCTTTAAGAAATTAAAAATCAATAACTTGAGCCTTTTATAAGGTTCAAATATTAATACTATTTAATTAATCTTTAACAAACTTTAACGACAAAGAATTCACGCAATACCTTAATCCGGTTGGGTTTGGACCATCATCAAACACATGACCAAGATGACCATCGCATTTAGCACACAAAATTTCGGTTCTAACCATACCAAGGCTGCTGTCCTTTACATATTTGATTTTTCCTTTTTCAATTTCATCAAAAAAACTAGGCCATCCGCAATGTGATTCAAATTTTGTGTCTGATTTAAAAAGCGGCAAATCGCATCCTGCGCAAACATAAGTTCCTTGATCTTTGTTGCCCAGCAATGAGCCTGTGTAAGGTCTTTCAGTGCCTTTTTGCCTCAAAACATAATACTGCTCAGGGGTTAATTTACTTTTCCATTCCTCTTCGCTAAGAATTATTTTTTCAATATTGGTAGTATCAACATTTTTTGATTCAGCTTTTTTGCTGCTTTGGTCTTGTCCGAACATATTGCAGGAATTTAAAGTAATTAAAATTATAAATAATAAATTTTTCATGGTATAAAATTGAGAATTAAACATGAGTAAAATAGATTTGTTGGAAGCAATTACGTTAATTTCATACTTATAGTTTTTAATTAGGATTTTTTAAAAATTGTATAAATCAAAAAAATCAATTTTATTAAGCACTTTTGCAGTAATTACTAAGTATGAGAAATTTTAGAAAAGACAGCGAAAAAAGGAAGGAAAATAAGAGATTTTACAAAAACGAATTTCCAGAAGCTAAACAATTTAAGTCGAAAAAGAAAGAAGAAGAGGTTGTTTATCCAACAGCGGAAGAAAGAAGAAATGAGGCTTATGACCATAAAGAAGCGGTTCAAAAAAATCAAATTAAGTTTTATAGAAACCTTGTTGAAGCAGTTATAGTTTGCTTACAAAAGTCATTTGGTGATGGCATAAAAGTCGATCAGGTAATTGAAAAAGTTTTAAAATCGAATTCGAAATGGGGTTCGCGCGATCGTGCATTTATTGCCGAAACAACCTATGATATTGTAAGAAACTGGCGTTTGCTTTGGGAAGTTTGGGATAAAGAACCTTTTTTATCTGATAAAAACATGTTTAGCATTATTGGTTTGCATTACAAATTGAAAGGTGTGAGTGTGCCAGAATGGGATGAATTTCAGGAAATTAGATTGTATCAATTTAAAGAAAGATTTACCAAATTTCAAAAAGTGCGTAAAATTAGAGAGTCGATACCTGATTGGATGGATGAATACGGTTTAAAGGAATTGGGCGACAAATGGGAAGAAAATCTATCTAAACTTAATCAACAAGCTGAAGTAGTTTTAAGAACGAATACATTAAAAATATCACGGCCCGATTTTTTTAATTGGTTAAACCAAAATGGAATGGAAGCCGAATTGGTTGAGCCATTACAAGATGGGGTAATATTAAGACAGAGAAGAAATATTTTTAAGCTAGAAGCTTTTCAAAGCGGATGGTTTGAAATGCAAGATGCTTCATCTCAAATGGTGGGCGAATTTTCTGGCGTAAAACCAGGAATGAGAGTAATTGATGCATGCGCTGGAGCTGGCGGAAAATCATTGCATTTAGCAGCTTTAATGCAAAATAAAGGCAAAATAGTTTCAATGGATATTGAACAAAAAAAGCTAGATGAATTAAAACGCAGAGCAAGAAGGGCAGGAGTGAGTATAATTGAAAGTAGAGTTATTGATAATAGCAAAGTAATCAAACGTTTAGAAAATTCAGCTGATGTTTTACTTTTAGATGTTCCATGCTCTGGAAGTGGCGTAATTCGAAGAAATCCTGATGCCAAATGGAAGCTTCAGCCTCGTTTTATAGATGAAGTAAAAAGAACACAGCAACAAATTTTACAAGATTATACCAAAATGTTAAAATCAGGTGGAACACTTATATATGCTACTTGCAGCATTTTTCCTTCTGAAAATGATGCTCAAGTTGATAGTTTTCTAGCTTCCAATCCCGAATTTTCTTTGGTTGAAAAAAAGACTTTATTACCAGCTGAGTTTGGTTTTGATGGTTTTTTTATGGCTAAAATGACAAAAGCATAAATTTGAAACAAATGAGAGTTTTACTAATTTTTTTGTTGATACTTTTCTCTTTTCAATTGCAAGCTCAAACAGCCAAAGTTGAAAAATTGCCTTATTTGGAAGATTTATTAAAAAAGCAAAACGATACTATTTATGTTGTCAATTTTTGGGCAACCTGGTGTGTTCCATGCGTAAAAGAATTGCCTTATTTTGAAGAACTTAATGCCACTTATGCTTCTCAAAAAGTGAAAGTTTTATTGATAAGTTTAGATGCGGTAAAATCTTTAAATAATAGATTGATTCCATTTTTGAAAGAAAAAAGTATAAAATCAGAAGTTGTTTTATTGGATGAGCCAGATTATAATTCATGGCTAAACAAAGTTGATCCTAGTTGGAGTGGGTCAATTCCGGCAACGATTATAATAAACAGTCAATCCAAAACTTTTTACGAAAAAGCATTTAAAAAAGATGAATTATTTTCTATTGTTGAACCATTAATAATTAAATAAGATGAAAAATGTAATTGTATTTGTTATAGTTGCTTTAGTTAGTTTATCATTCATGAAACCTAATAATGCAGGTTATAAAGTAGGCGACAAAGCAATAGATTTTAAACTAAAAAATATTGATGGAAAGGTGCTTTCATTGGCAGATGTTAAAACCGATAAAGGATATATTGTAATTTTTACTTGCAATCATTGTCCATTTAGCAAAGCTTATGAAGACAGAATTATAGAATTAGACAAAAAATATAAGAAAAAAGGTTATCCGGTTGTGGCCATCAATCCGAACGATGTTAATGCATCACCAGAAGATTCGTTCGATAAAATGATAGAACGCGCTAAAGAAAAAAAGTTTTCGTTTCCATACTTGTATGACGAATCGCAAAACATTGCCAAAACTTATGGTGCTACTCGCACCCCTCATGTTTATGTTTTAACCAAAAAAGGTAAAGACCTAGTTGTTGATTATATTGGAGCTATTGATGACAATGCTTTTGAATCCGAAAAAGTTCAAAAGAAATATTTAGAGACAGCCTTGAATGAATTGATTGCAGGAAAAGAAGCCAGCAATAATTTCACTAAAGCCATTGGTTGCACTATTAAATGGAAAGGTATTGAAGAATAAATGTTAAATTCAATGCAATTGAATTTATAAGTAAAGCTAAATCTTTTAGGTCTATTAAATTTAAAATTACACGGGTATCGTTAAGTTAGTTATTTTAGCTTAGCCTCACAGATAGAGTAATGGTATTTAATTTATATGTTGTATTTTATCTACCTCCCAGCTTATTCAACATGCAAAACCAAACCTTTTAGATATTCACCCTCAGGATGATAAATACTGAAAGGATGATCGGCTGGTTGAGATAAATGATGCATAACTCTTACTTTTCTTCCAGCTAAAATAGCAGCAGATAAAACCGTATCAATAAACATTCTGCGCTGAATAACTTGCGAACAAGAAAAAGTAAATAAAATACCACCTTTTTTAATTTTTCTAAAAGCTTCGGTATTTAATCTTTTGTATCCTTGAACAGCATTGTGCATAACATCGCGGTGTTTGGCAAAAGCAGGAGGATCTAAAATTATAAGGTCGTATTTATCATCTGCATCTTTCAAAAAATCAAATACATCGGAGGTATAACTTGTATGATTATCAGTAAAACCATTCAATTTTACATTTTCATCTACCATTTCCATGGCTTTGGCCGAACTATCAACCGAATGAACAAATTCAGCTCCTTGCTGAAGAGCATAAATTGAAAAACCGCCTGTGTAACAAAAAGTGTTTAATACCTTTTTGCCTTTAGCATATTTTCCTACTAATTCTCGGTTGTCTCTTTGGTCAATAAAAAATCCAGTTTTTTGACCATTGATCCAATCTACTTTAAACTGATTATTGTTTTCTAAAACAATGGTCGATTCAGTATTTCCTAGCAGAAATTCGTTTTGAATAGATTTATTTGATTTACCTAAAGTTTCAGCACTTTTGTCGTAAACACAAGTAAGTTTATCGCCCAAAAGTTCTTTTAAACAATCAGTAATTAATTGACGCATTAAATACATGCCAATTGAATGAAATTGAAGCACACAAGTTCCATTGTAATAATCAGCTATGAAGCCCGGCATGTTATCGCCTTCGGCAAATACCAATCTAAAAACATTGGTGTTTTTGTTATCTAAAAGACCAAGGGTTTTTCTGTAATCTAAGGCCGATTTTAAACGTAATAACCAAAAATTTTTATCAGGATTTTGTTGTTCCCATGAAAACAATCGAACAGTAATGGAGCCATTTTGATAATGGCCTAAGGCTAAGAATTTTTCTTTATTAGAGTAAACTTCTACAATATCGCCATCAGTAACAGGCCCGTAAACCTTTTTAATGGCACCCGAAAAAACCCATGGATGAAAACGTTCAATGGCTTCGTTCTTTTTTGATCCAACTACAACTTTGCTAAACTGCTCAGTACTCATATAAAAATTTTAGGCGGCAAATTAAGGCTTTTAACCTCATTTTAACAAAATTGAATTGAATTTTAAAAATTGAATCAGATTATTTTAATTCCTTTTTTTGATGGTAAAAAACAGAACTAAGTAAATCGTATGGCTTTTACTGGACTTATTTTGGTGATGATATAAGTCGGAATTAAAAGCATTGTCATACAAACCAAAATGGTTCCTAAATTGAGTAAAAAAATGCTTAAAAAATCAATGTTTATGGGAACTTGCTTGAGGTAATAATTTTTTTCATTTAGTTTAATTAAACCAAAATTTTGCTGTAAAAAACAAAATCCTAAACCTATAACATTTCCAATTAAAAGTCCTTTTAAGGTCAAGTTGGCAGCTATGTAAATAAAAACTTTTCTTAAATCATTATTGCGCATACCAATTGATTTTAAAATACCAATCATTTGCGTTTTTTCAACTATTAAAATTAAAAGTGCTGTTATAATATTGATGGCCGCAACCATTGTCATTAAAACTAAAATGATAATTTCATTTACATCTTGCACATTGAGCCAATCAAAAATATTAGAATAAAGTTCGGTAACCGAAATAGCTTGGTGTTCAGAATGAGAGAAATAATTAATCTCCGCAGTTTTTTCATCCACTTCAGCAAAATTAGAAAGAGTTATTTCGTAACCAGAAACATCATCATTTTCCCAATCGTTTAGTTTTTGAACATGTTTTAAATCTGCCAAAACAAATTTCGAATCCATTTCTTCCAATCCACTGCTAAACAATCCAGTAATTTTAAATTTCCTTACTCTTGGCGGCTGTTGAATGAAATACATAACCAAATCGTCATGTAATTTCAAATTCATTTTTGCTGCTAAATCTTCAGAAATAACAATATCGTTGCTGGCAGTGGAATCATTAAAAACAATATTTCGACCTTGCGTTAAATTCGATTCAAAAAAACTAAAATCAAAACTTTGGTCAATGCCTTTTAAAATAATTCCTTGAATTTCTGAATCGGTTTTTATAATTCCGGGTTTGGTGCCAAAAAATTGTAGTTTTTTAATTCCTTCTACATTTTCTAGAATAGATTTAGCATCTTGTTTTTTGATGGGTTGTTTTTCAAAAGTATCATTCATTTCAAGCTTCGAAACCTGAATGTGCGATGTGAAACCACTCATTTTTTCGCGCACTTCTTTTTTAAAACCAGTTACAATGGCCAAAGCCAAAATCATAACTGTAACACTCATGGCAATACCTGCAATGGCAATATTTAATGCTGGACGGGTAAGTTTTGCTGAAATATTTTCAGAATTGAAAAAACGTTTTGCAAGGAAATACGGAGTATTCAATTATTTTCGCCCTTTATAAAATGAATTAATGCGCGCTAAAAGTATATTTTTTATTGGTTTACTTCTTTTAAATTGTTTTTCAATTTCTGCTTTTTCTCAAGAGATAAATAAAAAAAGACAAAACACCTTAATGGCAGTTCCAGTAGAAGAGGAATTGTTGTTAAATGTGAATGAAAATCAATTGAAAATTGGAGCTGCTAATTTTAATGAATATCTGCCTCTTTTGGTTAATAAAAAAGTTGCTTTGGTTGCTAATCACACTTCAAAAGTTGGTAATGAGCATCTGTTAGACACACTTTTGAGTTATAAAGTTAAAATTGTTAAGGTTTTTGCTCCTGAGCATGGTTTTAGGGGAGATGCAGATGCAGGAGAAACAGTGAAAAATCAAAAAGATAAAAAAACTGGAATTCCTCTAATTTCATTATACGGTAAAAATAAAAAACCAAGCCCAAAAGATTTAGGAAATGTTGACGTGGTGATTTTTGACATGCAGGATGTGGGTGTCAGATTTTACACATACATTTCAACTTTGCATTATGTGATGGAAGCTTGTGCAGAGCAAAAAAAGTTATTAATTGTATTGGATAGACCCAATCCAAATGGTTTTTATGTTGATGGTTCAGTTTTAAAAACTGAATTCAAATCTTTTGTTGGAATGCATCCTGTTCCTGTAGTACACGGTTTAACAATTGGTGAATATGCTATGATGATAAATGGTGAATATTGGTTGCATGATAGTATAAAATGTAATTTGAAAGTGATTAAGGTTTCTGATTACAGCCATAGAATGTTTGTTGAAATTAATACAAAACCTTCGCCCAATTTACGCGATATGTCGGCCATTTATTTATATCCATCGCTTTGTTTTTTTGAAGGAACAAATGTGAGTGTTGGCCGCGGAACGGATAGTCCTTTTAAAATTTATGGAAGTCCATATTTAAAAAATACCAATTTTCAATTTAAGCCAAAACCAAGTGCTGGGGCTAAAGAGCCCATGCACAAAGACTTGATTTGTTATGGTTTTAATCTTGAAAAGCAGTTGAAAAGAATGCCTGATGATTTAAATAAAAAAATCAATTTATCATATTTATTATTTGCCTACAACAACACAGTAGATTCTATAAAACCTCATTTTTTCAATAATTTCTTTCAAAATTTGGCTGGTGATGATCAATTAAAAAAGATGATTATTGAAGGCAAAAAAGAAGATGATATCAGAAAAACTTGGGAAAAAGATTTAATGATTTACAAAGAAAAAAGACGAAAATATTTACTTTACGAAGACTTTAAATAACTAACAATTTAACCATCAAAAACACGTGAAAAATTTATCTATTGCGCTAAATGTAGTTTTAACCATAGCTGTAGCTTTTTTATATTATTTACATTTTAAAGGCAGCAACAATGCAGTCTCTGTTGATGAATCATCAACTGGAACAAGCTCCGACATTTCATTTTCAGCTAGACCCAATCAAAAAGTAATTTATGTAAATACCGACTCGTTAAATTCAAAATATGAATTTATTCAAAATGAGCTGAAGCAATTGGAGCAAGAAAAAAATCGATTACAAGGTCAAATTCAAGGGAAAGCAATGGCTTTGCAACAAGAAATGGTTGATTTTCAAGGAAGACTACAAAAAGGCTTGTTTGCCAATGAAGAAGAAGCGAGAAAAAAGGAATATGAATTATTGCAAAAGGAAGAAAACCTTGGTTTGTTGCGCGAACAATTATCCAATCAATTGATGGATATGGAAATTAAAAAGAACTTAGCCATTCAAAAAGAGGTGCACGATTTTATGAAGAACTACAATAAAGACAAAGGTTTCGATTACATATTGGGTTATCAGCCGGGCAATGTTATTTTATATGCCAACGATTCACTCGATGCAACGGAAGAAATTATTAATGGCTTAAATAATTTATACCGCGAAAAAAATGCTATAAAAAAGTAAGAAGACCTAAATTAATAATTCAACCCTCTAAATAACAATTGTTTTTTTAGAGGGTTTTTTATTTAGATTAAAATAGACTAACAATTTGGTAAAAAAACAATTCAATATTTTAAGACATAAGAATAATTGTTTTTAAAACATTGATTCATTTAAAATTTTGAATTCATTTTACAATTAATTCCATCAATTTAATTTGATTTTGCCCAAGGTGAAGAGAAAATAGCGTTCTTTGCAACCTTTTTTAAAAATGACAAATTGACAAATCATGGGCATTGGCAATATATTTGACAATTGGAAAAACCAAAGCAAAAAAAATAGTAAAATGCAAGAGGAGAAAGACGCAAATCTTCAACAAGAAGAAACTACTGCCAATCAAGAGGTAGTTGAAAATGAAAATACTGACAATACTTCGGAAAATATTAATGTAGCTGACATAAATGCAGAACTTGCAGCATGGAAAGCCAAATACGAAGAAAGCAATGAAAAATATCTTCGTTTGTTTGCCGAGTTTGACAATTATAAAAGAAGAAACGCTAAAGAAAGAACTGATTTGCTGAAATCGGCTGGAGCTGAAATAATATTAGCTGTATTACCGACATTAGATGACTTTGATAGAGCCATTAAATTTAATGAGCAAACTGAAGATATTCAGCAGGTTAAAGAAGGTTTTGGCTTAATCCACACCAAACTTTTTGATACTTTATCGAAAAAAGGATTGAAAAAAATGGAAAGTAAAGGCACTGAGTTTGATGCTGAATTGCACGAAGCACTTACAAATATTCCTGCACCAAGTGAAGATTTGGTTAACAAAGTTGTGGATGAAATTGAATGCGGTTATTATTTAAACGATAAGTTGATTCGATTTGCAAAAGTGGTTGTAGGTAGCTAATAAAAAAATTATATGGCAAAAAGAGATTATTACGAAATATTAGGTGTTTCAAAGGGTGCTTCTGAAACGGAGATAAAAAAGGCTTATAGACAAATGGCCATAAAATATCATCCAGATAAAAATCCGGGAGATAAAGAATCAGAAGAAAAATTTAAAGAAGCAGCTGAAGCTTACGAGGTTTTAAGTAATCCTGAAAAAAAACAACGTTACGATCAGTTTGGGCATGCCGGAATGGGCAATCAAGGTGGTTTTGGTGGCGGAGGTGGAATGAATATGGACGACATATTCTCCAATTTCGGTGATATTTTTGAAAGTGCTTTTGGTGGAGGCGGATTTGGTGGTTTTGGTGGCTCAAGAGGCGGTGGAAGAAGGGTTGTGAAAGGAAGTAATTTACGCATAAAAGTAAAACTGACTTTAGAAGAAATTGCCAATGGTGTAAAGAAAAAAATTAAAGTTAACAAACTGGTTCAAGCCGATGGTGTAAGCTTTAAAAGCTGCGCTTCATGCGGTGGACGTGGTGTTAGAATGCAAGTAACCAATACCATTTTGGGACAAATGCAAACCCAAACCACTTGCGGAGCTTGTGGCGGTTCAGGTCAAATTGTTGACAGAAAACCGGGCGATGCTGATAACCAAGGAATGGTTAGAAAAGAAGAAGTGATAGAAATTGACATTCCGGGTGGAGTAGAAGATGGCATGCAATTACAAGTAAATGGAAAAGGAAATGCAGGTCCGTTTGGTGGTATTCCGGGCGATTTAATTGTGGCAATCGAAGAAATTGAGCATGAAGAATTAAAACGCGAAGGCCAACATTTATTGTATGATTTGTACATCAGTTTCCCTGAAGCAGTTTTAGGAACCAATGTGGAAGTGCCAACCGTTGATGCCAAAGCAAAAATTAAAATTGAACCAGGAACACAGCCGGGCAAAGTTTTAAGGCTAAAAGGAAAAGGTTTGCCAAGTGTAAACAATTACAGTCGTGGCGATTTATTAGTAAACATAAACGTTTGGGTGCCAAAAGAACTAAACCGTGAAGAAAAAGAAATGATGGATAAACTAGCTACATCAGGCAATTTTTCACCAAAACCAGGTAAAAAAGAACCCAGCTTTTTCGATAGAATGCGTAACATTTTTGAATAAAATAAGATACAACAATTAAAAAAGGAGCTAAATTTTAGCTCCTTTTTTTGTTTAGGTAATGTTTTTTATCAAAATTTCTTTTCTATAAATATTTCATTCCTTCGGAATTGTTAATAAGGGTATTTAGACAATAGATTTGAGTAATGAGATTTTTTGGGAAGTTAAAAAGTTTGAAGGTTTTGAAAGTTAGAAAGAACCAAAATCATCAGATTAAAGAAAAAGCGTGTGATGGCATGACGATACAGGAGGCGGCTAGGCGGGAGCAAAGCAGGGTTTATTCAGTCTTTGTTCGCGATGGAGCTCGTGGGCAGAATAAACGAAGGGCTTTTGTATCGTCTTGATTTTTTGTTTCTTTTTTATCAAGAAAAAAGAAAGTTGGTTAAGTTGAAAGTTGGAAAGTTAAAAGGTTTAGAAAGAACAGAAATTATCAGATTTTAAAAATCTGCAATCTGCCATTTGTAATGAAAGATATGTGCCGTTCCTACGGAACTTTTATTTGAATTTTGATTTTAATAACAATGGGCTAAAGCCCATTGCTACAAAATGTTGTGACCCTCTGGGTCTCAGATATTCGATAAATTAATCATTTCAGAAAGGTTGGAGGTTGAGCGTAGCCGAAACCGCAGCGATAGAATTAAAGATTTCAGAAAGAACCAAAATCATCAGATTAAAGAAAAAGCGTGTGATGGCATGACGATACAGGAGGCGGCTAGGCGGGAGCAAAGCAGGGTTTATTCAGCCTTTGTTCGCGATGGGGCATGCGGGCAGAATAATCGAAGGGCTTTTGTATCGTCTTGATTTTTTGTTTCTTTTTTATCAAGGAAAAAGAAAGTTGGAAAGTTAAAAGGTTTAGAAAGAACAGAAATTATCAGATTTCAAAAATCTGTAATTTGCAATTGAAAAATTGGCCGTTCCTAAGGAACTCAATATGAATTTTTATTTTTATAACAACGAACTAAAGCCCATTGCTACAAAATGTTTCGACCATCCGGGTCTTTGTTGTCGCTAGCTATTTATTTGAAGTTTAAAAGTTGATGGTTTTGAATTAGTGAAAGCAACAAAATCACCCAATTTTAAAATCTGTAATTTGTAATTTGCAATCTGTAATTTGCCCAATTAAGATTTGTAGGGTTTTAAATCGCCCATTTTGCCGCTTATTAACCTTTCTCTTGTTTGCTGCATTTGTTGGTTGGTTGTCATAACAAAAGGACCTCCATAAACTATTGGTTCATTTAATGGTTTTGCGGTGCAAAACATACACTCAAATCCATTATCGCCAGCTTTAATTTCTATCTCAGTGCCATTTTTTTCAAAATTAACGAGGGTTTGTTTTTTTACACTTAAACCTTCAATTTCTGATAGTCCACTTAATCCATAAACAAAGGCCATTTCATTGGCATTTAATAGTATTGTTTTATTAGGATTTATGAAAATATGTAAAATAGTAATTTCTGTAACTAATTGATATGGCGCACTTTTTCCATCAAAATTTCCATGAATAATACGCACTTTGTAGTCATTGTTATTCACTTCAGCTATTTCATTAGCTGCGGCATGAATTGCTTTAGGCGTAACAAAACGATCACTTTCTTTATGATTTATCCAAATTTGAAATCCATGGGTATCAATTCCTTTTTCTTTAGGAAATTCGTCATGAAACATACCTAAACCCGCTTGCGTAATATGTAAACCACCCGGTTCAATATAACTGAAATCGCCTAAACTATCTCTATTAATAAAACCTTGCTGACTGTCAGGCAACATATAAGTCATTACAGAAATGCCTGCATGCGGATGTGGGCCAAAAACTGGTTTATTCATGTGATATTCTGTAAATACTAACATGGGCTCAATTGGATAAGAATGAGCCATAATATCAACACCATTTAAACCGTCAAATGCTTGTTTAAATTGATGCTCAGTTTTTTTTGATACTGCCTTTTTCATATTTTTTGATTTAATAGGTTTAAAATTTGATTTAGTCCAACTGCTAACTACTGCTGATAAAGGTATCAGCAGCCAAGCAGATTTTAGAAAGTTTCGTCTTTCCAATTTTTTAGAAATTAGTTAGAATTAAATAACCTAGTTTTTAATTCAGGAAACCTAATTATTGCTACAATCCAAATTATTGATTCTATTATAACAGGTGCAATAACAGATTGATTGTGTGTTAAGTGTGTGGCAATTGCTCCACCCATGTAAGCTGCCAATAAAAGTGTTCCTAAAATACCTGTTCTAGGAATAATAAATAGAATTACGCTGCTTAATTCTAAAAGTGCTACTATTTTAAACGTATCAGCATTTAACCCTATACTTTGTGCCATTTGAAGTGCTTCTTCTCCGCCTATTAATTTACTAATGGAGCTACCTACAAAAATGAAGCCTACAAGAATGGTTAAGCCCCAATTAATGATGTTTTTTGTTTTTGTTGTCATTGTTATATGTGTTTAATTGTTTAAAAATTTGAATAGCTAAAACCAAAAAGTACTACTGAAATTTCTTTGGGTTGCTGGCCGCTTACAATGTTTTCGTACCACCAATCGTAAAAAATGCTAAAATCAAGTTTTGGTGATAGTTTAAAGTAAGTTTTAATGGTAGATCTAAATCGATGATTAGCTTTTTTGTTAATTCCTATAAAAGGCTGAAGGGTGTAGTTAATTCCAAAATGTTGTTTTTCAAAAAAATGATTTCCTTTCACAAACGGCATTATTCTGAATAATTGGTAATTGATAATATCAAAATCTGATTTTTCATAAATGCCATAAAGCATTAGTTGTAAAAAATGCTTTTTTGAGTTCAATAAATAACTTCCTACTCCAAGTCCTGTGAATATTCTATTTTCTAAATGTCTTATATGCGGACTGTTTTCATAACCCAGTAAAACTGATTGGAAAATTTTATTTTGATAAAGAATGTGAGTTTTAAATAATATAAAAGCATCATTTTCTAAATCTGTTTTTGGCCTATTAAGCGGCTGAACGTATCCAAATCTATAATTTAAAATAGGTTCAAAACTTAGCCATTTATTGCGAATTATAAAGCTATTTTGAGTGTTAAATATCAATCTATTCACCAAACTTTTGTCAAAAGTTCCATTTACAAGAATTTTATACTGAAATATTAAACTATCATTCCTATCAGTATTTATTTGTGCCGATGATACTTTCATCGCAAAAAGCATTTGAATAATAATTAACAGTTTAATAGTATATTGATAAATACGCAACATTTTAGATAAATTTTTTTAACCTACATTTTTCATTATTTTATAAAAAACAGAAAGAGCAATTTCTCTATCTTTTTCAGACACGCCTTCTAATGAATCTTCAATTGATTTTTGAGCACAATTAGCTGTTTCGTTTTTCAATTGTTTTCCTAAATCAGTTAAATAGATTTTAAAAATTCGTCTATCATTTGGGTCATCTTTTCGAGTTACAACACCTTCTCTTTCTAAAATATCAATGATGCGGGTAACGTTGGCTCTGTTGCGATCGGTGCAATGCGCTAATTCACTTTGCTGCAATCCATCATTTTTCCATAGATGCGTTAAAACCCTAAACTGATCAGGAGTAATAGGAAGATTTTTTTCTTTCATTAACTTAGCTAAATGGCGAAACATAGCAGTGTGAGCCATTCCTAAAGCTCTACCAAATGATGTTTCAAATTGAAATGTTTCCATGTAGAAAGTTAAATACGCAACAAAATTACAAGCTATTTCCATTTAAGCAAAATTTATTTGGATTTTAACAATTTTTCTAAAAGATGATAGCGCTAAAAAAACAATTGAATTTTTATAATGCTATAATTTGATTTAATAATGCTATTCGAAAAAGTTTCTTGGGTTTAATATTGTATTGCTAAAAAATAATTTTATGTCAAACAACAGACCTACATTTAAAGCCCACTATGATAATTTTATTGGTGGCAAATTTGTTACTCCTGTAAAAGGTGAATATTTTGATAATATTAGTCCAATAGATGGAAAAGTTTTTACAAAAGCTGCTAGATCTAGCAAAGAAGATGTAGAACTAGCTTTAGATGCAGCGCATGCAGCTTTCGAATCATGGAGCAAAACATCGCCAACTTATAGAGCTAGTATATTAAACAAAATTGCTGATGTAATGGAAGCTAACCTTCAAACATTGGCCGCCATAGAAACAATTGACAATGGTAAACCGATTAGAGAATCTATTCATGTTGATTTACCGCTTTGTATTGATCATTTTCGCTATTTTGCAGGTGTAATTCGCGCTGAAGAAGGTTCAATATCTGAGCATGATGAGCATACTGTAAGTATTTGTTTGCATGAGCCAATTGGTGTGGTTGGTCAAATCATTCCATGGAATTTTCCACTTTTAATGGCCACTTGGAAATTAGCTCCTGCTTTGGCTGCTGGTTGCTGTGTGGTTATGAAACCTGCAGAGCAAACGCCAACTTCCATCATGTGTTTAATGGAATTAATTAAAGATGTGATTCCAGCAGGTGTTTTAAATATAATAACAGGTTTTGGAATTGAGGCTGGTAAACCATTGGCGCAATCGCCAAGAATTTCGAAAGTAACTTTTACTGGCGAAACAACTACAGGACGATTAATCATGCAATACGCATCTGAAAATTTAATTCCTGTAACTTTAGAACTAGGAGGGAAGTCGCCAAATATTTTCTTTCCATCTATAGCTGATGCTGACGATGAATTTTTTGATAAGGCCATTGAAGGAGCAGTTTTATTTGCTGTAAACCAAGGTGAAGTTTGCACTTGTCCTTCTCGAATTTTAGTTCATGAAAGTATTTACGACAAGTTTATGAGCAGAGTTATTGAGCGCACAAAAGCTATAAAAATGGGTAATCCATTAGATGCTTCAACTATGATGGGCGCTCAAGCATCAAATGATCAGTATGAAAAAATTCAATCCTATTTAAAATTGGGAAGAGAAGAAGGCGCTGAATTATTATGTGGTGGTGATGTACAAAAAATGGATGGTGAATTATCGGGTGGTTATTACATACAACCTACATTATTTAAGGGCAAAAATTCTATGAGAATTTTTCAAGAAGAAATTTTCGGGCCTGTAGTTTGTGTAACAACATTTAAAACAACAGAAGAAGCTATTGCCATTGCCAATGATACTTTATATGGTTTGGGAGCTGGAGTTTGGACAAGAGACGCTCACGAAATGTACCAAGTACCAAGAGCCATTCAGGCGGGTAGAGTTTGGGTAAATTGTTACCATGCTTATCCTGCTCATGCGCCATTTGGAGGATACAAAAAATCAGGATTTGGAAGAGAAAATCATTTAATGATGTTAGGCCATTACCGTCAAGTAAAAAATATGTTGATTTCCTACAACAAAAACAAATTAGGTTTCTTTTAAAAAAAGGTAACATTAAAATTTAAATTGGTGAACCGACTTAATCGAGGTTGGTTTGCCAATTTTTTAAATTTATAAAATGATAAAAAGGGTAACAATTAGCAAAGAAGCTACTGAAGTTGTTAAAGAATTAAAGGCCAAGTTTGGAGAACTTATGTTTCATCAAAGCGGTGGTTGTTGTGATGGTTCTCAACCCATGTGTTTTCAAAAAGGCGATTTTAAATTAGGCAACAGCGATGTTTGTATTGGTGATATCGAAAATTGTGAATTTTGGATGAGCAAAGATCAATTCGAATATTGGAAATTTACCCAATTAAACGTTCATATTGCCAAGGGAAGAGGATCCAGTTTTTCGTTAGAAATACCAATGGGATTAAGATTTTTAATTCAATCGCGCATATTTAAACCTGAGGAACTTGATAATTTAGAACCATTAAAGTTTTTGGAAGAATAATATTATCATTTATTGAGCAATTGTTGGTATTGTTTAGGTGTAATACCTTCATAATGTTTGAACATTCTGATAAAATAATTGCTGTCTTCAAATCCAGCTTCGTAGGCAACATTTTTAACATAAATGTCTTTTGAAGCCAAGTATCTTTTTGCCAATTTTATTTTTTCCAAAATCACAAATTCTACTGGGCTTATTCCCATTTCTGTTTTAAAAAGTCGGTACATAGATGATGTGCTTAATCCTACATTTTGAGAAATATTTTTAAGGTTGATTTTGCTTGAAATATTATCTCTAATTACATTGATGGTTTGCAATAATAATGGATTATTAACCTTTACATTTTCGTGAGATATTCCTTTTAAGGTTTGAGATTGAACAATTTTCACCAATAGTTCTTGCAAGGATAAATCAGCCAAAGTATCTTTAAAAATAGATGTGCTATGGCAAATAGTGATTATTTTATTAATAATGGCAGCCATTTCCTCATTGTTTTCAAAGAAAAAATTGCTTTCATCTAATTTCCAAAAATTATCTTGACCTTCTTTGGGATATTTTTCGTTTAAAAAATTGAGGGTATCAACTATTTTTTTGTTGTCGATTGCTAAAGCCAAACATTGCGTTGGATTTTCGAAACTAGCCTCTGGAAAATCAATTTTCATTTCCACATTCGATGGCACAATTACCGATTCACCTGGTAAATAATCAAAACCTTCTTTGTCAAACAAATGCATCACTTTTTTACCTTTTAGCATGCTTGTAACCACCAAATCATTAAATTGTAGAGAAATTAATTGAGATTTTTGGTAGGTTTCAAATAGGTTTAACTCACAGCTTTCAAGATTATAAATAGTTCTATTTTCGACAAGTGTTTTTAGAAACTTTTCGTCTGTTAGATTAGGTGAAATGGGAACCTTTTTATTAATCATCTTTAAAACAATATTTCAAATATAAATTTTAAAGGTTCAGAAAAAAAACACTTCCATTTATGTCCTAGATTTTTCTATTACAGTGATTTGGTTAAATTAATTTTTATGATGTCAAACATCAACATTTGATGCTTAAAAATTTCTTTTTGACCATAGAAAAAAGAATGTTTAGCATCATAAATATGCGTAGGCTCGCTTTTTACGCCATTAATTTCAATGATTGAAAAGTTAATACCTTGTTCCAATTCTTCAAAACTATTAAAACGAATATCTAGTCTTCCAAAATAAAAACCAGGAACTTTTTTTAAAATTTCGTCAAAAGTTTGCTCCAATTTTGGGGTAATATGATGTTTTCCGTCTAAAAATTCCGTTCCTCGATTGTGGTTTCCATAAGGCACTAAACACCTTTTTTCTCCTTTTTTTAAAACTTCTGAGAGGTTTATTTGGTCTTTGAGCTTAGGAATTTGCATTCTAAATCTTGGAACTTTATTCAAAAGAACTTCCATATTGTCTTCTCCATTTCCTTCAATCGTCAAAAATTTTTTGACCGTTATTCCAGTTACTTTTCCATTAATTTCATGAGGCTTTCGGCAATAAAACAAACCAATTTCATTAGGAAAATCTATGCTTTCTTGCACTAAAAAGTTATTTTGATTGTTGTTTTGATGATAAATGTGTAAATCATTTACTGAAAAAACTTTTTGAACTCCAATTCCTCTTAATCCTACATCTGGCTTTACATAAAGCGGGAAATTGAAACTGTTTTTAATTATAATTTTTTGAAAATCAATTGCCTCATCAACCTTAATTAAACAAGTTTTCGGATATAAATATGGAGGTAAAAGTTGATAAATTTCGAATTTACTATCTCCAAACAAGCCCCCATTTTTAATACCAGGATTGGCATATTTAAAAAATGTGATGGATCGAAATTTTATTGCAAAACCAATCCACAAAAGAAAGCTCGGAAAATAAACCAAGTAAACTGGCCAATATTCCCAATGTTTTATTTTATGAATAAAATTGTGCTTTAATGCTTTCATTAATTTCTGATTTTTCTTCGTTTATTAAATCAAAATGTTTGAGTTTAAAATGATTCTTTGTTAAGATACATTGAGTAATATTTTTGGTTAATATTGTTTGATTTCTGTTGATTATCAAACCATTTTGAGCATCGTTTTTTGTAGAATGAAATGCTAAAAAATCATCTTCGTTTGTTTTTTTAAGTCTTAAAAAATCGGAAAACCAATTTTCCCTTATTTGCCTAATTTCAGGACTGTAAAGTGTGGAAGATGACCAAATATGCGCTATTTCAGAATTTAGAGTATTGCTTGATTTTTTTAAACCATTCCATCTAAATTGATATAGTTGATGATTATAAAAAGCCACCAAAGTGAAGGGTTCAATATCTATTAATTCAATTTGAATCCATGCTTCAATTAAATTTTTATAACTAGCTAATTCTAATAGAATTAAACCTCTACTTTTTCTGTAATAGGAGGAAGGAATGTGTTTACTTTCTGCACCATTTAGCAAAACCATTACATTACCCTCATTTTTTACAACAAACCACGTTCCTTGACTTTTTGGGTCGATTGGACAAAATAGAAATCCGTCATCTAACAAAATCTTTTTTGGTGGAATGGCAATTGGACGATTAACGTGTTCATCTCGATTATGTGTAATGATAATATTTTGACTATCCCTGTAAAAACTTACTGTGCACATTTTTCTCTAAAAATAAGCGTAGATTTTGCCACCCCGAAATTTTCAACCTTTAATTCTTTACCTAAATATAAAAGCCCGATTTTTATAATAGCCTGATGGTGAATACAATGCTCAATATTGTACATCAATTCTCTAAAGTAATTGGTTTCAATGAGGTTTTCATTTTGATGATATAATGTTTTTAATTGCATTATTTTATTGGAGTTCACCAAGTTGCAAATAATATTGGCAATGCATTCAGTTGCGTAGTCGACATTTTGTTGAATTTCAATATTTCTTTTTCTGTTATCATAATCAACACAATCAGTTTCATAACCGATAGAAAGCTGCTGAAATAATTCAATTATATGTCTGGTATGCTCGCCAATAGTGCTATTACTTAGCAGCTCAATTTTTTGTGTGTACTCATCATAACTTAATTGATTAATTACTTCTGCTAATTGATGCAGAGCTGATTTTGCTCCTAAAAATAAAGCTGAATTTTTCATATAGATTTTAATTATCGGCTATCATTTTTTAAAAATTATTGGATAATGATGCTTACTGAATAATAATTTTTTCTGTTTTTGTAACATTATTGCACACTGAAGTCACAATATAGATACCTGAACTTAAATCATTAATATTGATTGGTTTATCAATTTGAATATTTCTAATTTGTTTGATAATATTTCCGACTTGATCATAAAAAGTAAGTAAATCAATATTTTGATTTGCGTATAAAAAACCACTTCCAGTTGGATTAGGATAAAACAGAATAGCCTTATTTTCCTTTAAATTATTATTAATGTTAGTAGGAGCTGTATTTTCATTTACAGATAGTGCACTATTTATCAATTCTTTATTGTTTTGTTGAAGTATGGCAATAGTGTGCATTCTATTTTGCTTCCAGGAAGTCAAACTTGAGTAATTAAAGTTTAAAACTAAACTATCATTTATGTTATTTGGAAGCTGAATAGAATTTCCTGATGTTGAAGTTAAAGCCTTCCTAAATACATTATAATGAACATCTTCACCATTATTTGTGGTTTGATAAATTGTATCTTCTATTGCACCAACAAATAGCGTTGCACTTGAAAGCGGATCAGAGGCTATTTTAGTTATAACCACTTGTACTTCGAAGTTATTGAAAGAAACTTGATTTTGCAGCACCTTTAGTTTAAAATTAGTTGGAGTAGATGCGGATGCTGATAAACCAGAGTTTAAAGAATTAAATAAAATTGGAGTGCCATTTAACACAATTCGTGGGGTACTGCCATAAACACCATAAAAATTGGTGCGCTCATCATTTTCCTGCTTGTTTTGTTGGTTAAAAAAGTCGCTTGCATAAGGCGAGCTTGGGTGAAAACTAACATGTAAAGCATTAGAATGATTGTTAACCGCGTTGTAAACATTATCATTGTTAGCAGCACAAACACTGCAACTAGTATTGGTAAAATGTTCAACTATTGAGGTTCTAATTATTTGAGCATTTAAAGTGTAAGTACCTAAAAATAAGGTAATAGCTAAGTTTATTTTTTTGATTGTCATTTTATTTAGTTTTTAGTTTGTTTAAAAATACTTTGTTCAATTTATCCATTTTTGGTTTAATAACTGCTTTGCAATAAGGTTCTTCTTTGTTTAGTTCATAATATTGTTGATGATAATCTTCCGCTGGATAAAATTTTGAAAATGCACTGATCTCGGTTACAATTTTATTTTCAAAAGCATCCTCTTTATTTAAAGTATTAATAACTTTTTCAGCAATATTTTTTTGATTTTCATTTTCATAAAAGATAGCTGAACGATACTGTGTGCCTACATCAGCACCTTGCCTGTTGAGTGTAGTTGGGTCATGTAAGGTAAAAAACACTTCAAGTAATTCTACCAATGAAATTGTATTTGAATCATATATAATCTGAACCACTTCAGCATGTCCGGTATTTCCTTCGCTAACTTGTTTGTAACTTGGATTGGCTGTTTTTCCTCCGGTATAACCCGAAACAACAGTTTTAACACCTTTCAAATTTTCAAAAATAGCTTCAACACACCAAAAACATCCACCAGCTAAATAAATAGTTTCTAAATTATTAGGATTATTTATTTCATCTTTGGCTTCAAATGAGAGCGAGGCAGAGTTTACACAATATCTTTTACCAGTTGCTGTTGGACCGTCTTCAAAAATATGTCCCAGATGCCCACCGCAGCTCGCACAAGTAATTTCAGTTCTTTTCATCCCATGACTCAAATCTTCAGTTTGAATTATTTTACCGCCAGCTACTTCTTTATCAAAACTTGGCCAACCGCAATTTGATTCAAATTTCATGTCGTCTGTAAAAAGATGCGCACCACAACCGGCACAATTGTAATTACCTTTTTCTTTTGTAAAAACGAATTGCCCACTGAAAGGCAATTCAGTGCCTTTTTCGCGAAGAATGTAATATTGTTCAGGACTCAATTTTGCTTTCCATTCTGCTTCTGTAAACTTTGTTTTTGTTTCAATAGGTAATGTCTTTTGCTCTATTGAGTTTGTTTGACCACAACTTGTAAGGAACTGAAGCATTAATAATGCTGTAATCTTTAATTTATCTTTCATTTTATAGTTTTTTTACGTGAGATAAAATTTCATTTTTATGGATAAAAAACAAAAAAATACAAGCAAAAAATACAATTAATGCCAATGAAAATAATCCACCGCTATCGCCTTTAATTTCAGTGCCAATAACCAAAAAATGCGAGAAAATAGCACCTGATATAATTCCGAATGATAAAAATAATCCAATTATTTTTGTCTTTGGAGTTAATAATAAGATTACTGTTAAAAGCTCAGCAATTCCTAAACCAATTCTTCCAAAAGGCTCTATACCTAAAGTCGAAAAAATAAATACTGAATCAGGATGAGCTGTAAACTTAAAGTATAAAGTTTGTAGAAAAATTACGGCTATGGTAATTTTTAAAACCCAAGAAATAATAGTTGTTTTTTTCATTTTTTATTTATTATGTTTAACCAATTTTTATCAGCTTTTACTTTTAAGTTGTTTTCGTCTTTATTCCAAGTTTCTAATGTGTTATTGAAATAGGCATTATAAAATAGATAAAGTTTTCCATCAACAATTTTGAAAGTTTTTGGGTTTATATCCACTTTTTTACCATAATCACCCATAGCAAATGCGCACCAACCTCCATATTGAGGTTCATATTTACTTGGATTTTTTAGAAATGTGTTCTTGTTTTTTTCAGTTGAAAAATAATAGGTAAGTCCGTTAAAATTAGCTGCAAATTTTTTATCACCTTTTTGGGCGATATTGCTAAAATAGGCAACTGCATCATAGCCTTTAATAGCTATTCCATTCTCAAGATTGGAATGTTTTAATTTTACCTCATTGTTTTGAGCAAATATTGGGTTTAAAATTCCCAACCAAAGCATTAAAAAGAAAAGTCTCATACTGTTTTTATTATTTATGAGACAAAACTACTTTGAGCTAGAAAAGCAAAATGTAAAGCATTTTACATTTTTGGTAAGATTTTTAATTTTTCTATATCAGGAATTACAATTTCTTTTTGTGTATAATTCAAAATTCCATCACTTTCAAGTTCTTTGAACAAAGAAATTACAGTTTGTCGAGTAGTGCAAATAAGTTGAGCAATGTCTTTTTGAGTTAAATAATTAGGTAGCGTAAAGGAATTAGTTTGAATATTTTCTTTTTCAACAATCATTTTCAGAAGCAGTAAAAGTCTGGTTTTCGCGTCTTTAAACAAGATGTTTTTGTAACTGTTTTGGATTTTTTTGAAATTGAATCCTATGAACTTTATATAGTTTAAGGCAAAATCAGGTTTATTATGAATTATCTCCTCAAGTTTTTCTCTAAAAAATGTGCAAATAATGGCTTCATCAGAAACTACTTTAAAAAAATCATTTTTTTCGATAGGGGCCTCTAAATTTAAATCACCAAACAAATCGCCTTTTTGAAGAATATCAATTAGAATTTCTTCACCCTTTTCATCTATTCTAATAAGTTTAACGGTGCCTTGCTTTAGAAAATATATTCTTTCTTTTTCGCTAAATGGCAAATCTACAATTTCATTTTTAACTGATTTTCTAAATCGTTTTAGGATGCATAAAGCATCAATTTCAGAAAAACTTAAATTTCTAAAAAGTTTATGTTCATGTAAATACCAATATTTTAAATCTGAAGTCATATACTTTTAATTGCTCTCAAAAATAAAATAATAGTTTAATTTCAGTTTAAGTTTTTAAAGAATTAAGCTTCAATTTTGCTTATTGCTTCGGCAATTCTTTTCGAAAGATTTTCGGAGGCTTTAATGAGTGGTAATCTCACAAATTCTTCCATTACGTTTAAATGTTTTAGGGCAACTTTAACACCTGCAGGATTTCCTTCGGCAAATAACATGGCAATAAAATCATTTAATTGATAATGTAGTTTTTGGGCTGTTGGATAATCGTTGTTTAAACATGCGCGCACCATGTTTGAAAAAATAAGCGGGTGGGAGTTAGCAACCACTGAAATTACCCCATCGCCACCTGAAGCCATGATGGGTAAAGTAATACCATCATCACCTGAAATAACCAAAAATCCTTCAGGTTTGTCTTTGATAATTTTCATAATTTGCTCTAAACTGCCGCTTGCTTCTTTTATTCCAATCACGTTTTTACAATCTTTTGCAATTCGCAAAGTTGTTTCAGGCAGCATGTTCGACATAGTTCTTCCAGGAACATTGTACAAAATTATAGGCAATGGACTCACAGCATCTAAAACTTTGTAATGCTGATAAATGCCTTCTTGTGTGGGTTTATTGTAATAAGGCGAAACAGATAAAATAGCTGAATAGCCACTAAAATCTGCTTTTTTCATTTCTTCTTTCAACTCGGCTGTGTTGTTGCCGCCTAAGCCATATACCAATGGCACGCGACCGTTATTTATTTCTTTAACAAAAGCATAAATTTTAATTTTTTCTTCTTTAGTCAAAGTGGCCGATTCGCCTGTAGTTCCTAAAACAACTAAATATTCTAGTTTGCCTGAAATACAATGATTTACTAATTTTTCTAATGCTGAAAAATCAATGTTTCCATTTTCATTAAATGGGGTAACTAATGCTACTCCTGTACCTTTTAATTGAAGGCTCATGCTGCTTTTGAATTAAGATTGAATAAATATTTTTCTAATTGTTTTAAAAAGCTCTCTAAATTTCCATTTTCAGGTGTTTCGAGCATAAAATCAAGATTTTTTTGATTTTCAGTATCAAATCTACCAACTTTAAAATTGGCTTTTGAAGTATGTGAAATATAGGTTAATGGAAACTGCTTTTCGAAATTTAAATCGATTAAAATATCGAAAGGTTTGTTTATAAAATTGAGTGCAAAATGATGTTTTGGGATAAAATTCCATTCTAAATCCAAAGTATTTAAAACGTGTAAATCTTTTAAAGGTGTATTAAAATCAAAAGTTACTTTATCAGGATAATAACCTAAAATTTCAAATTCTTTTCCTTCTCTTTTTAGTGAAAGGGCAAAACTTTTTAATTGATCAAAATCTTGTTGTGTATTGGCATTAAAAAGAATTCCAATGTTTTTTGTTGCTTCGAAACTTTTGAAAATTGGTTTTCTAGAATATTGATTTAGTTTGCTTTTTAGTTCATTTTTACCAAACCATAACTTTATGTTTTCTAATAGTTTTTTCATTGCAGCATGGCTAAAAATTCATCTTCATTTATAATTTTCACTCCTAAATCGGTCGCTTTTTGAAGTTTTGCGGGTCCCATACCTTCACCAGCTAATAAATAACTAGTTTTTGAAGAAACTGATCCTGAGTTTTTTGCGCCATTTTTTTCAATCATTTCTTTATATTCTTCTCTGTTATGTTTTTCAAAAACTCCTGAAATTACAAAACTCAAACCTTTTAGTTTATCGGTTCTGTTACTTAATACTTCTTCCGATAATTCAAAGGTGAGGCCTTTTTCTTTTAAAAATTCAATTTGCTGCAAATTACTTTCAACAGCAAAATGTTTGCGGATACTTTGTGCAATTATTTGCCCAATTTCAGGTGCTTCTAGCAATTGTTCTTCGCTGGCTGCAATTAAATGGTCGCTATTTTTGAAATGATAAGCTAATTTTTTAGCCACTGTTTCACCCACATATCTAATTCCTAAAGCGAATAATAGTTTTTCAAATGGTTGTTTTTTAGCGGCTTCAATTCCTGAAATTAAGTTATCTGCCGACTTTTCGGCCATTCTTTCTAATTGAATAACTTGTTCTTTTTGTAATTCAAAAATATCTTCCACTTTTCGAATCATTCCTGCATTGTAAAGCAGTTCTATGGTTTCTTCGCCCAAACCTTCAATATCCATTGCTTTTCGCGAAGCAAAATGAATTATTTTACCCTTTATTTGCGGTGGGCAGCCCAATTCATTGGGACAATAATGATTGGCTTCACCTTCAATCCTTACGAGTTCAGCATTGCACTCAGGGCAGTTTTTAATGTATAAGGTAGGCGAGGAGTCTGGTTTTCTTTTCTGTTCATCTACACCAATAATTTTCGGGATAATATCACCACCTTTTTCCACAAAAACAGTGTCACCTTCGCGTATATCTAATTTTTCAATTTGATCGGCATTGTGCAAAGAAGCTCTTTTAACAGTAGTTCCTGCTAAATAAACAGGCTTTAAATTAGCTACTGGAGTAATGGCGCCAGTTCTACCCACTTGATAAGTTATTTTTTCTAATACAGTTGAAACTCTTTCTGCTTTAAATTTATAAGCAATAGCCCAACGTGGCGATTTGGCTGTGAAACCCATTTCTGCTTGTTGACGCAAATTATTTACTTTTATAACCACACCATCAATATCAAAGTCAAGACTGTGGCGGTTTTTCTCCCAATAAGCAATAAATTCAAAAACCTCTTGAATGTTTTGACACAAACGGAAATAATTTTTTTCGATAAAAGGAATTTTAAATCCCCAGTTTTTAATAGTAGAAATAGATTCAAAATGCGATTGAAAACCTAAATTTTCGCCTAATACATTGTAAACAAAACAATCGAGTTTTCTTTTGGCAACTTCTTTCGAATCTTGCTGTTTTAAGGTGCCTGAAGCGGTATTGCGCGGGTTGGCCAACAATGGTTCGCCTGCTTCTTCTTTTTCTTTATTAAGTTGCACAAATACTTTTTTAGGCATAAATATTTCGCCACGCACTTCAAACTCATCAGGAAAATCATTTCCATGCAATTTTAAAGGCAATGAGCGAATGGTTTTTACATTTTGGGTAATATCATCGCCTTGTGTTCCATCACCGCGTGTAACAGCCTTAAACAGCTCTCCATTTTTGTAAGTAATTCCAATGGCAGCGCCATCATATTTTAATTCGCAAGTATATTCAACTTCTGAGTCGGCCAGCTTTTTTACGCGTGTATCAAAATCATTCAAATCTTCTTCCGAATAACTATTGGCTAAAGAAAGCATTGGGTATTTATGAACGACTGTTTCGAAAGTTTTAATTATTTGTCCGCCAACTCTTTTAGTAGGTGAATTTGAATAAGCCATTGAAGGAAATTCATTTTCTAATTTTTGAAGTTCTTCCAAAAGCATGTCAAATTCATAATCAGAAATACTTGGATTATCCAAAACATAATAATTGTAATTGTGTTGGTTCAATAAATCAGAAAGTTCTTTAATCCTTTCAGCAGCTTGGCTTTCGCTCATATTTGTAATATTTATAAAATCAATTTCAGAATGCCTCAAAATTATTTAAATGCCTCAAATTTGAATCAGCTTCCTGAAAAATATTTAATATCATTGAATCTCATTTAAAATTTTGAAATTGACACTTAGAATTTATAACCATCATGACAAAGAAAAAATCATCCACTTGATTCAATTAAACACACCTCAATATTTTGCAGAAGAAGAGGAAAAAGAATTGATTTTTTATTTAGATAATTTTAGTCAACAGTTTTATTTAGTAGAAAAAAACAATGAAATATTGGCTTGTGGTGGAATAAATACAGTGTCTGAAAACCCAAATAAAATGCGCCTTTCATGGGATATTGTTCATCCATTGTGGCAAGGAAAAGGTTTAGGAACTGAGTTAACAAAGTTTAGGATTGATAGTATTAAAAACATTCCAAACATTAGCGCTATTGAGGTTAGGACTTCCCAATTAGTTGAGTCATATTATCAAAAATTCGGTTTTAAAACAGTTGAAATAATTAAAGATTATTGGGCAAAAGGTTTTGATTTGTATAGGATGGAAATGTTTGTTTAAAACTATTTCAATACATATTTTTTGTAATAACTTATAACAACTGAAGTTAATGGAAGAGCGATTAACAAACCCAATAAGCCTAAAGTTTTACCCCAAATTGCCAACGATAAAATCATCATAGCAGGATTCATCCCTGTGGCATCGCCCATTATTTTTGGTGTCAAAATAAAATCTTGTATTCCTTGCATAATCAAATAAATAGCTAAAACAATTAAAGTTAAGGTTATAAAAGATTGACCGGTTTCTATGGATAGCATAAAACATAAAAACAAGGCTGGAGGAATCGTAATTAATTGCATATATGGAATAAATAAACAAAGTCCTGTAAAAAGACCAAATACAATGGCTAATGGAAGCCCAACGATTACAAAGGCTATGGAAAATAATACAGCTAAAATTAAAGCTATTAAACCTTGGGCTTGAAAATATTTTTTCATGGCAAAACCAAACTCATTGCCCAAATCTGTTATAAAAACTTTATATTGATTTGGTATAAAATTCTTCCAATTTTTAGAAAAGTCTTCGAAGTCAATCAATATGAAAATCAAATAAATTAAAACTATTGCAATTACCGTAAGTCCAAAAATAAAACTCATTAAGCCAGAAAAGGCACTAAATACTTCTGGCGTAACTTTTTGAATTCCTTCAGTTAAAGTATTTTGAAAATCGGCCGAATGAATATATTGTTGAAAATCTTTTGAATTAAAAAAATCTTCTACCTGTTGGGCTAATTTTTCAGGAAATAATGCTCTTATTTTTGTTTTAAAATCTTCATTTTCTGATAATTTACTAATCGTATTAGAGAAATTTTTAATTTCCTTATTTACATATTTTCCTAGAAAAATACCACTAAAAATGAAAGTAGAAAAAACGATAATTAAGCTTATTATGGCAGCATAAGTTCTTTTTTTTACTCTTAACTTAGTTTGAATAAAAACGACCATTGGATTTATGATGTAAGCCAAAATTGTGGCAATTACAAAGGGTATTAAAACTGAACTTAAATAATTAATTAGCAAAATTATAAGTCCTATGATGGTAATATTTAAAATTATACCAATTACATTTTCGAAAGAATATTTTGGAGTCTTGTTTTCCATTTATTTGGCATTTGAAAATGTAATATTGCGAATTAAATCATCAATTCTCATATTCTTTTTTTAGAATATTTATTTCTTTAATTAATCGTTCAATTTCTTTTTCATCTGTGCCATCATAATAACCTCTAATGCGTTTTTCTTTGTCAATCAAAACAAAGTTTTCAGTATGAATAAAATCATGTTCATCTCCCGTGCCTTCATCTGTAACCACAAAATAGGATTTTCGAGCTAGTTCGTAAATCTCAGTTTTAGCTCCAGTCAGAAAAACCCATTTAGAGCGATCAGCATCGTATTTTTTAGCGTATTCAGCTAAAATTTCTGGAGTATCAATTTCTGGAGTAACCGAATGTGAAACCAACATTATGTCATTGTCGTTCTTAAAGGCAGCATAAACATTTTTTAAATTATCGCTCATTTTAGGACAAATAGTTGGGCAAGTAGTGAAGAAAAAATCAGTGACGTAAATTTTTCCTTCTAATTCTTTTTCGGTAAAAGAATTACCATTTTGATCAATTAAATTAAAACTAGCAATTCTATGTTTTATATTCTTGTTTTTTAAGGTACTATCAACCAAAATAGGATTGATATCAGCTGGTGTGAAAATCCTTAATTTTTCTTTTGGCTTGTTCATTTGGTAAGTAATAAAAATCCCAATTATAAAAACCAAAGCCACTACAATTACTCTTTTCATGTCAAAATAAATTCGTTGCAAATATCATGTTATAGCTTGAAAGAAATACTAATTGATATCAATTTTTAAACATAAAATCCTAATAAAAATTAATTCACTATTTAAATAAATGTCTAATTTCATTGCCTCATAAAATCAATAATTTCATGACAAAAGTTCACAATTTTAGTGCAGGTCCGGGCATATTGCCTGAAGAGGTTTTAAAAGCTTCAGCTGAGGCTATCCATAATTTTAGCGGAATGAATTTATCGCTATTAGAAATTTCGCATCGCGATAAAAAATATGTTGATGTAATGGACGAAGCGCGCGCTTTATCCAAAAAACTTTTGGGTGTGGGCGATGATTATGAAGCTTTATTTTTAGGCGGTGGAGCTAGTTTGCAATTTTGCATGGTTCCCTATAATTTACTACCAGTAGGCGGAAGTGCTGCTTATTTAAAAACAGGAACTTGGGCTAGCAATGCGGTTAAAGAAGCGAAGCTTTTTGGCGAAACTAAAGTGGTGGCTTCTTCTGAGGACAAAAACTTTAATTACATCCCTAAAAACTATGAAATTCCTGCTGATGCTGCTTATTTTCATGTAACGTCTAACAATACCATTTTTGGTACGCAATTAAAAGAATTTCCTCATTCAAATATTCCTTTGGTTTGCGATATGTCGTCTGATATGTATAGCAGAAAAGTAGATGGAAATAAATTTGCTTTGATTTATGCTGGGGCACAAAAAAACATGGGCCCTGCGGGTTCTACTTTAATTGTTGTAAGAAAAGATATGTTGGGAAAAACTGGTCGTCAAATTCCTAGTATGTTAGATTACAATGTGCATATTAAAGGTGAATCAATGTATAATACACCACCTGTGTTTCCCGTATTTGTGAGTCTTTTAACCATGCGTTGGTTAGATAAAAATGGCGGTGTAGAGTGGATTGAAAAATTAAATAATGAAAAAGCAACTTTATTATACAATGAAATTGATAGAAATACATTATTTAAGGGAACAGTAGCCAAAGAAGATCGTTCTTATATGAATGCTTGTTTCGTTTGTGAAAAACCTGAACTAGAAGTTGAATTTGAAAAATTAGCCAAAGAAGCCAATTTATATGGTTTAAAAGGTCACCGTTCGGTTGGAGGTTTCAGAGCTTCTATCTACAATGCGATGCCAATTGAATCTGTAAAAGTTTTAGTTGATGTAATGAAAACTTTTGAGCAAAAATTCGCATAGAAATTAATTTAAAATCAATAAAATAGGCTGCTGAGAATTGCAGCCTATTTTTATTTTTAGACTTGAAGTAAATAAGTATTAATTAAAATTTAATAAATGAACAAAAAACAAATTTGTCTTTCATTTGCATTGTTCAACCTTTTGATACATGCAGATGCACAAAAACTGGCAGAAAAAACCAAAATTGAGAAAAGCCCAATAGAAAAATTAAGTTATTCTGGCTTAAAATTTAGAAGCATTGGACCAGCGCTTACATCAGGTAGAATTTCTGATTTGGCTATTAATCCCAACAATTTTAGTGAATATTATATTGCCGCAGCCTCTGGTGGAGTTTGGAAAACAGAAAATGCTGGAACCACTTTTCAACCAATTTTTGATAATTATGGATCATTTTCAATTGGTTGTTTAGCATTAGACCCCAGCAATAGTCAAGTAATTTGGGTTGGTACTGGTGAAAATAATAATCAGAGAAGCGTGGCTTATGGTGATGGAATTTATAAATCGGAAGATGGAGGAAAATCATTTACCAATATGGGATTAAAAACTTCGGAACACATTGGCAAAATAATTATTGACCCACGTAATTCTAATATTGTTTATGTAGCTGCTTATGGACCATTGTGGAAAGAAGGAGGAGAAAGAGGCATCTATAAAACAATAGATGCTGGTAAAACTTGGGAAAGAATTTTACACGTTTCAGATAATACAGGTTTTAATGAAATTCATTTTGACCCAAAAAATCCTGATGTTCTTTATGCCACTGCACATCAAAGAAGAAGACATGTGTTTACCTATATCAGTGGCGGCCCTGAATCTGCTATCTACAAATCAACTGATGCTGGTAAAACTTGGAATAAAATAATGAAAGGACTTCCAAATGGAGATATTGGAAGAATTGCTTTAGCCATTCCTGCTAAAAATACTGATATAGTTTATGCAATTGTCGAAGCTTCTGAAAAAAATGGTGGATTTTTTCGCTCAATAAATAGAGGCGCAAGTTTCGAAAAAATGAGTGATTTTTCAACTGCAGGCAATTATTACCAAGAAATTTATTGTGATCCCAACAATGAAAACATTATTTATGCCATGGATACTTATGCACAAGTTTCTTTAGATGGTGGCAAAACCTTCAAAAGTTTAGGGGAAGAAAATAAACATGTGGATAATCATGCAATGTGGGTAAATCCGCTAAACTCAATGCATATTTTAATGGGCTGTGATGGTGGTTTGTATGAAAGTTTTGATGGTGCCAAAACTTGGGATTTTAAACCAAATTTAAACATCACACAGTTTTATAGAGTTTCGGTTGATAATGCTTCACCATTTTATAATGTTTATGGCGGAACGCAAGATAATTACAGTTTAGGCGGTCCGTCTAGAACTACTAGCAAATCGGGAATAGTTAATTCAGATTGGTTTGTAACCTTAGGTGGCGATGGTTTTAAAACCCAAATTGACCCTGAAAATCCTAATATTGTTTATTCACAATATCAATATGGAAATTTATACCGATTTGATAAAAAAAGTGGTGAACAATTATTTATTCAACCACAAGAAGGTAAAAATGATCAGCCCAATCGTTGGAATTGGGATTCACCTTTAATTATTAGTCCACATAAAAACACTAGATTATATTTTGCCGCCAATAAACTTTTTAAAAGTGATGATAGGGGCAATTCATGGGAAGCAATTTCGGGTGATTTAACGCGACAAATTGATAGAGATAAGTTACCTGTTATGGGCAAAGTTTGGAGCATGGATGCAGTTGCCAAAGGAAGTTCAACTTCATTTTATGGCAATATTGTAGCACTTTCTGAATCACCTAAAAAACAAGGTTTAATTTACATAGGTACAGATGATGGTTTGATTCAAATTACCAATGATGACGGTAAAAACTGGAAAAAAGTTGACAAATTTCCAGGAGTTCCAGAAACAACTTATGTAAATGCTGTTTATGCTTCGCAACATATTGAAAATAGGGTTTATGCTGTTTTTAACAATCATAAAAATGGAGATTTTAAACCTTATATTTTAAAAAGTGAAGACAAAGGAAATTCATGGACTTCCATTTCAGGCAATTTACCTGAAAGAGGCTCTGTATATAGCTTTATTGAAGATCATGTAAATCCGAATTTAATTTTTGCAGGCACTGAATTTGGCTTATTTTTTAGCATTGATGCTGGCAATAAATGGATTCAATTGAACAACAATTTACCAGTAATTGCTATTAAAGATTTAGATATTCAAAAACGTGAGAATGATTTGGTTTTAGCCACTTTTGGAAGAGGTTTTTACATTTTAGATGATTATTCACCATTAAGAACTTTATCAAACGAAGTTTTAAATAAAGAAGCAGAAATTTTTCCTGTGAAAGATGGTTTGATGTTTATTGAATCGGAACCGCTAGGAGGTAGAGGTAAAAGTTTTCAAGGTGAAAGTTTTTTTACAGCCGATAATTTACCGCCTTCTGTTGCCTTTACCTATTATTTGAAAGATGTTCCATTAACCAAAAAAGAACAACGTCAAAAAGCTGAAAAAGAATTGGAAGAAAAGAAGCAAAATATTGTTGTGCCTAGTTTCGAAGACATGCGTTTGGAAGAAAAAGACACAAAAGCTTATTTGATTTTTACCATTACAGACGAAAACAATGAAGTGATTAAAAAAATAAAAACTTCAGCCTCAAAAGGTTTAAATCGACTATTTTGGGATTTACGTTTTCCAACAACTAATCCAATTAATCTATCAACTAAAAGATTAGATGATCCATTTACTGATGCTGATAAAGGGCAATTGGTTTTACCGGGCAATTATTTTGTTTCGTTGGCAATGATTGACGATGCCGAAGTAAAAGAATTGGTGGCTAAAATTCCTTTTAAAATCAATTCGCTAAATAACACCACCTTACCAGCTGAGGATAGAAAAGCTTTGGTAGTTTATCAAAAAGAGATTGCAGAAACCAGAAGAAAAATGAAATCAGCCAATGCATTAAGAAATAATTTAAGCGATCAGATTAAATATATCTACAATGCCATTGAACAAACACCTGCTATTCCGCTAACTGAATTGAAGAATGTAAAATTAATTGAAGCTAAATTGGATCAAATTGCTCTTGAATTATTGGGCGATAGAAGCATTTCAAAAAGAGATTACCCAACTTTGCCAGGATTAATGAGTAGAATAGAGAATGTGGTTTACAGTTCATTTTTTAGCACATCAGCAACCACAGAAATTCAAAAGCAGCAGCATGAAATTGTGAAACAATCGCTTCAAGCTATTGAAAACGATTTAATGAAAATTAAAACCCAAGTTGCCTCCTTAGAGCAAATGCTCGAAAAGTATAAAGCACCTTATACACCGGGAAGATAAAATAATAAAAAAAGCCTCGAAAATCGAGGCTTTTTCTTTTAGTGAATAATTGGTTATTTATTTACTTTTTTCAAGTTTTTCCATTTCTTTTTCGAAAGTTTCTTTAAACTTTTCGTAGTCATAGTCAATTTTTAATCTTTCATCGCTTGAAATTTTTTCTTTCATTTTAGCTACTAAATCAGCTCCTGAAAGTTCAATTGCGATATAAGTTTTATAAGTACCACTTTTGGTTTTAGTTAATTTTTCACAGATAGATTTTGTGCCAGTCAATTCTTGATTAATAACTTCTCTAGTTAAACCTTCGAATCTTTCCTCAACTTCTTCTTTGTTATTCATCTCGCGAGAATTAACATAATTATCAATGGTTCCTTTGATGGTAGTGTTAATAGCGGAAGCCAAATCAGCTCTTGCGTTTGCTAAGGCTTTTTTCTTAGAAGTTACTTGATCAGAACTTTCGCCTACGCTATTGGCTCTGAAAGCGGTTTTGTCAGTAAAAAATTCAGGACCTGAACATAATACTTTAACTTCTACTTCTTCTTCTGGCATTTTGGTATCAACTTTTGCCGCTTCTTTTTTTCCTTTACAGCCGGTTATATATATTGCTCCAAACATTAGGAATACCGCTGTGCTGATTTTGAAAATTCTTTTCATTGTGTTTTTGGTTTTTAAATCGTTTGTGTTTTTGCTGAAATCAATTCTTATGCCAAAAATAATTTTTTATTTGAATATGCTATCATAAGCAATAGAAAAAGCCAATCAATTGCTTGATTGGCTTCCAAATCATAGGATTAAAAGGTATTAGTTTAGTTTGAGATTAAGTTTGTTGTTCGCAAAATCACCATTTCCACTTAAAGTAAAACCTTCTGCTATGGCCGAAACTTTATCGCCTTGTTTATCTACAATTACGGTTCCACCGTTGGTTGAGGTTAAGGAATAATAAGTACCTCCTAAATAATTGTATAAAATTTCGCATTCATTGGCCATTAATGGTTGACCATTTTTGTAAACCAAGTTATAAGTTCCTGGAGTAACATTATAATTGTTAAACCTTACAAAGGCAATAACTTGTCTTCCGTTAGATAATGAAACTATAGAGCGCAAGCACCATCTATCGCCTAAAGAATTTGTTGTGGAATCGACATACAAATTGTTGTAAGTGGTATCGTTAAAAAGTATTGTATTTAACCCAATAGAAGTAGTTGAAGTGCTCGAGCTTGAACTAGTGCTGCTTGTACTGCTAGTTGAACTTGTGCTAGATGTGCTGCTGGTTGTATTATTCGAAGGATTGTTGTCTTCTTTTTTTTCACAAGCAAAAAAGGCAAGTGTGATAAATAATAGAGTGCCGAATTTTAAAATGTTTGTTTTCATAGATTAATTTTTAATAAATAATTGATTTTGAGTTGTTTGATTGTTATTTGTTTGAATAAAATAAACTCCTTTCGCTAAATTTTGAATGTCAATGTTTTGGGTAGTTTCATTATTGGTTTTTATGGATCGTATTAATTTTCCATTACTTGAAAAAATTAAAATTTCAGTTTCGCTTTCTAAACCGCTAATTGTAATTTGATTTTGAGCTGGATTAGGGAAAATTTGAATCTTTCGAGTAAAATTTTCATTGATTGAATTCGGTTCAACCCTTTTCCAAAAGGTAACGCTACTGCCGGCAATTTCTAGAATGGGATGAAAAGGATTGCTGTTAATAAACATAATATCTCCGTCATCTTCGACCAATTTTACCACATCATTAAAAGTACCTAATTGGCTTAATATAGTGCCGTAAGATTCATATACTTTACTAACTGAAATAACAGATTGTCCCTGCTTTTGATAATCATCACTAAAAGTTTGTTGATAGCTTAATGGAAAAGCTACTAAAGTTCTTGCATTTAGGTAGTGAGTAGGAGAGGAGCCACCCAAATCTGAAGCTAATTCTTCAATTTTACTAGCATCTAATTTTAACATTACCCATTCATTAATGCTCATGGTTGGAACTG
>Ga0209278_1000169_pt1 | contig 80089 bp, 65 predicted proteins | sample JI81BgreenDNA_FD_187504 | JGI IMG/M metagenome (GOLD analysis project Ga0209278, IMG submission 187504) | Wastewater effluent complex algal communities from Wisconsin, to seasonally profile nutrient transformation and Carbon sequestration -... | ecosystem: Engineered > WWTP > Effluent > Algae... | reverse complement strand
TTTATCAAAATCAGTAGAAATAAATGGTTTTTGCTGAAAATGTTAAGAAATTTCACCATTTAAATAACTGAAAATCAAATGATTATTTTAGTTTTATATAATCCTGCGATTATTATCATGAAATTATATATAAAAATGTGATTAGCGTTTCGGTTTTTTATCAAAATCAGTAGAAATAAATGGTTTTTGCTGAAAATGTTAAGAAATTTCACCATTTAAATAACTGAAAATCAAATGATTATTTTAGTTTTATATAATCCTGCGATTATTATCATGAAATTATTTATAAAAATGCGATTAGCGTTTCGATTTTTTATCAAAATCAGTAGAAATAAATGGTTTTTGCCGAAAATGATAAGAAATTTCACCATTTAATTAATTGAAAATCAAATGATTATTTTAGTTTTATATAATCCTGCGATTATAATCCTGAAATTATATATAAAAATGCGATTAGCTAAATTTTACGCATATGTTAGATAGATTTAAACGGAATTTAAAATTCATGCTTACTTTCAGCGTAATTTAATTTTTTCAAAATGAAAATGAGATTACTAATTGTTGCATTTGCTTATATTTCAAAATGTAGTTTGGCTCAATTGTATTATCCACCAATAACAGGCGCAACTTGGGAAACCATTAACCCAACAAGCTTAGGATGGTGTGATGATAGAATAGACAGTTTGTACAATTTTTTGGAAGAAAAAAATTCTAAAGCATTTATTATTTTAAAGGATGGAAAAATAGTTTTAGAGAAATATTACGGTAGTTTTAACCAAGACAGCGCTTGGTATTGGGCTTCTGCAGGTAAATCATTAACATCATTTTTAGTAGGAATTGCTCAAAAAGAAAACTTATTAAACATTAATGATACTGTTTCTAAGTTTTTAGGAAATAATTGGACTTCACTTTCCGCTGAAAAAGAAAGAAAAATTAAGATTGTTCATCAATTGTCAATGAATTCAGGACTAAAAGACAATGTTACAGACCCTGACTGTACATTGCCTTCTTGCCTTATTTATGAAGCTGATGCAGGCGATAGATGGGCTTATCATAATGCTCCCTATCATTTGATTCATGATGTTATTGACAGCGCTTCGGGTTTAAATATTAATCAATTTACCAATCAAAAATTAGCCATCCAAACCGGAATTTTTGGACTTTGGAACGACCATGTTTTTTATAGTAAACCGCGCGTTATGGTACGTTTCGGATTATTAATGTTAGGAAAAGGAAATTGGAACAATAATCTTATCATAACCGACACTAATTACTTTCATTCAATGATTCATTCTTCTCAAACTATCAATAACGCTTATGGATATTTATGGTGGTTAAATGGGCAACAAAGTTATATGCTTCCCAGTGTTCAATTTCAATTTCAGGGAAGTCTGTGTCCTAATGCTCCCGATGACATGTATGCAGCTTTAGGGAAAAATGATCAGAAAATTTACGTAGTTCCATCTCAAAATATGGTCGTAATTAGAATGGGAAACAAAGCAGCTGAAATTGCTCCAGCATTGTCAGAATTTGATAATGTTCTTTGGGAAAAAATAAATAAATTGGATTGTACAACGTCCATAAAAACTGAAAATATTAATCAAAATGATGTGAAAATTTATCCAAATCCAAGCAGCAATTATTTTAATATAGAAAGTAAAGAAAAAATAAATTGGATAAAAATTTACGATTTAAATGGTAAAATTGTTCACCAAACATCCAATACAAATAATATTTCGGTAGAAAATTTAAGTCAAGGTTTATATGTAGTAGAATTGATTTCTGATGCCAGTAAATCCATCAAAAGACTAAAATTGATAATAGACTAGAATTTTTTTACTTTGAACCTTTAAGAAATTTATGAAAAAAACCACCTATTTATTAGCCATATTTTTAGGGTTATTGTCTGCTAAAATATTTGCTCAAGAAACATTTTATCTCAACGGGATTGAGGATAACAGGAAAAACATAATTTATGCTTACACCAACGCAACTATTTTCCAAGACGCGAATACAAGTTTAAAAAATGCCACCTTGCTGGTTCAAAATGGTAGAATTTTGGCTTGCGGAACTAATACAAATATTCCAAAAGGTGCTGTAATTGTGAACCTTAACGGCAAATACATTTATCCTTCATTTATAGATTTGTATTCAGATTATGGATTAAAAAGCGCTCCTCCCAAAAGAAGAGAAAGAGGAAATTCGCAACGAGAAAGTAGTGAAAAAACAACATTTGGTTGGACTGAAGCCTTAAAACCATATTTTAATGCCTCAGAAGAGTTTAGTTTAGATGCAAAAAAGGCTGAAAAACTTCGAAAAATTGGATTTGGAGTTGTTTTAACACATCAAAAAGATGGAATAGCCAGAGGAAATTCTGTTTTGGCCACCACAGGCAATCAAAAAGAAATTGAGGAAATTATAGCTAAAGATTTAACCACACATTTTTCATTTTCAAAAGGTAGTTCTTCGCAAGATTATCCAGGATCTTTAATGGGTTCTATTGCTCTTATCGAACAAACAAATCATGATGCAGATTGGTATCAAAAAAATATTGGTAAAACCAATCAAACCAATTTAATGCTTGAAGCATGGAATAGAAATTTAAAACTACCTGCCATTTTTGAAACATCCAACAAAGCAGATATTAAAAGAGCCGATTTGTTAGGTGATAAGTTTAACATTCAATATATCATCAAAACTGAAGGCGATGAATATCAAAATTTGGAGGAAATAAAAAGCACGAATGCCAAGCTAATTGTTCCTGTAAATTTTCCAGCGGTTTTTGAAATTGAAGATCAATGGGATATTTTAAACTTAAGTCTGGCTGATTTAAAACATTGGGAAATGGCACCCGCCAATTTGAAAATGTTAAGCGAAAATGGAATTACATTTGCCATTACAGCAGCCGATTTAAAAAACCAAGACGATTTTTTAAAAAACCTTCAAAAAGCGGTTAAATATGGGCTTAGCTCACGACTAGCATTAAAAGCCTTAACCGAAATTCCAGCTCAAATAATCAATCAGTCAAATCAATTGGGTGCTTTAAAACCCGGTTTTATGGCCAATTTTTTCATTAGTAATGACACTCTTTTTGCTGAAAATTTTATCATAACCCAACATCATATTCAAGGTATTCCATACGAAATAAAACCTGATGCTAACTTTGATTTGAGAGGCGATTATGATTTTGTAATGGCCAATAAAACTTATGGTTTTGAAATAAAAGGCGAAAGTCCTGAAAAAATGGATGTATCCATTCGTATTGAAAAAATAGCCAAAAAAATAAAGTTTATTCAAAACGAAAACACAGTTAGTTTCCATTTTGAAATAGATGGAAAATTAATGACTGGCTCAGGGTTTATAGCTGAAAATGGAAAAAAAATAAGCGGAACCGCTCAAAACATGCAAGGTGAATTAGTAAATTGGGTAATTGTTAAAAAAGCAGATGCATCGCCTAATTTACCAGCAAAAATAGATTCTACGGTTTATGAAATTGGACCAATGTTATATCCACTCAATACTTTTGGTTGGAAAGAAAAACCGAAAGCCAAAAACTATTTAATTAAAAATGCTACGATTTGGACATTAGAAAAAGATGGAATTTTGGAGGAAACTGATATCTTAATTCAAAATGGAAAAATTTCCCAAATCGGTAAAAATTTAAGTGCCTCTAATGCTGAAATAATTGATGCCAAAGGGAAACATGTTAGTCCGGGAATAATTGACGAACATTCACACATTGCTATTTCGCGCGGAGTTAACGAATGGGGAAAAGCTACAAGTGCCGAAGTAAGTATCCAAAATGTAATTGATGCAGAAGACATTAACATTTACAGACAACTAGCGGGTGGTGTAACCGCTGCGCAACTTTTGCATGGTTCATCCAACCCAATTGGCGGCCAATCGGCTATCATTAAATTAAAATGGGGTTTTAATGCCGAGGAATTAAAAATTAAAGAGGCAAAACCTTTTATAAAATTTGCTTTAGGAGAAAATGTAAAACAAGGCAATAGTCCAAACTCAAATCGTTATCCGCAAACCAGAATGGGTGTTGAACAATATTATTATGATCATTTTCAAAGAGCCATTGAATACAAAAATACTTGGGCCAATTATTCAAAACTTTCTTCCAAAGAAAAATTGAATAAACCTTCTCCAAGAAAAGAAATGTATTTAGATGTTTTGAATGAAATTCTAGAAAGCAAACGTTTCATAACTTGTCATTCCTACATTCAATCTGAAATTAATATGTTGATGTTTGTGGCAGACTCTTTTAACTTCAAAATTAACACATTCACCCACATTTTAGAAGGTTATAAAGTGGCTGATAAAATGAAAAAACATGGGGTAGGAGCATCTACTTTTTCTGATTGGTGGGCTTATAAATTTGAAGTAAACGATGCTATTCCATTTAATGCCAGTTTGCTCAATCAAATGCAAATTGTAACCGCCATAAATTCTGACGATGCCGACATGGGCAGAAGGTTAAACCAAGAAGCAGCTAAAGCCATTAAATATGGCGGAATGAGCGAAGAAGATGCCTTAAAAATGGTTACTTTAAATCCTGCTAAACTTTTGCAATTAGACGATAAAATTGGTAGTTTAAAAGTTGGAAAAGATGCTGATTTAGTTATTTGGAGTCATAATCCTTTAACCGTTTATGCCCAAGTTGAAAAAACTTTTATTGAAGGTATTTGCTTTTTCGATAGAAGTTTGGATCAACAAAAATTGGCTGAGGCCGAAAAGGAAAAAATGCGCATCATTCAAAAAATGCTGAAAAACAAAAAAACTGGCGAACCAAGCCGAAAAGTGGAGAAAAAAGAAGAAAAACACTATCACTGCAACACAGAAGAAGAAGGCGCCATCTATTAAAATTTATCTCATGAAAATATTTAAACTATCACTTTATTGTTTGGTTTTTGTTGGTTATATCTCGCAAATTGCAGCGCAAACGCCAGCTAAAAAACAAACCCAATCGTTTTTAATTACCAATGCCATTATTCACATCGGAAACGGAACAAAAATCGAAAATGCTGCTTTGGGATTTGCCAATGGAAAAATTACTTATGTTGGCCTAGCTTCTGATGCTGATACAAAAGGTTTTGACAAAATAATTAACGTTAAAGGAAAATCAATTTATCCAGGCATTATTGCGCCCAATACCACTTTAGGATTAACTGAAATTGATGCCATAAAACCAAGTTTAGATTTTAATGAAATTGGCGAACTAAATCCAAATGTAAGGGCTTTAACTAGCTTTAATCCTGAATCGAAATTAATTCCAACATTAAGGTTCAATGGTGTTTTAACAGCTCAATCAACTCCGCGTGGTGGCATTATTTCAGGTCAATCTGCCATTATGAGTTTAAACGCTTGGAATTGGGAAGATGCCGTTTTAAAAGCTGATGATGGTATTCACATTAATTGGCCTAAAAAACCAAATTTGAGAAACATAACGGATGAAACGCGCAAAGAAAATGTGCAAAAAAACTATGAAAACAATCTCAAAGCTTTAAAACAAATAATGGTTGATGCTAAGGCTTATGCCGAAATGGATAAAAACGATACCAAAAATCTGAAATTAGAAGCATTAAAAGGACTGTTTACATCAGAAAAAAATCTTTTTTTACATGTTAATGGCCCAAAAGAAATAATGGAAAGCGCCTTGTTTTTTAAAAATTTAGGAATCCAAAAAATTGTTTTGGTTGGCGCCTCTGATGTTTGGCGAATTTCTGATTTTGTAAAATCAAATAACTTCCCAGTAATTTTAGACCGGGTGCATGCTTTGCCCGAAAGAGAAGATGAATTGCCTTATTTGAATTATCATATCCCTAAAAAACTGTTGGATGCTGGCATTTTGTTTTGTTTGAATTATGAAGGTGATATGGAAGCGATGGGAAATAGAAATCTTATTTTTACTGCCGGAACAGCTGCTGCTTATGGCGTTCCTTATGAGGAAGCTTTAAAATTAGTGACGCTCAATACTGCAAAAATTTTAGGTATTGATAAACAATTAGGCTCTATTGAAATAGGTAAAAATGCCACCTTTTTTGTTTGTGAAGGCGATGCTTTAGACATGAAAACCAATCAATTGATAATGGCTTTTATAAATGGTGCCGAAATTGAATTAAACAGTTCTCAACTTGATTTATACAAAAAGTACAAGTCAAAATATGGTTTAGAATAAATTATTTAATTGAAATGAAAGCTTTTTACACCATTCTTTTATTAGTGTTATCCAACGCTTTTATGACTTTTGCTTGGTATGGCCATTTGAAATTTAAAGACATGAAATGGGCAGAAAGTCTGGGTTTAGTTTCTATTATTTTAATCAGCTGGGGCATCGCGCTCTTCGAATACATACTTCAAGTTCCGGCCAATAGAATTGGTCACAAAGATCATGGCGGACCTTTTAGTTTGCTCGAACTGAAAGTAATTCAAGAGGTTATTACATTAGTTGTTTTCACCGTTTTTATGCTTGTATTTTTTAAAGATGAAAGTTTTCGTTGGAATCATTTAGTGGGTTTTATCTTTTTGGTTTTAGCGGTTTATTTTATTTTTAAAAAATGAAAATACCTCAACTTTCCGATTTAAAAGAAATTGATAATGACTTAGTAAGGTTAACAGCTTTGCAAATCAAAAAGGATTTTGAAATGTATGGACTTGAAATAAATTTGGAAGATTCGGTCAACAATTATCAAACTTTATTTTCTCAAATTAAACCACACATCAAATATTTAAGCGATTTTAAATTTCCTAAACTTTTGGAAGTTTTGTATAGAATTGATTTGGAAGAAAAAACAATATTCCAATTTGCTGAAAACCATCCAGATTTCACTATCGATGAGGCAATTTCGCACCTTATTATTGAAAGGGAATTTAAAAAAGTTTGGATTCGAAAAAATTATTCGAGCTAAACCAATTTAAAACCCAAAAAAATCACAACGTTTATCAAAAAAATTAACTTTGTCGCCACATAATTTTATCATGGATAAATACTCATATATAAGCAATGCAGAAATTGCTACGATTGATGAACTTTACAACCAATATAAGGCTAGTCCTGAATCAGTTGATGTTTCTTGGAAAAAGTTTTTCGAAGGTTTCGACTTTGCCAAGATAAATTTTGAAGAAAATGGTTCAACAGCCATTCCTGAAAATATTCAAAAAGAATTTAGTGTCATTAATTTGATTAATGCCTACAGAAACCGCGGACATTTATTTACCAAAACAAACCCCGTTCGCGAACGAAGAAAATATTTACCAACGCTTGATATAGAAAACTTCGGTTTATCAAAAAACGATTTAGAAGTTGTTTTTAATGCCGGTAGCGAAATTGGTTTAGGCGCTGCTAAACTGAAAGATATTGTTCAACACTTAGAACAAACCTATTGCCAAAGCATTGGCGCTGAATTTAAATACATCCGCAAACCAGAAGTGGTTGAATGGCTTCAGCAAAAAATGGAAGGCAGCAAAAACACTCCGAAATTTACAATTGAAGAGAAAAAAGAAATTTTGGAGCAGCTCACTAAAGCAGTTGTTTTCGAGAATTTTTTACATACCAAATTTGTAGGTCAAAAACGTTTTTCGGTTGAAGGTGGCGAAACTATGATTCCTGCCTTAAAAACATTCATCAATCATGGTGCTGATTTAGGAATTGAAGAAATTATTATTGGAATGGCACATCGTGGAAGATTAAATGTGCTTACCAACGTGATGCAAAAACAATACAAAAACATATTTAACGAATTTGAAGGCAAAGGAACGGACGACAGCAATTATGATGGCGATGTGAAATATCACTTAGGTTATTCAAGCGATGTAGTTACTCCTTCCGGAAAAAATGTTCATTTAAGTTTAACAGCCAATCCATCACATTTAGAAGCTGTTGATCCTGTAATTGAAGGAATTACTCGCGCCAAAATTGATGTTAAATACAAAGGCGATTTTAATAAAGCAATGCCCATCATGATTCATGGTGATGCAGCAGTAGCAGGTCAGGGAATTGTGTATGAAGTAATTCAAATGTCGCAATTACCAGCTTACAAAACTGGTGGAACGGTGCATTTGGTAATCAATAACCAAGTAGGTTTTACAACCAATTATACAGATGGTCGTTCATCAACTTATTGCACTGATGTGGCTAAAGTGGTTTTATCGCCTGTTTTCCATGTAAATGGTGACGATGTGGAAGCCATGGTTTTCACTTGCAAATTGGCCATGGAATTCCGCCAAAAATTTAATCAAGATGTATTTATAGATTTGCTTTGTTACAGAAAATATGGTCACAACGAAGGCGATGAGCCACGTTTCACACAACCACTTTTGTACAAGCTAATAGCAAAACACCCGAATCCAAGAGAAATTTATGCTAAATATTTAGTTGAAAAAGGTCAAATTGATGAAGCTTTCGCCAAAAAGTTAGAAGCCGATTTTAAAGACGTTTTACAAAAACAATTAGATATTGCCAGAAATGAAAATTTCACTTCCATGATGTCTTATTTAGAAGGCGTTTGGAAAGATATGAAAATGGCCAGCGATGAGGCTTTAGAAAACAATCCTAAAACTGCTGTAAGCGATAAAAAATTCTTAGAATTAGCCAATAAAATAGTTACACTTCCAAGCGATCAAGCATTTTTTACAAAAATTAAAAAACTGTTTGAAGACCGCGCCAACATGATTAAAAATGATAATTATGATTGGGCAATGGGCGAGTTGATGGCTTATGCTACTTTGTTGGATGAAGGCACTCCGATTCGTTTCACAGGTCAAGATGTGGAAAGAGGAACATTCTCTCATCGTCATGCTTCGGTTAGAATTGAAGAAACCGAAAAATTTTATACACCGCTTAACAGAATGAATGATAAACAAGCTAAACTGCGCATTTACAATTCATTGTTGTCAGAATATGGTGTTTTAGGATTTGAATATGGTTATTCTTTGGCAGCACCTTTTGCCTTAACCATTTGGGAAGCGCAATTTGGCGATTTCTTCAATGGCGCTCAAATTATGATTGACCAATTTATTGCATCAGGTGAAGCAAAATGGCGCAGAATGAGTGGTTTAGTAATGTTACTTCCTCACGGTTACGAAGGTCAAGGACCTGAACATTCAAGCGCAAGAGTGGAAAGATGGTTGCAATTAAGTGCCGATTTTAATTGGTATGTTTTAAATTGTTCAACTCCAGCTAATTTCTACCATGCACTAAGAAGACAAATCAAAAATAGTTTCAGAAAACCATTGGTTGTTTTCACGCCAAAAAGTTTGTTGCGTTATCCAAAATGTGTTTCAACATTAAAAGATTTCACTGAAAAAGGTTTCCAAGAAGTAATTGATGATGCTTCAGCCAATGCCAAAAAAGTTAAAAAAGTAGTTTTTTGTACTGGAAAAATATATTACGATTTATTGGCCGGAAAAGAAGAATATAACAATGAAACAGTTGCTTTAGTGCGCTTGGAACAAATGTTCCCATTGCCTGAAAAACAATTAAATGCAGTAATTAAAAAATACAGCGAAGCAACACAATATGTTTGGGCACAAGAAGAGCCTGCCAACATGGGAGCTTGGACTTATATGCTAAGTAATTTTAATGCTGTGAAACTTGATTTTGTTGGCCGAAAAGCTGCCGCAAGTCCGGCAACTGGTTTCAGCAAAGTGCATGCGGCTCAGCAAAAAGACATTGTTGACAAAATTTTCAAATCATAAAAAGATATTTTAAATAACCTTTCAATAAAAAGATTTATGCTAGAAGTAAAAGTACCAAGCCCAGGAGAATCGATTGCCGAAGTTGTTATTGCTAATTGGTTAGTAAAAGATGGCGATTATGTAACTAAAGATCAGGAACTTTGTGAAATTGATTCAGACAAGGCCACTTTAACCATCAATGCAGATCAAGCAGGAATTGTAAAATTATTAGCCAAAGCAGGCGATACTATTGAAGTTGGAGCTATTGCTGCAACTATTGATACCAGCGCAGCTGCTCCAGCAGGCGTTAAAGTGGAAGAAAAAGTGGTAGCAAAAACCGAAGCCGCTCCTGCCAAAGCAGTTGAAGCTAAAGTGGAAGCCAGCACAGCTAATTATGCTAGCGGACATCCATCGCCTTCTGCTGCCAAAATGATGGCCGAAAACAATGTGCCAGCAGGTAAGGTTAACGGAACTGGCAAAGACGGTAGAGTTACAAAATCTGACGTTCAAAACTTTTTAGCTTCAGGATTTAACTTCGAAGAAAAATCAGGTTGGGCTGGTTCGAGAGATACTGAGCGCAACAAAATGACCAATTTGAGAAAAAAAATAGCGCAACGTTTGGTGGCAGTTAAAAACGAAACAGCCATGTTAACCACTTTTAATGAGGTTGACATGAGTCCAATAATGGCTATTAGAACAAAATATAAAGATAAATTCAAAGAAACACATGGCGTAGGTTTAGGTTTTATGAGCTTTTTCACAAAAGCTTGCGCTGAAGCTTTAAAACTTTTCCCTGCTGTAAATGGAATGATTGATGGCGAAGAAATTGTGTTTCACAACTACGCTGATATAGGAATTGCTGTTAGCACGCCAAAAGGATTAATGGTGCCTATTTTAAGAAATGTTGAAGGTATGAGTTTAGCAGATATTGAACGCGGAATTGGCGAAATGGCCAAAAAAGCTAGAGATGGAAAAATTTCGGTTGATGACATGACGGGTGGAACTTTTACCATTACCAATGGTGGCGTTTTTGGCTCACTTTTATCAACACCTATCATTAACCCTCCACAAAGCGCTATTTTAGGAATGCACAACATTGTTGAAAGACCAATTGCCGTTAACGGACAAGTTGTTATTCGCCCAATGATGTATGTGGCACTTTCTTACGATCATAGAATTATTGATGGTCGCGAGTCTGTTAGCTTTTTAGTGAAAGTGAAAGAAATGCTTGAAAATCCAACTAAATTAATGTTTGGAGCAAAAGCACCAGAAGAAATTTTATTAGGATTATAATCCATTTATCAAAAAGGTAGATATTTTTTAATTCAAATATCTACCTTTTCAAAAACACTGTACCTCTTAGCTCGTGGGTTTTGTAGCGATCAACATCGTAGGTTCGGTAAATAATTTTGTAGGTGTAAATACCCGAAGGACTGTTATAACCTTTCGAACCTTCATCAATGTTTTTGCTGCGAAATACCATTTCGCCCCAACGATTGTAAACGCTCAACTCAAAAGATTCTAAATAACAAAGCTAATACAACTTTGCGCTGAGCCTATTTTTTTAGCTTAAAACCATTTTTTATAAACTGTAAAAACTCTATTTGGGTGTTTTTATCGGATAATTTTTTTTAAGTACATCAAAAGTTGAATTGGATTTCTCGGGTTTTGGTTTTTCTTTTTTTTCAGCACTCGTGGGTTTTACAAAATCTTTGTTCCAACCATTTACATCAGCCAATTGATCTGCTTTTTTGAAGCAGTTTTTCTAAAAATTTAAAGCAAATATTTGCCTCTAACTAATTCTGTTGCGCAATATTGTTTAAAATAAAATACTACTTTCACCATCCTAAATGAAACAACAAATCGCCATATTGATGCTTTATCTATCAATGTTTTTTTTGATAGGGCATACTGTTGTTCCTCATTGTCATCAACAAAAAGCTATTAGTCACGAAGCGCATTTAGATGACGATTCAGATTCAGAAGTTTTTAAGTTTTTAAAAGAAATTTTCGATTTCGATTTAGGCGATGGTCATTTTGAGATATTTTACAGTTCTATAAGCCAAAATTTAGTTCGCGCGTATTTTTTAGCCAACGATTTTTCAAAAATTGTTCACCAATTATTACTCGCACTTTTTCAGGAAAAAATTGATTTTAACGATCATTTTTCCGAATCAGAATTTCATTCCTTTTTCTACTCCAATTTTTCTTTTAGAGGCCCGCCTTTAGCTTCATTTTAATTATTGACTTTCAGGTGAAAACCATCTGATATTTTTCATTTTTTAAAATTTAGCTTTTTAATGTATGCTTAATGCTATCGTTTCTTTTTCTATCCGCAACAAATTAGTTGTTGGTATTTTAACCCTCGCTCTAGTTGTGTGGGGTTTGGTTTCGTTCCAAAAATTATCTATCGATGCTGTGCCCGACATTACCAACAATCAGGTGCAGGTGGTAACTACTTCTCAAAGTTTGGCTCCCCAAGAAATGGAGAAGTTTGTTACCCAACCCATTGAATTAAACCTTGCTAACTTGCAAGGCGTTACGCAAATAAGGTCTATTTCACGTTATGGACTTTCTATTGTCACTGTAGTTTTTGAAGAAAATGTTCCTTTTTTAGATGCCAGACAATTGGTGTTGGAAAACCTTCAAAAAATAAATGAAAACATTCCAAAAGATTGTGATGGCCCTGAATTGATGCCAATAACAACTGGTTTGGGTGAAATTTTTCAATATACTTTAGATGTAGATGAAAATTCGGGAGTTCAATACTCAAATCAAGAGTTGCGAACTATTCAAGACTGGATTGTAAAACGCCAACTTTCGGGCATTCCTGGTGTGGTGGAAATAAGCAGTTTTGGAGGAAATATAAAACAATATGAAGTAGCTGTAAATCCCGCAAATTTAAAGTCGAAAAACATTTCTATTACCGATGTTTATGATGCTTTAACACGCAATAATGCCAACACAGGTGGAAGTTATATTGAAAAAGGAGATAATGCTTATTATGTAAGGGCTTTGGGATTGATTCAAAACCTTGATGATATTAAAAACATTGTAGTGAAAGTTGAGAACTCTGTTCCACTCACAATTGGTCAAATTGCCGAAATAAATATGGGAAACACGCCACGGTTGGGCGCTATGACCAAAGATGGAAAAGGCGAGGCAGTGGGAGGAATTGCTTTGATGTATAAAGGTGCCAATGCTAATGTGGCAATCGCAAACATTGAAGAAAGAATTGAGAAAATTCAAAAAAGTTTGCCAAAAGGAATCAGCATTGTGCCTTATTTAGAAAGAAGTCATTTTGTTGACAGAGTGATGGGAACCGTTGCCAAAAACTTGATTGAAGGTGGTTTAATTGTGGTGTTTGTTTTGGTGTTGTTATTAGGCAATTTTCGTGCTGGATTGTTGGTGGCATCAGTCATTCCACTTTCACTTTTGTTTGCCTTTTCTATGATGCATCTTTTTGGCGTTTCTGCCAATTTAATGAGTTTGGGCGCTATTGATTTTGGAATTGTAGTAGATGGCGCTGTCATTATTGTAGAATCAGTAATTCATCATTTACAATTGTTAAACAAAAACAAGGAAAAAAGTAACATCAGTATGGATGAAACGGTTCGGGTTTCGGCATCAAAAATCATGAGTTCATCCTCCTTTGGGGTTATCATTATTTTGATTGTTTATTTTCCTATTATGTTTTTGGAAGGTATTGAAGGTAAAATGTTTATGCCGATGGCTCAAACAGTAAGTTTTGCCATTATCGGAGCTTTTTTGATGTCAATTACTTATATTCCTATGATGAGTGCTGTTTTGCTTTCTGCCAAAACTGTTTCTAAAGAAAATTTTTCAGATAAATTGATTCAAAAGTTTCAAAATATATTATTGCCTGTTCTCGAAAAAGCTTATCGTTTTAAGAAAACAACCGTGGGTATTTCATTCGGATTGTTGCTAACGGCCTTGCTTATTTTTTCAAATTTAGGAGCAGTTTTTATTCCAACTTTAGAAGAAGGCGATTTGGCCATGCAAATGCAAATAACCGCAGGTAGTTCTATTTCTCAAAGTATTAGTTATGCTACAAAAGCCGAAAAAATTTTATTGGATAATTTTCCTGAAGTGAAAGCAGTTGTTTCAAAAATTGGAACAGCAGAAGTTCCAACCGATCCAATGGCAATTGAAGATGCTGATGTGATGATTATTTTGAAAGATAAAAGCGAATGGACGAGCGCCAATAACAGAGAAGAATTGGCCGAAAAAATGAAAGAAAAACTAGGTGTTTTGGTAGGTGCCGGATTTGAATTTACACAACCTATTCAATTGCGTTTTAATGAATTGCTGACGGGTGTAAAGGCTGACATTGCTATCAAAATTTATGGGGAAGATTTAGAAGAATTAAATACCAAAGCCTTGGAAATAGAAAGTTTAATAAAAAATATTCAAGGTGCGGCTGATGTAAAAGTGGATAGAACAGAAGGTTTGCCGCAGCTTTTAATAAATTATGATAGGCAAAAATTGGCGAGATATGGCATTTCTATTGATGCACTTAATCATGCAGTTAAATCAGGTTTGGCTGGTGAAAGCGCAGGATTGGTTTATGAAGGCGAAAAACGTTTCGATTTGGTGGTTCGAATGCCGCAAGAATTGAGAAATGATTTTAAGGTTTTCGACTATTTAAGTGTTCGAGCTGCAGATGGAAATTTAATTCCGGTTAGTCAATTGGCTGAAATAAAATTTGAAAATGGTCCAATGATGATAAGTCGGGAAAATACCCAAAGATTGATTAATGTGGGCATAAACGTTCGCGATAGAGATATAAAATCAATTGTAAACGAAATGAATACTTTGATTGAAAAAAATGTGCAATTAAAACCTGGTTATTTTATTCGTTTTGGTGGACAATATGAAAACTTAGAATCGGCTACAAAACGATTGTATATTGCAGTTCCTGCTGCCCTTTTTCTCATTTTTGTGCTCTTGTTTTTTGCCTTTCATTCCTTGCCCCAAGCTTTTATGATTTTTACAGCAATTCCACTTTCGGCCATTGGAGGAATTTTTGCACTTTGGTTGCGCAGTTTGCCTTTTAGTATTTCGGCTGCGGTTGGTTTTATAGCACTTTTTGGAGTGGCAGTTTTGAACGGAATTGTGCTCATCGCTCAATTTAATGAATTAAAAAAAGAAGGTGTTAACGATATTTTTGAAAGAATAAAACTTGGCACGCTTTCGAGGCTTCGACCTGTTTTAATGACTGCCTTAGTTGCTTCTTTAGGTTTTTTACCTATGGCATTGTCGAGCACAGCAGGAGCAGAGGTTCAAAAACCTTTAGCAACTGTGGTTATCGGTGGTTTGATAAGTTCTACTTTGTTAACCTTAATAGTTTTGCCCATTTTATACAGTTTGTTTGAACTTGGATTTTTTAGTTTAAAACGATTTAAAAAACCAATTGCTTTATTGCTTTTAGTCGGACTTTCAAACAGTGCTTTACAAGCTCAAAATAGCCCCACAAAAGAATTGACTTTAAGCGAAGCTTTGCAAATGGCAGAACAATCGAATGTGAATTTAAAAACCGCACAAATGCAAATTGAAGCAGCTAAAAAGTTTAAAAAATCGGCTTTCGATATTGGTTTAACAAGTTTCGATTGGCAACGCGGACAAATTAATTCAGCTAAAACAGATAACTTTTTTACCATTTCACAAGAAATTGGAACCCCTTTTGAAAAAATTGCTTTCGCTAAACAATTAGCGCAGGAACAAGCATTGGCTGAAATTGGTTTTGAGCAACAAAAAGTAGTGATTGCAGCTGAAATTAATAGTCTTTTTTATCAATGGTTGAATATTATCCAAAAAGAGAAATTGATTGAAAAATACAATCAAAATTTAGCTAACAATGTTTCCAAACAAGCTGAAATTCAAAATAAATTAGGAGAAATAAATTCGCTTTCGGCTTTAAACATTCAGTTGTTTCAAGAGAATTTAAAACAAATGCTTTTGCAGTTACAAACTGAAAAATTGGTGAATCAAAATGCTTTGCAAATTCTTTTAAATAGCAGCGAAAAACTCAGTTTCACTGAAAATTTTGCATCCAATGAATTGTTATTAAAACTTGAAGAAACAGATCTGAATAATTCAAGCTTTTTGAAATTTCAAGAAAAACAATATGACTTGAAAAAAAGTATGTTGACAGTTGAAAAATCGAAATTTTTACCCGGTTTTAAGGCTGGTTATTTCATCCAAGAACTTGAGAATGTAAAAGGGTTTACAGGTTTTCAGCTAGGGATTTCAATGCCTTTGTTTTTTGCGCCTAATGCTGCAAAAGTTCAAAAAGCTAAAGTAGAATGGAAAATTGCCGAAAGTTATTTAGAAGCTGAAAGAAAACGTTTACAAATTAAAAAAGTGGAACTCAACAGGAGATTGGAAAATACACTTTTAAAGAAACAGAGTTTCGAAAACTTTCAATTAAAAATTGCCGAAAAGTTGGAGAAAAATGCTTTTTTACTCTACAAAACAGGAGAAATATCTTATATAGAATTCTTTCAAAATTTAGAAAATATCATACAGATTCAAGCCAATTATTTAAATATTCAGTTAGAAGAAAATTTACTTAAAACAGAATTATATTACTTGGGAAAATAATTTAAAATATTGATTTAAAAATAATTACAATGAAAAAATTAAATTTATTATACAGTGTATTGGTAGTTTTAGCCATCCTATTTTCGGCTTGTTCCGATAAAAACACCAATAATGAAACACCACATCAGCACCAAGAAATTTTGAGCATTACGCTTAATCCAGAACAAATGTTGGCTGCGGGCATCAAAACCCAAAAAGCTGAAAAAATGGTTCAGGTAGAAGTTTTAAAATGCACTGGAATAATTGACATTCCTCCACAAAACATGGCATCAGTTGCAGCTCCAATTGGCGGCTTTGTAAAATCAATTAATTTTTACGTTTCTCAAGAAGTGAAAAAAGGCGATGTGGTGATGGAATTGGAGCATACAGATTATATTCAGTTGCAGCAAGATTTTTTAGAAATGAAAGCTAAAGCAGGTTATTTGAAACAACAATTCGACAGGGAAAAAGAATTAGCCAAAGAAGATGCCGTTTCATTGAAAAAAATACAGGAAACAGAAGCTGATTTTCTTTCTTTAAAAGCCAAAATGGCGGGCACCAAAACACGTTTGGAAATGCTTGGAATTAATACACAAAATTTAAATGCAGAAAATTTTAGTCCTAAAATTCAAATCAAAGCTCCTTTTAATGGATTTATTACTGAAATTAATGCTCAAATTGGCACCTATAGCGGCAATAATACCTTGTTCAAAATGGCCAATAACGACCATTATCATTTAGAATTACAAGTGTTTGAAAAAGATGCTGCCAAGGTTAAAAATGGACAAAAAGTCAACTTTAAAGTGTATGAAAACAACCGTAATTTAGAAGCTGAAGTTTATTTAGTTGGCCAACAATTGAATAATGATAACAAAACCATTGGTTTGCATGCGCACATGGAAGAAGCGTATAAAGATTTGAAAGTGGGAGCTTTTGCAGAAGCTGAAATTATTATTGAAAGCGATTCTTTGTATAGCATTCCATTTGATGCGGTTTTGGAAGATGAAAAGGGAAATTACTTTTTATTTAAAGCGGGCGAAATCATTAAAAAGAATCATTTTCAAAAAGGAAGAACTTTCAGCAACAACATTGAAATTTTAAACCCAAGCGAAAAGCTTGAAAACACAGAATTGATAATTTTGGGAGCCAAAAAAATTGCCGCTTTGTTTAGTGGTGAAGCTGAAGAAGTTGGGCATAGTCATTAAAAAAGAACAATATTTATTAAGTGAAAAAGGATACCATAAAACTAGTTCGGGCAGGCCGAAGAGCAGCCGGGAACAACCAAATAAAGGTGACGAAAATTTACAAAGACAAATCGAAATATAACCGAAAAAATAAACACCGAAAACAAAACGGTTCGGAGGGTTGATTCAATTCAAAACAATGAATTTATTATTCTTATTTTTTTAGCTTAAAACCATTTTTTATAAACTGAAAAAACTCTATTTGGATGTTTTTATCGGTTAATAGTTTTTTTAGCACATCAAAAGTTGAATTGGATTTCTCGGGTTTTAGTTTTTCTTTTTTTTCAGCACTCGTGGGTTTTACAAAATCTTTGTTCCAACCATTTACATCAGCCAATTGATCTGCTTTTTTGAAACGTTCTTTGGCCGCTTCTTTGTAACCCAATTTTTCTTCCAACATGCCTAAATTGTTGTGAGCAACGGCATCATTTGGGTCTATGGAAATAGCTATTTTGTAATCTTCTACAGCCCCAGAAGTGTCGCCCATAAAATCTTTTACATAGGCGCGACTGCTGTATCGATAAGGATTGTTAGGTTGAAGTTTTAAAGCATGGTCTAAATCAAGAATGGCAGAAGTGTGAGCGCCCATTAAATGTTTGGTTACGCCACGTTCACTTAAAAAATCAGCATTTTCAGGTTCAATTTCTAATGCCTTATCAAAAAAGGTCAAGGCTTGTTGCCATTCACCTTTTTTCATTAAAATCCAAGCTTTTCGGGCCAAAGCCCAGGCCAAAAACTCCTCATTTTGAATACAAATATTTAAAATGCCTAAAGCTTTTTCGAAATCGCCTTTTTCAAGGGCTAATAGAACTTCCTCTTTTTTGGTCATGCTTTTTTTTTGTTATTAAAGCTGCTTTTATTGTTTTTGTTCAATTTCTTTAGTAGGTGATTTTAAAATTTGATACATTGAAATTACCAAATACATAAATGCTACACCCATCCAAAGCCAATGAATATATTTAGTTGGCCGAGCTAGCATGGCATTGTAAGTATAAAAGGCTGCAATGGCATTCAAAAAATTACTGATAATTGAAAACCACTTATTATTGAAATATTTTCGATAACCAAGAAAATTAAAAGCCGATGCAAACAAATTAAATAACTTCAAAAACAATGAAGTTTCATTAAGGGTTTGTATAAATGCCAATAAAAACACAATGGCATTGGCTAAATAAGCATAAGATAATTTATTACTGGTATTTTTCATTGTTTATTTTCCAATATATGGGTCAATTCCTTGGTAATATTATCTAAATTTTCAGCAGAGTCAGTAAAATATTTAATAAAATCTGTTTTTTGGATTTCGTTTTTCTCTTTTCCCATGAGATTAATTAGGCCAAGAATATTAGCCACAGGAACTCTTAATTGATGAGAAGCAATGTATGCAAAGTTTTCTAAATTTTTATTTTTTAGTAATAATTCATCAATCAATTTATCTCTTTCATTTTTAAATTCAAATTCTGCAGTGGTGTCTTTAATTAAAATCAGTTTGGTTTTAATATCATTAACAATAATATCACCGGTTACTAATTCAACAATCATTTTTTTTCCATTCTTATGAAAATGAATTTGATTTAAGATTTTTACTTTTTGCGGCATAGTTAAGATTGTTTCTGCTGCACTGGTATTTTCTAAGGAATGAAAATCATGAAGTTTCATTTTAGCAAATTCACTTTTTGAATAACCATACATTTTTTCCATTGCTGCATTGGCTAGTTTAATTCTACCGCTATCAATTTCAATAAATAACATTGGATTAGGGTTATATTCAAACATTTTTTGATATTGCGATGCATTGTACAATAGTTTTTTTTCGTTTCTAAGAATCAACAGATATAACAAAATACTTGTAACTGTTACATAAAACAAACCTTTATAAGTTTGTAAAATTGACAAGGTTTCGGTGTCTTTTATATTTAAATTATTTAATGCCCTATCGCTGTATAAAATCCATAAAAACCCTATAACCAAATACAGTAAAGAGATTTTTAAGGCGCTCGGAAGGTTAAATTTTGATTTCAAAGTTGATATTCTTTTTTTATAAATGAAGGAAAAAATAGGACAAAAAATTTACCATAATTCAATAAAATATTTCTGCTCTCAACTTTTAAAATAGCCATTCAATGATTGCTTTTTTTCTTAAAATTGCAATCCCAAATTTTTTTGTGACTTTAACGATTCTTTATTTATTTTTTTAAATGAAATTGGAATATGATTTCGTTATTATCCCATCAATAATTTAGACCATTAATTAAAAGGAATTGATTTAAATTGAAAAAAACACATTTTTTATGGATTTTTTATTTTCTGATTTTCGGATTAAAAATCAATGAAACTTGTGCTCAAAAATTATATACAGCCACAAGAATTGAACAAGCTCCAAAAATAGATGGTTTTTTAAATGAATCTATTTGGCTGAATGCGCCAAAAGCAGAAGGTTTTACCCAAACGCAAATCCAAACAGGCTCTCCTTCCAAACAAAATGCATCGGTAAAAATGGTTTATGATGATGAAGCCATTTATGTTGCTGCTGAAATGTTTGACACAGCTCCCGACAGCATTTTGAAGGAGTTTACTAAAAGAGACAATGCCTCTGGAAATGCGGATATTTTTGGTGTTTATTTAGATACTTACAATGATCAGTTTAATGCTTTTTTCTTTGCGGTTTCGGCATCGGGCGTTCAAATTGATAGACGCGTTTATGGTACCACAGAAGATGCATCTTGGAATGCTGTTTGGTATAGCCATGTAGAAATTACCGAAACGGGCTGGCAAGTTGAAATGAAAATTCCTTATTTGGCTTTGCGCATTCCCAAACAAGATGTTCAAAATTGGGGTGTTAATTTTTACAGAAGTTTAAGGCGTTATCGCGAAATAAGTTATTGGAATACTGTTGACCCAGCTGTTGCAGGTTTGGTTAATCAATTTGGAAAAGTACTTGGAATTTCAAACATAAAAGCGCCTTTGAGATTGTCTTTCACACCTTATGTTTCAGGTTACACCGATTTTTACACAGCCGCTGGCAAAACTTCTGTAACCAATTCATTCAATTTTGGCACCGATTTAAAGTATGGAATTAACGAAAGTTTTACCCTTGATATGACCTTGATTCCCGATTTTGGACAGGTGCAAAGCGATAATATTGTCTTAAATCTTTCACCATTTGAAGTTCAGTTCAATGAATTTAGACCATTTTTTACAGAAGGTGTTGAGCTATTTAGTAAAATGGGCGATTTGTTTTATTCCAGAAGAGTAGGAGCGAGGCCCATTTTTTATGGCAATGTTGAAAGCCGAATTGATTCAACCGAAACAATAAAAGAAAATCCTAGCCTTACCCAATTAATAAATGCCACTAAAGTTTCTGGAAGAACTAAAAGTGGTTTGGGAATAGGCATCTTTAATGCTACAACCGCCAAAAGTTTTGCCACCATCGAAGGTCCAGAAGGTAATACCAGACAAATTGAAACAAGTCCATTAACCAATTATAATATGTTTGTTTTGGATCAATCCTTAAAAAATAATTCATTTATAACCCTAGCTAATACAAATGTAATGCGCGATGGAGCCACTTATGATGCCAATGTTTCAGCCCTAAGATTCGTTTTAAACAATAAAGGCAATAGGTATAGCTTAAGCGGAAACACATCTATTTCACAATTTTATGGTCGTGGAAATCCAAAAGATGAATTAGGTGTTTTGTATGCGCTTCGCGTGGCAAAAGTTAGCGGAACTTGGCAATATTATGCCACTACTGATGGCCGATCCGAAAAGTTTGACCAAAACGATTTGGGTTTTATAACCTTCAATAATATTGTGAATTATGAAACTGGTTTGAGCTACAATATTTTTAAACCATTCTGGAAAATGAATAATCTTAGAAGCACCATTTTTACTAATTATTCACAATTGTACGCACCAAGGTTATTTCAAAACTTCTCAATTAATGGAAGAGTTACAACCTTTATTACCAAAAGTTTTACTTTTTTGCTTTTAGAAACAGGAACTGAACCAGTTACAACCTACGATTTTTTTGAACCTAGAAAAGTGGGTAGAAAATATAATTTTCCCACTAATCGCTGGGCTGCATTTACAGTATCAACCGATTATCGTAGAAAATTTGCCATCGACCTAGATTTTAATTACCGTCACTTTGATGAAAACGAACGCTTTAATTTTACTTATAATATTGAACCCAGATATAGAGTTAACAATAAATTGTTTTTTGTTTTTTCCCATGAAAATCAATTAAGGAATGATGATATTGGTTTTGTAAATAATATAAATGATGATATTTTCTTTGGGCAAAGAGAAGTGAAAACAATAAGTCATATATTAAATGCTAGTTACACTTTCACCAATGTTATGAACCTGAGTTTAAGACTTAGGCACTATTGGTCGAATGCCAGCTATAAAAAATACCATTTATTGGAAGAGAACGGAAATCTAAAAGAAGTGAATTACTCAATAAATCACAACGTTACTTTTAACGCGTTTAATATTGATATGTTTTTCGTTTGGAATTTTACTCCAGGAAGTGAAATGGTTGTAGCTTGGAAAAATAGTATTTTAACTTCTGGCAATCAGGTTGATGCAGATTATTTAACCAATTTAAACCGTACATTTGAATCGCCTATGTTAAATAGCTTTTCAATAAAAGTGCTTTATTTTATAGATTATAATTCAGTAAAAAAATCTCTTAGTGCTAATAAAAATGGCTAATTATAAATGGTTTAAGGTTTTCGACTCACGCGAGGTTGCTGAAAAGGTGGTTGGTTTAAATCAAGTCGTGCCAGTTGAATTAGATAATTTAAAAATTGCATTAGCCAGAAACAATAAAGGTTTTTTTGCAGTAAATGATGCTTGTCCGCATCAAGCATATTCTTTAAGCAAAGGATTTTGCACCGAAGAAGGATTTCTGGTTTGTCCGCGACATCGTTATTTATTTAATTTGGAAAACGGAAAATATCAAGGCATTGACTGTGCACCTTTAACCATTTATCCTGTTGAATGGAGAAACAATGCTTTATACATAGGAAAACCAATTGGTTTTTGGGCTAAGCTTTTAGGGTTGTAAAAATTTTACTTTTTCCCTAAGTTTTTAACTAATTCAGGTAAATATTTGATAGCGGCCAATTCTTTAAAAACTTCTCTAAATTCTCTGGCAGGACTTCCGAAATAAACTTTTCCGGGTTCAAGATTTTTGCCAACACCCGATTTGGCATAAACAATGGCTCCTTTGCCAATTACTAAATCTTTTTGCACACCCACTTGTCCCCACAAAATTACATCGTCTTCAATGGTTGTAACTCCAGCAATAGCGCATTGAGCAGCCATTAAAACATTTTTGCCAACTACAGTATCGTGGCCAATGTGTATTTGGTTATCCAGTTTAGTTCCGTTTCCTATTTCAGTATTTCCCGAAACACCTCTATCAATGGTGCACGCTGCGCCAATTTCAACATTATCATGAATAATAACAGAGCCGCAGCTATGCATTTTATCATAAAAATCGGGTCTGCGTTTGAAATAAAATCCATCAGAACCAATAACTGAGTTGGCATGAATCAACACATTGTTTCCAATTTGGCAACCATCATAAATTACAACATTCGACATTAAAGTGCAGTTATCACCTACAGTAACATTGTTTCCAATTACTACTCCGGGTTGAATAATACAGTTTTTACCAATTTTAGCTGATGGGCTAATGTGCTGATTTAATGCTTGAAATGGATTAAAAAGCCGAGTCAAAAAATTATAATCTCTAAAGGGATCATCTGAAAATAAAAGTGCTTTTCCGGGAGGAACAGCTACTTTTTTATTAATAATAACAAAACTAGCTTTTGAGTTAAGCGCTTTGTCATAATATTTTGGGTGGTCAACAAAAGTAAGATCACCGGATTCAACTAGATGTATTTCATTGATTCCGGTGACCAATAAATCTGTGTCACTTGCATATTCTACGCCAATAATTTCGGCTATTTCATGCAGCGATTTCGCAGATTTTAATTTCATTCAAATTAGTTTTTTACGCGTTCAACGTAAGCGCTAGTTCTAGTGTCAATTTTAACTTTGTCGCCTTCGTTTACAAACAAAGGAACCATTATTTGAGCACCAGTTTCAACAGTAGCTGGCTTTAATGTGTTAGTGGCTGTATCGCCTTTAATTCCAGGCTCAGCGTAGGTAATAACCAATTCAACAAAAGTTGGGCCTTCTGCCATAATTGGTTCATCGCCTTCAAAATATACTTTAACACTAAAACCTTCTTTCAAAAATTTTAATGTATCGCCAATTGTTGCACTTGGTAAATAAATTTGATCGTAAGTTTCTGTATCCATTAAAACAATGTTATCGCCTTCAGGATAAATAAACTGCATTTCTTTGTAATCAATTCTTACAATTTCAACTGTTTCGCCAGATCTGAAACGGTTTTCTGCCAATTTACCATTCATTAAGTTTCTCATTTTTGCTTGGTAAAATGCGCGTAAATTGCCCGGTGTGCGGTGTTGCCATTCTTCTATATGGTACAATTCTCCATTATATCTAAGAATCATTCCTTTGCTGACATCTTGCGTAGTAGCCATATTGTGGTTGTTAAGATTTTTAAAACGTGTGCAAAAATAGATTTTCTTTCGTAAAACAAAATTTTTAATTTTTTTAAAATCATGGCAAATCTTTAACAGAAACTTTTCCTAAAAGGCAGCTTATTCAAAGTTTATTTTTTTATCCAATTTTCAATTTTTTATTAGGCTATTTTTTTATTTTGAATTGATAAAATATTTAGCAACATTTGAATATAATTCAATATGATGATGATGAAAAAAATTACTCTTTTATCGGCATTGGCAGCAAGTTCATTGTTGTTAAATGCTCAAACTTTCACCGATGACTTTGAAAGTTATCAATCAGGCAACAAATTAGGGCCTCTATCTACCCAATGGACAACTTGGAGCGGCACTGAAGGTGGCGCAGAAGACGTTACTATTGTTAGTAATGATGCGCATTCAGGAAACAATTCTATTTATTTTTCATCTACTTCAGCTACTGGAGGTCCGCAAGATGTGGTTTTACTTCTTGGAGGCGTGCACAATACTGGGCAAATGGATTATGACAGCTATTTTAAAATCCCTTCTGGTAAAAGTGCCTATTTTAATTTTCAAGCTAATGCTACTATTGGCCAAGTTTGGGCCTTGGATGTAGCTTTTGAACCTAGTGGTGTTGTTCAATTTAAAACTAATACTGGCGCTGTACTTTTAGAAACTAATTATCCTGTTAACGCTTGGTTTAAATTAGGTATTCATATCAATTTAAGCACAAACAATTGGGAAATTTTAATTGATAATAATGCAATTGGAAGTTTTGCTAGTACTGTTAATCAAATAGCATCTATCGATTTTTATCCTGCTAATGCCCAAGCTTCATTTTGGGTTGATGATGTTACTTTTACCAAAACTCCTTATACACTTCCAGCATTAAATGCAGCGGTTACTGAAATTAAAGTGCCAAATGGTTTGGCAGGAATGCAAAAATCGCCAAGTGTTGTGATTCGTAACTTAGGTACAACTGCTATAAATTCATTCGACATTGCAGTTAATTATAATGGCACTACCATTAATCAATCGGTGACAGGTGTAAATATTACTTCACTAGGTTTTTACACAGTTGATTTGACTGGAACATTATCTCTTGTTCCAGGTGTAAACAATGTAACAGCAACAGTTTCAAATGTTAATACAATGACTATTGATGGAGATTCGAATGATGATTCAAAAGTTTTATCTATTAATCCATTGGTTCCTTCGCCTGGAAAAGTAGTGGTAGGTGAAGAAGCAACAGGAACTTGGTGCCAATGGTGTCCGCGTGGTGCTGTTTTTATGGATAAATTAACCAATGATTATGGAAACTACTTTGCTGGTATAGCTGTTCATAACAACGACCCAATGGAATTTACTCCTTATGATGACGGAATTGGAACTTTAATTGCAGGTTACCCAAGTGCTATTGTAGATAGAAATCCAAGCCTTGATCCATCAGAAATGGACATTGATTTCAGACAAAGAATTGTAGTGGCCCCAAAAGCAACAATTTTAAACGGTGCTAGCTGGGATGCAAACACCCGCGAATTAAAAGTATCTTTAAAAACTACTTTCAGCCAAAACATTTCTGGAAATTATAAAATTGCTTGTGTTTTAACCCAGGATAATGTTACCGGAACAGGCTCAGGCTATGCTCAGTCAAATTCTTATGCTGGTGGAAATAATGGCCCAATGGGTGGTTATGAGTCATTACCAAATCCTGTGCCTGCTTCACAAATGGTTTATGATCACGTAGCGCGTGTTATTACGCCTTCATTTTCTGGTTTAAATAATGCTTTTGGAACCCAAAATGCAGGTGCTTTTTCTGTCCATACTTTTACTTTTAATTTGCCAGCCAATTGGGACACTGACAATATGCACATAGTAGGTTTGTTTATTGAACCAAGCGGAAAAATTGACAATGCAGGTTATAGCACCATTCAACAAGCTATTACCAATGGATTTGTTGAAGGGATTGAAGTAGTTAGTACAAGCGAAATTTTTGATGCTCCAGACGGAATGAAACTTATGCCAAATCCAGCTTCAGCATTCACTAATTTGCAAATTGATTTGAAACAAAATCAAAATGTAACCATCGAAATTTATAGTGCTACAGGTGCTTTAATGATGCAAAAGAACTATGGTGAATTAAATGGTATGAATAATTTACCTATTCATACTTCACAATTGAGCAATGGAATTTATTTCATTAGATTACAAAGTGGAGAAAAAATGAATGTTTTAAAATTGATGGTGAATAACTAATCACTTAAATATTTGAAATAAAAAAAGGCCGATTTCTCGGCCTTTTTTTATTTTTTATACTGCTCTTAAAGCAAATTAGCTATAATTTTTTCAATGCTTAAACCTTCTGCTTCTGCTTTGTAGTTTCTCACCATTCTGTGGCGCAGAATAGGAGCTGCAACCGCTCGCACATCTTCCATATCTGGTGAATATTTTCCATTTATTGCAGCATGAGCTTTTGCTCCTAAAACCAAAAATTGAGAGGCTCTTGGACCAGCTCCCCATGTAACATATTCATTCACCTCTTTGGTAGCCATGTTAGTTCCGGGCCGCGATTTTGAAGCAAGACGAACGGCATATTCTAAAACATTGTCAGTAATTGGAATTTTGCGCACCAAATTTTGAAAAAATAAAATTTCTTCAGCTGTTATGATATTGCTTAATTGAGGAATTAAATTGCTTGTAGTTGCTTTTACTACTGCCAGTTCTTCTTCAAATTTTGGATAATCCAAAAATATATTGAACATAAAACGGTCTAATTGCGCTTCAGGTAAAGGATAAGTTCCTTCTTGTTCAATGGGGTTTTGAGTTGCTAAAACGAAAAAAGGTTTTCCTAATTCATATCTTTTGCCTGCGGTAGTTATTGCTTTCTCTTGCATAGCTTCTAACAAAGCAGCTTGCGTTTTTGGCGGGGTTCTATTTATTTCATCGGCTAAAATAATATTGGCAAATAAAGGTCCTTTAATGAATTTAAAGTTTTTCGATTCATCCAATATTTCAGAACCTATAATATCTGATGGCATTAAATCTGGGGTAAACTGTATGCGATTAAATTCAAGTCCTAAAACTTGAGAAATGGTATTAACCAAAAGTGTTTTGGCTAAACCCGGCACACCAACTAAGAGACAATGACCATTTGCAAAAATGGAAATCAATACCTTGTCAATTACATCATCTTGGCCAATAATTACTTTGGCAATTTCTTTTTTTAATGCGCCAAATTTTACTTTTAAAGCATCAACTGCTTCGGCATCGTTTTTAAATTGAGTGTTGCTCATAATTTTTTTTAATATTTCAATTCCGATTGTTCTTTGAAAAGCCCTGTATTGCAGCTTTTAAAGTCATCATGCAATTTTATATAAGTTCCTGCAATGGTTTTTTTAATCCACTTATCTCTAATATTATTTTCTTTCGATTGTTTGGCAGCTTCAGTAATTCTTTGATAATCATCTTTTAAGTTGGCTTTATGAGGCTCGCTTCTCGATTTTAGTAAAACTATTCTTACTGCTTGTTCTCCTTCATCGGTTAAAAATGCAATTGGTTTTGAGTATTCTCCAACTTTCAATTTATCAATGATGAAAAATAAATCTCTGTTCATTTGATCCATTTCCCAGCGTGTTGAGCCAGTTGCAGGATTAATTAAAACACCACCATTATTTCTAGTGGCCTCGTCTGTCGAATATTTTAGCGCCCCTTTTGAAAAAGAAATAGAATCGCTTTGTAATGCACCATAAACGCTGTCAATTTTTAGCGAAGCTGCACTCAAGTCTTCATCTGTGATTTTAGGTTTTAAAAGTATATGACGTACATTAATTTGCTCACCTCTCCTTTGAATTAATTCTAAAATATGGTAACCAAATTGTGTTTCTATGATTTCAGAAACTTCTCCCTTGTTTAAACTGAATGCGGCTGCTTCAAATTCAGGAACAAAAGTTCCGCGTTCAACAAAGCCTAGTTCACCACCTTTTTTAGCAGAACCTGGATCTTCTGAATAAATACGTGCTAATGCAGCAAAATTTCCGCCTTTTAAAATTCGATCTTTAATTTCCATCAGCTTCATTCTGGTTTCTTTTTTGGCTTCATCGCTCACTTTAGGTTGAATAACAATTTGCGCTATTTCTACTTCTGCATTTATAAATGGAATACTGTCTTCATGTATATTTTTAAAAAAACTTTTTATTTCGGAAGGTGTTACTGTTATATCAGCAAATATTTTGGCTTGCATTTGTTGCACCAATAATTGATCTTTAATAAGAGAGCGAAACTCATCTTTAATTTCGGCTACTTTTTTACCATAGTATTCTTCCAGCTTTTCTACTGATCCAATTTGAGAAACAAAATATCTTATTCTTCTTTCAATTTCACCTTCTACTTGTTCATCATTTACTTCCAATGAATCTATTTTTGATTGGTGTAACATCAATTTTTGAAACAACATTTCTTGGTAAAGGGCGCATCGAGTATCATCTTTTACTTGCATTCCCTGTTGTTTCATCTGTATTATTTGATTTTCAATTTCTGAATTCAATAAAATTTCAGCACCTACAACTGCCGTAATTTCATCTATTACACCTGCTTTTGGCTGACTTAAAGCTGTCAATGAAACTAAAACTAGCAAAAGGCTTACAAAGGCGTTTAGGAGGCTACTTTGTTTGGGAATATATTTCAACATAATTTTTTTTAATACCGTCATTGTAAATGTCTTCTTTCATTTTTTTTATCAATAGCAACTTGCGTTGATTGATGATAATATTACGAATGTTTTCTTTTTCAAAACTGAGAGGAGAAACGCTGTTTCTTATTTTATATTCTTTTATATCAACATAATAATTATAAAGTGAATCATTCATTTCAAAATATTTATTTGACTTTATAAATTTTTCAGAATCTGTAGTTCTAATGGGTATTTCACGCTGCAGGTTTTCAAATAAAATCCAATTTTTATCGTCAAGGTTAAATTTACTAGCAAATTGATAGCAATATCCTTCCAGTTTAGTAAAATCTTCCTCTTTTTGAAGTGGAAATAGTTTTTTAAACTTTTTTTGATCTGGCGCCTCAATTGGCAAAATCACATATTGAACTTTTAATATATTATCTCTTAGTTCAAATGTTTGCTTATTGTTTTCATAGTAAGAAACAATTTCTTCATCTGTTACTAAAGTATCTAAATTTTGTTCTATGATAGCTTTTTCAAAGGCATGTATTAATAATGAATTTTTGTAATCCTGAATTTTTTGTTCAAAAGATTTTTGTTCTTCATTAAGATTTTCCTCAGCTTTATTTATAAGTAGTTTTTGTGTAATCCAATTATTGATGTATTTGTTAACTAGATAAATGCTGTCTTCTTTGGTGTAGGTGCTTGGAAGTGTTTTAAAAACTTCTTCGGCAAACAAATATTCTTCATTTACTTTAGCAATTTTCACATCAGTTTTATCTTCTTGCTGGTCGCGTTTTAGGTACTCACATGCTGAAAAAGCAAAGCTTAAAACAAATAATAAAATAAAAAATTTATTTAGCTTGAAAAAAATCATTTGCTTTTTTGTTGTGTATCTTATTAAGTTGAAGCAATTATTTAAAAAAAGAATTCGACAAGTTTAATACCCAGAGGCAATAAACTTGTCGAGAATTATGGTTTTGTAAAAATACTATTTAATGTATTGAAGGTTGTTTTTAAATACTTCGAAGCTGTATTTAGATTTTAACTCATTAATCCATTTTACTTCTAAATTATTTTGGTAATCTGCGGTTACTAAACCTTTGCATTCATTCAGTTTTTTAGCCTCAGTTGGATTAATTTTTTTGATTTCAACTAAATATACCTGATTATTTTTTTCAACTGTTTTAGTTCCAACGGTGTAACCAGCTAAATCTACAATATCATTTTCTCCTTTTGCTACCAAAACATCTTCAATTTTTAAGTTAAGTTCTGAGTCTTTATTAATTTGTTTCACAATATCCTCGCGGCTCATAGCTTTTTTGCCTTTTAGCTTTAAAAGCTTTTGTGTTTCTTCCAATACTTTTTTGTCTTTACAAGTATAAATGGTTGCTTCCGCTCTTTCGGGCCACATGAAATTGTTTTTCACTTTCTCATAATGTTCTTTAAGTCCAGTAGTGTCTTCAATGGCTTTTGACCAAACTTTTTTATCGGTCAAATCAAATAATAAAATCCCATCTTTATATTCTTGCATTAAGGCTTTAAATTCAGGATATTTTATTTCGAGTTGTGAATTTTCGTAATCAATAATACTTTGTTCAACAAAATCTTTGTATGTTTTTTCTACGACTATATCTAGTGCTGTTTTTTCTTGTGCTACTTGATTGTCAGCCAAATATTTTGCATAATCTTGTTGAGTGAAAGATTTATCAGCCAATTTAAACATTACTTTAGTAAGCTTCGAAGCCTTTTTAACATCCCAATTTCCTTTGAAATAATTGGTATCTAAAACTTTAATAAAATCTTTATTTAAATTTTTTGATTCGGTAAATTTGTATTCTTTTTTCAATTTGGCTACTAAATTTGAGCGGCTCATTTGTGAGCGAGAATCGCGTGAAATTTTGCTTTTCAAATTTCCTTTCATTTTTTCAAATGGTTCCAAACCTCTTTTTTCAAGACGTTTAGCAATGTGCCAGCCAAATTTTGTTTGAAAAGGTTTAGTAATGTCGCCATCATTTTTTAAAGCAAAAACAGCATCTTCATATTCCTTAACAATTCCCCCTGTTCCAAACCACGGAAGTTTGCCACCTGAATTTGCTGATCCTTTGTCTTCTGAATATTTTTTAGCCATTTTTTCAAAATCTGCACCAGCTACTAAACTGTCGTAAATTTCTTTGATTTTGATTTCAGATGCCTTATCCGTTGGCGTTGAATTGTCTTTAGCTTCAGAGCGAATCATGATATGAGCAGTAGAAATTTCGCCAACAGCGGGTCTTCTATCATTTACTTTAATAATGTGATAACCAAATTTAGAGCGAACTGGCATTGAAATATCACCAATTGGTAAAGTATAACAAGCATTTTCAAATGTATAAACCATTTGCATTGAAGTGAAATAACCCAAATTGCCGCCATTTTGCTTGGCTGAAGGATCGGTAGAAACTTCTGAGGCTACTTTTGCAAAATCTTCACCTTTTAAAATTCGTTGACGAGTTTTAATAGCCTTGTTCCAAGCCTCCATCGTGTCTTTTGGTAATGCTTTTTCATCAAAACCTATTAAAATATGAGATGCATTAACATCCATTTTCATTCTATCGTAAGCTTCTTTTAGCAGATTTTCAGTTGTTTCGTTATCTGTTAAATAGGGCTGAGCCAATTGTCTGCGATAACCTGCTAATTCATCTTTAAATTTTCTAATTGTATCCATTCCTAAAGCTTCAGCCTCACGAACTTTTAACCTGAAGTTTACATAAAGATTTAGATAATCTTCTAAGTCTTTTCTGTCAATAGTTTCTGCTTTATTGTTTTTTCTGTAAACATTTTCAAATTCTGCAACCGTTGTTGGTTTGCCATCTATTTTTAATAAAACAGCATCTTTTCCTGTTTGCGCATTCCCACTGAAAGCCCACAGAAGTGCAGTAAGTGTAAAAATTTTAACAGCTATTTTCTTCATGTTTTTTTGATTTATAAATAAATTATCTCGAATAATTAGGTGCTTCACTAGTTATTTGAACTCCATGAGGATGGCTTTCGCGCATTCCTGCATTGGTAATTTTAACAAATTGTGCATTTTGTAATTCATTAATACTATTGGCGCCACAGTAGCCCATGCCAGCTCTTAAACCGCCAACATATTGATAAACAATTTCTGCTAAACTTCCTTTAAATGGAACCCTTCCTGTTATTCCTTCTGGAACAAGTTTTTTGATATCTTCTTCTACATCTTGGAAATAACGGTCTTTTGATCCATGTTGCATAGCTTCAATTGAACCCATTCCTCTATAGGTTTTGAATTTTCTACCTTCAAAAATTACGGTTTCTCCTGGTGATTCTTCTACTCCAGCAAATAATGAACCGGCCATAATTGTTGAGGCTCCGGCTGCCAGAGCTTTCACCATGTCGCCTGTAAATCTAATTCCGCCATCTGCAATTAGTGGAACTCCAGATCCTTTTAATGCTTCGGCCACCATCATTACAGCCGAAAATTGTGGAAAACCTACACCTGCAATTATTCTTGTGGTACAAATTGAACCTGGGCCAATTCCAACTTTAACAGCATCTGCTCCTGCATCCACCAAAGCTTTGGCAGCATCAGGTGTAGCAATATTGCCTATTACAAAATCTACTCCAGTAAATGTTTTTTTTGCTCTTCTCAATGAGTCTAATACGCCCTTCGAATGTCCATGAGCGGTATCAATAACTATGGCATCAGCGCCAGCTTTAATAAGAGCTTCAATTCTTTCATGTTGATCGCCAGTTACTCCAACCGCAGCAGCAACTCTCAATCTTCCAAATTGATCTTTGCAAGCATTTGGACGAAGCTTAAATTTAATGATATCTTTAAAGGTAATTAAGCCAATTAATAAGTTATTATCATCAACTACTGGTAGTTTTTCAATTTTATGTTTTTCTAATATTTTTTCAGCTTGTAGTAAATCAGTCCCTTTTTTGGCAGTTATGATATTTTCTTTTGTCATAACCTCTCTTATTGGACGGCTGTTTACCTTTTCGAATCTTAAATCTCGGTTTGTAACAATTCCTACTAAAACATTTTTGTCACTGACAACTGGAATTCCTCCAATTTTAAACTCTTTCATTATGGCCAATGCATCGCCAACCGTTGATGCTTCGTGGAGTGTAATAGGGTCTTGAATCATTCCACTTTCTGAACGTTTCACTTTTCTTACTTCATCAGCTTGACGCTGAATTGACATATTTTTATGCAAAACGCCAATTCCTCCTTCCTGAGCTAAAGCAATAGCAAGAGCAGATTCAGTAACAGTGTCCATGGCAGCTGAAACCAAAGGAATGTTAACTGTAATATTTCTTGAAAATTTTGATTCTGTAGAAACTTCGCGTGGAAGTACTTCTGAATAGGCTGGTATTAGTAAAACATCATCATAAGTTAAACCTTCACCTACAATTTTACCGGAGAAATCAAGCATGTATAACAACTTTATTAAAAAATTGCACGCAAATGTAACAAAATAAGCCTCGCTTGAAAGTTTTGATTTTTATGATTTTATAAAATTGATAAAAAAAATGTTAATTCATTTTTCTGCATCAACGGACAACTGTCACAGTTCCTTGACGTTGAAAAATTTTATCATCTTCATTTGCGTATTGAAGTGTATAAACATAAACACTTTCTTTTGCTAAACTTCCATCAGGCATTTTTCCATCCCAAACATCCGTTGGATTGTTGGTTGAGAAAATCTTAGCTCCTAGTCTATCAAAAATTTCGAAGCGATAATTGCTGTAATTTAAGAAGGAAAATTTGGGTCCAAAGGTTGGATTAAAGCCATAAGGAGTAAAAGCATTTGGGATAAATAATACTGAATTTTGCGTTAAACAAACTTTATTGGATCTACTTTTTGATCTAAAATTAAACCCTAAAGTAGGACCTTCATAGGCTTGAATGATATAACAAAATTCACCATTTGCTTCAGGTAATTGATTCACAATGTCTGTATAAGTAAAAATTGTATCAAAAAGTATAGATGCAGGTTCTGCCTCAAAAACTCCATTTACACTTCTCAAAACATCTTGTCGAACTATTCTTCCTTCCCAATCGCCATATCTGCTCCAATTCAGTTCATTGTAAAATTCAGCTTGGTTATTACTTCCTTGTAAAAATATTGTTTTGGCTATGTTAGAGTATGAATAATCTAGATTACAAGAATCAACACCTACTAAACGATATTGATAATAGTTTTTTGATGCGTCTGTTGATGCGTCATTATAATAAATAAAATTCCCAACAATATCTTCTCTAAATATATCGGTCACTTTTTCATAATTTGTTTCACTATTTGTTAGCCTTTCCAATCGATATTTAAAGACACCTGAAGTGGTGTCTGTAATGGCTATTAAATCAACTGTGTTTTTGTCAGTTACTGATACTGTTACAATGTACATGTAATCAGGCTGTTCAGGATAGCCTGTGAATATACAAGAAGGATTTGATCGCGAATAAATAGACTTATTTCGCTGCTTAGCCCTCACATAAAAACAATATTCAAGTTCGGGCAAAAGGTTATTAATTTGAAAGACTGAATCGGTGCTAGGAACGCTTGTAATTAGATTATAATTTCCTCCATTGATGCTTCTATAAATATCATATTGTTCGGTTCCTGTTAACCAACCTCGATATTTATTCCATCGTAGCCTTACTGATTTATCACATCTATCAAATACTGTTTCAAGCCACATTGTTCTTTGTGGTTCGGCAAATAAACTTGAATTTCCACAACTATCAACACAGAATAGCGTATATGTGTAAGGAATAGAGTCGGCAAAGGAGCTATCTACTAAAATATTAGTATTTAAGTAACCAAAGGCTGTATCAACTGCAACCCAAGGAAAAGCAAAACTTTGATCATTTTTTAAAATTACACAACCAATAACATCGGTCGAATAACTTTTTTGCCATGTCATTCGTACTTGTCCAGTTGTTGTGTCATAAGATAACGAATCAATATAAACTTTGTGGGGGGCAGTAATATCGGTCAATTGGGCTCCTGCTTTGCATGAAAAAGACGAACACCCGCTAGCATCCCTTTGTTCTACTCTGTAATTTAAAAAGGCATCACAAATATCAATTGTATCTCTGTAAGTTCTTGCTGCGGTTGAGTCAACTAGGCGCCAAACTCCTGCTGGATATTCCATGTAAATTTTGTAATATGGGTTATGAGTCAGCAAGGGGGTTTGACTCATGGCGTTCCAATTTAAAACTACAGTACCATCATATGGTATAGGAACATTCAGAGTTACAGACATTGTTTGAATAACATTACTCGAGTCAGAAAGAAGAGGATCTGGATTGGAGTTATATCTTGTTTTAATATAGTAGAAAATAGTTCCAGGACACGGACTTGCGTTTGGATGAACGTAGGAAGTTTGGTTATAGCTATTTATTGAGATTAAAAAGGTGTAAGGCCCTGTCAAGGCATTGGCTCTATAAATTTCATAGCTTAAAAAATTGTTGCCTGGATCGGATGGCTTAATCCAACTTAAAACCACATCGCCATTTGGATTTACAGTAGCACATCTTAAGTCAGGTGCAGCTACTGGCTGGGCATTAACGATGAAAGAGAGAAGGAAAAATATGGTTAAGAGAAAACTTTTACTTAGTAAATGCATACGAATTTTAAAAATTTCAAATCTTTGAAAGGCCACTAAAATAAATATTAATATGAAATTTAGTCAAAAATATTGCAACAATTGTCTTTTAAATTTTACCAGCAACAACTTCAATCATTTCATTTTTGTTAAAATACTTCATTGCTAAATCTCTCAATTCGCTGGCTGTTACTGCGTTTATTTCTTTTACCAAACGGATAAAATAATTTAAGTCATAATTCATTAAAAGTGCTTCTTTAAATCTATCGGCTTGCGCAAATGGCCCGTCTAAGCTTCTTAATAAACTACCTAACATATATTTTTTTACCAATGAAAGTTCACTTTCGTTAATAAGTTCATTTTGCAGTTTTTCAATTTCGAAATAAATTTCATTGATGGCATTTTGACAAACATCTGCACCTACTTCTGTTGCGATAAACAAATAAGACATGTTGTCGATTGCAACGATTCGCGAACCTATTCCATAGGTATAACCTTTGTCTTCACGGATGTTTGACATTAATCGTGAGCCGAAATAACCACCTAAAACAGTGTTTAGAATTTTGAGCTTGAAAAAATCAGAATGCTGTGGACTCACCAAAAGTTTACCAATTCTAATAGCTGATTGTATGGCATTTGCTTTTTCACAAAGCAATTTTTGACTTTTTAATTCATTCGTTTTTACTTCAAAAACTTTGTTTTTAATATTTGAAGTGTTTGAATCAAATAAATTGTTCAAATATCTTTCAATGTTGGAGTTAATTTTCCCTGAAACAACAATTTTTACGGGGGTATTTTTATAATGTTTTGCAAAAAAATCTTTTAAATCATTTTCATTCAAAGCATCAAAATCGGATTCTGAAACAATTTTACCTAAAGTTGAATTTTGTCCGAAAAGTAAGGCGTTAAAATTTCGTCTAGCTAGTTCAGCCACTTTTTCGCTTTCAATTTTAAATTTTTGTTTTTCATTTTGAATCAAAATATCTAATTCTGCTTGAGAAAGTTGAGGTTCATGCAACACTGCTGAAAGAAGTGGCGCTAGCTCTTCATGATATTTATTAATGGATAAAAAATTAATTTCAGAATATATTGGGCCATTTTCGCTGTATAAATAAGCACCATAATATTCCACTAAATCAGAGATATTTTTTGAAGAATATTTTCCTGCGCCTTCTGTCAAAAGTCTATTGGTAAATTTTGCTTGAAGTGTTTTGTCTTGAAATAGACTTCCGGCAGGAAAAAGAAATTCAATTTTTGAAATATCCTGAGTTCCTGCATTTAAAAGAAAAACTTCTGAGCCATTTTTTAATGTTAATTTTTCAGGGTGAATCAATTGGATGTCTTCAATTGATTGTATTTCAGGTGAAAAAGTTCTGTTAAGCATGTATTATAAATTTTGGTTACTCAAATAATGAAGTGTATTTGAGTTTTCTTTTCTGAATATTTTTTTGGCTAATTCTTGAATTTCAATGGCTTGAATGGAGTTATAAATATCTAACTCTTCATTAACCATTGATGCATCTTTTAGTAATTCTGCAAAAGCTAAATTCATTGCTTTGTCCAAAACACCTAACTCAGAAAGCATTTGTTGCGATTCTAATTTATTTTTCACTTTATTTAATTCATTTTCTGAAATTAAATCGTTTTGTAAAGCGAGTAGCTCAAACCAAACTTTTTCTTCAGCTTCTTTAATATCAATATTTTCTGAGACCATTCCAGAAACTACAAAAAGTCCATTGTCAAAACTTCCTAAAATATAAGCATCCAAATCAGAAAAAAGCTGTAACTCTTTCACTAATTTCTGGTTAAAACGAGAAGAATTGCCGCTTGATAGCACATCCGAAATTAAATTTGCTGTGTAATATTCTCTTGACATTCTATCGCTCATGTGAAAAGCAATTATAAGCATGGAGGAAGGTACATTTCTTTCAACAACTAAGAATTGTGCTTCTTTTTGTTTAGGCTCAACAGGTAAATTTCTATTGTTTTCAGGACCTTTTGGAATTCCTGCAAACCATTTTTCAGAAAGTAATTTTATCTCTTGGGTTTCAACATTTCCTGCCACTACCATTACTGCATTGTTTGGGCAATAAAATTTATGGAAAAACGATTTCACATCATCCATAGTGGCATTTTCAATGTGACTTATTTCCTTTCCAATAGTTGCCCATTTATAAGGATGAACTTTATAAATCCAAGGTCTTAGAATTAACCATAAATCGCCATAAGGCTGATTCAAATAACGTTGTTTAAATTCTTCAATTACCACATTTCTCTGCACTTCCAGACTTTTTTCGGAAAATGCAAGCGATAACATTCTGTCAGATTCTAACCAAAAGGCTGTTTCTAAATTGTTTTTCGGAACAGTAATGTAATAATTGGTTACATCATTATTAGTGAATGCGTTATTTTCACCACCCACTCTTTGCAATGGCTCATCGAAATTGGGAATATTCACAGAACCGCCAAACATTAAATGTTCAAATAAATGGGCAAATCCAGTTTTGTTTTCATCTTCATCTCTAGCGCCAACATTATAAAGAATGTTTAATGCAACAATAGGAGTAGATTCATCTTTGTGAACAATAACTTTTAAGCCGTTATCAAGCGTAAATTTTTCGTAGTTAATCATTCTGTTTGAATGCTAAAATTTAAATTTGGGATTATTTATTTCCTCAATTGCAGCTTTATATTCTGCAACAATTTCATTGATAATTTCTGAGGCGGAAAGTATAGAATCAATAGATGCTGAAACTTGCCCTATTTCCAATTCGCCTTCTTCCATATCGCCTTCAAACATACCCTTTTTTGCTCTTGCTCTGCCAAGTAATTCATTTAATTCATTTACTGAGGCGCCATTTTGCTCGGCATTTAACACTTTAAAGCAAAAAGCATTTTTTATTAAGCGCACTGGAGTTAAAGGCTTTAATGTTAAAACAGTATCACCTTCTTTACTTTCAACTACTTTGTTTTTAAAATTTTGATGTGCCGAAGATTCTAAAGATGCAACAAATCTTGATCCAATTTGAACACCATCTGCACCTAAATTCATAACAGCCAGCATAGCTTTTCCCGAACCAATTCCTCCAGCCGCAATTAGTGGAATATTAATAGCATTTTTAACAATCGGAATCAAACAAAGTGTAGTAGTTTCTTCCCTTCCATTATGTCCTCCTGCCTCAAAACCTTCAGCAACAATAGCATCAACTCCCGCTTCTTCCGCTTTTTTAGCAAATTTTGCACTCGAAACCACATGAACCACTTTTATTCCATTTTCCTTCAAAATAGCAGTCCATGTTTTTGGATTTCCTGCTGATGAAAACACAATTGGAACTTTTTCATCAATAATTATTTGGATGTGTTTTTCTATATCAGGATAAAGCAAAGGGATGTTTACAGCAAAAGGTTTGTTGGTGGCAGCCTTACATTTTTGTATGTGTGTCCTAAGAATTTCAGGATACATTGAGCCCGCACCGATTATTCCTAAACCACCGGCATTGCTTACTGCTGATGCTAATTCCCAGCCACTACACCAAATCATACCTGCTTGTATAATTGGATACTTTATTCCAAATAATTCACAAATTTTATTATTCATTTCACTATTTTATCGGTGCGCTAAATTAATTTTATCCAATAGATTAATTAAAAAAAATGAATATTAGCAGACACAATTGCTTAACATTAAGGTTCAATACCTATATTTGTTTGCTCGAACACTTTTATAAAGAATGTTATTTCAGAGAAAGCTTAAAATTCTTATTTTAATATTAGCCATCCATTTAGGTTTTCAAAATGTTAAGGCTCAAGTAGATACCAGTTTCTGGTTTGTTGCTCCAAACATCACTTCAAATGCAAATTTTGATAATCCTGTGTATTTTAGATTTGCTTCTAGTGGTCCAGCGGCAACAGTTACAATTTCTCAACCTGCTAATTCTACTAATTTTCCACCCTTAACAGTAAACATTCCTGCTAATGGAGTGGGAGGAACTGATTTATCTGCCTATTTACTTGACGTAGAAAATAAACCAGCAGATAATGTAAATCCGTTTGGTTTTAAAATTAGTTCAACTTCGCCTATTTCTGCAGTTTATGAAGTTGGAAACGTAAACAATCCTGAAATTTTCGTTTTAAAAGGTCGTTCAGCCATTGGGACAGAATTTTTTATCCCAGCACAATTAATTTTTGACAACTTATCTTCTTTGACCCCACCTCCAACCAATTCATTTGAAATAGTTGCTACAGAAGACAATACTATTATTGATATCACCCCAAAAAATGATGTAGTTTTTGGACATCCAGCCAATGTAACTTATCAAGTCACTCTGAATAGGGGAGAAACATACTCTGCGGTTTCAACATCAAACGGTGGCCCTTTCCATTTAGGTGGATCAAAAGTGAATTCAAATAAGCCAATTGCTATAACTGTCAAGGACGATCAAGTGGAAGCTACTTTTGGAACTTGTAAGGATTTAATGGGTGATCAAATAGTTCCGGTATCAAGTTTAGGAATGGAATATGTTGTACCAAAAGGAAATTTGGGAGTAAACGATAGAGTAGTTATTGTGGCTACAGAACCAGGAACAGCCATTTATTTAGATGGAAATGTTTTACCAGCAGCAGTAATTGGTGCAGGTGATGTTTATTCGTATAACAATTTTCCGAACAATGCTAGTTACATAAATGCAGATAAACCTATTTATGTTTTACACATTACGGGTGAAGGTTGCGAAATGGCTCAAGCGCTTGTGCCACCAATTAAATGCAATGGTTCAAATAATGTTTATTTTACAAGATTTTCATCCCAAAATATTTACTTTTTAATTGTCGCTAAAACTGGTTCAGAGGGTAATTTTCTTTACAATGGTGGATCTGGAAATATAAATGCCAGTGCTTTTACTCCGGTTATTGGTTCAGGAGGTCAATATTCATCTGCATTAATTAATGCAAGTGCGTTTGTTGCCTTAGGTTCGAGAGGAAGAGTGACCAATAATGCCAATAATTTTTTCTTTGCAGTTATTAATGGACAAGATGGTTTAGGAGCACGATATGGTGTATTTTCTGATTTTTCTAAGGTGGAGTTAGGCATTCCTCAAACTATTTGTAATAACGATACAATAACATTAGATGGTGGGATAAATGGAACTTACTTATGGAGCAACAACGCCACTACAAGATATATTCAACCATCAGATTCAGGTTGGGTTTGGGTTGAAAATACTTACAATGGATGCACCATAAGAGATTCTGTTAAAATTAACTATTTACCTTTTCCAGAACCTAATTTAGGCGCTGACACTGCCATTTGTATTGGTTTAACACTCCCACTTAGTCCAGGTTCGTTTTTTGTAGATTATTTATGGAATGATAATAGCACTAATGATAGCATTTCTGTTACCAATGATGGTCAATATTGGGTAAAAGTTTCAAATACCTTTGGTTGTTACAATTGGGATACCGTTAATGTTGTTTTTGCTACTCGTGATTCTGTTTATATTTCTGCATCACCAACCAAAGTTTGTCAAAGCTCATCATCCCGATTAATTGGTTTTGGAGCAGATGACTTCCAATGGTCGCCTAATTATTTTATCTCTTCAACAGTTGGTGATACGGTTTTTGTAAACCCGGATGTCACCACCAAATATTATTTAATTAATGCCTCACAAAATGGTTGCACAAATAAAGATAGTGTTACTATAGAAGTTTTGCCTCCGTTCTCTGTAACAGCTACTCCTGACACAACTATTTGTGAAGGAGAAAGTGTTAGGCTTGAGGTTTTTGTTTCTGGTGGAAATGGAGGGCCTTATTTTTATAATTGGGATAATAACGCATTTCTATCGCAAAATACTGAAAAGTGGACCATAGCAACACCCCCAAGCACCAAAACATTTACTGTAAGAGTATGGGATACATGCAGCACTCCTGAAGCTTTTATTCCAATAACTGTTAGAGTAAATCCTCTTCCAGATATTATTTATTCTGCCGATACTATGTCGAGTTGCGACCCTATTCTGATAAACTTTACCAATTCGACACCAATTTCAGCATCATGTTTATGGAATTTTGATGATGGAACTACTGATACTTTGTGTAATACTTCCCATTTTTTTAATGATCCTGGAATTTATCAAATTGCATTAACCATTGTAGATACTAATGGTTGTGAAAATACCAAGGGTGACTTGGATATCAATATGTATCCAAAGCCCCAAACAGTTATACAAGCCACTCCAAGTGTAGTTTCAATTAATAAACCTGAAGTATATTTTAGTTCAGAACTTTCATCAAATAACATAATTTATAGATTATGGGATTTTGGTGATTTTACAAAATTAGAAGATGTAATTAACCCAACACATCTATATAGAAAAGCCGGGGATTTGACAGTTACATTGTTTACTGAAAATGTTTTTGGATGTCGTGACACTGCCTTTTATGAAATGAAAGTGCTTGATCAAACTATGGTATTTATACCTAAAGCATTTACTCCAAATGGCGATGGATTAAATGATCTTTGGATGCCGTTAGGAAATGGAATAAGTAATGATGACGATAAATACGAGTTACAAATTTTTAACCGATGGGGTGATTTAATTTTTGAAACCAACGATAAAAATGAAGGTTGGAATGGTGTTCCTGCTGGTCAGGAAAAAGTTTCGCCAACAGGAACCTATTTGTATGTGCTTACAATTGTTGATCATACCAAAGACAAACAACAGTTTAGAGGATATTTCAATTTATTGAAATAATGCCTTCCGTATTTCAAGTAGTTTCATTCCTTAAGTTTATTTTGAAGGCGAGAACAGAGCATTCTATTCACTCACCTTTTATTTTTGCTTTTGTTACCCAAGTCTTAAGACGAAAAGAAAAAAGAAATGATATCTTAAAAAAATTAGAGGTATTTACAAATAGACTTAAAATAGATAAAAGAATAATTGAAATTCATGATTTAGGTGCCGGATCACTAATAAATAAAAAGAAAAAAAGAAGCATTGCCGATTTAGCCAAAAACAGTTCGAAACCCAAGTTTTTATTAGAAATATTATATAAAACAAGCAGTTTTTACCAGCCAAAATCAATATTAGAATTAGGAACTTCAATTGGTTTAAGCGGAATATATTTAAAAAAAGGTCAAGCATCTGGTCAAATTTTAAGTATTGAAGGATGCACCAATACTTCCAAAATTGCCATAGAAAATTTCAGTAAAAATCAATTAGAGAATTTTGAAATTATCAATCAAAATTTTGATGATTTTTTAAAGCACTTAAATCCAAATCAATTTTTTGATTTGATTTTTATAGATGGAAATCATCAGAAAAATGCTACTATAAAATACTTTAATCAATTAAAAAATCACATTAATAATGATAGTGTTTTAATATTTGACGACATTCATTGGTCCACCGAAATGCTTGAAGCATGGAACGAAATAAAAAATGACCCGTTGGTCAAAGTTTCAGTTGACATATATTGGATGGGTTTCGTATTTTTCAAAAAAGAATTAACCAATCAACATTTTGTTGTAAGACCGCTATAAAAATGGAAAATGAAACAATAATAGCCCTAGAAAAAATTAGAAAGACTTTCAGATTAGGCAGCTTAGAAGTAAATGCATTAAAATCGGTTTCTTTTGAAATAAAAAAAAATGAATATGTAGCATTAATGGGGCCATCGGGTTCAGGTAAGTCAACGCTTATGAACATTTTAGGGTGTTTAGATTCTCCAAGTGCTGGAAGTTATTTACTCAACAAAAAAGATGTGAGTAAAATGAAGGATGATGAATTAGCTGAAATAAGAAATAAAGAAATTGGTTTTGTATTTCAAAGCTTCAATCTTTTGCCTCGTTCTAGTGCTCTCGATAATGTTTGTTTACCGCTTATTTATGCAGGGTTTAGTAAAACTGAGCGACTAGAAATGGGAAAAAACGCATTGGAAAAAGTTGGATTAGCTGATAGAATGGAACACAAGCCCAATGAACTTTCTGGAGGACAAAGACAAAGAGTTGCTATAGCAAGAGCTTTGGTAAATAATCCTTCCATCATTTTAGCAGATGAACCTACTGGTAATTTGGATACAAAAACATCGGTCGAAATCATGCGTTTGTTTGAAGATATTTATATGCAAGGAAATACAATTATTATTGTTACTCATGAAGAAGATATTGCCAATTACACTAAAAGAATAGTTCGACTAAAAGATGGTTTGGTGGATGCGGATTATTTAAACGAAAGAAAAATAATTTTTGAAAATCACTAAAAATGAAAATTTATACAAAAAAAGGAGATGATGGAACCACATCATTATTAGGAGGGGCACGATTACCAAAAAATCATTTAAGGATTGAAAGTTATGGAACAGTTGACGAGCTAAACAGCTATATTGGTTTACTGCGCGATCAATCAATTAATAATCATCACAAAGAAATATTGATTGAGATTCAAGATAGGTTATTTACAATTGGCTCTCATTTGGCAATGGAACCTGGCAAAAGCAATATTAAATTACCAGAAATTTCGGAACAAGATGTTTTATTATTAGAAAATGAAATCGATGGAATGGATGAAAAATTACCACCCATGAAATCATTTGTTTTACCAGGAGGGCACACAACGGTTTCTTACAGTCATATTTGCAGATGTATTTGTAGAAAAGCAGAAAGAAATTGCGTGGCATTAAGTCAAAATAGTGAAGTAAATCCTATTCTAATTAAATATCTAAATCGACTTTCAGACTATCTTTTTACATTAGGTAGAATGTTAACATTAGAATTAAACGCAATTGAAACTCCTTGGAAACCAAGAATGTAAAGGTTTTTAATAGAAGGAGTTTCGAACAAAATTGCTTTAAAAGTGATTAAATAAAAAATAGGATTGTTTCGTTTAGTAATTATTATACTTTTGCGGAACTCTAAAAAAATTAAATTATGTATTGGACGCTTGAATTAGCATCGTATTTAGAGGATGCTCCTTGGCCAGCAACGAAAGATGAGTTGATTGATTTTGCCGTAAGAACAGGTGCCCCTATGGAGGTAATTGAAAACCTACAAGAAATTGAAGACGAAGGCGAAATATATGAAACCATTGAGGATATATGGCCTGACTATCCTACAAAAGAAGATTTCTTCTTTAACGAAGATGAATACTAAAATTATCGACCCGAAACTTATTTTGTTTCGGGTTGTTATTTTCACTAAATGCTTTATCACAAACCATTTATAAACCGCAATAGCTCCGAGTGGGTTGTTTTTGTTCACGGAGCAGGTGGCAGTTCTGCCATTTGGTATAAACAATTGAGAGATTTTAAAGACCATTTTAATGTTCTATTAGTCGATTTAAGAGGTCACGGCAAATCGAAAGGCAATGGAATTATGGACGCCTTCGATAAAAATTACACTTTCAAAAAAGTAAGCTTAGACATTATAGAAGTTTTAGACCATTTAAAAATAGAAAAAGCTCATTTCATAGGAATTTCATTAGGCACCATCATTATTAGAACTTTAGGCGAAATTGCGCCTCAAAGAGTTAGTTCAATGATTATGGGAGGAGCAATAACTCGACTGACATTAAGACACAATTGTTTCGTTTGGTTGGGCAATGCTTTTAAATATATTGTACCGTATATTTGGCTTTATAGTTTTTTAGCTTGGGTTATTATGCCTAAAAAACGCCACAATGAATCTAGAAATTTGTTTATTCGAGAAGCGAAAAAACTTTACCAAAAAGAATTTATCAAATGGTTTAAACTTACCGATGAGGTAAATCCATTATTAAAATTTTTTAGAGAAAAAGAACTTAAACTACCTATTCTATACATCATGGGTTCAGAAGATTATATGTTTTTAAGCCCTGTTCAACAAATGGTGAAAATTCATAAAAATTCTATTTTAGATATTATCGAAAATTGCGGCCACGTGGTAAATATTGAAAAGCCAGATGTTTTTAATCAAAAAGCTATTCAATTTATTTTGGGACTTACCAATCAGCAAAGTCAAACACAACTGACTTAATGACCGATATTTTTTTTGGCTCGATTTTCATTCTTGTAAAAAAAATCAAAAACCGTTGGTGTAAATAATCTATTTTAGCCACCTTAAATTTTATCAATTAACATGTTAGCAAGCCTCTTAAAGAAATTTTTTCCATCAAAATCAGAAAGAGATTTAAAGGAATTACAACCATTTGTTACTAAAGTTCAAGAAATATATCCGTCAATAAATGCACTTTCAAACGATGATTTAAGAAAAAGAACATCTGAAATGCGTAAAAAAATTGCAGATTATATAGCCGATGAACAAAAAGAGGTAAATGAGATTAAAGATAAAATTAACTCTGGATTAATTGATATTGATCAAAGTGAAAGCTATTATAAAGAAATAGAAAGTTTAGAAAAAACAATAACTAAAAAAATCGAAGAAATTTTAGAAGAATTATTACCTGAGGCTTTTGCAGTTTTAAAAGATACAGCACGTAGATATAAAGAAAATCCTTTTATTGAAGTAACAGCTAACGATTTTGATAAAGAAATAGCTGTAAAAAATAATTATGTAACCATTGTCGATAACAAAGCGCGTTGGTCAAACACTTGGGATGCTGCTGGAACTCCAGTTACTTGGGACATGGTTCATTATGATGTTCAATTAATTGGCGGTACAGTTATTCATCAAGGAAAAATTGCAGAAATGGCTACAGGTGAAGGAAAAACCTTGGTTGCTACCTTACCTGTATTTTTAAACGCTCTCCCAGGAAGAGGAGTTCATTTGGTTACAGTTAATAACTACCTTTCAAGAAGAGATTCTGAATGGATGGGCCCTTTAATGGAATTTCACGGTTTAAGAGTTGATTGTATTGATAAACACCAACCAAATTCAGAAGAAAGAAGAAAAGCCTATCAAGCAGATATCACTTACGGCACAAATAATGAATTCGGCTTTGATTATTTAAGAGATAACATGGCCAGTCATCCATCTGAATTGGTGCAGCGTAAATTGAACTTTGCCATTGTTGATGAGGTCGATTCAGTTTTAGTAGATGATGCCAGAACGCCATTAATTATTTCTGGACCAACACCTAAAGAAGATAGACATCTTTTTGTGGAAATGAAACCAAGAGTTGAAAAATTGGTGGAAGCACAAAAAAAATATTTAAACACAGCTTTGGCCGATGCTAAAAAACTGATTGCAGAGAAAAAAGAAAAAGAAGGTGGTTTGGCTTTATTGCGTTGCCACAGAGGTTTGCCAAAAAACAAAGCGCTAATTAAATTTTTGAGTGAACCTGGGATTAAACAAATTCTTGAAAAAACCGAAAATTTCTACATGCAAGATCAAAACAAAGAAATGCACATTGTTGATGCAGAACTTTTGTTTGTGATTGAAGAAAAAAACAATTCAGTTGAATTAACTGAAAAAGGAACGGAAATGATTGCAGGAAGCGATGATATTAACTTTTTCATCATTCCTGATATAGGTTCACATATTGCTGAAATTGAAAAATCTAATTTAGCCGATACAGATAAACTGCAACGCAAAGAAGAATTATATGCTGAGTTTACAGTAAAATCTGAAAGAATTCACACTATCAATCAGCTATTAAAAGCTTATACATTGTTTGAAATTGACATTGAATACGTAGTGATGGATGGCAAAATTAAAATTGTGGATGAACAAACTGGTCGTATTTTAGATGGTAGAAGATATTCTGATGGTTTGCATCAAGCCATTGAATCGAAAGAAAATGTAAAAATTGAAGCTGCTACACAAACTTATGCTACCGTTACGCTTCAAAATTACTTTAGAATGTACAACAAACTTGCTGGTATGACGGGTACAGCCGAAACCGAAGCAAAAGAGTTTTATGATATTTATAAATTAGATGTAGTGGTTATACCAACCAATCGTCCGATTTCTAGAAAAGACCATGCTGATTTTATTTACAAAACAGCACGTGAAAAATACAATGCAGTAATTGAAGAAATAGAGCGTTTAAACCAAGCTGGTCGTCCAGTTTTAGTTGGAACAACTTCAGTTGAAATTTCAGAATTGTTGAGCAGAATGCTTAAAATGAGAAAAATTAAGCACAACGTTTTGAACGCCAAATTACATCAAAAAGAAGCAGAAATTGTGGCCGAAGCTGGTCAACCAGGTGCAGTAACTATTGCTACCAACATGGCAGGTAGAGGAACCGATATTAAAATTACTGCCGAAGTAAAAGCTTCAGGAGGTTTAGCCATTATCGGAACTGAAAGACATGAGTCAAGACGTGTTGACCGTCAGTTAAGAGGTAGAGCTGGACGACAAGGTGACCCAGGTTCATCGCAATTTTATGTTTCATTAGAAGATAACCTTATGCGTTTGTTCGGTTCAGGAAACATTGCTAAAACCATGGATAAACTTGGTTTTAAAGAAGGTGAAGTTATTCAATCGGGCATGATTACCAGAGCCATTGAAAACGCACAAAGAAAAGTAGAAGAAAATAACTTTGGAATTCGTAAACGATTATTGGAATACGATGATGTTATGAATTCACAAAGAGAAGTAGTTTACAAAAAACGTAGAAATGCTCTTTTCGGTGAAAAAATTGATATTGAAATTACCGATATGTTGTATGATGTAACAGCAAGCATTGTAAATGAACATTCTCCGGTTAAAGATTTTGAAGGTTTTGTTTTCGATTTGTTCCGCTATTTGGGAATTCAATCGCCTATTCAGGAAGAACAATTCAAAAAAATGGATGCTCCAGCCATAATAGATGTGGTTTTTGAAGCCTCTTTCAATCATTACAAACAAAAATTAGCACAAATTTCAGAGCAAGTTTATCCAGTTGTTAAAAATGTTTTTGAAACAGAAGGCCATAAATTTGAAAATATTTTGATTCCTTTTACTGACAATTTAAAAGGAATGCAGGTTGTAACCAATCTGAAAAAAGCTTTTGAAACGCAAGGTCGTGATGTTTTAAAATCACTTGAAAAATCGGTTATTTTAGGCAACATCGATTTAGCTTGGAAAGAACATTTACGCGAAATGGACGAATTGAAACAGTCAGTTCAAAATGCAGTTTATGAGCAAAAAGATCCATTATTGATTTACAAATTTGAATCGTTAGAATTATTCAAAAAAATGCTCGAAAAGGTGAACAAAGAAATTGTTAGTTTCCTATCAAAAGCACATTTACCAGTTCAAAATAACGAAGCACCAGAAATTCAGCAAGCCAGAGAATTGCCCAAAGCAGCACCAAAATTAACGACCAGCAGAACAGATGCAACGCAACAAGCAACGGCTGACAACCAGCAAGCGATGCAAGAATCAGCACCTCGCCCAAAACCACAACCCATAAGAGTGGACGATAAAATTGGAAGAAACGATCCTTGTCCATGCGGAAGTGGAAAAAAATACAAACAATGCCACGGCAGCAATGCTGTTGATGCAGAATAAAAATTAAAAAATCCCGATTAGAAATAATCGGGATTTTTTTTAATATATCCCTAATATTTGAAATGACTGTTGGTTAAAAACAAAAGTGTCATTTAGCTTTTTTCCTAAAAGATGAGAGGCTAAAGGAGCTTGATGAGAAATAATAAAGACGGTCTGTTTTTCAATTTCAATCTTACTGAGAGCAACAGCTAGAAAATAATTTCCTTTATTAGTAACTACCAAACTGCCCATGCGTATAGTTTCAGATACAATTTCGAAATTAATTTTGGCCATTTGATCTTTCATTTTTTCAGCTTCCAATAATTGCTGCGACAATTTTTCTTGTTCAAATTGCATCATTGCTCTTCCAGTTTCATGTTTATCACCAGCAGAACTTTTAGTTTCATTGTTAGCTCCTTCTCTAGCTTGCGCCATAGCCATTTTTATGGTTTCTAGTTTTGTATCGACCAATTTTATGCAAAGATTAATCAACTCAGCTTTTAGCTTTTTCATTCAAATTTTTAATTAATCGTGCTTTTTTTGAAAATTCATTTTGTAAATATAGGGTAGAGCTTTCAAAACAAATATTAATAGATTTAATAAAAGATTTAGGTAAAATTTTCCTCAACCTTTCTGTTTTGCTTCATTTCTATTCTAAATTTGTTGCGATATGAAAACCATGATTCAAAAATACCTTTTAGTAATAAGTGCAGTGCTGCTTTTTTTGACAGCTTGCGAAGATGAAAAACCATCAAACGATTTATTAAAAGTGCATATTACCAACGAACCCAGCACACTAAATGCAGTAAATAACAATTCAAATATTGGGTCTATTATTTTAGACTTAACCCAAAAAAGCCTTATTCGTTTTGATAGCAGAAATGGCGATGTTATTCCAGTTTTGGTTGAAAAATTACCTCAAATTTCTGCAGATGGAATTCGGTATCAATTTCAACTTAGAAATGATATTTTTTGGGACAATAAAAGCAAAGTAAATGCTGATGATGTTGAATTTTCAATCAAATTAATGGTTTGTAATTTAAATGGAAATCCATCTAAAAGAGCCAATTACAGCGAGTTTATTAAACAATTTATAAAAATATCAGAAACAGAATTTGAAGTTGAAATGAAAGAAAATTCGGTTTTAAACAGAAATGTTTTTAACGGCATTTTTATTCTTCAAAAAGCTTTTTACGATAGTTCAAATGTTTTGAGCCGATATTCTGTTCAGCAATTAGTTGATTCCAAAATTGAAAACGATTCCATATTAACCGCATTTTTCGAAAAATTTAATGCTGTTGATTATGGTAAAAACCCTAAATTATTATCGGGTTTAGGGCAATATGCCATAAAAAATTGGGAAAAAGATCAATTTATTGTTTTAGAAAGAAAAAACGATTGGTGGGGAAAAAATGACACTTTGATTTATCAATTGGCAATTCCCGAAAAAATAATTTTTGTATCCATTAAAGATGAAAATGCAGCTGCCTTAGCCCTACAAAATCAAGAAATAGATGTGTCGTTTTATCTTTCTGGAAATAAAGTAAAAGAGTTAAAGGAAATAGCAGGCTTTAATCAATATTTTGATGTGCATTTTACTAATCAATTTGGATTCAACTATTTGGCAATGAATACCAAGCCTGAACAAAAAAGTCGAAATTTATTGTTTAATGATTTGGTTGTTCGTAAAGCAATGGCTCAATCAATTCCGATTGATGACATGATTAAAATTGTTACCAATAATGAAGCTACAAAAATGGCTTCTTTTTTACTAAAAGGTCAAGAAGGATATTTTGATGGCTTAAATGTTATTTCTCAAAATTTAGAAAATGCTTCCAAAACTTTAACAGAAGCAGGTTGGGCTGATACTGACAACAATGGCATTTTAGATAAAAATATAAATGGTAAAAAACAGGAATTTACTTTTGAACTTTTGTATCCTGAAGGCCCAGGAACTAAAGAAATGGTTATTTTGATTCAAGAAGCTTTAAAGAAAATAAAAATTGATTGCCAATTACAATTATCAGATATTGCTCAAGTTTATAAAAAAGGCCGTGAGCATGATTTTGATATGCTTTTAGGAAGTTTTTCAGGCTCATCTTATTTCCAAAATCAAGGTCAAATTTGGCATACAAAATCTTGGGAAAACAATGGAATGAATTATTCAGGTTTTGGCAACTCTAAAACTGATTCAATTATTGATTTAGCCAATACCGAATTAGATAAAAATAAAAGAGCAGCCTATTTAAAAACATTGCAAGAAGAAGTTTATAATTATCAACCTTTTGTGTTTTTATATAGCCCAAAAAGAAGAATGATTGTGAATAAACGATATCCTAAGCCTCTTTTTGTGGCTGACAGTCCGGGCATAATTCTGAATGCTTTAAAAAGCAAAACAGAATAAAACAATTTAATTTTCCAAGCAAATTTGTAGTAGAAAACACTACAATATTATCATTGATTCTACTAAACTGTATTAAGTGTAGAATTGACACTTTTGCGCTGTCAAATAATTAAAAAATTGATTAACCTAATCCAACCTGCTACCTTGAATATTGTATTGATTGATGATTCAGATTTGATAATTGCAAGAATTACGCAATTAATTGAAATTGTTGAAAATGTAAATATTGTTGGCACTGCCTCCAATGTTTATTCAGGTTTTGAAATAGTGAATAAGGAAAAACCAAATGTGGTAATTCTTGATATTCAACTGGATAAGGATAATCCAAATCAAAATGGAATGATGTTGTTAACCCAAATTAAAAGCGCTTTACCAGAAACTAAAGTGATCATGTTAACCAATCATTTTATTGATTTATATAAAGAAAAATGTTTAACAAATGGGGCTGATTACTTTTTAGACAAATCGAATGATTTTGATAAAATCCCTGATATACTAAACGAATTGTTTGATGAAAATTAATACAGAAATAGAGTCGAAATACGCTATTCAAAACTCAGAAATGATATTTACGAAAGACACGAAATTAGAATTATTGGAGGCAATTTTTAATTCATCTAATGAGATTATTATTGTAACCAATGCTGTTGGAACAATTAAAGTTTGGAATAGAACTGCTGAGCAAATTTTTGAGTTAACTTCAGAAAGTGTTTTAAGAAAAAACATAAATGATGTTTTGGATATCGAAAAACACATTGATTTTAATCAAATTATTGCCAAACTTGAAAAAGGCGAAAAAATTGAAGGTCAACAATTAAATTATACGCTTAAAAGCAAAAAAGAAATTACCTTAACTTATAATGTAAATCCAAAATTTAACGAATTTGGAATTTTAAAAGATGTGATTATTAATGCATGTTTTTTAAAATCTGAAAATTTCAAATCGTTTAAAAACACTTTTGATAATCATGATTTTAAAGGTCTAATTGATAATTTACCATCAGTAATTTATCAATTTATGATGGATGAAAATCAACATTTTAGTTTTCCTTATTTAAGTAAAGAAGCAGTTAATTTGTTAGGAGTTAGTGTAGAGGAATTATATGTTAATCCATTAGCAGGTTTTGAGAACATACATAATGATGACGCCCAAGCATTATTTCAGTCTATTTATTTATCAAAAGAAAATTTAACAAAATGGGAATTTACTTTTAGGATTTTTATACCTGAAACGGCATCTTATAGATGGATAAGAGGTGTTTCTAAACCCATAGAAATTGGTAAAGACAAAGTTTTATGGAATGGAGTTTTTAGTGATGTTACATTAGAAAAGGAAAATGAAGAAAAAATTAAAAAATCTGAGGCAAATTTAAATGCCATTATTGAAAACACAGATGCTTTTGTATATTCTTTAAACACTCGTTTTGAGATAATTACCTTCAACTCTGCCTATAAAGAAATTTTAAAACAGCAAGCTAATATTGATTTGAAACCGGGAGATAATATTTTTGATATCACTAAAATATTTTCACCTAACGAACTCGACTTTTGGAAAAATATCTATACAGATGCGATGTTGGGAAATCCTCAACAATTTATAAAAGAATTTAATCATGATAGCTTAAATACTTTTATAAGTTTCTCTATCAATCCTATTTTTAAGGGTGAAGAAATTATTGGTTTATCATGCCTTTCACGCGACATTTCCAAGCAAAAAACAGACGAAGAGGTAATTAGAAAATCGGAAGCAAATCTTCATACAATTTTTGACAACACCGATATTGGTTATGTTTTAATTGATTCACAGCTTAATTTTTTATCTTTCAATCAACCGGCTAAAAAATTTGCTTGCGAAAATTTAAATATTGAGTTTAAAATTGGAGCATCAGCAGCCAAAACATTAAACTTTGCTCAGCAAAAAGAAATTCTTGAAATTCTTAAGGATGTTCTAGATGCTAGAAAAACAGAGTTTTCTAAAAGTTTTCAGCAAAAAGATGGAAGTGAAAAATGGTTCCAATTTAGATTTTTTCCTATTCAAAATACAGAAAACTCTGTTTTGGGAATTATGCTTACAATTTCAGACATTACTGAATTGAAGCTTTATGTAAAAGCAATTGAAGAGCAAAACACTAAATTGAAAGAAATTGCATGGACACAATCGCATATTGTGCGCGCACCGCTTGCCAGATTAATGGGTTTGGTCAATTTGTTGGGGAAAACAAATGAAAATAGCGTTAATCAAAAAGAAATGTACAAATACATAATGGACTCGAGCAAAGAGCTGGATGACATTATTAGAGATATAGTTAAAAAGTCAGAACTTATAAGATAGTTTTTTTTCATGTTCAATGGTTGATTAGGTTGGTTGCATTTTAAAAAATGCACCAGCCTTTTTTTATATCATTTTATTGTGCAATTTTTTTAAAGTTTCGACATCAATTTCGTGTTTTCCATCAAATCGAATTAGCTCACAATCAATGTCATATTTCGATTTCAAATCGTCATACAATTTAAAACTTTCATCATTCAAAAATTCGTCTTTATCGCCAACAATCAAAAATTTTCTTACCGTTTTAAATTGATTTGACTTATAGCTTAAATCTAAATCGGGAGGAAAAATAGCAGCCCATAAAATCAAATTATCAATTTTAAAATTAGCCTGATTAACCCAGCGACTAACTGTGGCTCCGCCTTGTGAAAAACCTAAAACCATAATTTTTATAAAATTTAAGTCCAAGTTTTTTGTTACTTCCTCATAAACTTGAGTTAAATAATTGACATAATCGGCAATCTCATCTTCCCGCTCTTCTTTTGTCATCCAAGTTGCGCCAACATTTCCAGAAAAACCTTTTGGATAAAAACGATTTAAAGCTTCAATTGAAACAATTACAGTTTCAGAATTGGCTATTGGCTCAAATTTTTTCAAAAAATAATTCGCCAATTGCCCATATCCATGGCAAACAAACCAAATCTGTTTAGTTTGATTTGAAACTTCACCTAATTTAAAAAACCTTCCAGTTTTGGTAACTTTTATTTTATGCGCTTCGTAATTCATGGTTATGCACTATTTTCAGGGCTTCAAAGCTAAGGCAATTATGACACGCAAAACAAAAAAGCGCTCGGTAAAAGCTGGTTTACCTCCTGGAACCCTCATGCACATTGGCGATAAATTGGCCGATAAACCCGAAGTTATTTATTTAGAATATGCCGAAGAACATTGCATTGACCAAAAAAATGTTGATTTAAACAATTTGCCTGAGCCTAAAAAAGAAATAGTGCAATGGCTTAATATTGATGGTTTGCACGATATTGATTCAATTGAAAAAATTGGAAAAAAATATGGCATTCATAATTTGGCTTTAGAAGATATTTTAAATACAGATCAAAGACCAAAATCAGAAGAATTTGAGGACTACAATTTTGTTGCGCTAAAAATGCTGAGTTGGAATAAAAATTTAAAAGAAATTGAATCAGAACAAGTTAGTTTAATTCAGAAAATGGATTTTTTAATCACTTTTCAAGAAAAAAAAGGCAATTGTTTAGAACCTGTTGTAAAAAGACTAAAGGAATCGAAAGGCCGCATTAGAAAAGCAGGACAAGATTATTTGCTTTATGCCATTATTGATACCATTATTGACAATTATTTTTTGCTGGTTGAAGAATTAGAAACGGAAATTGAAATAATAGAAGATGAAGTTTTGAAAAGTCCGAATAATAATACTTTGAAAAAAATTGAAAGATTGAGGCGAGAGCTTATTTATTTGAGAAAAATGATTTGGCCAACCCGCGAAATGCTCAACAATCTTTTACGAAATGAAAGCGGTTTAATGAGCGATAATACCAAACTTTATATGCGCGATGTTTATGATCATTCTATTCAAGTTATTGAAAGTATTGATACCTATCGCGAAACTTTAACAGGATTGATGGATATTTATCTATCGTCAGTAAGCAACAAAATGAATTCGGTAATGAAAACTTTAACCGTTTTTACAACCATTTTTATGCCGCTAACTTTTATTGTTGGTGTGTATGGAATGAACTTCGATTATATGCCCGAATTGCATTATAAATTGGCTTATCCTGTAACCATAGGAGTTATGATTTTAATTGCTGGAATAATGTTTATATATTTCAAAATCAAAGATTGGTTTTAAAGCATAAAACATAATGAGCGAAGCTGGAAAATTGAATATAAAAGCTTGGGCAGAAGAAGACAGACCAAGAGAAAAACTTTTAGCAAAAGGACGCACAGCGCTGAGCGATTCAGAATTATTAGCCATTTTAATTGGTTCAGGAACTACTGAAAAAACCGCAGTAGATTTGTGTAAAGAAATTTTGGCATCTGTTGGTAATAATTTAGATAAACTTGCCCGATTGGGCGTCAAAGATTTAATGCGATTTAAAGGAATTGGCGAAGCAAAAGCCATTACCATAGTAGCTGCATTAGAATTAGGCAGAAGAAAAAAAGATAGTGGTGAAGAACCAATCAAAAAAATAACCAGCAGCAAAGATGCATTCGATTATTTAAAACCTTGGATGATTGATTTAAACCATGAAGTGTTTTTTGTAATTCTTTTAGCAAGAAACAATACCATTATAAAACATGAATTAATTAGCAGTGGCGGGATTTCAGGAACTATTGTCGATGCAAAATTGATATTTAAATCGGCCATCGACAATTTAGCCAGTGGAATAATTTTGGCGCACAATCATCCTTCTGGCAATTTAAAACCTAGTGAGCAAGATATAAGCCTAACAAAAAGAATCAAGGCTGGTGCAGCTTTGCTCGATTTAACAATTTTAGATCACCTTATTTTTACCAATAAGGATTATTTTAGTTTTGCAGACGAAGGAAAAATGTAAAACAAGCAAATGTTTAAAATACTTACCGTAATTGGTGCACGTCCGCAAATCATAAAATCAGCCGCACTCAGCAGAGCCGTTAAAAATCGTAAATCAGAAGTAGAAGAAATTTTAGTGCACACAGGGCAGCATTATGACGAAAATATGTCAGCCATATTTTTTGATGAATTAGCCATTCCTCAACCAAACTATAATTTAAATGTTGGTTCAGGTTCGCATGGTCAGCAAACGGCTAAAATGATAGCTGGAATTGAAGAAATTTTGGTGAAAGAAAAACCCAATTGTATAGTGCTTTATGGCGATACTAATTCAACTGTGGCAGGAGCATTAGCTGCGGCTAAAATTCATGTTCCTGTTGTACATATTGAAGCAGGTTTGCGTTCGTTTAATAAAAGTATGCCGGAAGAAATAAATCGAATAATGTGCGATCACGTTTCAACTTTGCTTTTTTCACCAACTTCCCAAGGATTTCAAAATCTTTTGAATGAAGGATTTAAACAAAATAATGAGAAGCCATTTTCAGCCAACAATCCAAAAATTTACCATTGTGGTGATGTTATGTTTGATAACAGTTTGTTTTTTGCTGATTTGGCCGCGTCAAAATCAACTTTTTTAGAACAATATAATTTAAAACCTAAGCAGTTTTTGTTGGCCACAATTCATCGAGATAACAATACAGATCAGCCAGAAAGATTAAAAAATATTGTAGATGCATTTGAAACTATTTTTAAAAAATATGGTTTCAAAATAGTATTGCCTATTCATCCGCGAACTACCTCGAAACTAAAACAATATTTTGGTGATAATTTTAATGAATTGCTTTCGCAAAAAGGAATAATTATTACCCCACCAGCCTCATTTTTAGAAATTATTGATTTAGAAAAAAATGCTATCATGGTTTTAAGCGATTCAGGTGGTGTGCAAAAAGAAGCTTATTTTTTTAAAACGCCATGTGTTGTTTTAAGACCAGAAACCGAATGGACAGAAATTGTTGACAATGGAAATAATATTGTTGCCGATGCTGATACTCAAAAAATAATAAACGCGTTTGAGCATTTGTTTCAAAAAAAGGATTTCACTTATCCGGCATTTTTTGGCGATGGAAAAGCCGCTGAGTTTATTTTAAATGAAATATTAATTCACCTTCAATAATGATTTTAATTTACTCCGAAAAAGAAAGTAATAGATTGAAATACATTTTAAACTTTGTATTTCAGCAGTATTTCGGAATAAATTATGAGCTTACAAGTAGTTTAATAGATTTTGAAAAATCAGAATTGCCAAAAATATTTTATGGAAATTCTAATGAATATTTTTCAGTTTCAAATAATGATTTTTTGTTCCAAAGAGGACTTTTTTATCCTGAATTAAAACTAACTTTTTGGGAAAATATTCCCATTTATTATTCAGATAATCAAAATAATACCATCTCTTTCGATTTGTTTTCAGCTATTTTTTTTCAACTAAGTAGAATTGAAGAATACGCATCAAAACAAAAAGACAAATACGGAAGATTTGAAGCCGAATTTTCAGAAAATTTTAAGTTAGGATTTCTAGAAAAACCTATCGTTAACTTATGGCTTGAAAAGTTGAAAGAAAAGCTAAAAAGTCAATTTCCAAATCTAGTTTTTAAGAAAAACACATTTAGTGAAATTGTTACAATTGATATAGATGCGGCTTTTTATTTTAAGGAAAAAGGCTTTAAAAGAACAATTGGAGGCTTTTTAAAATCGGCATTGAACCTAAATTTTGTTGAGTTTTTGGATAGAATATTGGTTCTTTCCAATGTTAAAAATGATCCAAACGATGTTTATGATTATTTGCATGAAGTTGCCGCAAAAAGCAAAATTTCTTTTCATGTTTTTTTATTGATGGCCAATTATGGTGAAATTGATAAAACTATAAATCAACAAAGTTTGGCATTTAAAAACTGTGTAAATACACTCAAAAGTTTTGCTGAAATTGGCATTCATCCTGGTTGGAATAGTTCCTTGAGTTCGGAAATTATGCAAAATGAATTTCAAAAATTTGAGCAAATTGTAGGATTTAAACCAAAAAAAAGTCGTCAGCACTATTTAAAATTGACTTGGCCTGATACTTTTTTTAATCTTTTAGATTTAGGGATTTCGAAAGAATATAGTTTAGGTTATGCTTCAAAACCTGGATTTAGAGCAGGAATTTGTTCTGAATTTTCATTTTATGATGTTAATTCTGAGAAGGAACTTAATTTAAAAATGTTGCCATTTGCTTTTATGGATGGTGCTTTTAAACATTATGAAAACACAAATTTGGAAAATGCATTGCGAAAAATGATTGAATTAAAAAATGAAGCGAAATTGGTAAACGGAACTTTTGTAAGTCTTTGGCATAATGAATCTTTGAGCAATTATGGCATTTGGAAAGGTTGGAAAAATGTGTTTGAAAAAATGTTGAATAACTAATGGAATTAAAACATATTTCAGAAATTGATACCAAAAAATGGGACTTAGCTTTTGCTAAAAGTTTAGGCAATCCGCTTTATTCCAATTTGATTTGGTTGCAATTTGTTTGCCCTGATTTTTATTTTTTAATCGATAAAAATTACCAAAACGTTTTGCCAGTTCCTTTGAAATCGAAAATGGGTTTTAAATATGTTGTTCAACCCTTATTAACTCAATATTTAATTCCAAAGTTTGAAACTGAAAGCATTGAAATAGAAACAATAGAATTAGTAAAATCTAAATTTAAATTTATTAGATTCAATTTGCTTTCAAAAATGAAGGCCGATAAATTTAAAATCGATGAAAATCAAAATTTTATATTGCCTTTGAACGATGATTTTAATACAATTAGTTTGGGTTTTTCAAATCAACTAAAGCGAAATTTAAAAAAGGCGAATCCTGAGTTGCAATTTTCCAAAAGTGAAAATTTGGTAGAAATCATTGATTTATTCAAGAATAATGCAGGAAAAAAATTTGGTATTAAAAGAAATTTTTTCGAAAAACTATATGCTCTAAAGTCATTACAAAATATTGATTTAGAATGTTATTCAGCTAAAATTGAAAATGATTTGCAAGCTGGGCTTTTACTCATAAAATGCGGAAATCATTTAACATCTATCTTAACCGCTCAGTCAGAAATTGGTAAAACAAACTTTGCTCTTACAGCGCTTTTTAGGCATATAATTAAAATATATTCCAACAGTCAGTTTGTTTTAGACTTTGAAGGCTCTAACAATCCTGGAATTGCGCGATTTTATGCCAGTTTTGGTTCAAAACCTGAAAATTATTACAGCTATCAATATCGTTTCGGGTTTTGAAATGTTAATTTGTTCAAAAAACATTTCAGAGGTCTAATTGTCTTTAACTTTGTCCAAGTTTTTAAAACATGATCAAACGAATTTTCTTTTTAACATTAATTTTTCAAAGTATTGCCTCTTTGTCGTTTGCTCAAGTAAAAGAGTTAAAAACTGAAACTAAAAATAATCCAAAAACAGAAACGAAAATGAAAGTAGAAATTTGGTCGGATGTAATGTGTCCTTTTTGTTATATAGGTAAACGCAAGTTTGAAGCAGCTTTAGAAAATTTTCCGCACAAAAATAAAATTGAAATAGTTTGGAAAAGTTTTCAGTTAAACCCTGACCAAGAAACTAATCTTGAAAAAGATGTTTACACTTATTTAGCTGAAGTAAAAGGTGTTAGTAAGGAACAATCCATTCAAATGCATCAACAAGTTGCTCAATCGGCTAAACAAGTTGGGTTAACCTATAATTTTGATAAAGCTGTAGTGGCTAATTCTTATAAAGCGCATCAATTAATTCAGTTGGCTAAAAAATATAATTTGGGCGATGCAGCTGAAGAAAACTTATTTAAAGCCTATTTTACTGATGGAATTAATATAGCCGATTTTACAGAGCTTGAAAAAATTGGAGTTAAAATTGGTTTAAAAAGTGAAGAAATTCAAGAGACATTAAAAAACGATTCGTTTGCTAATGAGATTGATGCAGATATTTATGAGTCGCGTCAATTGGGTGTTCGTGGTGTTCCTTTTTTTGTAATGGACAGAAAATATGGTGTTTCAGGAGCTCAAGCTACTGAAGTTTTCGCACAAACCTTAGAAAAAGCTTATGCCGAATGGGCAAAAAATAATCCAGCAATGGCTTTAGAAACCATTGAAGGAGCTGTATGCACGCCAGAAGGGGAATGCAAATAGCTTATTGTTTTGATTAAGAAATAAACAAAAAGCCTGAGTTTCCTCAGGCTTCTTTCATAGTTTATAATTGGTTATAGAGGTTTACTGTAATTTTATGGAAACTGTTTTTACACCTTCAGTTACATAATAAACTTTTTTGCCGTTTAGATAATCCCATCTGATACTGTAAGCGGTAACTTGAGCATATCCACTTCCGGTTCCTAAAGTTCCCATTTCAGCTGATGTGAAAGTGTTACTTTGTGTATTTCCAAGGGCAGCAGCAGTTTTAGAAACAGTTGCAGATGGTCCAACCATAGTGAAAATTATAGAATCAGCGCCATTCAAATTATTATCACCACCTGATAAACCTAAGGTAAATGCAGCATTAACAGGAACAGCTTGGTCAGCTGATGTATTAATTTCTACTATCTCTGGAATATAATCGTAGCCATAACCACTAGTCATAGGAAAACTAGCAGAACCTGAAATTTCCCAATTTTGTGGATAATCAAATTCAATTCCAGTAGTATTAGTTGCCCCTGGAACAAATACATAACTATTATTAGATTGTTTGGTTAATGTTTCACCTTCTAATGTTACGGTTCCTGCATCTAAAAATTTACTTGCATCAGCAGGGTCTGGAAATAAAGCCACCCCAACACCGAAATCAATATATTGATTTGGGAGACCAGGAATAGTTACCACATTTTTAGTTAAAATTGATACCAAAACAGCATCAGCATCACTAGGAGTTGGTGTTGGATTGGGAGGAGTAGGTGTAGGTGTAGGGGTTGGAGTAGGAGTAGGAGTTGTTTCATCTTCCTTTTTATCGCATGATGACAAACTTACCATTCCAGCTACAGCAAGAAGTAGCATAAATGTTGTGATTTTTGTGAATTGCTTTTTCATAATAGGTTTATTTTTGTTGAGGTAAAAGTAGAATGCCCTACTTAGCTATATATACCCCAATTGGAGTAATTTAAAATGAAGAATAAATTTTTTGACCTTAAATTAATTTTTTCTTAACAATCGAGTTCATCTTCACTTTACCTTCGCATAAAATTCAATTAAAAATAATGGAAGCTAAGAAAGTACTATTAGTTGATGATGACCCAGATATTTTGGAGTTCATTAAATACAACTTAGAAAGAGAATCTTTCGAAGTAAAAACAGCCTTGAATGGCAAAGATGCCTTAGTAATTGCTGAAAGAGAAATTCCAGATTTAATTATTTTAGATGTAATGATGCCTGAAATGGATGGCGTTGAAACATGCATGAAGATTAGACAATCAGAAAAATTGAAAGATGTTTTGATTTGTTTTTTAACTGCAAGAAATGAAGACTATTCTCAAATTGCAGGATTTGATGCTGGTGCAGATGATTACATAACTAAACCAATAAAACCAAGAGTTCTTATATCAAGAATTAAAGCCATTTTGCGAAGATCTTTTGTTTCAGGCGAGGTGGAAATTGAAAACGATGATAAAATAATTACACTTGGCGACATAGTTATAGAAAGAGAAAGATACATTGTACGAAAAGGGACACAAGAACTTAATTTACCCAAAAAAGAGTTTGAGTTATTATCACTTTTAGCATCAAAACCTGGCAAAGTATTTTCACGCGATTTAATTTTAGAAAAAGTTTGGGGTGGTGAAGTAATAGTTGGTGATAGAACCATTGATGTTCATATTAGAAAATTACGCGAAAAACTAGGAGAAACCCTCATTAAAACAGTAAAAGGTGTAGGTTATAAATATGACTTTTAATTCATATTTTACTTACCTTTCGCCTTATGAAAAACGCAACTCCTAAATCCGTTGCCCTATTTATAGCCTTGGCAGTTACAGCATCATTTTTGCTGATTTCTGCCATTTTTTATGCAATAGATTCAAAAATTTTCAGCGAATTTATTATTGGTGCTATTTTAATTTTTTTAGCAACTTATGTTCTTAGCCTAAATTTAATCGAAAAGTTTATTTACCGTAAGGTTAAAATAATTTATAAAAACATTTTACATACAAGGCTTAAAAAAGGAAAAGAAGAAAAATTGGATGGCTCTAAAGACATACTTCAGGCCGTAAATGATGATGTTATTGAATGGGCTCAAAATCAGGAAAATGAAATTCAAAATTTAAAAACTTTAGAAAAATATAGACGAGAATTTTTGGGCAACGTTTCTCATGAACTAAAAACACCACTTTTTAATATACAAGGTTATATTTTAACACTGTTAGAAGGAGGTTTAGAAGACCCTAGAATTAATACAGACTATTTGATGCGCGCTCAAAGAAGCGTTGATAGAATGGTTACTTTGGTTGAAGATTTAGATACAATTTCTAAAATTGAACAAGGCCAAATGCATCTCAATTACGAAAATTTCGATTTAGTTCAGTTAGCCCATGAAGTAATTGAATCAGAAGAAATGAATGCCGAAAACAAAAAAATTCAACTTCTTATCATAAATGATAACGAAAAACCTAAAAAGGTGCATGCTGATAGAGAAAGAATTAGGCAGGTTTTAACTAACCTAGTTATCAATTCCGTTAAATATGGAAATGAAAATGGCTACACAAAAATTAAGTTTTTCGATATGGACGAAAATCTTTTGATTGAAGTAGTTGACAATGGAGTTGGAATTGAAGAGCATCATATACCTCGTTTATTTGAAAGGTTTTACAGAGTTGAACGTAGCAGAAGTCGCGACCAAGGCGGTTCTGGTTTAGGACTTGCCATTGTTAAACACATTATTGAAGCTCATGGTCAAACTATTAATGCAAGAAGCACTGCGGGAAAAGGTTCTGTTTTTTCATTTACTTTGAAAAAAATGAAATAACAGAATGAGTTTAACCTCACTTCAAATCCAACAAATTACCAATTTTAGAACTCAAAAATGGATTGCTGTAATTTCTGTTTTATTGTTCATTATCAAAGTAATTGCTTATGAACTAACACATTCCGTATCAATTTTAACTGATGCATTAGAGAGTGTAGTCAATATTATTGCAGGCTTATTAGGTTTATATAGTCTGTTTTTAACCATGAAACCAAAAGATGCTAATCATCCTTATGGTCATGGTAAAATTGAATTTGTTTCGGCTTCCATTGAAGGAATAATGGTCGTTATAGCAGGTTTTATAATTATTTACAAATCAATAGAAACTTTATTTACCTCAAATCCAGTTGAAAAGCTAGATTGGGGAATTTCACTGATTGCATTTTCTGCCATTGTCAATTTTGTAATGGGAAGCATTAGCATAAAAAATGGAAAAAAAAATCAATCATTAGCATTAATTGCCAGCGGAAAACATTTGCAAACCGATACCTATTCAACTCTTGGGATTATTGTGGGATTAATTTTGATTTATTTTACTCAAATCCTGTGGCTCGATTCGATAGTTGCATTTCTTTTTGGATCTGGAATAATTTACACAGGATTTAAAATTTTCAGAAAATCGTTAGCGGGAATTATGGACGAAGCGGATGAGGAAATTTTGGTAAAAATGATTGATTTATTGAATAAAAATAGACGTGATAACTGGATTGATTTGCATAATTTGAGGCTAATTAAATATGGTAGTATTTTGCATTTAGATTGCCATTTAACAGTTCCTTGGTATCAAAATGTGAATGAGGCACATGCTGAAATTGATGTTTTGGCCGATTTGGTTAGAAAAGAGTTTGGAGAATCGCTTGAACTTTTTGTTCATTCTGATGGATGTTTACCTTTTTCATGCAGAATTTGTCAAAAAAAAGATTGTAGAGTTCGAATTTTTGAAATGGAGCAAAAACTAGAATGGAACCTTCAAAATGTAACTTTAAATAAAAAACATCAAATTAATTCAGAAGATTAAATTTGATTCAAAAACCAAGTTACTTTTTCTTGAATTTTATTTTCTTCTGAATTTAAGTTTAAAGCCGAAATGTTCTCAATTTCAGTAATTCCAGCCAACAAATCGAAACTTTTTTGATTTTGAATAACAGCTTTTTTCTGTTCTGATAAATTTTCTGCTAAATATTCTTGTTCGGTTTGTCCAGGTGTTGGAACAAAGAATGCTTTTTTATTTAAAATGCTCAAATCCATTATGGTTGTATAACCCGATCGACTTAAAACAAACGCAGATAACTCAATTTTTTCTTGTAAATCTTTGGCTGATAAATGATCGAAAATTTCAACATTTAGGTGATTGGAAGGCAAATTTTTTCCGGGGGTTCCTCTTACCAAAACTGCTTTCAAATTGCTAAAACTAAGTTGCGAAAGAATCATGTTCTCAAAAATGGTTCGTTGAGGCTCAGGGCCTGATAAAATGGCAATTAAGTCGTATTGTTTATTGAGATTAGTTGCTGATTTTTTAAATCTCGAAATTGGGCCTAAATAGCTTAATTTTAAACCATGATTTTTTTTGTGAGACAGTTTTCCGCTTAAATTATAATCGCCTTCAAAATCAGGAATCCAAACATCTATGTGTTTATTTAAAAACCACTTATTCATTAACTGAATAATGCCAGAAAAAATTCCTGCATCAATCCAAACTTGGTGTGTAATAAAAATACTTGGAACGTTTTTATGAAATAAACCAAAACGATTATCAGAGATAATACCATCTATTTCATATTTTTCAACAATAACCTTTAAAGCCTCATGCTCATTTAAAATTTTTCGCAGAATGCCTGGAGTTAGTTTGAAAATTTTCCAAAAAAAGCTACCTTTTTCTTGGTAAGAAATGTCGTAACCTTTTAGTTTAATGAATGTTAAAAAAGGAAATTCTGTTTTTAATATTTTTAGTGGCCTTTCATCGGAGGCTATTATTACCTCCACATTTTGGCTCAATAATTCATGAATAATGGGAATGCATCGCGTTGCATGACCTAAACCCCAATCTAAAGGTGAAACTAAAATCCTTTTTTTTCTATCCATAAAAACGGCACTAAATTATTTAAATTCGCGGCAATATAATTTTATGGTTGCGTTAATTTCAGGTGCAGGAAGAGGAATAGGGAAAATGGTGGCTTTAGCCCTTGCCGAAAAAGGTTGCAATTTAGCTTTGGCTGCAAGAACCACAGGTGATTTAGAAAAATTAAAATCCCAAATTAATGTTGCTTTTCCTAACATTAAGGTTTTTATACAATCAGTCGATTTTGCTGATAAGGCTCAAATTGAAAACTTTAACAAAATGGTGAAACAACAATTTGGTAATATTCAAATAATTGTGAATAATGTCGGAGCTTACAATTATGGAAATTTCGAAAGTGAAAGTGATAATACTTTAGAAGAAATGTTAGCCATAAACACTAAAGCACCATATTATTTAACTAAGTTTTGGTTACAAGATTTTAAGGATCAAAAAGCAGGATTTATTTTTAACATTTTGTCGATTTTGAGTAAAAACATTAGAAAAGATGCTTTTTCATATACCATTAGTAAGCAAGCGACTTACGCTTTTCACAAACTTTTGGTTGAAGAATTGAGGATGTTTGAGGTTAAAGTAACAGCAATAATTCCAGGCTCTGTAAACACATCATCATGGGATGGAATAAATGCACCAGTTTTGGAGTTTGTACAACCGTGCGATATTTCAAATGCCATAATTATGTGCTTGAACAGCAGCGAACATGCCTATTTTGAAGAAATAATTGTTAAACCTACTATACACGAATAGTTTTGTACGTAAATAAATTACAACGTTTTGCTGAAAACTTAATTTTGAAAAACGTAATTCAGCCCGGAAATTTAGCTTTAATGGAAAATGATTTTGAGCTAAAAGGAAATTGGAATACCAAACATTTTGAAAAAGCTCAACCAATAGTTTTAGAGTTGGGTTGCGGAAAAGGAGAATACTCCGTTGGGCTTTCGCAAAAATATCCACAAAAAAATTTTATTGGAATTGATATAAAAGGAGCACGGATGTGGGTTGGAGCAAAGCAAGCCGAAGCTTTAAATTTGAATAATGTGGCATTTCTTCGCACAAGAATCGATTTTATTGAACAAGCTTTTGCGAAAGATGAGGTAGATGAAATTTGGATTACATTTCCTGACCCTCAACCTCAAAAAACAAGAGAAAGAAAAAGATTAACGCACCTAAGATTTTTAGAAAGATACAGAAACCTCTTAAAAAAGGGTGGCATTGTGCATTTAAAAACAGATAGTCGCTTGCTTTATGATTTTACTTTAGAGGTCATCAAAGAGAATAAATTAGAATTGATAGTGCACACACCTGATTTGTACAAAGAAGATTTTTCGAAAAACCAATTTTTTTCTGATGCAGCATCTATAAAAACGCACTATGAAGGAATTTTTACAGCTAAAGGCTTTAGCATAAATTATATTGTTTTTAAAATTCATTAATGAAAACTGATTTCACTTTTTTCGAGCAAGTTTATGAAGTAGTGAAATTAATTCCATTTGGAAGAGTAACTAGTTATGGTGCTATTGCTAAATATTTGGGAGCCGCAAAATCATCAAGAATGGTTGGTTGGGCTATGAATGCAGCTTGTAATCATCCAGAAATTCCAGCTCATCGTGTAGTAAATAGAAATGGACTTTTAACTGGTAAAGCTCATTTTGAAACACCTTTTGCCATGCAAATTGCCCTTGAAAAAGAGGGTATTTTAGTTGAAAATGATCAAATAAAAAACTTTAAAATTGTATTTTGGGATCCAAATGAAAACTTAAACTTTTAACCTTGAAGAATTATTTTAAATGGGGATTTATAGGCTTATTTGTCATTTTTGTTTTATTGATTATAAGCAATAATTGGGTAGAAAATGTTGCGAAAAACAAACATTTTAACAATGTTAATTTAGTTCCTGAAACTAAAGTTGCTTTGCTTTTAGGAACTGGAAAGTATTTGAAAAATGGTTATGAAAACTTGTATTATGTAAATAGAATAAAAGCTTGCGTTGAACTTTGGGAATCAGGTAAAATTAAATTTATAATAATTAGCGGTGATAATAGAAGGCTAGATTATAATGAGCCTGAAATGATGATGAAAGATTTGATTGAGGCTGGAATTCCTTCCAACAAGATTTTTTTAGATTTTGCAGGTTTAAGAACTTTAGATTCGGTAGTTAGAGCTAGAGAAATTTTTGGTCAACCATCATTTATTGTTGTTTCTCAACAGTTTCACAATGAAAGAGCCATTTTTATTGCCGAAAAAAATGGAATAAATGCTATAGGATTTAATGCTGAAAATGTAAGTTCTCAATATGGCTTTAAAACTACCGTCAGAGAATATTTCGCAAGAGTAAAAGTAGTTTTGGATTTATATTTAACACATAAAAAACCAAAATATTTAGGTGAAAAAATTGAAATAAAATGACAAATGTCTTGTTGTTTTAGAAAAATGTCGTAAATTTGAAAAAATTAATGGCAATGAATATCGTAGAAGAAAGCAAAGCTGTTTATGAAACAGCCAATCCCAAGAGCCTTTTTAGAATTATAAATGCTTTAAAAGAAGGTTTTTCTTTCACTTATTTCCAAGAATTAGCTGATAAAAGCCCTTTTAATTTCACTGAATGGGCCAAATATTTGCATCTATCAGAAAGAACTTTACAACGTTATAAAACTGAAGATAAATCTTTTGATTCTCTTTATTCCGAAAAAATAATGGAAATTTCTTATTTAAATTTATTAGGTATTGAGGTTTTTGGTTCGAAGGAAAGTTTTGCCAATTGGTTAAACACACCAAGTTTAGTTTTAGGTAATCATTTACCTAAAGATTTGCTTGATACAAGTCTTGGTATTGGTCTTGTTCGCGAAGAATTATCGCGCATGCAACATGGCATAATGGCTTAGTTATGTTGGTTTACAGGCTAAGTCAATTTAAATATGCTCAAGATTTGAGTGGAACAGGAGCGGAAAAGTTTGGTGGAAGATGGAATAGCAAAGGTTATCCAGTTGTTTATACCTGCGAATCACGTGCATTGTGCGTTACCGAAATTTTAGTTCACTCAGGAACGGAAAATATACCAATCAATTTTTATTTATCTGAAATAGAAATACCAGATAATGTTCCTATTGAGATTTTAGATTTTAATAAATTACCAGATAATTGGAGAAGTTTTCCGCACAATTTTGAAACGCAACAAATAGGGAATGCTTTTTTAGAGCAACAAAAAAGTTTGATTTTGAAGGTTCCATCAGCGGTTGTTTTGGGTGATTTTAATTATTTAATCAACCCAAAACATCCTGATTTTAAATTAGTTTTTATTAAAAGTAGTGTAGTTTTTAATTTTGATAAAAGACTTTTTGTACGATAATTATTTCACTCGAATTAATTTGGGATTAATTTAGGTTTATATCCTTTTCAATTTGGGTTTGGTTTTCTAAAATTCCAACAGCTAAAAAGTTAACTACATCAACACTTACTGGAAGTTTAAATCTTTTAAGAACCATAAACCTAGAAAAGTTAAAAATCGGCCTTACTGTTATGCCAATTTCTGCTGATTTTTTTTGAAAATCTGCAATTACTAGTGCGTTATTGTAAAAAGAGTAATTATTTGGTTTTCCAGTTTTTAGGAAATTTTTACGAGCTAAATTTATAATTAAAACAGAAGCAGATTTAGCTAACGTTTGATCTTGTTCGGCTAAGCAATTAACCATCTTGTTGAATAATTCTTCGTTTAAGCTTTTATCAGCTATTATAAATTGGGATGAATTTTCGTTGAAAGCTGTTTCTATTGATTGTGATTCCGTTAATAAATTTTGAATTTGTTGGAGGTTTACTTTCTCATTTTTAAAGATGGAAAAGTCGTTTTTTAAATCAGTAAATATTTTCATGATATATTTTTTTGTGGCAAAATTCTATAATTTGTTTTGAATTTTGAGTGGCGAAGTTCGTCATATTTAGCATGTTACTTTCGAAAAAAAGCTTAAAATTTAAATCTCAACCCTGTTTTTATTCGGTAAGTTAAATTTGGAACTCCTATGGCCGGAATAGCATCGTAATAAGCCGATAATTCGTTTACTAACGATAGTTTGTTGGTTAGACCTAAGCTAAAAATTCCATTTGCAGAAAATCTGAAATCGTTAAAATCTAAATGCAAAGGCTGATAATAAATAATGGTATGAATATATAGTCTCCGATTTACATAAAAAGTAGCTGCCAAATAATTGTTTAACCTAAGGTTGGAGGTTATGGGATCAATTTCTCTTTCTTGTTCATATTCAAACATTAGGGAAGTTCCAAAAATAAAATTGAGTGAATCTTTTTCAATTAAATTTAAACGTAAACCGCCACCGGTTAAGTTCCTATAGTTTAATTTTTGAAATTGATTGTATTGAATTTGTTCAAACATTTCCCAAGTAAAAAATTTTTCATTGGCTTGTTTGCTATACCTAATATGCAAATATCCATCATTTAGCAAACGCTGTTCTGCTGTGCTTGAATAATTAATATTTCCCAATAATAAGATTGTATTTTTTCCTTTTTTATATTGGGTATTTATGCGGTTTTCAATTTTTAAAACCAATTGTGTATTTTGATCAAGTGAAAAATATAAATCATTATTTCCAGTCCAACCTTCTTGATTACTTCTAAATCTTAATCCCTCAATATTTATAACTTGACAATAAATGTTCAAGTTTAAAAAAATCAAAAAAGGAAGAAAAATTTTGATTTTCATTTTTGATTGGATGATGCAATTGAAAATATAAAGCGAGTCAATTTTTTAACTTGACTCGCTTGAATGAGATTTCAAATAATTTATAAACTGTTTATTTGTGCTTCCAACAATTTGATTTTGTTTTCAGCATCAGCTTTTTTCTTGTTTTCATTTTCCAAAACTTGCGCAGGAGCGCCATTCACAAATTTTTCGTTGCCCAATTTTTTCATTATTGAAGCTAAAAAGCCTTGTGTATATTCCAATTCATTTTGTAGTTTTTTTCGTTCTTCTTCTACATTAATATTTGCAGCAATTGGAACAAACATTTCATAACCTTTAACTATAAAACTTAAAGCCTTTTCAATTTTTCCAGTACCAGTTTTTATTTCTGAAATATTGGCCAGTTTTGTTATTATTTCAGGATTAGGGATAGGTTCATTTTGCGATACCATTAATGCTAAAGCTTCTTTTGGGGAAATGCCTTTTTCATTTCTAATTTGACGAACATTGCTAATTATTTGCATGGTTATATCAAACTGCGATAAAAGATGGATATCAAATGGTTCAGGTTTTTTTTCTAACGCTATAATTATGCAATCTTTTTCAGAACGTTCTTTAATTAAATGCCAAATTTCTTCGGTTATAAATGGTGTAAATGGATGTAATAATTTTAAAATATCTTCAAAAAACCCAATAGTTTTATCAAAAGTGAAACTATCAATTGGTTGCTGATAATTAGGTTTAATCATTTCTAAATACCAAGCGCAGTAATCGTCCCAAACCAATTTGTAAATTGCCATTAAAGCATCTGATAATCTGAACTTTTCATAATGGTCATAAATTTCAGTTAATGCTTGATTGAATTTGTTTTCAAACCAGATTATACTTTGTTTATTACCTTCTGGTGTTTTTAATGTAGTATCAACTTCCCAACCTTTTACCAAACGGAAAGCATTCCAAATTTTGTTGGCAAAATTTCTTCCTTGTTCGCAAAGTGCTTCATCAAACAAAATATCATTTCCGGCAGGAGAACATAACAACATTCCAACACGCACTCCATCAGCGCCATATTTGCCTATCAATTCAATTGGATCAGGAGAATTGCCTAATGATTTCGACATTTTTCTACCCAATTTATCGCGAACTATCCCTGTTAAATAAACATGTTCGAATGGTAAATCGTTTCGGTATTCATATCCAGCCATTACCATTCTAGCTACCCAAAAAAACAAGATTTCAGGCGCTGTAACTAATGTATTGGTTGGATAATAATAATTGATTTCTTCATTTTTTGGATTTTTCCAACCATCAAAAACTGATATTGGCCAAAGCCAAGAAGAAAACCAAGTGTCTAAAACATCTTCATCTTGTCGTAAATCTTCAATTTTTAGATTATTGTTTCCTGTTTTTGAAATGGCTAATTGTAATGCTTCTATTTTGGTATTGGCAACAACAAAATCATTTAAACCTTGTCCAAAATAAAATGCTGGAATTTGGTGTCCCCACCATAATTGTCTGGAAATACACCAATCTCTAATGTTTTCCATCCAGTATTTATAAGTGTTTTTAAACTTTTCAGGATAAAATTTGATGTTGTTATTTAAAACATTTTCAAGAGCTGGGCTAGCCATGGCATCCATTTTTAAGAACCATTGCATGCTCATTCTTGGTTCAATAACTTCATCAGTTCGTTCAGAATAACCTACTTTATTGGTAATTTCTTCCGTTTTTATCAAAAATCCATTGGCTTCTAAATCTTTTGCAATTTTTTTACGTGCTACAAAACGATCGTCACCAACATAAAAACCTGCAATTTCAGCTACTTTTCCATCAGCTGTAAGCATGTCAATAATTGGTAAATTATGTTTTAGACCTAAGTTATAATCATTTACATCATGAGCTGGAGTAACTTTCAAACAACCTGTTCCAAATTCCATTTCAACATATTCATCAGCAATGATTGGAATTGGCCTGTTGGCAAAAGGCACTAAAGCTTTTTTGCCAATTAAATGTTTAAATCGCTCATCATTTGGATTTACACAAATGGCAGTATCAGCCAAAATTGTTTCTGGACGAGTGGTGGCAATTACTACATTTCCAGAATTGTCTTCTAATTTATATTGAATGTAATAAAGTTTAGATTTAACTTCTTTGTGGTTAACTTCTTCATCAGAAACTGCTGTTAAGGCTTTTGGATCCCAATTCACCATTCTGTTTCCGCGATAAACCAAACCTTTATTAAACAAATCAACAAAAGTTCCAATTACCGATTCGCTGTAACCTTCATCCATAGTGAATGTTGTGCGATTCCAATCGGCTGATGCACCAAGTTTTTTTAATTGTTCTAAAATTATTCCACCATGCTTGTGAGTCCATTCCCAAGCGTGTTCAAGAAATTTTTCACGACCAATTTGACGTTTATCAATGCCTTGTTCTTTGAGTTTATTTACAACCTTAGCTTCAGTAGCAATTGATGCATGATCAGTTCCTGGAACCCAGCAAGCATTTTTGCCCTGCATTCTTGCTCTACGAATCAAAACATCTTGAATGGTATTGTTTAACATGTGCCCCATGTGTAAAACACCTGTTACATTGGGAGGAGGAATGACTATTGTGTATGGTTCGCGATTATCGGGTTTTGAAAAAAAGAATCCTTTTTCCATCCAATAGGGATACCACTTTTGTTCGGCTTCTGCCGGATTGTACTTTGAAGAAATTTCCTGCGACATGATGTTTTTGAAATACTAAAAAAATTAAAGTTGGCGAAGATAACGCGTTTTTTTTAACCTTAAATTCTTAATTGATTTACTGTTCTAAACCTAAGTTGAAAATTAAGGATGCCAGAGACTTTTGGTATTTCGATTTGAGTTCAAAAAGTTTTATTTGGCCTTCAACATATTTATTCTCTCGAGCATTGACCAAAAACACCGAACTTTCGCCATTATTAAATCTTGTTGTTTCAGCATCGCGTAGAATGCGATAGCTATTGTTCATGTTTTCCTGTTGAAGCAAAATTCTATTAAGTGTATTTATTTCATTGAAACTTATTTTAACGCTAGTTTCAATTTCTCTTCTCACATCATTAAGTTCATATTTTGTTTGTAGGGTTTTAAGCTGAATACTTTTTAATTTGCCTCTTTCTTTGCGGAGCAAAATTGGCAGATAGGCACTAAATCCCCATTTAAAATTGTTTTGATAACCTGATACAAATTCATTGTTTATACTGCCAGAAGCACTTAAAACATTGTAGTTTAATCTTAAATCAGGTTTCAAATTTTCTATAGCCAATCTTCTTTCAGAGTCTAACTGTTTAACTTTTAAATTTATTTTTCTTATTTCAGGATTGTTGCCCAAGGCAAAAGTTAAGATATCGCTTTCTGAGCCTAATTTCAGAGACAAATTATCAAATTCATAAGAGGGAATTACATTTAATTTTAAATCTAATGGATTTTGATTTTCATCCCATAAATAAGTGCCTATTTTCAATTTTAAATTTATTAAATCAATCAAGGCACTTTGAATTTCAATTTCTCTTTGTTGTACCAAAAGTTTTGTTTCAACTGTGTCAATAAATGCTGCATCGCCTTGAATGGCCCTTTGCTTTGTGCCTTCAAATCGCTCATTAGCCAATACATATGCATCTTGAAGTAATTCAAGTTGATTATAAATAAAATACCAGTTCCAATAATCTTTGGCAGCTTCAAAAAGTATTTTATTTACAATTTTGAGCCTTTCAGCATCATTTATTTCAGTATATATTTTTGCTTGATTAAGTGCATTTTTTCGAGCATCAGTAAATAGGCCACGACCTAAAGGAACTGATAACCCAGCATAAAGCAATCCGTTTTGGGTGGTTTTATATTGCTCATCTACAAAAACTCCTGTATTTCTTTCCCATCCAAATTTAACATCGGCAAAATTTAAAATAGGAACCTTTAAATAGCTATCCCAATATTCGTAATACATTTTATCGCCAAATTCTTTGCTATTTAATTCGCTTTGAGCAGTTGGATCAAACAAACCTCTGGTCATGGTTAGTTCTGCTTTTGCTATATCAGTTAACAAATTAGCTTGTTTGACAAATGGATGATGCGCTAAAATTTGAGTTTTGAAGTCATCAAATTTTAGTACTTCCATTTCTAATTTTTGACCAAAAACAAGAAGTGGGATTAAAAAGATGGTTAGAAATAAAGCGCTAGGTTTATTCATTTTCTTTTTTCTCCTCTTTTTTTATTTTTTTCTCTTCGCTTTGAGGAAAATCATCATAAACTAAGTCAATTGGGAAGCCATTTAGCTGACGCCAAATTTCATACCAGGCAAATACTGTATTTAGCATATTCCAACCATATGCTCCAGTTCCCATCTGAATTTGGTCAGGCCATGTTTCACCCTTTTGAGGAATTACTAAAACTCTAAACTTTCCTGGATTACTAGCTACTTTATCAATAGCTGCAATTTCGCCAGCAAAAGTTCCTAAAGATGCTCCAGGCCAACCAGAAAAGACCAATGCAGGCCAACCATCGAATTCAATTCTTAAAGGTGTTCCAACTTTTAGCAAAGGTAAATCCATCGGTTTAGCATAAAATTCAATGGCTTTGCTTGCCTTAAATGGAACTATGGTTAACAATTCTTCACCTTCTTTTACTGTTTCGCCAATTCCTGATTTTTTAACTTTTGCTAAATATCCACTTTGTGGCGCTTTAATGATATAATAATCGCTTCTTATTTGAACATTTGAGAATTCAATTTCTAATTTCGCTAATTCAGCTTCTGACTCATACAGCTCAGATAAGGTTGCGTTTAATTCAGATTCAGATTTTGTAATTTTTTCCAGATATTTCGACTGCGTGGCGCTAAGTTCAATTTGTGAATTGATTAATTCGTTTTGTGATTCGATTAATTTATTTTCTTTAGAAAGCATATTTGCCATCGACTTTTGAAAACTCAATTGACGGCTTTCTAATTCAGTTAAAGATTTCAAACCTTGTTTATATAAGTTTTCTTGTCTTCCAAATTGCTCCTTTGCAATTTTAAAGTCAATTTGTGCAGCACTAAACTCTGCGGAATCGGATTGTGTTTTTACAAAACTTTGGGTTACTTTATTTTTGTTTTTCTGAATATCAAATAACAACATGTTTCTGAGTGCTATAATTTGACCTTCGATTGATTTTGCTTTTTCTGATTTTGATTTTATGGCCTCCGATTTTGATTGAATTTGTTTGCTCAAACGGTCTAAAATTTCAGGGTCAAAATATTTTTCTTTTATTTCTGAAATAATGGCAATTGTATCACCAGCATTTACAAAATCTCCTTCTTGAATTTTCCATTTTTCGATTCTACCTGCAATAATTGTTTGAATGGTTTGCGGTCTTTCTCCTGGATTTAAAGCAGTAACAAAGCCATTCATTTTAATGTTTTGTTGCCATGGTAAAAATAAGCATGCGATCAAAATTAAAAGTCCGTATAGCATTATTTTACCAATACTGTGCATACCACTTGATTTGGCAACCAGCTTAACCGAATAAAGTTTTTCTAACTCTCCGTCACCAATGTCAATATATTTTTTATCAGCCATAGTTTAAAAAACTTTCTTACTTAAATAATCAGTAGACTTTCCATCAAAAATAACTTTTCCATCTTTTAGTTCAATTACTCGCTCTGATTGTTTAATTAAATATTCATCATTGCTTGAAATAATAACGGTTGAACTGTTGTTTTTTCCGAAAATTAAATTGCTAATTTTCTCTTTATTCTGATAATCAATAAATTCTAAATCTTCTATTAATAGGATTCGAGGATCCTCAGCAATTGCTCTAGCCAATATTAGTTTTTGACGAATACTAGCGGGCAAAAACTTCCCATCGGATTCAACAGGTGATGAAAATCCATTGGGGCTAGAAACAATAAAATCATGCAAGCCCAATGCATGGCAAGTGCTAATTAATTTTGCTAAGCTTATATCTCTTTTTCCAACGGTTATATTTTCCTCAATACTTCCATCAAAAATTTCGTTATCACCAAAATATTCACCAATGAAATCTCTGTAAGAACGAATGTCAATTTCACGGAGTGATAAATCATTAATAGTAAAATTGCCAGTATAGTCGAAAAATAACGCTGATAAAATTTTCATTAATGTTGATTTTCCTGAATTGGCTTCTCCTGCAATAATTATTTTTTCTCCACTTTTGATATTAAAGGAAATATCTTTTAATGCTTGGTTTCTGCTTCCTTTGTATGAGTAACTGAGGTTTTCTAATTTTATATTGATGGGGGTGTCTTTTCCAAATTCATGCAACAATAAACCACTTGTATTTTCCAATGGTATTTCAGTTAAATGACTTAATTTATCAAGTCCTGTTAGTAAATCGTAAACTGAATCTATAGTAGAAATTAATTTCTCTACTGATGTTATAACCAAAACAATTATTATTTCAGCCGCTACAAATTGTCCTAAATTTATTTGTTTATTAATTACAAGTATGGCACCAATCACTAATAAACTTACCGTTATAAATGTTTTAAAAATTACAACAGCCCAATATTGTTTCTTTAAAGTTTTAAAATGCTCGTTTCTAAATTTTAGGTATTTGGTTAATAGTTTATCCGTTTTCTCAGAAGGTAAATCAGTAATACCAGCTAGTTTAAAAGTTTTAATATTTCGAGCTATTTCTTCTAACCAAGAAACTATTTGATACTTGTATTTTGATTCTTTTAAGGATGTTTGAAGTGCTTTTTCATTGGTAAAATAGAAGATTAAAAAAACAATAAAAATCAAAAAAGCACCAAATCCAATAAAAATTGGGTGATAAAATGCTAATAATATTATTCCAAATATTATTTGAATGGCTGCTGCAGTTAAGTCAATTAAAACTTTTGGCAATGATTTTTTGATGGTTAAAACATCAAAAAACCGATTAACCATTTCTGGATAATAGATTTTGTTTAAAGCTTCCATTTTAACTTTTGGAATTTTAAACGTTAATTCCAAAGCACTTTTAGTAAATATTCTTTGCTGTAAAATTTCCACCATTGTCACTTGCATTATTTGCATCCAACCACCTAATAGGGTTACTACCAAAACTAAAAATAACAAAACTACTAGTGATGAGTATATCATTCCCCCAGAAACCAAATTTAAAACTCCTTGGATAGCTAATGGTAAACTTAAGTTAATTAAACCAATAAGGATGGAGAAAAAGTAGATGTAACTAATTTCTTTTTTTTCAAATTTGAATAAGCTTACAAGCCTAGTAAAGGGATGAATTTCTTTGCCTTTAGAATCTTCAGGGGTAAAAATCTCTTCAATATTATTTACCGTTACAAATAAAACATCGTTCTCATTTAATCTTTTTAAAACATCAATATTAGTACCTTCTCTTTTGGCATCGCAAACACATTTATAATCTAACAAATCTGAAAGTTGAAACAAATCCTTGTAGATTTCATTATTTGTTTCATTAAAATAATATCGACTTATATTCTTGCTTTCAGAAAATAAAATTTCAACTTTTAAATTTTGTTGAGATTTTCTAAAAACTAAAATAGGAATTGTATTTTCGGTTATAAATTTTTCAAACTCAGCATAGGGCAATGATTGTGGTAGAAAAACCTTATTGCAGGCTATGCCTATGTTTTGAATAGTATTTAAAAATTGAGGTATGTCTTTGATTGTTTCAGAAAAGTGTCGATTTTTTTCATTTTCAAGATCAATTCTTGAAACCTTGAAGCCTGATAATTCAGTCAACTTTTCTACAATTAAAATCAGATTTTTAATTCTCATGGCCGCGAATATCGTAATCCTTCAACATAGCAAAATGTTAAAAGTTCTTACACAATTTATAATTAATCTAAATTTAATAAAATGAATGAGGAATTAATGCAATTTATATGGAAAAATAAATTCTTCAATTTTGAAGATTTAACTTCTCAAAATGGAGCATCTATTGAGGTTATCCGCGCTGGTTATTGGAACAAAGACGCTGGTCCTGATTTTTTAAATGCATTGGTGAAAATTGCAGATACAACATGGGCTGGTAATATTGAATTACATTTGAAAACAAGCGATTGGTTTAAACACAAACATCAAAATAATAAAGCTTACGATAATTTAATTTTACATGTTGTTTGGGAAGATGATTTGCAAAATGAAAACCACTCATTTGAGAAATTAGAACTAAAAAAATATGTAAAAATTGATTTGATTAAAAGGTATAAAGAATTAAATGAAAATAAGCATGAGATTGCTTGCAGTAAGTCAATCAATAGAGTTGATGCCTTTTTAATTGACAATTGGTTAGAGCGCCTTTTAATTGATCGATTAGAGAGAAAAACAGAAGAAATTGAACAGATTTTAGTTTCCAATCAAAATAATTGGGATGAAACTTTTTATATCTACTTGGCAAAATATTTTGGATTTAGAATTAATAATTTACCCTTTGAGTTTTTAGCAAAGTCAACCCCGCTGAATATTTTAAGAAAAAATGCAGATTCAATTTTTAAATTAAATGCCATTCTTTTCGGACAAGCCGGTTTTCTGGATATTGAATTAGACGATTCTTATTTTCAACAACTGAAAAAAGAATACGAATTTCAAAAAGTTAAATACAATTTAAAACCAATTAAAATGGAACTATGGAAATTTTTAAGACTTAGACCTTACAATTTCCCCACCATTAGAATTGCCCAATTTGCCGGAATTATTTTTAAAACTAATCTTAGCTTTTCGAAATTACTAGACTGCCAAAATTTAAACCATTTTGATGCAATTGTTGATACTGAAATTGATGATTATTGGGATAATCATTTCACGTTTGAAAAACAATCAAAGATTTCGAAAAAGAGTCTTGGATTAGAATCAAAAAAAGTCTTATTTATTAATGTGTTTGTTCCTTTATTGTTTCATTATGGCAAAAAGCAGCAAATGCCTGACTTAATTGATAAAATATTAACAATTTTGAAGTCTATTCCTTCAGAAAAGAATCAGATTGTTAAACAATTTAATATTTTAGGATTACAAACTAAAAATGCTTTTGATACACAAGCAATATTAGAATTATTTAATAATTATTGTACTCCAAAAAAATGCTTAATTTGCAGTATCGGTAATAAAATTTTAACCCATAAGGAAAAATGAAAAATTTAGTCCAAAACATTCAAAACCAAATTGTAAATCCTATTGAGATGCGTGTTTTTGGTATTTGCACATGGCTGGGTGATAAACTTGGAATGAAAGCTTCTAATATTCGCATCTACTTTGTTTATCTTTCTTTTTTCACTTTCGGATCGCCTATTATTATTTATTTGATTTTGGCATTTCTGAGAGAAAATAAACATTATTTTTTTGGTAAAAAGGTTAAGTCAACTTCATCAGTTTGGGATTTCTAAAAAATTAATTCATTAAAATTTTTATCCTTGCTAAAAATTCAAGGATTAAATGAACATAGTTTTTATAACCACCCAATTGCCATATCCTGCCAATAGCGGAGGTGTTATAAAAACAAATAAACTTCTCATATTTTTAAGTAAATATTACAAAATTGACCTCTTCTATCTTATAAAAGGAGATGATGTTTATTATCAAAAAGAGTTTCTTAAAAAAATTCAACTAAACTCTTCTTTAGGATTTAAATGCCATGATAAAAGAAATTTTGAAAATTTGATTAAAAGTTATTGGAAGGGAATACCACTAAATTTTGTGAGAAATTACTCAAAAGAACTTGAAGTTGAATTAGAAAAAAAACTTGATTCCGTTCAAGCCATTTGGTTTGATCACTATGAAGTTACACAGTATATTCCCAAAAGTTTTAAAGGAAAAATTATTTTTCATACTCATAACGCAGAATTTCTTTTGTGGAGAAGATTTGCAGAAAATGAAACAAATTTCTTCAAAAAATTAGCGGTAAAAATTGAATCTGAAAGAATCAAAAAAGTTGAAAAAATAGCAATTAAACAATCTAATTTAATTTTTGCCTCTCCAAACGATATTGAAGCCTTTAAGAGCGAATTGAACCCATCGGCCAATTACGCAGAAACTTTTCATCTAGGAGAGGAAGAGTTTTTAGAATTTCCGGAACTTAAATTCTCTTCTACTGAAAATCGATTAATATTTTTAGGTACACTTACTTGGGAACCAAATATAAATGGAATTATTTGGTTCATAAATGAAGTTTGGCCGATTGTAAAAAAGGTAAAACCCGAAACCAAATTAACCATCATTGGAAGAAACCCTTCTCA
>Ga0209278_1000168_pt1 | contig 80164 bp, 58 predicted proteins | sample JI81BgreenDNA_FD_187504 | JGI IMG/M metagenome (GOLD analysis project Ga0209278, IMG submission 187504) | Wastewater effluent complex algal communities from Wisconsin, to seasonally profile nutrient transformation and Carbon sequestration -... | ecosystem: Engineered > WWTP > Effluent > Algae... | reverse complement strand
ATCCAGAGGCATAGGCCGTTGTGCCTGTGAGCGCATTTTGAGGCACCAAGGCATCGGCCTGTGAGGTGTAATAGGTCACACTGTGCTGTCCTGCTGGCAAACTACCCAAGACTTGTGGGGTAACCACGGCGTTTAAATTAAACACGGCAATCCCGTCGGTGTTGTCATCACACAAGGCATAATCGGCCACCACACCAGCCACGGGCTTGGGATGTACAATCAGCGAAAGCGTGGTCAGGGTAGGACAATTGGGCGCTAGCGGGTCGAAAACACGAATATAAATCGTTTGTTGGTCAAAATCATTGTTGCAAAACGGCTGGTTGGGCGCAATCGGATTAAACCCAGTTTGCGCATCGGTGGGCGTTAAGTGGTAACTCACCTGCACGTTGGGATTGATGGTAATCTCCGGAGTCTTTGTGCCCAATACAAAAGTACACGCCACACCATCATTGTTGTCATCACACACTTCGTAAGGGGTGGGCGTGTTGGCGGGAGGTGAGGCAATAATTGTTATGGATTGCGTAACTGCTGTAGCACATTGTCCCGCATTGGGGGTAAACGTATATGTGTTTGAAGTATTGGGCGTATACGGTGGTGTCCAAACACCAGAAATTCCATTGTTGGAAATCGTAGGAAGCGGTGAGGGAATACCCGGACATTGATTGGGTGCAATCGTAAATACAGGAATGTTTGAATTATTGATTACGGTTACAGTCAATGAGGTTGTTGAAGCACATTGTCCTGCATTCGGTGTAAAGGTGTAGGTGGTTGTTGCCGTATTATTGGGGGCTGGTGACCATGTTCCTGTGATTCCATTGGTAGAAGTCGTAGGTAGGGTAGGGAAAGTAGTATTAATACAAATGGGACTAATCGCAGTGAACGTTGGGGTTGCTAAAGGAGTTATCGTAATCGTGAGCGTAGTCGAATTTGCACATTGTCCCGCATTCGGTGTAAAGGTGTAAGTGGTGGTTGCGTTGGGATTAAAAGCTGGGCTCCATGTTCCAACAATTCCATTCGAGGAGGTAGTAGGCAATGGGTTAACCGCAGTTCCAATACAATACGGACCCAAAGCTGGGAAAGTAGGGGTAATACGCGGATTTATTGTAATGGTTATCGTGGTCGTTGTGGCGCATTGATTCGCAATGGGCGTAAAGGTGTAAGTGGTGGTTGAATTGTTGTTTATGGCAGGCGACCATGTTCCTGTAATTCCATTATTGGATATTGTAGGTAAAGCCGCTATGGTGGCTCCTTGGCAATACGAGGGCGGCGTGTTAAACGTGGGTGTTACATTTGGTGTAATGGTTATTTCAAAAGAAAAGTTAACTGCACATTGCCCTGCGTTTGGGGTAAAAGTATAAATGGTTGTCCCAAGAAGATTCGTGTTGATTGAAGCAGGATTCCAAGTCCCTATAATACCATTGTTGGAGGTATTCATTAATAACACGGTTGTAATGGGAGTCCCTTCACACAAAGTAATGTCTGTGTAGGGAAAAGTGGGTGTGATAACAGGGTTCATCGTCACAGTTAAGGTAGTCGATGTAGCACAAGCACTGTTGATCGGGGTAAAGGTATACGTTGTGGTTGCGCCAAAGTTAGGTGCGGGTGTCCAAGTCCCCTGAATTCCATTGGTAGAGGTGGTGGGTAGTGTAAAAGAGGTTCCCACACAAAGCGGTCCAATAGGGGTAAAAGTAGGAGTTACTTGGGGTGTAATCGTTACATTCAAGGTTTGCGGATTCGCACAGGGGAATAAAATAGAATCCGGATTGAACGTATACGTTCCTGAGGCATTGGGATTAATGGTGGCAGGAGTCCACGTTCCGCTAATTCCATTGGGTGAAGTAGTTGGTAAAGGCGGCGGAGTGCTCCCCTGACATATCGGTGCGATAGGAGCAAAATTCGGATTGGTAAACGTTTGACACGGGGTGTTACAAGTAACAGTCATCGGGGAAACACACGATACCCCATTGGCTTGTAAGGTAAACGTTACCGATGTCCCAGGTGTCAGTCCCGTCACAGTAAAATTCGAAGGAGCAACCCATGTTCCCGTCACTGGTATTCCACCTGCAACTGTATACGTGTAGGTGAAATTGGTTTGTCCTACATTGGAAAAATCAAAATTCAAAGACGTGGGCGTGGTATTCGGACTAGCCAAATCACAAAACAAGTTCAAAGAAGGTCCTGTATTGGCAATAACCACCGTAATCGGAACGCGCTCACTTTCACAACCGGCAATCGTTTGACTCACATAATAGGTAAACGTTCCCAACGTGGACGTGGCTGGAATTGGGGGCGTGGGTGAGGCTGTTCCTCCTGTCGCATTGGTGCCGTACCAGTTTAACGTTCCCCCAGTTGACGCTGTAGCCGACAAGGGCGTAGCGGTTTGATTTTGACAATAATTTACGGGTGTTGTAACGGTAGGAGTAGGTACTGCTGTGAAATTAATAGTCACGGTTGAATTGATCACCAAACCACAAATATTGGTCGCTGTAAGCGTTAGCGTTACACTATTACCCGTGGTGGGTAAGGTGAACGTAGGATTTAATATAGCTGGACTGCCCACAAAAGTTCCCGCGGGGGCCGACCATAATACGGATTGAAATCCTTGGGCTGTTCCGTTAAGGGATATCGTTGCGCCTCGACAAGCCGTTTGGGTTGTCCCAGCATTTACAGTAAAAGGAACCACAGGAGCCAAACAGCCGTTGTTGACATAGGTGGGAACGCCAGCGGGGTTAAAATTAACCGTCGCTCCGTCTTGCGCAGGAAGCGGTCCACCGTATCCTCCTGTGTTATTGATCAATAAACTACGTTCATAAGTCACCGTATCCGTACAAGCCCCTCCAAAAGACATGACTAAGGTTCGTGTCCCAGGAATCGTGTTGTAGTTGGCAAAATGCCCTCCAATATTACTGGCATTATTTTGAAAAATCATATACACCGTTGTGGTCAACGTAGCAAAGGAATTGAACGTCACGTTGATGTTTTGACTGGTGACCAAAAACACCGTTGCATTGGCAGGTAAAACGCCACCTGTGGGTTCTAATATCTGTCCACAATTCCCCGCAGTGGCGATACTGGCATTCAACTGCGTCACAATATTGGCTGTGGCCGCATTCTGGATAATCCCACCCCAAGGATTATTGGGCCAGGTTACGTTTAAATTGGCTGTATTTAAGGGGTTGGGACCCACTCTAAAACGAACCATCTCATTGAAACCTTCTTCATTGGTTGGATTCGTAGGCGAGCAAGCATCGACCAAAATCGATTCAATCTCAAAACATTGACTGATCGAATTATTCGAAATAAAGAGCGTTAATGATAAAACGACGAGGCGCCAATAATTCCGTAAAATCATGTGTTTCCGTTTTTTAAAGGGACACAAAGTTACATAAAATAATGCCGTAGCCCTTGGGTTGTAGTTTAAATTTTTATTTGCTATTCCTATAACAGCTGAGCCCACATTAACCCTAATTTTACATTTGAAAAGATAAGGGGGTATTGTGCTTTGATAAAAGGGTTATTTTTTTGGAGTAAGACCCACATTACAGAAAAATATAGCCGAATTTTTTAATCAATTTTTATAAGGAATTGACACTTTTGTATTAGTCTTTCCCCACTCAATTACGTAAATTTACAACACAAATTTGGTAGTTTTGAGAAAATATTTTGTTCTTTTCTTTATGAGTTTAGGCTCTATTTATAGTCAAACGACTATGTCGCTTTCAACAGCTAATTTTCATGTACAAGGTCGGGTGGAGTCTTTGGGGGATTCAAAATTTAACCTCATTAGTCCAGCTTCTTCCATTACTTTTGATTTTGAAGGGGAATCCACCCAATGCATCCTCCAAAGTTTGGATTCTTGGCAACATCATAATTATTTCAGTTTAATTATTGATAACCAACTCATGGGGCGATTCAAAGTGCCGGAAGGAAAAGGGCAATCGTTTTTAATTCAAGCCAATTCCAATGGAAAACATCGCGTGACCCTTGCCAAAGCTACAGAAGCTGCCAGTGGTACGTTGGTATTTGACGGTTCAATACTTACAAATGTGATCCCATCGGTGATGCCTTCACAAAAGAAAATAGAGTTTATTGGCGATTCTATAACCTGTGGTGCGCAAAGTGATGCTTCGCAAACCCCTTGTAACGAAGGACAATATTTTGACCAACATAATGCCTATCTCGCTTATGGTCCCACAGTAGCCCGTCAATTAAATACCTCCTATACCTTAAGTTCGGTATCAGGGATTGGCATGTATCGCAATTGGAATGACGAGCATGTGGAAGAGCCCATCATGCCTGAGGTTTATTCTAACCTTTATTTGGATTTAAATGCATCAAAACAATATGAAAGTACGATGCCACCCGATATGATAAGTATATGTCTTGGAACCAATGATTTATCGGATGGGGATGGAAAAAAGCCACGTTTGCCATTCAATGCCAAAAAATATATCCAGAATTACTGCGCGTTTGTTGAAAAACTTTACGAACGTTATCCCCAAGCACAAATTGTTTTACTTAGTAGTCCCATGCTTTCAGGCGAAAAGAAAACCGAACTTGTCAATGCTTTAAAAGCGGTTCAAAAGTATTTTAAGAATGATAAAAAACATAAACCCATTCAGCTCTTTGTGTTTGAAACGGTTTTGGCGCACGGTTGTACAGGCCATCCTAGTGTAGAAGATCATCAACTTATGGCAGCACAATTGGTTCCCTTTTTTCAAAAAATACTCCATGAAAACTAAGTTATTATCGCTATTTATTTTTCTTTCGACCAAAGTAGTCGCTGGAATTACGCTACCTGCCGTATTCTCTGATGGATTGGTTTTGCAACGCCATTCAACCGTAACGCTTTGGGGTTGGGCTACACCCAAGGAAACCCTTACGATTTCTCCCGAGTGGACTTCGCAAGTTTACACTACTGTAACTCCAAATTCTTCCCGATGGGAAATTTCAATTCCAACACCTAAAGCAGGCGGACCCTACCACATAAAAATAAAAGGATATAGTGAAATACAACTTTCCAATGTTCTGATTGGTGAGGTTTGGTTGTGCTCAGGGCAATCCAATATGGAAATGGCAGCAAGTTGGGGAATCGAAAATGGCGATCAAGAAGTAGCTAAAGCCAATTATCCAACCATTCGTTTTTTCAATGTTCCTAAAATGACGGCAGATTCGCCTCAACAATTGATTTCAGGGCAATGGCAATCGTGTACGCCAGAAACGATGAAATACACCAGTGCTGTGGCTTATTTCTTCGCCCAACGATTACAAGCACTCATGCCCGATGTTCCCGTAGGTTTGATAGTTTCTGCATGGGGAGGTACCCCCGCCGAAGTATGGATCCCAAAAGAAAGTATAGCATCGAATGCCGAACTCCAATCTGCTGCGGCTCATTTACAACCCTCTGAATATGGCCCCCATTTACCGGGTAGAACGTATAATGCGATGATACATCCATTAGTAGGGTATTCTTTAGCGGGTGTTCTCTGGTATCAAGGCGAATCCAATGTAGGTTCTCAAATTTACGAAAAAACACTCGAGGCACTGATTCAATCTTGGCGGCAAAACTGGAAATCAGAACTCCCTTTTTACATAGTACAAATTGCACCCTACGGATCGGGAAATTCAGAGTTTTCAAGTGTAATTGTAAGAAATGCCCAACGGAAAGCAATGTCCATCCCCAAAACCCAATTGGTGGTAACCTCTGATATCTCGACTACCGACGACATTCATCCTAAAAATAAAAAAGATGTGGGTATCCGTCTAGCTAATTGTGCTTTGTACTATCAGTATCAATTGGAAAAAAGTTTAGTAAATTCGCCTCTGTATGAAGCGTGTCAATTTCAAAAAAATAAAGCCATTGTATCGTTTAAATTTGCAGACGGACTTTATCTCAAAGACCCTACAAAACCCTCACAATTTGAATTAGCTGGAGCCGACGGACAGTTTTACAAAGCAAAAGCAAAAATCAAAGGTAATACTATCGAACTTGTTGCTCCCGAAGTGAAGCAACCTACAACGGTTCGTTTTGCCTGGGGAAATGGGGAACAAGCACAGCTTTTTAACAAGGCGCACCTACCCGCATCCTCTTTTATCACCGAATAACTATGAAATCACTACTCGGAATTCTTTCTGTTTGTACCTTAACCCTAGCACAAGCACAACCAAAAAAACAAATGAAATCAACCCTTTCTATTGAGCAACGCATTGATGATCTTTTGAAACGAATGACCTTGGAGGAAAAGGTGGGGCAAATGAATCAATACAATGGATTTTGGGAAGTCACTGGACCTGCTCCCACGGGAGGCGATGCGCAGCGTAAGTATGATCATTTAAAAAAGGGATGGGTGGGTTCGATGCTCACCGTCCGAGGTGTTGATCAAGTGCGTGCCGTTCAAAAAATAGCCGTTGAAGAAACCCGATTGGGAATCCCTTTGATTATTGGATTTGATGTTATTCACGGCTACAAAACCATCAGTCCTATTCCCTTGGCGGAAGCGGCGAGTTGGGACTTGGAAGCGATTAAAGCCTCGGCTCAAATGGCGGCTGATGAAGCAAGTGCAGCGGGGATTAATTGGACTTTCGGCCCCAATGTTGATATTTCTCGCGACGCACGTTGGGGAAGAGTAATGGAAGGGGCTGGAGAAGATCCTTTTTTGGGAAGTAAAATTGCAACCGCCCGCGTACAAGGTTTTCAAGGCGAAACCCGTGACGATTTAAGCAAAAACAATACGATAGCCGCTTGTGCCAAACATTTTGCAGGCTATGGTTTTGTAGAAGCGGGTAAAGAATACAATACGGTAGATATAGGAACAGCAACCCTGTATAATACGGTTTTACCTCCCTTTGAAGCAGCAAAAAAAGCGGGTGTCCGCACCTTTATGAATGCCTTCAACCTGCTCAACGGTATTCCAGCAACGGGTAATTCTTTTTTGCAACGGGACATTTTGAAAGGGAAATGGCAATTTGATGGATTTGTCATAACCGATTGGGCCTCTATTCGTGAAATGATTACACATGGATACGCCAAAGATGGTGCCGCCGCCTCAAAGTTAGCTGTTGAAGCGGGTGCCGATATGGATATGGAATCCCATTTGTATGTGGCCGAACTGGTACGCTTGGTACAAGAAGGTAAGGTGGAACAAAAATGGGTAGACGATGCAGTACGTCGCATTTTAAGGGTGAAATTTGAGTTGGGCTTGTTTGATGATCCTTACCGGTATTGTGATTCCAAAAGAGAAAAAGCAACGATCGGAAGTGCGACGCAACGCGCAAAAGCACTCGATATGGCTAAAAAGTCGGTTGTTTTGTTAAAAAATGACAAGCGTCTTTTACCCTTAAAAAAAGAGGGTCAACGCATCGCACTCATAGGTCCGTTGGCGGCCGACAAAACCAGTCCGCTCGGGAGTTGGCGTATTGCCGCTGATGATCTTTCGGCGGTATCGGTTTGGGAGGGCATGCAAAAGTATACAGGAAATCAATTGACCTATGCCGAAGGAGCTCCACTCACGATGGGCAAAACCACCTTTGTTGATGAATTGGTGTTTAATACTTCCGATACGAGTGGCTTTGAAAAGGCGATTCAAGTGGCCAAAGACGCCGATGTAGTAGTTATGGTGTTGGGTGAACATGGCTTGCAAAGTGGCGAAGCCCGCAGTCGTACATCTCTCGATTTACCGGGCGTGCAACAGCAATTGTTGGAAGCGATTTATGCGGTCAATGCCAATATTGTGCTGGTTTTACAAAACGGGCGCCCTCTAGCTCTACCTTGGGCTGCCGAACATATTCCTGCCATTGTAGAAGCATGGCATTTGGGCACCGAATCGGGGAATGCTATTGCCCAAGTACTGTATGGAGATTATAATCCCTCGGGGAAATTACCCATGTCTTTTCCACGAAATGTAGGGCAGTGTCCTATCTATTATAATCATTTTTCAACGGGCCGTCCCACCAATAGTGAGAATAATGTCTTTTGGTCGCATTACAGTGATAGTGAAAAAACACCGCAATGGCCTTTTGGTTTCGGTCTCAGTTACACCACATTTGCTTATAGTAAACCCTTACTTTCCAAAGCGACCTATGTTCAAGGCGAACCCGTTGAAGTCCAAGTTTCGATTACCAATACGGGGAACTACGCCGGTTCGGAAGTGGTGCAATTGTATCTTCACGACCATTATGCCCGTATCGCACGTCCTGTAAAAGAGTTGAAAGGTTTTCAAAAAGTCACCTTAGCGCCCGGAGAAACCCAAACCGTAAAGTTTTCGTTAACCGATGCTGAGCTTGGATTTTATGATACCACGGGAACTTATGTAGTCGAACCCGGAACCTTTTCCCTGTTTATAGGCACCGACTCCGAAAAGGTGCAAGAAGTTACGTTTGAATTAAAATAAATTCTTAAAGTATAAATAGAATAAGGAGTGGTTTCAGCAGCCACTCCTTTTTTTATTTATTGATTTTCCGAATGTATTTTTTTATGAGTTTTAAGGTCGATGTATCCGTTGAAAAAACTGAATTTAGACCCTGAGGTTCTTGTGGCGGATCGGTGGTATAATCATCTCCTTTTTCCCATTTTCCGCGGGTTGGATGAATTTGTGCTTTCCCGCCATACCCCCAAAAATTCAGCGCTGTAAATGGTTCGTTTTTTTTAATGGCATCCAACAATCGTTCAAATACAGCTTGGTAAAAGGTATTTCTGAAGCGCGAATCGCCTGAACTACTTCGACTTTCTTGGCTTCGAGGAAATCCAAATTCTTCCAATACCAAAGGTTTTCGCAATCGATTGGCCACCGTTGTATGGGCCGTAATGTATTCTAGCGTTTTGGCAATGGCAATAGGTGTTGTAGCAGCTTCGTCCTCCATCTTGTACCAGCCCCAGTTTTTGGGCCAAATGTGCATGGTGAGGTAATCAATTTCTGGGTTGTTATGGGTGCGTTCAAAAGTGGCAAGGTCATCATTCGAACCTGCCATGCCCTCTGAACCTGTTGTGACCAGTTGATGAGGCGCAAGTCGTTTGATTTCATGCACAATGGTATTAAGCCAAAGGGTAAAGTTTTCTTCATTGTCACTCCCGAAAATCCGCGGTTCATTGGCGACTTCCCAAGCCATAATTGTTGGGTCATCCGTATATTTTTTTTGGGTAAACGAGTTGGTGCGATTGAGAATCAAGGTGACATGATTCAATAGGTCCGACTGACACGGTTTACAACTGTGGAATTGTTTGGTAAACTCCATAAATTCGGGCCAAGTATGCCCTGGTAAATTAGGATTGGGTACCGTGCCGTAACCATTCCATTCCAAGTATTTTGCCATTCCCCCTGACCATTCCCAATTGTTGGTTAAATACAATACGGCGTTTAAATCGCGCTTACTCATTTCGGCCAACACAAAATCCAAGCCTTCCAAAAGTTCTGCATTGTATTGACCTTTTTGGGGTTGTAAAGCGGGCGTTACAGTATAATCTTGATCACCGCCTTCCGCACCAACTAAAATTCGTAAGTTGGTTATCCCTAATTTTTTCAATTCATCCAATTCTGCGATCAATCGTTGGCGATCACCGTTAAGTGCGCCCATCTGTGCTCCATACCAATAGTTGGTACCAATGTAATGGTAGGGTTGGTTATTTTTGATGAACTTTGAATTTTCCACTCGAATAAACGATGACTGACCGCACAATAGTTGGCTCAGGAATAGGCAACCGAGAAGTAAGATTCGATTTGACATACTAGTTTTGTATTTGATAAATGGATTGCAATTGGGGTTGTAAAACACAACGCGCTTTTGAGGTGAAAACCATGAAATCATTTGTATTCCCTGATGCTGGCGTGGGAGTATAGTAGGCATTTTGCGTATTATTCCAAAAAAGAACATAAGCAATACGCGGATTTTGGTTTGTTATTGCAGTAAATAGATGGTTTGAAAACCAATTCGGAATTGCAGGGGAAGAGGAGGAAACTTGATATCCAGTCTCTGTCAATGCAGCAATTTTATTTTTTTGTTGGGCAAGATTGGACAGCATTATTAATTTTTCATTCGCGCGTGTGACTCCTTGCTGCCCTTGATTACTTCCAAAATCACTGTAATTATCCATACCCAAAATATCGACATAGCCATCGCCGGGATATCGGGTTAGATAGCCATTGGCTTGTGTATAGCTGTTGTCAGGCGCAAACGAATAAAGCACATTGTGGATTTGTTTGACATCTCTCAAGTAAGTCACTAGAAATTGAAATACTTGCTGATATTCTTGGGGTGTACAATAATTTTGTCCCCACCAAAACCAATTGCCATCCATTTCATGAAAGGGACGAAAAATAACGGGTATCGCTGTGCCGTTTAACTGTAAAGCGGTAAAGACGGTGGCAATTTTATCCAACTTCGCTTTGAACCAATTGTGGTGAATGCCGCCGGGTAACAAACTCTTAAATGCAGTTGCTTTTTGTTGGTCGGTCATGGAGTAGGTATAAAATTCCTCCTCTAAATAAGGTTCACGCAAATGCCATGAATAGGTGATGACCATCCCTTTTTGAAAGGCGGCTTTGGCATCGGCGATACTTTTTAGTTCTTGTTGGTAAAACCAATTACTACTAGTTCCATTATTGTTTTTGTCGGTAATAAACATAAAATCCAATCCCAGAACAGCGGGGTCTTTGCCCGTCGTTTTTTTGATATCTGCATCACCCGATTGGTTGTTGTAAAAACTTGAGAAGGCTTCATGTTGCCCAATAAGCGTTTGGGTTTTGGAACGCTTTCTAAGATTGTAAAAAAGCGCTACCGTAGCGTCAGTTGCATTGGGGTCTACGAGAAACGAACGCACATTTTGTGGGGTAACCAAATCGATTTCCTCCGGAGTATTTGAAGTGGGTGCATTGGGTGCAGTATCTTTCGAACAACTGTTCAGCACAAAAAGTAACAAGAGGAAGAGTCCGTGTTTCATCATTATTATTGAAATGTGATGGTTATATTATCGGCATAAAGCGTCCCTGTAGCAAAGCCTAAAGCCACCATAATGCGGTACTTTTTGGTGTTTTTAGGAAGCGGAAAGGTTTTGGAGTAATAGGTCCAATCGGTGGTTCCTGTAACAAAAACGACACTTTGGTCATCGCCGGTTTTTTGAGAACCATCAGTCGTAAATTCAACATTGAGGAGTCCGTTGTTCCAAACCTCTTTTCCTTGTTGAATTTGATCCGATTTTAACCAACCTCCAATGGTGATGGATGTACTTCCTTCGGGCACCTCGGCACTTTGGTCGATTCCGGTCCATACTGCTTCGGAAGAACGCAATTGGCAAGCCAATCGACCATCTTTTACAGTTTGTTCCTGAACGGTAAAACTGCCGCGCCAATTTTTATTCCCCAATTCAAAGTCTCCATTTTGAAAGGTTAAAAGGGTATTGGCGTCTTCGTCGGTGATAACTTCGGGCAAGCGAACCCTATTTTCTGCGGCTTGTATTTTGGCATATTCTTCAGGACTAATGGCGATGGCTTTGATGTCGTCAAACAAAAGAATACCATTGGTTTGGCCTAGCGCCAACATGATGCGGAATTTGGTGGTTCCTTGTGGAAGTGGAATTATTTTTTTGTAAAAAGTCCAAGGGGTAGAACCTAAAACGGCCGCAACACTAGCATTACTGATACTTTTTTGGGCTCCCGATAAAAACTCAATGTCAAATTTACCGGTATTCCACGCATTTTCCCCTTTTTCTATACCATCACTTTTTATCCAGCCACTGAATTCGATTGCTGCCGTATTTTTGGGAACGCTAATGGTTTGATCAATGCCTTTCCATTCGCTCCCAACAAATTGAGTAATGCTAGCGCTAGTTCGTCCCTCTTTTACATCGTAAGGATTGAGTGCGGCCACGTTTCCTGACCAACTCTGAAATTCATTTTCAAAATTTCCATTTTGGACGAGATTTTTTTGGGCATTTCCCTTTGTAAAGGTTATAAGTATCGCTAGGAATACAATTTTTTTCATGATGAAAGTCGATTTAAAATTTCGATACAGGCTCTAGAATTGTGGTAGGGACATTTCCAAAAACCCGCTTTATCTTTTTCTATTTTTTCGTAGTTTTTATCAATTCCCCAAAACCACTCGCCCTGTTTATCATCGATAAGGTGTTTTTGAATGAATTCAAGATTTTTTTCGGCCAGTTCCAAATAGGCAGTATCCCGAGTAATTTGATAGGCATTTACCATTCCGATGAGCCATTCCGCTTGGGGCCACCAGTGTTTTTCTTCAATTCTTTTTTGCGTTTGAATTTCAAGTTCATACCATAATCCTCCATCTTCATCCAATCCTCGAGCTGCAGCATTGGTGAGTAAAATTGCATTTTCTTGGTATTTCAAAATCCAATGTTGGTCTTCGATACGTTCAGCACACCATAATAGTAACCAAGCGGCCTCAATGTCATGACCATACGATATAACGTCTTGGTTTTCATTCCAATTTTCATCAAAAAACAAGCGGAGGTGTCCGTTAACTTTATTGATAAAATGACAATCAATAAGTTCCAAAAGATTAGTTATGGCGGCTTTCAAATTTTGATCGGGCCAAATCGTATACAAATTGGCATAGGCTTCAACGATGTGTAGATGCGTATTCATCGTTTTTTTTTCATTCGCATCTTTTTCACTTAATCGTAAATCATCGAGGAGTTTCCAATCTTGGGTAAAGGCTTCAAAATAGCCATTGTACATCACATCTAAACTATGCAATTGTATTTTATGGTATAAGGCGATTGCTAAAGTTAAGGCGCTATTATCCGCACTGATTTTGTAATATTCGGCAAGTCCATAAATCGTAAAGGCAAGGGCATAGATTTGATTTTTGGTGTCCTTGGGTGTACCATCGTGATAGATGCTCCAAAAAATCCCGCCATTTTCATGATCATAAAAATGATGAACTAGGTAATCAAAGGCCCGTTTTGCTAGGAGTTTATGATTCTCATTTTGGGTTATGGGATACGCTGCTGAAAAACTCCACAAAATTCGGGCATTCAACACAGATCCTTTTTCCGCCTTTGGATTTTTTTCATTGGCATAGTTAATTTCACCGAAGAAACCTCCAAAAGTAGTGTCAATAGTTTCTGTGCTCCAATAGTGGAGAATGGAATCCAATTCCGATTTTAACTGGGTTCGAAGCGTTTCGATAAGCGGCAAGGGATCAGGATCAGAGCGATTCATTTTTTGTAATTAATTCAAGAATGGTTTGCACCGAACCATACGAGGTAAAACGGTCTTCGGGAGAGTTACAGACATAATCGACCAATCGTTCAATGCTGCTGGTCGCAACATGCATTCGGGTATCAGACGAGGCATAATAAATATATACAGTTCCATCGGCATCAGCAATCCAACCGTTGGAAAACAATACATTAGATACATCTCCAACACGTTCCTCATTTTCAGGCGCCATAAAATGGCCCGCAGGTTTGTGAATCACTTTGCTGATGTCATCTAAATCGGTCATAAAAAGGTATAAGGTATAGCGTAATCCAGCAGCTGTATTTCGAACGCCATGCGCTAGATGCAACCATCCCTGAGCTGTTTTGATGGGAGCGGGCCCCAAACCATTTTTCAATTCATAGACCGTATGGTAATTTTTTCCATAGATAATGGTTTCATTTTCAACAACTGGATTGTTCATGTCTTTGATGTAACCGAGACCAATTCCACCGCCATTACCCACATCGATAAACCCATCTTGTGGTCGTGTGTAAATGGCGTATTTTCCATCCACAAATTCAGGATGCAATACAACATTACGTTGTTGTCCGGTATTTGAAATTAAATCGGGTAACCGTTCAAAGTGAAGTAAGTCTTTCGTTCGCACAATACCGGCATTGGCAATCGCCGAACTGGTATCGGTAGCCGGGGCCTTGGGATCTTTTCGTTCGGTACAAAAAATACCGTAAATCCAACCGTCTTCATGGGCCACCAAACGCATGTCGTAGACGTTGGTATCGGGGTTGCCCGGAATTTGAGGAATGACACAAGGTTTGTCCCAAAATTCAAATTGATCAATTCCGTTTGGACTTTCGGCCATGGCAAAAAATGATTTACGGTCATTACCTTCAACACGTAAACACAACACATATTTATCCTTCCATTTCATTGCTCCGGCATTAAACGTAGCATTATAACCAATGCGTTCTAATCCCAACGGATTGGTTTCAGGATTTAAATCAAACCGCCAATGAAGCGGAACATGCTTGTTGGTAACCACAGGATTTTGATAGCGCTGGTAGATGCCATTGGTCTCTGCAACGGGTTCATTTTTAAGATATAGGATTTTCTCATACGCTTTTTTTAGCGCTTCAAAATTTTCTATGGTGTTTAATTTATCGGTTAACATAGTTGGGAATTTTTATTTTAATAATCAGTGAGGCGTTGCCACCATGTTTTTCGCATGATGAAAACAATAATTGCAAGTAGGAATAGCACAATGCCTAAAGCGTTCCACTTGGAAAGAATAAAATACATAGGTAATAAGGTGAGTAAAATTTGACCGGCAATACCTAGTACAACATTGAAAAGGTTGATTTTGAAATTTTTATTTTTTTCCAAATTAGGTTCAGTAGCCAAAATCTCATCGTGTATGGGTTTCCAGAATCCCCAAGGTCTTACGTTTTTGTAAAATGTAATCAACGTTTCTTTGTTGGTGGGAGGTGCGGCATACGAACCCAAGACACAAGCAACAAATTGAATAAGGATGAAAAGGGGGAAAAAATAGAGCATTCGAGTTCCATCAAAGTAATTTGTGATTCCGGTTACTGAAAGGGTTGGGGGAATGGCACTTGCGACAATACCTGCCAACATGCCCCAGAAATATCCATTGGCATTAAAGCGCCACCAATACCATTTTAAGACATTGGCACATACAAAACCGCCATAAAGTCCCGCAGTAATGATGTTAAAAATCATATTGACATCTTTGATAAGTAATCCAAGACCTACGCCTAGCACAACCATAAGGGTGCCAGAAAGGTAACTGACGTTGATAATTTTCTTGCGATCGGCATTGGGATTGATCGATTTTAAGTAGATATCATTGACCAAATAGGCTTGCCCTGCATTTAGTGTTCCCGAGAAATTACTCATGAATGCGCCCAAAAATCCTGCGAGTACGAGTCCGACCAAGCCTGTCGGCAAGTAAGTGTTAATCACGGCGGGCATGATGCTTTCAAAATTGATTCCATCGGCATGGTGCGAAATAGTCAACTCCTTAAAATAGATAATGCCCAACACACATAACCCCATGACCATAAAATAGCGAATGGGAAGCAGTATGATAGAGATAAATCCACTCATTTTACTGGCTTCTTCGGGGGATTTGGTACTTAGGATTTTTTGACAGTCGTAATTAGGCGCTGGACCCGCAAGACTTTTTAACACACCCGAGAAAAACATCATGCTCACTACTGCTGAAAACAATTTATAGCCATCGGATTCCAATTTTTTTCCTGCTTCGGGGAGAATCGTATTCCAATCCAGTCCCAATTCTTTACCAAACAATGGACTGTCCCAACCTAGAGGAAGGCGGTCTGCTAAATGAATGCCCGATTCCGAAAGGGTTTGCATGGCAATAGCGCCTACAAAAAGCGAGCAAATTATCATAATCATATACTTGATGAAGTCGGCCAAAACAATGCCGTGCATTCCTCCAACAATACTGTAGAACGTGGCCACAATACAGATGCTTACCCCATAAAATTGAGCCGTAGTATTCTTGGCTTCGATTAATGCTGTATGATAGGCCGAAGAGTTCATTGGGAACTGTTCTAGATGCGCGTTTAAGAATGGAAATGTGTCTTTTACGGTTTCATACGGGATAAAAATTTCAAGAAACTCACCAACCCCTACAAAGGCATAGGCCATATATCCAACACATAGCATTAAAGCGAAAATGACTACCACTGTATGGCTTTGTTTTACCCCTTTATCAGTGACTCCAAATCGGGTTCCGATCCATTCGGCTCCCGTAGTGGCATTACTGCGCCGTAACCATTTGCTAAGAAAAACCATGAGAAAGACCTGGTTGAAAACGGGCCACATCCAAGGAATCCACACACTTTTAAACCCATAGAGGAACGCCATACTCACCAGCAACATGGTTCCTGAAATGTCAAACATATCGCTGGCGTCACTGAGTCCAAGCATATACCAAGGCAGCTTTTTTCCGCCCATTAAGTAATTGTCCTTGCTCTTTTTGGCTTGGTTTTTCATCACCAAACCAATGACAATCATTAGAAGAAAGTATAACCCAATAATGGTTAAATCGATGGTTGTTAATTTCATACGGGTATTATTGTTTATACAAATTCATTCGGGTAACATCCGATTGGAAATAGGTTTGGGGAAGGTTGTAAAAATCCACAAAGTCTTTTTCATTGGGATGCCCTTTAAAGGGGGCATAATAATGCATTTTTTGTTCTTGTTCTTGCCATCCATGATTGCGCCATACCAAAACAAAAGCTACGGGATAATTCCCCAAACTATTCATGATGGTTTTTGTCCAGTATTTATTGTACGGTATGGTTTCGTAACCCGTCTCAGCGAGCGCGATTAATTTGTTGCGTTCTTTTCCAACTTCATCCATAATACGAATGAGGTTTAGGTTGTTTTCTACGTACGAATTATCTTTGGTTGGATTGGTGTACAAGTAATTGTCAAAACTTAGGATATCGACATAGTCATCCCCAGGATAATACTTCAAAAAGGCCTCTTTTGTAGTGACCAACGAGGTGTTGTAAACATAAATCAGGTTGTGAATGTTTTTGGATTTGAAATAGTTAACGGTGAATTGCCACACTATTTTGTATTCTTCGGGAGTACAATTATTTTGGCACCACCAAAACCAATTTCCCGTAAGTTCGTGAAATGGACGGTAGAGAATTGGAATTGCTTTTCCATCACTTCCTTTGAGTGAACCCAAAAAATCGGCCGCATGATCCAACCATTGGCGGTACAACTTGTGATGACTTCCCCCGGGGAGAATTGAAGCAAACGAACGCGGTGTGGTATCCCAAGCATTTTTTCCAGTCAATGGATTTTTCATATGCCAACTAAAGGTGTTCACGCCACCACGATCATAAACTTGCGTTATCCATTTTTCCATTTTGTCGAAAGGCACTCCGTCAATATCATTGGCCTCAAGGTCTTCTTTACCTCCAAGGTCCCAACCATACAGTGCGGGATAATCACCCGTTACGTCTTTGACATCACTTCTTCCTTCTTCGTATTTCCAATTTACGCCGTAGGCAAGTGCATCTTGGTGACCGAATAGGAATCCTGTAGTACTGATTTTTTGCAAGTTTTTGTAAAGTGCCTTCGTTTCCGCTGTAGCTTCGGAATCACACAAACCACCTGTTTGCTGCTGCTGTTGTGCACCACAAGACTGAAGCGCAAATACTAGGGCGCTAAAAATTGAAATACGTTTTAAAATCATTCGTTAATTCACTAGCTTAAAAATAATTACTCTTAAAAATAATTACCAAATCGATAGTTTCCACTTGGAAATATTTTAAAAATTACAAAAAATAATATTGAAAATTACACATATTCCAAAAGTAATCGTGATAATTTATTTTCAATGGTATTATTTTATCAATTTTATATCATATAATTGCATCAAAAATAGAATTACGTATGCCTAAAGTTCAAAAAATACATCGAGAAATCACGCCATTGTCCCCTGAAGACAGCTTTTTGGTGTTTGATAGAGTCAAAGATACGTTTGATTTTCCTATCCATTTTCACCCCGAATTTGAGATCAACTTCATTCAGCACGGGAAAGGAGTGCGTCGTATTATAGGAGATCATATCGAAGAAATCGACGATATAGAGTTGGTATTGGTGGGTCCCAATCTCTATCACGGATGGGAAATAGGGTCGTGTAAACACAAGCAAATCCATGAAATCACCATACAATTTCACAACGATCTCTTTGACGAAACCCTTTTGTCGCGCCGCATTATGGCGCCCATCAAAGATATGTTCAACCGCTCAATTCACGGCATTTTGTTTTCCAAAAAAACAGCTAACGAATTGGCAAGTCGAATTACGCAACTGTCGCGATTGGACAGTATGGATTATTTTTTAGAGATCATTTCGATTCTTCACGATTTGGCTAACTCTCGCAATCAGAGGCTTTTATCGACCTATACTGTCGATCATGATAAATTTGAAGAAGATGATAAAATGCGCCTGGTTTACGAATATGTGCAAAAGAATTTTTCGGAGAAAATAACCTTAGACGATGTTTCACGGGCGGCTTTTATGAGTCCGGTTTCTTTCAATCGATTTATAAAAAAGCGAACGGGTAAAACGTTTGTGAATTATTTGAATGATATTCGGGTAGGGTACGCTGCTCGTTGGTTGGTCGAAAAAGATTCGAGTATTTCTGAAATTGCATTCAAAGCCGGCTTTAATAACATAGCCAACTTTAATCGAATATTTAAAAGTTTGAAAAAAACGACCCCTAGTCAGTACCGTGAAAATTTTTATGGAATCAAGCGCGTGCTCTAAGATGGGGGTGAAAAGGAGTTACTATTGTATTGATATAATATTGTCAAAAACATTAAAAAAAATTACGAAATCGATAGAGGAAATAGTAGAAATAAATGATAAAATAATATTAACAAGGATTTAACATCTCCCCTAATTTTGGTATTGTCAAAAAATAATTGTCATAATTACACATACTGAAATTTTATTCTTTAATTTTTAAATTATTACTAACCTAACTTATCAAACAAAATTATGAGGGATTTGTTACTCGGCTTAACACAGATAAAGAAAGTGCATTGGAATGCCTTTTTATTGCTTCTGTTGAGCTATTCTGCCATGGCACAAACAACGATTTCAGGGGTAGTTTCCGATCCAAAAGGGACGACCCTGCCCGGGGTTAATGTGACCATCAAAGGGACGAAAAATGGTGTTGTAACCGACATCAACGGTAAATATCAAATTGTAGTTCCACCCAAATCAGTATTGGTGTATTCCTTCATTGGCTACACTACCCAAGAGATTGCCATTTCAAACAAAACCGAAATCAATGTAACGCTTTCAGATCAATCCAGTAAATTGGATGAGGTTGTCATTATCGGGTATGGAACACAGCTGAAAAAAGATTTAAATGGTTCTGTTTCTTCTATCAAAGCAAAAGATATTGAAAACTTGCGTCAAGTCTCTGTCGACCAAATGTTGCAAGGAAAAGTAGCCGGGGTTTCTGTAACCAATGGTTCGGGTCAGCCTGGTGCCGCCGCTTCTGTTCGTGTGCGTGGGGTTACCTCCATTAATGGGACCAACGAACCCTTATACATCATTGACGGCGTACCTGTAAGTGGCGATGCTACCGGAATTGCAACCAGTGGACGTCCCATCGCAGGGAATGATTTCTCCTCCAACGGAAACAGTGGAAATAATGCTACGAGTCCCTTAAGCATGATTAATCCTGCCGACATTCTTACCATTGATGTGTTGAAAGATGCTTCGGCTACAGCCATCTACGGTTCTCGTGGAGCCAACGGGGTTATCATCATCACGACAAAATCAGGGAATAAAGGCGGAGGTAAAATCCATTACGAAGGATCGACTTCTATTTCCAACATTTACAAAAAATTGGATGTGCTGAATTTGCAGCAGTATGCCGTGCATCAAAATGCGCTCGCAGGGATATTTGGGATAACACCGCGTCCCGAATTCTCTCAACCTCAGTTGTTGGGGCCGGGGACCAATTGGCAAGATGAGATTTATCAAACCGCAATCATCAACAGTCACCAATTGTCATTTGCTGGCTCTAAAGACAATACCAATTATTATATGTCGCTAGGATTTCTCGATCAACAAGGAAATATTATCGGTACAGAATATAAACGCTACACCACACGCGTTAACTTGGATACCAAAGTTAAAGACTGGTTGAAAGTAGGAGTCAATGTTAATGGGGGAGTGTCTAATGAGAAATTTACCATCAACCAAAGTTATGGTGGATTAATCACGAATACCTTATTGCAAGCACCCGATATGCCTGTGCGTAACCTTGACGGGAGCTTTGCTTCTCCACCTTCAGGCCAAAATGTAAATTACTTTAATCCGGTGGCCGAGGCGCTGACCAAAGACAACAGTTTGATTCGTAAAAATTTCTTAGGAAATGTTTTCGCAGAAGCCTCGATTATTAAAGGATTAAAATACCGCGTTGAATTGGCGGCCAATACTGAGTTTTCTGAAAATACTGATTTTACGCCTGCGTTTGATCGCGGTTCGCAGTTCAACCTCACTGCCGATTTAATCGAGCGACGTCAAAACTGGTATTCGACCAACTTAAAGAATTTATTGACGTATGATTTCAACATCAAAAAGCATAAATTCACTTTACTCGCGGGGCAAGAAGCTTTAGATTCGCATTGGGAGGGAATCATTGCCACAGCAAGCGGTTTTCAAACCAATGATATTTACACCTTAAACCTTTCCGATGTCAATACGCGCACTGTGACAGGCTACAAAGGAAGTCAGTCCTTGGCCTCGTTATTCGGACGTATGATTTATGATTTTGATAACCGATACGGTTTGTCGGCATCCATCCGTCAGGACGTTTCTTCCAAATTTGACCCAGCGTCAGAAAACCAAAAAGGGTATTTCCCAGCAGTTGCCTTTTCATGGAAATTATCGAATGAATCCTTTATGTCGGATGTGAAAAAATACATCGACAACGTTAAATTCCGTATTGGTTACGGGGAAACAGGGAACCAACAAATTCCAAACAACCGCTACAGCGCTTTGTTAGGGCAACAAAATTCAGGATTAGGCGCCGGCTTTTTGCCTTCCAATTTCCCCAATCCCGATTTGACTTGGGAATCCATGCAACAAACGGATTTAGGATTGGATTTTACCCTTTTTGATGCAAGACTTTCTGTAAATCTTGATTATTATATCAAGAAGTCTAAAGGATTCTTATACCAAATTCCTTGGCCCGATTATCTCACCGGAGGTCCCTCGCAATATGGTGGTATCGATGCACCCTATTCCAATATTGGGGAAGTGCAAAACACCGGGTATGATGTAACCGTAAATTACGCTACCAAATCGGAGGGAAGCTTTAGCTGGAATTCCTCGTTAGTGGTGTCGCATTACAAAAACGAAGTGCTATCGCTTGTTGATGGGTTACCGCTTACTACCCAAGTAAACACCAATGGTTTTCAACCTGTGGTAGTGACCAATACACTGGTTGGACAGCCTATTGGGATGTTTTATGGTTATGTCACAGACGGACTTTTTAATGATTTGGCAACGTTGAATTCGGCGCCTATTCAATTCGGACAATCGGTAGGAACGGCTCCAGGGCAAACCTATTTGGGCGACGTTCGCTATGTCGATATTAATGGCGATGGAATCATTGATCCTAAAGATAAAACGATTATCGGGAATCCACACCCTGATTTTACCTTTGGGTTTACCAACAATTTCAAGTACAAAAACTTTGATTTATCCATCTTCTTGCAAGGTTCTGTGGGGAATGATATTATGAATTTAACCCGTCGTAATGGGATTAGTAATTCCTTGTTGTTCCAAAATCAATTGACCGATGCCTTAAACTTTTGGACACCGACCAATACCAATACCGATATTCCAAGACCTATTGGAAGTACCAGTAACTACAACCTAGAAATTTCAGATCGTTATGTTGAAGACGGTTCGTATGTACGTATTCAAAACGTAACCCTCGGATATACCTTGCCACAGAAGTTGATTTCTCGTTTTAAAATTAAAAACATCAAAGTATTTGGTAGCGCACAAAACTTGTTTACGTTCACCAAGTACTCGGGGTATGATCCTGAAATCGGATCTTTCAATCAGAATGTATTATTGTCAGGAATCGACAATGGACGATATCCTTCTCCAAGAATTTATTCTTTAGGACTTAATTTAGAATTTTAAAAAAAGCACTATGAAAACGCAACAATTTTTCACTAATTTAAAAATGTTTTGTGTGGTAATTTTACTCGGTTCATTGTATTCTTGTTCCGAAGATTTTACCAATCGTCCGCCAGAAGACGCCATCAGCTTGGACAGCTATTACAGTTCCAACGCTCAAGTGGAATCGGCAACCAATGGGATGTATAGCCGAACCTGGTTTCAATTCCATAACAAGTTCTTTTTTGCGATTGCCGAAGTAGGTTCTGGGAACATGTACACCAATTCGGGTGACGTCAATGCGATGCGCAACTTTTCGATTACGGGGAGTGATCCCGAGCTAAACGTAGGTTGGCAATCGTTGTGGGCAAATATTGCTCAAGCCAACGCCATTATCAACTTTTTGGAAGATCGAGTAGGACCCAACGTATCCCCTGAAGTTTTGCAAAACACCATCGGGGAAGCTTACTTTATGCGCGCTACAGCCTATTTTTATTTAGTGCGCCTTTGGGGAGCGGTTCCAATTATTGAAAACAATTTGGATTATGCCAGTTCTCCTTTAATCAATACTAATCGTGTTGAGGATGTGTATGAGTTGATTCGAAGAGATTATATTCAAGCTTCGCAACGATTGTATGAAAAAGTTCGCGGCTCCAATTACACGGTTAACGGACGTGTTTCAAAAGGGTCTGCCAAGGCCATGTTAGCCAAAGTTTATTTGTATTTGAAAGACTACAATAATGCTAGAATTTTGGCCGAAGAGGTTATCAACAGTGGCGAATTCAAATTGTATGGCGGCCCGACCTTACCTGGGAAATCCTTTGGCGATTTGTTTAAATTTCCAAACAACAACAATGAAGAATCCATTTTTGCCTTGCAATGGAAAGGCGATGGAAATTACGGTTCCGCAAGTAACTGCAATACCCAATTCGGCATCAGTAATGGAACGATTTCAACTTCGAATGCGTCCTATGGAGGGGTGTTTGCACCGTCACAGGATATCATGAATTTGTATTCCACCAACGATTTACGTCGTCGTGAAACGATCATGTTTCCGGGTACTAGCTACCCTGAAATTAGAGCCAAAAATGGTTCAGGCTTCGGTCCCCTTGTGGTGCCACCTGCCGATCAAATTGGGGGGCAAGGTGCTGGTTCAGCCATCAAAAAATATTGTATCGGTATAGAGAATGGAACCGAAACCGGACCCGTAGATCCTTGGGCCATGATGAACAACAATACCTACATTATGCGTTATGCTGAATTGCTTTTGATTCATGCAGAAGCCATTTTAGCAGGAGGGGGGACTTCCAGTAGCGCTGTGGGTCTAGCTTCGTTGAATGCTGTACGTAATCGCGCGGGTCTTTCATCGTTATCTACCTATACGTTTGAAGATGTATTTACAGAGCGTCGTAAAGAGTTGGCGTTTGAAGGCGATTATTGGTTCGATTTAGGCCGTATTCCGCGTGCACAAGCCATTGCAATCATGTCGGCGCAAAATAGAGGTGACCGCTTTAACGCACAATTTTTTACACCTACCGACAGTGATTTTATACTGCCTTATCCCACCAATGAAGTGGCTAAAAATCCAAAATTGTTAGATCCACCAGTTCCTTATGTATTTAATTAAAAAAATAAGCATATGAAAAAAGTTAATTTTAAATCATTTGTTACAGGCATACTGCTTTCTTTTCTCACTATTTTTAGTTTCACTGCTTGTAGTGATGACAATGAAAGTGGGTCAACAGCACCTCCTGTAATTGAACGAGTAGCGGCGGGTGTCGATGCCGATGGCCAACCCATACCGTTAACGCCAACCACGATTGGGTATGCCAACAATACCTATTTCATTCAAGGTTCGGGCTTTAAAACCCTTAAAAAAGTATTTTTTAACGATACCGATACGGCCTTCAATCCCAATTTGGTTACCGACAACACCATTATTGTCACCATCGACATTAATACACCTTATGCCAATGCCAGTAATAAATTGCGCGTCGTTACCCAATACGGTGAAGCGGAGTTTGATTTTACAGTGGCGCCTCCTGCACCGCAAATAACGAGTTATACCTCTATTAATGCCAATGCAGGCGATGAGTTTACCATTTTTGGAAGTTTCTTTTTGAATCCCACCGTTTCGGTAGGAGGCACCCAAGCGACCATAGTATCGTCTTCTTTGACCGAAATTCGTGCCATTATGCCTGCCAATGCGCAAAATCAATTGGTACGCGTAACCACCATTTCTGGTTTTGCCGAAGCGACACAACCGGTAGGTACTGCTATTTATGATGACCAAAGAGCCTCTTTTGTAGAGAATTGGTTAGGCCCTTGGGATGGTAGTGGTTATGTGGAAGACGCCAACATCAAAAGCCAAGGATTGAGTTCGATAAAAGTGGTTTTCGGCGCTTTTGTAGGGTTTAAATTCCCCATGTTTGCTTCCTCGCCCTTAACAACGGGGTACAGCGGCATTCGTGTGGCGGTAAAGAGTACCAAAGAAACAGGGAAATTCAAGGTGGTGTTGAACGGCAATTATGGGGCAGGAAAAGTCATTGATTTCACCAGCAATTGGTCAACCGTGGTGATTCCGTTTTCTGAATTAGGAGGCGATCCCGGCTTTGTCAACGAAATTGTATTACAAGAGTTTGGCAACGACGGTGGCGATACCATTTACATCGACGATGTAGGTTTTGTTTTAGATTAGTTCATGCATTTTGTTTTCCAATTAAATTTGGGCTTGAGTTATTTTGTTTAGAACCCTAAGGAATTAGGGTTCTTTTTTTAATCGTTTTGTATGAAAAAAGAGTTGTTCCTTCTATTGCTTTGTTTTACCACATTTCACCAGGCCCAATCGGTTCGTGAACATGGAAATTTACAGGTACAAGGCACCCAATTGGTCAATCAAAATTCGCAACCCCTAGTACTTCGGGGGATGAGTTTAGGGTGGCATTGTTTTCACCCGAGATTTTATAATGAAAAAGTAGTTTCTTGGTTGAAAAAGGACTGGAAATGCTCGCTAATTCGGGCGGCGCTAGGGGTAGAGCCCGGCGACAGCGCTTATATTAAACATCCCAAAGCGGGTTTGGAAAAAATAGAACGGGTGGTCGATGCGGCTATTGAAAACGACCTGTATGTGATTATTGATTGGCACAGTCATTCGATTAATCGGCAGGAGGCCTTAGCGTTTTTTGAACATTGCGCCAAAAAGTACGGCCAGTATCCCCATGTTATTTTTGAAGTGTTCAACGAACCCGATGACGAATCATGGGAGGAGGTCAAAGCCTATGCGCAAGAGGTGATCGCTGTGATTCGAAAGCATGCGCCGCACAACCTCATTTTGGTGGGTTCGCCCCATTGGGATCAAGACCTGCATTTGGTGGCTGCCAGTCCGTTGGCGAACGTGCACAACGTGATGTACACCATGCATTTCTATGCAGGAACGCACGGCCAGTGGTTGCGCGATCGGGTAGATGCTGCGATGGCACAAGGCATACCCGTATTTATTTCGGAGTCGGCGGGTATGGAAGCCACAGGCGACGGACCGATACATCATGCCGAGTGGCAAGCCTTTATCGATTGGATGGAACGCAAAAAATTGAGTTGGATCACCTGGTCCGTTTCCGATAAGGACGAAAGCTGTTCCGTTTTACAAACCACAGCCAGCTCCCATGGCGGTTGGCGCCCAAGCGACCTAAAAGAATCAGGCCGATTGGTTCGGCAATACCTTCGAACCCTGAATGAATAACCTCCAACACCCCTTTTTTTAAAGGTAACTTCAAGTTGTCCTAGCCATTGTCATTGCCATTCTCATTGTAATTTTCATTTTCATTGTTATTGCCATTGCCATTGCCATTGCCATTGCCATTGTCATTGCTATTGCTATTGAAATTTCCCCTTGACCTACCGCAACCCCGTGTGGAACCCCTTGTCTTTCAAGCCCTACGGAAAAACACTCCTAACGCTGCGGAAAAATACCCAAGCCCACTGGAAAAATACTTCACAAAACGGGTAAAAACCCTGGGGTGGGGTGTTGGATTATTTTTTATTTTTGGGTGAGTAAGTATTATTTTGAAGTACTTAGCAATACGTTGTGCGCTAGCTTGAATCAAAAACAACTTAAAAATAAAATTATGAAACCTTTAATTCTAGAATTTACAGAAAGACCAAAATTGAAAAATCTAGATTTTTCATTAATCGAATACTCCAAGACGAAGAACTTATCAGTAATAAAAAACTCTGAATTACCAGCCATTAAGTATGTGAGTTTGGACACAGAAACATTTACTAAAACAATGGGAGAACCAACAGATTCAGATAATGACTATCAAATGAGCCTAAAAAGTTTAATGGATACAAGTCTTCAAACACTAAATACTACTGAGCCTACGGAAAGTGATAGAAGTTATTCTTCTATAAAATTGTTAATGGATACACAAACCATAACTGAATCTCAAGAATCTACAGACACCGACTAATGATTTTAATAATAACACATAAAGAAGACTTTACAGCAGACTTTGTAATTGAAAAACTGAATACTCTGGGAATTCATTACTTTAGATTTAACTGTGAGGATATAAATTTATACAATTACTCATTTGAAAACAATAATGAATTTAACTTCACAATAGATGGAAAATCGAATTTTCATTCAGTATGGTTCAGAAGAACAAAACTACCCGAAGTCAACTTATCAACCGAAGCAGAAAATCTTTTCATATTAGGCGACTATGAAACTCTCTTTTCAAATATATTTCGTCTCATCAAGACTAAAAAATGGTTAAGTAATCCAGTACATGTATTCGATGCTGAAAACAAAATTTTACAATTAAAAAATGCAAAATCAATTGGCTTAAATATTCCAGACACTATAATTGTAAATAATCATTTAGCACTAAAAGAGTTTGCCAAAAAACACAGTCAACTTATTATAAAACCAATTCGACAAGGTAGGTTAAAAGAAGTAGATGGTTACAAAACCATATTTACTAATAAACTTAAAGAAGAGATTATCTCAAACATAGAAAATTACGACTTAACACCAAGTATAATTCAAGAATATATTAATAAAAGATATGAAATTAGAGTTACAATTATTGGTGAAAAAATTTTTGCTGCTAGAGTAAATTCTCAATCAAACACAGCTACAACAATAGATTGGAGAAAGGAAAAGCTACCTTTCGAAAAATACATTTTACCAGAGGATTTAGAAACCAAGTGTATAGAATTAGTGAAAAAAATGAATCTTTCTTTTGGAGCAATTGATTTAATAAGAGATATAAATGGTGAATATATATTTTTAGAGATTAATCCGAACGGACAGTGGGCATGGTTAGAAATGGAAACAGGACTTGAAATATCAGAAGCAATTATTAATTTCTTAACCAATTAAAAATGGAAAATTATTTCAAATACATTGGACTTAAAAAGGAAACTAGAGAAAAGTCAACTGAAACAAATCAAAAATATTCTCCAGCACAAGACAAAGATCTTGCAGAAAGACATTTATCTTATTTGAAAGAAATTGATAATTATCAAAAAGAAAGACGTATTGCAATAGAAAATAAAAACTCACAACTTGTTGGACAAGCAAGTATTGTAACTTCTATTTTTTCACTATTTGTTCCATTATTACTTGATAGTTTTAATGACATATCTATATTAGTAAAAATACCATTGATACTAATTTTTTTAGTTGTCCTTTTTCATTATTTACTTACAATATTTCATGCTACAAAAACTCTCAAAATTAATCGTTATAAGTATGCAACAAGAAAAAGTAGTACAATTACGAAAACAAACCGGGCAACAACTGAACTTGATTTCTTGAATGAAGAGATAAGTGACTTAGTTTATACTGTAAATCAAACATCTCCTATTGATAATATTAAAGGTGAAAATTTAATTTTAGGAGCAAGATGTTTTGAAATAGCTAATTTTGGATTTGGAATATTAACAGTATTAATAATAATCTCAGCATTTTTTATTTCTAAGGAAACTCCTGAAATTAAGATTAAAAACTTACAAGAAATTAATCTTTCAGTTCCTGATTCAATCTCAACAAGTATAATCAATTTAAAAAATCAAGACACGGTTATTGTTAGAATTGATTCATTAAAATATGATAAAAAGCCAGCGCATAACAGCCGCTAGCCGCTATGGCTCGAATGTGCTAGTTTGGCTTTTGGTTTACACGAAAAACGTTTATCTTAGTAAAGAAAAATCGTTTCGCTTTGACCGCCACAGTCGGCTAGCGGCGAAACGTTAGCACTCACCCCGATCGCGCGGATTTACTTCGTCTGTTCGGCTAAAGCCTCGGGTGCAATCCGTGCGCAACATACTAGCTTTCCCGCGCTCCCCCCGAAATACAATTCCCCAAACTCAATCCCCTCGCGTGGCTTTAGAAAATCAAACTTCTAGTTAGAGGAAAGAAGAAAGAAGCAAGAAAAAAGACTAGCTGGTCTAGAGAAAAGAAGAAAGAAGCAAGAAAAAAGACTAGCTTAGGGAAGTCAGAAAGCTAATTGCTAATTGCTGACCGCTGACTGCTAAACCCTGATTGCTATTGACTGAACACTGACTACTGTTGACCAACCCCCAACAGAGGAGGATTACTATTTCAAATTAAATTATAACTGATGACTTACGACTAAAACGACTTACGACTCGTTTAGAAGCAAGAAAAAAGACATGATTTGGGAAGTAAGAAAGCTGATAGCTAATTGCTGACCGCTGACTGCTAAACACTGATTACTGTTGACTGAACACTGACCCCCAACGCCCATCCTGAGCGCTACGCGCAGAAAATAAAACCCCAAAAAAAATCGCTCAAGTAAACTTGGCGTAGTAGGTAGAAGAATTTTCACGAATTCAGGATTGGCTAACGCCCATCCTGAGCGCTACGCGCAGAAAATAAAACCCCAAAAAAAAAATCGCTCAAGTAAACTTGGCGATTTTTTTTTGAGGTTTTATTTATTCGTGGGGAGAGCAGGATTCGAACCTGCGAAGGTGAAAACCAGCAGATTTACAGTCTGCCCTCGTTGGCCGCTTGAGTATCTCCCCTCCTTAGCGGTTGCAAATATAGCAACTGTTTGAACCTATCCAAACGTTTTTATGCTTTTTATTTTGGGGTGGATTTTAGGGGTTTGATTTCTAAGGGGTTCCCTAAAATCGGTTAGGGTAGCAAGGATTCAATTTTGGCACGAAGGGCTTCTCCCGTTAGGCCGCGCGCAACGATGTTTCCCTGCGCATCCAATACCAATGTGGTGGGAATTTCCTCGACTTTGTACTGTAAGGCAATAGGATCTTTCCATCCTTTTAAATTCGAAATTTGAGGCCATGTCAACCCATCTTGCGCTATGGCTTTTTTCCATGCCTCCGCCGACGTATCGAGCGAAACCCCAATAATCGCTAGTCCTTTGGGTTGTAGCGCTTGGTACATTTTCACCACATTAGGATTCTCCTTACGGCAAGGCGGACACCACGAAGCCCAAAAATCAACCAGGGTTACTTTACCCATGCTTTCTTTCAGTGAAATGGTCTTCCCCTCTGGGTTTTTGGCCGAAAAGTCTTGGGCTTTCACCGCGGGAGATGAAGTCCCTTTTTGTTTGTTAAGGCGCGTATTTTCAATAGCTTTCAAACGTTCTTCGACTTGTTTTCCAATACGCGTTTCCTTCAGTTTTGGATCCAGTTTTTTGTAAGCATCCCGTAAAGCTACAAAAGAGGTGTCTCCCGAAAACAAGCGTTGTTGGATTAAAATAACCGACATGAAATGGGTCGGATTCTTCGCGGGGTAGTTTCTGAAAAAATCAAACTTCTTCGTATTAATGGCCGTTACACCCGCAAACAATTTTTTCATCGTTACCGAATCGTTTTCCTTTTGGGCCTTTTTAAACAGATCAAAGTTTTTCTTCTGAAAGTTGAAAATGTCTTCATCAAACTTCAAATATTTTTCATTAAAAGCTTGCAATTGATCGTTGTAAGGGGTACCTCCAATTTGTGGTTTGTCTCCCGGTTTTTTGGCAAATTTTATGGAGATAGTGCCCGGCTCCAAAATGATGTTCATCGCCATATTTAAGTCATCCGCTGACACCGTGAAAATGTCCAAATAGGTAGCTTTGCCCACAAATTCAAATTTTCCATCCTTGATTTCACAAGAATCGACATCTTTTAATACACCAAGCTGATTTTCAAATCGTAAATACACTTTTTTTCCATCATTTTCTTTTCCTAAATCTCCTTCAATCGTGTACTTATCAGGCGATTGGCAACCGATGAACAGGCTAGAAACTAGTAAAGCAAAATAAAATCTCTTCATTGTTATTCTCTTAAATTTGAACACAAAAGTACATTTATTAATTGGTTTTCATCGGATTTAAGAATGAATTAACCCTGTATTCTAAAAATTCAGTTTACCTTTGTTTTACAGAATTTGACGAATATGACATACCGTTTTTGGATGGGGCTGCTGTTTTTCAGTAGCTTAACCACTATGAACGGCCAAATCGTAATTAACGAATTGGACGCCGATACGCCTGGGACCGACACCCGCGAATTTATTGAATTGAAAACGGCCACTCCCAACATGCCTTTGGATGGATATTGTTTGGTGTTTTTCAACGGGGGTTCTGGCGCTCAAAATGCCAGTTATTATGCCATTGATCTTGATGGTCTCACAAGTGATATTAATGGTTTGTTGCTGCTGGGGAATTCCCAAGTAACGCCTGCACCTGCCTTTATTATTCCCAATGCAACGATACAAAACGGCCCCGATGTGGTGGCCATATATCAAGCCAATGCCTCTGATTTTCCGCTTAATTCGTTGGCGACAACTTCCAACTTAATTGATGCCTTGGCGTATTCCAATGCGGCCACCACGCAACCATCGGCTCTGATGACAGCCCTTGGATTGACGGTTTGTGTCAATGAAAATCAAACGCAAAATGCGGCCAATCAGTCCATGCAACGCAATAGCAATGGCACTTTTTCGGTGACTACACCCACCCCTGGGGTCAACAACGACGGTAGCGGGATTATCCTGAATGGAATCACGATTACCGCTACGCCTTCTCCCATCACCGAAGGACAAACCCTGCAGGTTACATTTACCACCAATACCGCGGTGACAGGATCCAATTTGATTATCAATTTTGTACTCGTTAATGGCAATTTTAGCCTTCTCGATTACAGTGGCAATCAAACGGTGTCCATTCCCGTAGGAAGTACTTCGGCTTCAACTGCAATTCTTATAGTTGACGATACGGCCAACGAAGGGGATGAGGAATTGATGATTAAAGTGAACAATGTCCCCAGCGGGTATGTGCTCAATAACAATTCAATCGTTGTTAGGGTCAATGACAATGATTTTGTCGTTTCGCCTTGGGGAACGCCTTTAAACCCTACTTACGGTATCGTTACGCCAGCCATTCCCAACGGATATTATGATAGTTTGGAGGGCTTATCGGGCAATGCGTTACGCCAAGCGTTACAAGATATTATTGCCAATCCTGCCGTGGTTCGCGCGCATTCGTATGGTGATGTCACCGATATGCTCCTTGAGGCCGATCGCAACCCCCAAAACAGCAGTCAGGTTTGGATGATGTATGTGGAAAGTCCCCGTTCAAAAATCGATTACCAATTGGGCAGTAGCAATATTGGGGTATGGAATCGGGAACATATCTGGCCGCAATCGCGCGGTGGTTTTGCCGACGGAACTTCGTCGTTTTCCGACGGTATCGACATTTGGTTGCCTACAGGGCCCGATGATATCTTGGCGGGACATGCCGATGCGCATCATATTCGTGCCGAAGACGGTGCCGAAAATACCTTGCGCAGCAATCGCGATTACGGATCTGATTACAATGGTCCAACGGGAAATCAAGGCAGCTGGCGCGGTGATGTAGCGCGGGCTTTATTTTATATGGCGGTTCGCTACAACGGACTCAGTTTGGTCAATGGCAATCCGGTCGACAGCACCGTAGGGCAGATGGGCGATTTGGCCTCTTTATTGGCCTGGAATCAAGCCGATCCAGCCGATGATTTTGAAATGCACCGCAACAATTATATCGCTACGTGGCAACAAAACCGTAATCCGTTTATTGACTATCCTTTATTGGCCAATTATATTTTTGGCCCCAATTTTGGACAACCGTGGTCGTTTGCTCTGCAAAATCCTGACCTAAGCACAACGTCGCTTTGGGTATATCCCAACCCTGCCAACGATTGGATTCAGGTGCAAAACATCACCGAACCCACCAAGGGTATTTTATGGGACATGAGCGGCAAGAAAATTTCGGAGTATACGCTTGTCTCTTCAGGCAGCGTCTCTTTGGAAGGTATTGCACCGGGTTTATATATCTTACAACTCCAATCGGAAACCCAACAAAAAACGATCAAATTACAGGTTAATTAATTTGAGGCAAATTGAATGGTAAACGTGGTTCCCACATTGGGTTCGCTTTCCACATTGATTTTTCCTCCCATCGCTTCGATTTGATTTTTGGTAATAAAAAGGCCTAATCCTTTCGCATCGGGATTGTTGTGAAAGGTTTTATACATTCCAAAGATGTTATCGCCGTGCTTTTTTAGGTCTATTCCTATCCCGTTATCGCCAATGGTGAGTGTTTTTTGTGCGCCATCGTATTTGATTTTAATGAGCGGATTTCGATCTTGAGCCGCATATTTCACCGCATTTGAAATGAGATTCAGTAGGATACTTTCAAGATACGCCGCATTATGTACAACGGTGGCTTTATCATCTATCTCAACCAAAGCGGTCACTTGTTTGCGATGGATTTGCTCGCTCAAGGCATTCAGAGTACTATCGACATAATGTTTTAACGGTAATGATTCTTTATGGAGTCCCAGGTTGGATTGAATGTTGATGACTTCATTGAGGTTCCCCATTGTTTCTTGCAGGGAAAGCGAAACTTTTTTGAGCATGTCCATTAACTCCTTTTGTTCTTCGGGGGAATCCGCTTCCTCCATTAAGGTAGAAATCGATTTGATATTGCTAGAGTGGGAGCGTAAGTTGTGCGAAACGATATACGAAAAATTGAGTAAGCGCTTATTTTGTTCGTTCACCAAATCAAACGATTTATGCAATTCATCTTCTGTGTTTTTTTTGAGATCAATATCTTCCAGGATGATGATGCACTGATCTTGAACGTTTTCTATTTGTCCCAAGGGTGTAACGACCAAATTCACCCATCTTTTTCGCCCGCTTTTGGTTATAATTTGGGTTTCCATGGTAAATTCTTCCCCGGGTTGTTGGTGCACTTCGTCAATTCCACTTTGAAAAAAAACTAGGTCCTCTTTCGGTAAAAGTTCGGGTAAAGAGATTGTTTTCAACTCATCTTCGTTATACAGCGTGATTTTGCACATTTGCGTGTTGCTTTCCAAAAACAGTCCTGAGCCCATGGCGATTTTTGCAATGCCTACCGGCGCTTGTTCAAAAAGGGTTTTAAATTTCACTTCATTTTCAACCAGTATTTTTGCCTGCTCCAAAATCAAAGCGTATTGCTCTGCTGGTTTTTTCATGATTGAATACACCCAAAGACCAAAAATGAGACATAGTAAAAATCCCAAAATGAGGGAAGTATACACTTGGTATAACACATTGTCGCCTTGTCGAGAGACCAAATATATGTTCCAATTGCCTTCGGGGACGGTTTGTTTGATTAAGAATTTGTTCTTTGTTATTTCTTTTGGATTATAATGAAATACCTCTTTGCCCGTGCGCGGGTCTGTTTTTGAAAATTGAAAGAAGTATTTGGTATCATCAATGTCGGCAATTCCCGATTCCCGTATGAGAGTTTCCATGCGAATGACCACGGCAGAAAATCCCCAAAAGACATTCTTTTTATATACGGGCAAACGTCCCACGATTCCGATTCCCCCTTGGCGGAGCGGAAGCGGACCGGCAAAATAAAAGTTGCGATTTTTCATCGATTGCAAAGCTTCTTGCCGCACTTCGGGTGAATGCAGTATGTCATAGTTCATTGCAGGTTCGTTGCCTTTCATGGGGTAGATGTATCGAATGACTCCACCGGGTACGAGTTGCACTGCATCGACGGCGGGATTGGATTCGATCAATTGCTTTCCCACTTTTTCAAAGTCCTCGGGATTACCTTGATCATTGATTGTAAAAGCCAAGGTAAGGGTAGTTGTATAGCTGTTTTTATACATCTGCGCGATATTGCGCTGGACAACATTAAGAATATTGGACATTTCCCGTTGTTCGTTTTCGCGAATGATTTTATAGCGAAGGGAAATGGCAAAATAGACGAAAGGCACTAAAAAAAAGAAGGCCAAAATCCCTGCTAAACGCGGTTGCTGTCCCAACCATGATGCTATCTTTTTCAAATCCTCGGGTTGTTTTCGGGTTATCGATTAAGTTTTCTAAAGCTAAATGTACGAAAAATAGGGCTGAATGGTTACTTTTTTTTTATTCATCTTTAAAAATAAGTCTTTTATCGATATTTTGCATACGTACATTTACGTGTTTTTTTCGCGTATTTTCGTGGCCAATAAAACGATGGATATGAACGATGGGGAGCAGGATATGCGCATTTATTGTTTGGAGGGAATGGGGGCTTTGCCAGGGGTTTCTGTCGAAACAATTTTGGCCCAATGGGCTTTGGATTTTGGGTTGACCAGTATTCACGGACCGTGTGAGAGTATGGAAATGATGGAATCGTATTGGCACCATTGGGTGCGCGAAGATCGGCAGAGCGGAAGGTATCCCGCGCTGTATTTTGTGGTTGGGGGTCACGGCTCGGTGCTCGAAGTCGACGGGTATCAGTACGATTTGTATGAATTGGCCGATGCCTTTGAAGGCAAGTTAACGGGCAAGCGGTTGCACTTTGCCAATACGAAGCAGTTGGTATTGGACGAAGAAACGGCACAGTATGTACTTGATGTTACCGGGGCCCAATCGATTTCAGGTTATGCCCATCGTGTTCCTTTGTTGAGTTTTGACTTAGACGGTTTGTTTTTTGCCTTATCCCAACAGTATGCGTCGGTGGTTGAACTGACCAAAGTCCTGCATGAAAAACAGTATGCGGCCTGTAAAATGTTGGGCTTTACATTGTATTATTAAGTCTTCTACACCCCATAAAAGCAATCATGGGTTGAACTAGGGACTTCTCTTAATAAAAAGAAGGTTTTAGCGACCTCCCACCGGCCCGGGTGGAAGCGGCATCCCCCGATTCCTATCGGGGATACAGCGGACGACCGGAAGTTGCCGGCCAAAAACTTATTTTCCAATACAGAAATTCGCAAAAATATTACCTAACAACTCATCGTTTGTTACTTCGCCTGTGATTTCGCCCAAGAAGTACAAGGCTTCCCGGATGTCGATCGCTACCAAATCGGAGGAAACTCCGGTATCCATGCCCCATTGGACTTTCTGTAAGGCTTCCAATGCTTTTAGTAGGGCGTCGTAGTGCCGTGTATTGGTTACGATGGTTTCGTTGTTGCGAAGGGCGCCTGTTTGCACCAGTGAAAACAAAATTTGTTTTAACCGTACCACGCCTTCTTGTTGCTTGGCCGAGAGTCCGATGACCTGTACTTGCATTGATTCGAGTACGTGCAACAAGCTTTCGGTAGTCGCCTCGTCAAGCAAATCGATTTTGTTGAACACCACTACCAATTGCTTTTGGGGATACTGATTTTTGATTTTCTCCAAGGCTTGGCGGTAGTTTGTGGGGTCTTGTTGAAACGCCACGCTGTCGAGTAAGTACAAAACAACTTGGGCTTGGGTAATCTTTTCAAACGTTTTTTGAATCCCCATTTGCTCCACATAATCTTGGGTTTGGCGTATGCCCGCGGTGTCTATGAATCGGAAGCCAATGCCGTCAATCACGAGTTCGTCCTCAATCGTATCGCGCGTAGTACCCGCAATAGCAGAGACGATGGCGCGCTCTTCATTTAGCAACGCGTTGAGCAACGTTGATTTCCCCACATTGGGTTCGCCCACAATTGCTACGGGAATGCCGTTTTTGAGTACATTTCCAACGGCAAATGAGTCGATTAATCGTTTTAAAACCAAGATAATACGGGCAACGAGTTGGTTGAATTGGGTTCGGTCTGCAAACTCCACATCCTCTTCGGCAAAGTCCAATTCCAGTTCGATCAACGATGCAAAATTGAGTAACTCTTGGCGTAAGTGTTGTATTTCACTACTAAAACCGCCGCGCATTTGTTGCAGGGCAATTTGATGAGCGGCTTCATTGTCGGAAGCGATGAGATCGGCAACAGCTTCGGCTTGGGATAGGTCGAGTTTACCGTGCAAAAAAGCCCGGAGCGTAAATTCACCGGGTTGCGCCATACGGCACCCGTTGCGCAAAAAAAGTTGGATAATTTGTTGCTGAATAAACGTCGACCCGTGGCAGTTGATTTCTACCACATCTTCGCCGGTGTAGGAGTGGGGATTGCGGTAGAGTGCCACCAAGACTTGATCGATAACTTTGCCGTGGTCGATGAGCGTGCCGAGATGAAGGGTGTGCGACTTTTGAGCGCTTAGTTTTTTTCCTTTGATGGAGACAAACACGGCTTCGGCTTGCGCTATAGCTTGGGGACCCGACAAACGAATAATCGCGACTGCACCGGCTCCAGCGGGTGTAGCTAACGCGACAATAGTATCAACATGCATGAGGTAAACGTTTTGGGGCAAAGATACCAATTTCTGAAACGCAAAGTGGGGCGTTATTGCAGCCTCCTTCAGTAAAAAAATACCATGATCTCTGGGGCTTTCACGATAAAATATTTTTTAAGGTTCGTAGGCCTTCAAGAGGGAATTTGTATTTTTACCCGAAATAGCCTTTATGAACGTTATTGCAGTTATTCCAGCGCGCTATGCGTCTACGCGATTTCCGGCCAAATTGGTGCAGGATTTGTGTGGTAAACCCGTTATTGTGCGCACCTATGAAGCGGCACTACAAACCCAACTTTTTGATGAAGTTTTTGTGGTAACCGACGCCGACGAAATTGAAGCCGCGGTAAAAGCCCACGGGGGTAAAGTAATTCGAAGTCAACGGCACCACGAAAGTGGAAGTGATCGAATTGCTGAAGCGGTGGTCGATTTGAAAGCCGATATCGTGGTCAATGTACAAGGCGACGAACCCTTTATGGCGCGGGAACCTTTGGAGGCCTTATTGCAAGCTTTTCGAGAGGATGTTGACCAACAGATAGATTTGGGATCTTTAATGGTTGCCATAACCGATACCACGGAAATTGAAAATCCAAATGTCGTAAAGGTGGTCACCGACCGAATGGGGTATGCGTTGTATTTTTCCCGATCGGTAATACCTTATCCTAGGGAGCGTGCCGAAGGACTAAGGTACATGCGTCACATTGGGGTGTATGCCTTTCGCAAACAAGCGTTATTGGATTTTGCGCAAAGGCCGATGCAACCGTTGGAAGCTACCGAAAAATTAGAGCAGTTAAGGTATTTGGAATTTGGGAAGCGTATAAAAATGGTCGAAACCTCGCATGTAGGCATTGGTATTGATACGCCTGAAGATTTGGAGCAAGCGCGGCTGATGTTTTCGCGACAGTAATTTTGAATCCAAACTTTTAAAAATCACATTTAAAGTAATTGGGGGGGGCTTGTCACCTCTTTATTCACTCTCTTCATTGTCAAAATACCCTTTGCTTTTCACTTTGGTAGAGAAAAAGTTCAGGAAGAGTAAGACAAACGATAAGAAGAACATGGCTTGAATGCTCACTAAGATTTTTCCGTAGGTGGTCATGGGATAGTAATCTCCAAATCCGATAGAATTCGCGCTCACCAAGCTAAAATACACCGCATCAAACCAGTGGGTAAACGGTTTGTTCATATTATCGCCCAAGGTATAGAGTACGCCAAACGCCACCACAATTTCGATATAATTAAAAAACAAAAGGAGCATTGAGCGTTTGTAGGAACGTGGCCGCACAAATAAATCGGAGGCAAAAATGAGTGTGGGTATGTAGAAGACCGTTTCCAAAAGCATGTAAATCATTAGGATTAATAGAATTTGGTGGTGTTGCCAACCGTATATTAAAATGGTCCACGGCAAGGCCATTTTCGCCAACACATAAACGTCCATGGCTAAGTCCTGGTATTCATGTCCGATTTTACAAGCCAAGTATTTGATGTAAACGCCTGGAAACATTAATTGCGACGAGGAAAGAAAGAGTCGTACTATTTTTTCAATCCCGTTATCGTATTGATGGTCATTATTCCAAATCGCTCTAATATTCAAAATGCGCCGTTGGATAGGATTAAATTTGGGACGATCACGGTAGGTAAATTTGCCTACTAATAGTTTTTTTACCACACTCATCACGCTAATTTTTTAATGGTAAACAATTCGTTATGTTCCTCGACTTTGGGGTACATGCGTACAGAGTAATTGTCAGAAAACTTTTGACGGTACAATGCATTGCGCTTTGCATCTTCTGGGGATAAGACCATGGTGTTGAATAAAATGAACCCATCGATATTAAGGAGTCGGTTGATGTGTTGCATAAAAAAATCTTCAAAAAGAAAAGGCGGCATTTGCGTATCCTGAAAGATATCAATGATAATCAAATCGTATTTTTTTTGGGAACGCAACACAAACGAAAATGCATCTTCGACGATGAGTTCTAATTGCGCATAGCGGTCGATTTTAAAATAGTCTTTGGCGACTTGCAACACCTCGGCATCGAGTTCAACGCCCGTTATCTTCCCTCGAAAGCGAATTTCTTCCACTAGCGTAGCAATAACACTGCCACCTGCTACGCCCAATACCAGCACTTCTTGAAAGTTGCGAATACGTTCGAATCCGATATATTTTAGCCCTTTTCGTAAAATGCGTTGCAGACTTCCAAAAGAATAGTTGGTTTGTGCACTGTCTAATACTAATTGCCCGTTATTCCATGTTACTTCAAGACTTTTACTCAACGTCGACTTGCGTTTAACAACAGGGATCGGAAAAAAATAGCTTAGGTATTTGGCTAGCATTGGGTTAGGTTTAGTCCGTATTATGTTCTAAATTTACAGCAAATTAATGGGATGCGAAAACGACTTTACGAATTTATTTTTTTTCGTGTAATGCGATGGCGTTTGGTGGGTGCTTTTGACCCGGCTATTACCAAATGTGTGATTGCTGTGATGCCGCATACGTGCAATTTCGATTTTTTCATCGGTCTCATGGTGCGGGGAATTGTCAATCAAAAAATGAATTTTGTTGGTAAAAAAGAGTTGTTTGTCTTTCCCTTTGGGTATTATTTTAGAGCCATTGGAGGAGCCCCTTTGGATCGGAGTGGTGGAAAAAATTTGGTTGATGCCATCGTTGATATTTTTAATGCGCGGGAGGTTTTTCGACTGGGAATCGCTCCAGAAGGAACGCGCAAACACGTCGATACTTTACGCACTGGGTTTTATTTTATTGCCCACAAAGCCCAAGTTCCTATCATCCCCGTAGCTTTTGATTTTGGCAAAAAAGAGGTTCGCATAGGAGCACCCTTTTATCCGACAGGGGAGGTCGATAACGATATGCCTACCTTTCTAGCGTTTTACAAAGGAGTGCAAGGACGCTATCCTGAACGACAATTTTCAGGTTTATAAAACCCTATCTTCTCGTTTTTCGTAAATAAGGGAAAACAACTTCAAACCTTATTATTTATGAAAAACAAATTTCTTTTGTTGGCCTTCGTAAGTGCTTTTTATGCCTGTAGTGACAACGATTCCCCAACAGCTCCTGCCGCCACTCCTGAATTACGTTTAGTCACCTCTAGTAATACTTCTGGCAAAGTAAGCTATACCGATTTATTAGCCAGTACCCCCAATCCGATTTCGTTTACCATTGGTTCGCTGGATACTGATGGTGTCTACTACGACAGTACTCGTGACGAAATTTTGGTAGCTTCTCGTTCCCAAAACAAACTGGAAATATATGGTGGAATACAAAATGCCCTTACTGCCAATGCTACCTCACTTTCGCTTAGCTTGGCATCGGCGTCAGAGTTTACCAATGCGCGGGAAGTAGCCGTATCTGGTGATAAAATTGTCGTGACCCAAGACCAAAGTCCGAGCAATGCCAATACCAACAAACTCCTCGTATACCAACGTGCGGGAGCCTCATTGAGTTTGCTTCATGCCTACACTGTAAACTTTAAAACTTGGGGGATCGCGATTGAAGGGAGTACCTTGTATGCCGTTGCTGATTTGACAGGAGATCTTTTGGTTTTTGAAAATTTCTTCAACATGCCTTCAGGTTCAATTATGCCTACCAAACGAGTAACCATCGCTGGATTGGTTCGCACGCATGGTATTGCTTATGCGGCTAGTGACGATCGCATGGTATTGACCGATGTGGGTGCTGCCGCCTCCGACAGTGATGGTGGTTTAATTGTGATCAATAATTTTAGTAGTGTGATTGCAGCGACTCCCAATGGCGGCACCATCGCCTTGACCAATCAAGTACGCGTCTATGGTCCGTTATCAACCCTTGGAAATCCAGTTGATGTTGCTTATGATGCGGTTTCTCAACGTATTTATGTCGCAGAGCGTGCCAATATGGGTGGTCGTTTGCTCACTTTTGGATTGCCCAATACGACAGCCGATGCAGCTCCCGTTGCGGCTCGACTAGAACCCGGAATAAGCAGCGTTTATCTACATCGCAAATAGTTTGTTTTTTGTTTCATTTGACAGTGAAGGAAAGCTCCCGTCGCCTCTGGCACGGGGCTTTTTTTTTGGTACCTTTGTACGTATAATTACCGCTATGGATTACCTTGCTTTATTTCAAATATATAAACAACATTCGCTTTTTGGTCGCTATGTTCCTTTGGCGGCGGTCGAACGTGTGGCTCAAGAACTTGGACTCTCTTTAAACGTCAAAGGATATTCAGTACAACAAAGACCTCTGTATCACCTGGAAATAGGGAGCGGGAATTACAAGGTGTTGCTCTGGTCTCAAATGCATGGGAACGAGAGTACCACAACCAAAGCTTTGTTTGATTTCATCGCTTTTCTTGGCAGTGAAGCACCCGAAGCAAAACGCTTGTGTGCACATTTTCGTTTTTGCATTTTACCCTTAGTGAATCCCGATGGGGCAGAAGTATACACGCGGGTGAATGCCAATGGTGTCGATTTAAATCGCGATGCGGTGGCGCTAACCCAACCTGAAAGTCGCTTTCTTCGGGAGGTTTTTGAAGCATTTCAACCCGATTTAGCCTACAATCTTCACGACCAGCGAACTATTTTTGGAGCAGGGGATAGCGGATTGCCGGCTACCGTTTCCTTTTTGGCTCCTGCTTATGATGAAGAGCGTTCGGTCAATGAGGTTCGAACCCGTGCCATGCAAATAATTGTAGCAATGAATGCCGAGTTGCAGTGTCATATTCCCAATCAGGTAGGGCGTTTTGATGATGCGTTTAATTTGAATTGTATCGGTGACTATTTTACCCATCGCGGCGTGCCTACGGTTCTTTTTGAGGCCGGACACTATCCAAACGATTATCATCGTGAATTTACGCGAAAAATGATTTTTATTGCCTTACTTTCAGGTTTGAAGCATGTTTACGAAAACGATGTAGTTGGCAACAAAATCGACCTTTATTTACAAATTCCTCAAAATAACAGCGTTTTTTATGATTTTATTTATAAAAATATTAAAATAAATTATGATGGTAAGGAAATAATTACGAATTTTGCGGCACAATACCGTGAAGAGTTAATCGACGGAAAAATTCACTTAAACGCCTATATTAGTGCGGTGGGCGATCTAGAAGGAAAACGAGGACATTACAGCTTTAATGCACATAAAATGCCGTATTCCGATGGAAAAGAGAATATTCCGAAAATTGATGAAAAAGCGGATTTCTGTTTAGGAAAAACGATAAATTTTGTTAATGGTGTAAAAATATAACATTGTTTTTTCGTTTTTGCTGAATAAAATGTATTAATTTGCAATCGTATAAATAAACATTATAAACACGCTGCTATGAGTAAGTTTCGTTTGGATGAAGTGGATCATCAAATTCTCGACATGTTAATTGATAATACCCGTGTACCTTTTACGGATATCGCCAAGAAATTGTTGATTTCCGCGGGAACAGTCCACGTACGGGTTAAGAAAATGGAAGATGCTGGTATCATTATGGGCTCTTCACTTACTTTGGATTATGAAAAATTGGGGTATTCCTTTATCGCTTATGTAGGGGTATTTTTGAACAATACTTCGCAAACCAAATTTGTTTTGGAGCGAATTAATGAAATTCCCTTTGTTACTGTGGCGCATGTAACTACCGGAAAATTTAATATTTTCTGTAAAATTCGTGCCCGCGACACCAAACATGCTAAAGACGTCATTTTCATGATTGACGATATTGAAGGCGTATACCGTACTGAAACCATGATTTCATTGGAAGAAAGTATTAACGATAAAAAACGCTTGATGCACACGATCTTTAAAGATATTTAAGCATTTAAATGTTATTTGATTTTATGAAAACCTCAAGATTTACTTGGGGTTTTTTTTGTGTAATTTAACGCAAAAGCTATGTACACTTCACCGCAATCGGAACAATTTCACCAACAGGTTAGATCCAAATACCATTTGTATAACAGTGTTTTTATCACCTTGCCTTTTGATGCTATTGATAATACAGGGGCCTTGTTGCCTTTGTTTAGCGAAGCTTGTGCCAAAGGGCTGCAACAACAAATGACACCTATTGCTATTGTGACCTCCTTTGCGGCCAAGTATTTAGAGCGTTCTGATGCCGAAACGGTGGTTCCGCTCTTGTTTCGGTTTATTCAATACGTTGAACGGCAAATTGTTCTTTTTGATGCTATTGAAGACGCCGCTTTTTCTTCCCTAAATAATCTCGAAGGGACAGGGTCGTTGCGTGAAATTAAAGAGCGTTGTGATACTGCAGAGCGGCAACAACAGCTGCAAGAATTTTTGCAACGATTTCGCGTGCGCACGGTGTTGACAGCACATCCCACTCAGTTTTACCCTGGGGCTGTTTTAGGCATTATTACCGATTTGACCGAAGCGTTGCGGCAAAATGATTTACACCAAATCGAGCAGTTGCTCGCGCAATTGGGTAAAACCCGTTTTATTAAAAAGGAAAAGCCCACTCCTTATGATGAAGCAGTGAGTTTACTATGGTATTTGGAAAATGTATTTTATAGTACCACTGGGTTGATTTTGCAAAATCTTTATGCCACATCCCATGAAACCGACCTTCAACGACAGCCCGTTATTCAATTGGGATTTTGGCCTGGGGGTGATCGCGATGGAAATCCGTTTGTCACGCCCGAAATCACATTGCAAGTAGCGCAACGATTACGTACCTCCATTTTGAAATGCTATTATACCGATATCCGAAAATTGAAGCGTAAGTTGACATTTACAGAGGTAGATGTTATTATCGCCAAAATTGAACAACAGCTGTACCGTTCTGTTTTTTATTCACAGGGGGAATTATATATCAACTTACCGGAGTTAATCGCCGATTTGCAGGCTATAAAATCCGTATTAATCGAAAAACACCAAGCCCTATATCTTGATGAATTGCAAATGCTTTTGTGGAAAGTGCAAACGTTTGGCTTTCATTTCGCTTCTCTCGATATTCGTCAAAACAGCGCCATACACAATCAAGTCGTAGATGCCGTAGTGCGACATTTGGGGCAAAATGCATATGCAGAAGGAGATGAAAAATTTAAAATTGATCAACTTGCTGCGGTGCGAGGAAAAGTGCACTCGTCTGATTTTGAGAGTCCAATTGTTATGCAAACTTTGGCTTCCATTGAAGCTATGCAAACTATTCAAAATCAAAATGGTGAGTTAGGTTGCAATCGCTATATTATCAGCAATAACGAGTCGGCATTGAATGTGCTTGAAACCCTTGCTATGTTCCGTTGGGTGGGCTGGGAAAACCCATCGGTTGATATTGTTCCTTTGTTTGAATCGGTAGACGACTTGCAACAGGCCGCTTCAATAATGGAACAGTTGTATCTGCATCCAGAGTATCAGGTGCACTTGGAACGTCGACATAAAACACAAACCGTGATGTTAGGGTTTTCCGATGGCACCAAAGACGGTGGTTACTTGATGGCCAATTGGTCTATTTTTAAAGCCAAAGAAGCCATCACGGGGATGTCTCGAAAATACGGGATCGAAGTTATTTTCTTTGACGGTCGGGGTGGACCTCCAGCTCGGGGAGGTGGGAAAACTCATAAATTCTACGCTTCGTTGGGTTCAGGAATTGAGCATAAAGAAATTCAACTTACCGTGCAAGGACAAACCATTAGTTCCAATTTTGGAACCCTTGATTCGTGTCGTTTTAATTTAGAAAATTTGTTAAGTGCGGGTATATCCAATGGGTTGTTTGCCCAAAAACAAAATGATTTAACGGACACCGATAAAGCTATCATCGATGAATTAGCTCAATTGGGATATGAAAAGTACCTGGCTTTCAAAAACCATCCGCAGTTTATTCCCTATTTGGAGCAACGCAGTACGTTGAATTATTATGCCAAAACGAATATCGGAAGCCGACCTGCTAAAAGAAAAGCAGCTGCGCAATTGGATTTTTCCGATTTACGAGCGATACCTTTTGTCGGGTCATGGAGTCAGATGAAGCAAAATGTTCCTGGGTTTTTTGGCGTAGGTACTGCCTTGCATGCCTTTGAAAAAGCCGGCCGTTGGGATGAAGTGCAAACGCTGTACAAACATTCTTTATTTTTCCGTACCTTATTGGAAAACAGTATGATGGCTTTGGCAAAGTCATTTTTCCCTTTAACACAGTATTTGCAACATGATCCAATATTTGGTCCCTTTTGGGAACTCATTTATGAAGAGTTTTTATTGACCAAAAAATTGCTTTTAAAAATTGCCGGTCATCAAGAGTTGATGGAAAACTACCCCGAAGGCATTGCTTCTATAAAAATGCGTGAAGAAATTGTTTTACCCTTGTTGGTCATTCAGCAATATGGCTTAATGCAAATACAACAAATTAGAGAAGGAAAAGGGGAGGTGACTTGGTTGGAAATCTATGAAAAATTAGTCATTCGCTCGTTGTTTGGCAACACGAATGCCAGTCGTAACTCGGCTTAATGTATTAATTTGTAAAAATTTAAAGTATTGATAATAAGGATTTTAAAAAATAATTTTTGTTAAAGTTTTAAAAACCTCTTGTGTATTCCAAAAAACCTTTTGAAGTTTGCAGTGTTGAAAAACGAAAAAATCAAATTCATATTCTAATGAAAAAATTAATGTGTCAAATGTGTTGTATGATGTGGGAAACTTCCCCGCAGAGGACATGTATGGCATAACTTGAAAAAGAAATTATAACGCTCAAGTATACCGAAAGCCTCTGCCAACGCAGGGGCTTTTTTTATGCCTAACCTGAAACCTTAAACTTTAAACCTGAAACTTTACACAATGTCAACCACCGCAAAACATAACAACCACCGCCGTATGATGCACATGATGACGTGTTGTTGTGCTATGCTTTGTTGCCAAAGGTGATCCTTATGTTATTCCTATATAGTGTTCAGGTCCTTTTGGTTACAAATCAAAAGGACCTTTTTTTTTGGAGTCGTAAGTCAAAAAAGTCGATAAGTCGTAAGTCAATACACAAATTCTAATCACTAGTCACTAGTCACTAATCACCAATCACTAGTCACTAATCACTAATCACCAATCACTAGTCACCAATCACTAGTCACTAATCACCAATCACTAGTCACTAATCACTAATCACTAATCCCTAAAAATCATAAAAATGAGTACAACAAAATTTGCCACCAAAGCCCTTCATGCCGGACACGATGTTCAACAAACTTCAGGAACACGTGCTGTGCCCATCTACCAAACTACGTCCTACGTGTTTAACAATGCTGATCATGCAGCCAATCTGTTTAGCTTGAGTGAAGCCGGGTACATTTATACCCGACTCAACAATCCCACCAACGATGTGTTGGAACAACGCTTAGCCCAACTCGAGGGCGGCATTGGAGCCGTGGTAACCGCCTCTGGAACTGCAGCGCTCGCCACAGCCTTGTTGGTGTTGTTAAAAGCAGGCGACCATATTGTGGCTTCCAACAGCCTCTATGGAGGAACCTACAACTTACTCAACGTGACCTTGCCGCGCTTGGGGATTACCACCACATTTGTTGATCCCACTGACCCTACAAATTTTACCGAAGCCGCCCAAGAAAACACCCGCGTATTCTTCGCCGAAAGTCTCGGGAACCCCAAATTGGATGTCCTCGATCTAGAAGCCATCGCCCAAGAAGCTCAAGCGTTCAAAGTGCCCTTCATCGTGGATAATACGGTCGCTTCTCCCTATTTACTTAACCCTATTCAATACGGGGCAAATATTGTGATTCATTCCCTCACTAAGTACATTACCGGAAACGGAACGTCTCTGGGTGGAGTGATTATCGATGCCGGAACGTTTGACTGGAGCAATGGAAAATTCCCTGAGTTCACCGAACCCGCAGCGGGTTACCACGGTTTAAAATACTACGAAGCCCTTGGAGCCGCTGCCTTTATTGCCAAAGTGCGTATCGAAGGATTACGCGATTTTGGCGCCGCCTTGAGTCCGTTTAATGCCTTCCAAACCTTGCAAGGACTCGAAACCTTAGAAGTGCGTATCCTCAAACACAGTCAGAACGCCTTGGCTTTGGCCGAGTGGTTGAGCGAACAAGAAGCTGTAGCCTGGGTCAACTATCCCGGATTGAAAACATCCAAGTATTATGACTTGGCTCAAAAATATTTACCCCAAGGGCAGAGTGGCATTGTGACATTCGGACTCAAGGGCGGATTCGAAGCGGCGAAAAAAGTCGCCAACGAATCCCAATTATTCTCTCTGCTGGCCAACATCGGCGATACGAAGTCGCTAATTATTCATCCAGCCAGTACTACGCACCAACAATTAACACCCGAGCAGCAAGAAAGCACGGGAGTAACTCCTGACCTCATTCGTCTCTCAGTAGGCCTCGAGGCTATTGATGATTTAAAAGCGGATTTGGCTACCGTTTTCGCGGCTTTACCCGTCGAAAAAACAGTCTAGGTTTTAGTTTGTATGTGGAACCCCCCGGATGCGCCACATTCGGGGAGCTTTCCACAGTTTTTTGGAGCTATTTCCCGCTTTCGCCTTTATCACTTCGCTAGCGCTACGTGGATATCGGCTCTATCGGGGCTAGGGATAAAGTGCTTCTATGAAAAGCGATTCAACAACAAAACTGCTATAACAACACGAGAAAAAATGAAAAAATTAGCCAAAATAGAACTTTACCAATTCCTCTTGGAAAACGGAAAAACCACTCCTTTTTTGCCCTTGTACTTCGAAACCTTTGGTCAGTCCCTCGGTTCGGCGCCCGTTGTCGTAGTCAATCATGCACTTACCGGCAACTCCACCGTAACCGGGGAAAAAGGGTGGTGGAACGAACTCATCGGAATTGGGAAAGTAATCGATTTGGAACACTACACCGTCATTGCGTTTAATATTCCCGGCAACGGCTACGACGGAATTTTAGGTAACCTGATTTCCAATTACCAAGATTTTACCGTTCGGGATATCGCCCGCATGTTTTGGCAAGGATTGCACGAACTCCGGGTTCAAGAAGTTTTTGCTATTATCGGTGGAAGTCTCGGTGGCGCGATTGCATGGGAAATGGCAGTTTTGCAACCGACTTCAATACAGTATTTGATTCCGATAGCGACCGACTGGAAAGCCACCGATTGGGTGATTGCGAACGTACATGTTCAAGAACAAATTTTGCAACATTCGACTCAACCCATACAAGACGCCCGTCAACATGCGATGTTGCTCTATCGGACCCCAATGTCCATCAATGCGCGTTTCAAACGAGCAGTAGTGTTTCCTGGCGTGTTTGCCGTTGAACGATGGCTAAGCAATCACGGGGAAAAATTACGCGATCGCTTTCGATTATCGGCCTATCGATTGATGAATCATTTACTAAAAACCCACGATATTACGCGTCAACGGGGGACTTTTGCCGAAGTGATCCAATCCATTCAGGCGTCAATACATGTTGTTGGGGTTGATTCGGATTTGTTTTTTACCGCTGTTGAAAATCGTCAAACCGTTCAAGACGCACAAGGTTTTCACGCTCAAATACAGTATTATGAAATCCAATCTCCACATGGTCATGATGCGTTTTTCATCGAGTTCGATCAGTTAATTTCTTTTTTACAACCGGTGTTTCACACCCATAAACAACTTCACTATGTCAACATTCAGAATTAATATCGTACTATTTGGAATCGGTAATGTGGGGAGTACTTTAATTCATCAAGTACTTCAAGCGCAAGATTTTTTTGAAAAGCACCATCAAATTGAATTGCGATTTCCCATTATCACCAATTCAACCCTAGCTTTTTTTGAAAAAGAGGGCATCAAAAATCAGTGGGAAGCCAATTTTACAACATCAGCTATTCCTTACCAATTGGAGGATATTATTGACTATGTTCACACGCAAGAATTAGATAATTTAATCGCTGTAGATGCCACGGCGAGTGAGGATATTATTAAAAATTATATTCCATTAATTCAGTCAGGATTTCATATCGTGGCGGCCAACAAAAAAGCCAATACCTTACATTTTGATTTTTACGAAGCGTTGCGATTCCATCTCAAGCGATTTGATCGTAAGTTTTTGTATGAAACCAACGTGGGAGCGGGGTTGCCCGTTGTAAATACCTTGCGCGATTTGTTTGAAGCGGGTGAAAAGGTGCACCGTATTCGTGGAGTGTTTTCAGGAACGCTCAGTTATTTGTTCAATCGTTTTGGGGAAGAAGCGGTTCCTTTTTCCTCTTTAGTAAAAGAAGCCGAGGAACTTGGGTATACCGAACCCGATTCAAGAGAGGATTTGTCGGGAAATGATGTTGCACGAAAACTATTGATTTTAGCCCGAGAATTGGGTTCTAAGGCTGAGTTGCAAGAGGTGGAAGTCGAGTCATTGTTGCCGCCAGTGTTGCAAACCTCCCTTTCTTTGGCCGAGTATAAAAGTCAGCAACAGGAATTCAATCAACCGTTTCATATTGCCAAAATCACCCAAGCGGACAATCATGTTTTACGGTATGTAGGCGAGTGGGATGTGGCGCGGGATACCTTGGCCGTGAAGTTGATATCGGTTCCCCAAAATTCGGCTTTAGGGCAATTAAAAGGAGCAGATAATTTGATTGAAATTTACACCGCTTCGTATGGAACACAACCTCTTGTGATTCAAGGCGCTGGTGCAGGAAAAGCAGTAACAGCGCGCGGGGTCTTATCGGATATACTTCGCATTGCTAAACAAGAAAAAGAAAAACGAACCCGTTGGGCTGATTGGGCGAGCTAGATAAAATTATTATCTTTGACAGAAACCCTTGCTATGCGAATAAACGCTGTTGATCGTTCAGAGTACGCTGATTTTTATGCAGGCTACCTCGCCCAAGTAGATGCTGAATATACACTGGTAGAAGAATTGGAAATTTCCCTTCATCGGTTAATTCATTTTGTACGGGATATTCCCATGGATAAATTTGATTACCGTTATGCCGAGGGAAAGTGGACAATTAAAGACATTTTACAACATCTTTTGGATTCTGAGCGGGTCTTTGCCTATCGTGCTTTGTGTATTGCACGCCACGATCAAACGGCTTTTCCTGGTTTTGATGAAGATTTTTATGTAGCCAATGCCGAGGCCAACCGCCGAAGTATACAGGATTTGTTGACGGAATTTACAGCTTTACGGCAAGCGAACTTGTGTTTGTTTAAATCCTTTTCCCAAGAAGCATTGCTACGAATGGGAACCGCTTCTGGTCATCCCGTATCCGTTCGCGCCCTTGGTTTTATGATCATTGGTCATCAAAACCACCATCTTAACGTGTTTCAGCAGCGCTACCTCAAGGAGTAATTTTAAATTGTATTATTTTAAATTATGAATGAAGCATAATAAAAAATCCCGAGTGCTGATTACTCGGGATTTCATTTATAATTTAAAATTTATAATTCAAAATTTGAACTACTCATCTTCCTCTTCGTCGTCATAACTTTCAGAAGCTTCAAAATCGTCATCCTCGTCGTCATCTTCATCGTCATCCGAGCCGCCTTTGTCTTTTAACAAATCAACATCCTCATCGTCATCATCTCCAGCAATGTCGTCATCATCCAAATCGACACCTTTTACGGGGGCAATGGGTTCAATTACAGCATCCAAATCTTCTTCTTCATCTTCAAATTTTTCCATACGAGAAGCCAATTTGGTACTCACTTTTACCAAATAAATGGTGTCTTCTGTACGAACTTCTACGGCTTCAACCAATTCGTTTTGGGCGTTTCGAAAACGAATGATATCAGAATCATCGTATCCATCGGGAAATTTTTCGACCAAAAGGTTCAAAATATCGCTGGTTAGTTTGGCGTAATCAACAATAACTCGTCTCATAAGTAGGTTTTATAAATCTAACAGGTAAGCAAAGATAAGAGGTGCAACAATAGTAGCATCGGATTCTACAATAAATTTAGGAGTTGTTATATCCAATTTCCCCCAAGTGATTTTTTCATTCGGCACAGCTCCAGAATAGGAACCGTAACTCGTCGTTGAGTCAGAAATCTGGCAGAAATAACTCCAGAAGGGCACGTCGTGCATTTCCATGTCTTGATACAACATCGGAACAACACAAATAGGGAAGTCGCCCGCTATACCTCCTCCAATTTGGAAGAAACCAACCCCTTTTCCGGCGCAGTTTTTAGTATACCAATCGGCCAACCACATCATATATTCGACCCCACTTTTCATGGTAGTCGGTTTAAATTCTCCTTTTATACAATACGAAGCAAAAATGTTCCCCATCGTGCTGTCTTCCCATCCGGGGACAACAATCGGAAGGTTTTTTTCTGCTGCAGCAACCATCCATGAATTCTTTGGGTCAATTTCATAGTATTGCTCCAAATCCCCTGATAAAATCATTTGGTACATGAATTCATGCGGAAAATAACGTTCATTATTTTTGTCGGCTTTGTTCCAAATGTCAAACAAATGGGACTGTAAGCGGCGAAAAGCTTCTTCCTCAGGAATACAAGTATCTGTGACTCGGTTGTAGTGGTTTTCCAATAAATCCCACTCCTCTTGGGGAGACAAATCCCGGTAGTTAGGGACACGTTTGTACGAATTGTGCGCCACTAAGTTCATGATGTCTTCCTCCAAATTGGCTCCGGTACATGAAATGATGTGCACTTTATCTTGACGTATCATTTCGGCTAACGATTTACCTAATTCTGCGGTACTCATCGCTCCCGCCAAGGTGATCATCATTTTTCCGTTTTCCAACAAATGGGCTTCATACCCCTTGGCAGCGTCAACTAAAGCTGCGGCATTAAAATGCAAGAAGTTGTTTTCAATAAACTGACTAATAGGCCCTTTACTCATAGTATTGCTGTTCTAGGTGTGATGGTTTGCTTGGGGTCAAAGAAAAACTATTTTTTTAAAACTTCAAACGAAAATTTATTTTTTATCGTACCCCAGTATTTTCAACACATCATCGGAGGTTTGTTGGGGTGAAAAGACCTCTGTGGCAATGATACCATTTTCATCCCGATCGATCAGAATATGTTTGGGTTGCGGAATCAAACAGTGGTGTAAACCGCCAAAACCACCAATCGTCTCTTGGTATGCGCCCGTATTGAAGAAACCAATGTACAGCGGCTTTTCCTTATTGTATTTGGGTAAATATACCGCGTTCATGTGTTGTTCGGAGTTATAATAATCGTCGCTATCGCAGGTCATTCCTCCCAATAATACACGTTCGTATGTATCATTCCAACGGTTGACGGCCAACATCACAAAGCGTTTGTTGATGGCCCACGTATCAGGTAGGGTGGTAATAAACGAACTGTCAATCATGTTCCAATTTTCCCGGTCGTTTTGTTTCTTTTGGTAGAGGACTTGGTAAATTGCACCTCCGCTTTCGCCTACGGTAAAGGAACCAAATTCGGTGAAAATATGGGGTACTTCTACCTCAGCATCGTCACAGGCAATTTTGATTTGATTCAAAATTTCGTCAACCATGTATTGGTAATCGTACTCGAAAGCTAGCGAATTCTTAATCGGGAATCCACCGCCAATATTCAAGCTGTCAAGGGTAGGACATTCTTTTTTAAGTGCAATGTACACTTTCATACACTTGAGCAATTCATTCCAATAGTAGGCCGTATCGCGAATGCCGGTATTGATAAAGAAGTGTAGCATTTTTAACTCCACTTTTTTATTTTCCTGTATTTGCTTACGGTAAAATGGAACAATATCCTTGTATCCAATGCCAAGACGCGAGGTGTAGAACTCAAATTTTGGTTCTTCTTCAGCGGCAATGCGAATCCCTATTTTGAATTTTCCTTTGATTTGCTCTTGCAACAAATCCAATTCCTCATAATTGTCAATGACAGGAATTGTTTTATTATGACCGTTGTTGATTAAGCGCGCAATGTTTTCCACATACGCATCACGCTTGAATCCGTTGCACACTACATAAGTGTTTTTGTTGATTTTGCCATTTTCCAAAAGCTTTTCTACAATATTAATATCAATGGCAGAAGACGTTTCGATATGAATGTTGTTTTTGAACGCTTCATTCATGATGAATTCGAAGTGCGAACTTTTGGTACAATAACAATAGTAGTATTTTCCTTCGTACCCGATTTTTTCCATGCCTTTACGAAACCAACCTTTGGCTTTGTTAATGTTGCTGGAAATTTGAGGTAGGTAGGTGAATTTAAGCGGAGTGCCGTATTCCTCTACCAACTTCATCAAGTCGATGTTGTGAAAAAGAAGAGTGTCTTTGTTAAGTGTAAACTCTTCTTGTGGAAAATAAAAGGTTTGGTTTATTAAGTCGAAATATTTAGTATTCATTTTACCGTTTGAAAAAAATTAAATTAAAAACAAATGCAAATGCTTAGTAAACGTTTTTAATTTTTCAAACGCGTAAATTTTCATAGACAATCGATAGGTCCATGGTGTAATCAGAAAGTTGAATGTGGAAAAAACAGTCGAATTTGGGAATAAAAAAGGAAGCAACGGCACCTTGAGGTATCGATTTACATAGGTCGATACGGTGCGAATTTACTGTGGCTTTAACATTTTTATTCATCCCCGCAAATGTAAAAAATAATAAAATCGATTTACAATTATTTTTACAAAAAAATATTAGTTGTTTAAGAAGTCGAAAGCCGCTGTAATTAATTCGTTTTCAACCGTTTCGTGAAGACGCGTTTTACCGATTCCTTCCAGCAAGGCAAACTGAATTTGACCGTATTCATTTTTCTTGTCGTGAATCAAATACTCACGTATATATTGTTGGTCTTCTTCTTTGATAGTGAAAGGAGGGAAAATAGCTTGTAACCCCGTTTTTATCGCTTGTAAATCAGCTGCTGTAAGGTACCCTTTTTGGTGCGAAATAAAAGCCTCCATAAGCATTCCTAGCGCAATGGCTTCTCCGTGCAATAGGGGCGTGTCTGAATTTAAAAAATGACTTTCAATAGCATGTCCCAACGTGTGCCCAAAATTGAGTGCTTTGCGAATTCCATTTTCGGTCGGGTCTTGTGAAACGATTTCATTTTTAATAGCGACCGAACGATGAATCAAAGCGTCCAAGTCGTTTACATCCAAATCGCTCAAATGACTCAATTGTGTCCAATAGTGGGCATCGTGAATCAAGCCGTGTTTGAACATTTCTGCCAAGCCTGATCGCATTTGTCGTGCGGGAAGCGTTTGTAAATACGTGCTGTCAATCAGAAGAAGTTTGGGATTGTGGATGACACCCACTTGATTTTTGAGTAACCCTAAATCTACCCCATTTTTCCCGCCAATCGAAGCATCGACCATACCCAATAAGGTTGTGGGAATATGAATGAAGTCAATACCTCGTTTGAACGTCGCCGCTACAAATCCCCCTAAATCGGTGATCACACCACCTCCCAAATTGATTAACAAGGATTTCCGGTCGGCACCCATTTCGGTGAGAAGGGTCCATAATTCAACACAAGTTTGTATCGTTTTCATCGATTCTCCCGGTTCGATTTCTATAATTTCAACCGGCGCTGTCGTTTCCAATAGCGATAAAAAGTGAGGTGCACAGTATTCATGGCTGTGAGCGTCAGTCAATACAAATACGGTTGAATATTTTTTTTGGGCAATGTATTGATTCAGCGCGGAATATCCCGCAGCATTAAATTCAATGGGATACCCATTAGCCATGATTGCTTGCATTATTGTCAATTTTGAGTCCAAAAATACACCATTTTTTGGTTTTTTTTCACTTAGAAATTGATACATTTGTGTACTTTCAAACCACTATGGAAAAGATATTTAACAATACAGAAGTTGCCTTCAGTTTGAAGACCGACACCGAATTGGATCGGGCTTATTTTTTGTTTAAAATGATCGCTAGTGAACCCTTAGTTCGCATTGGAACAGCGGTTACCAATTTTGCCATCAAGGCTCATTTGCCGGTAGAAGGATTGATTCGCGCGACGGTTTTTGATCATTTCTGCGGCGGCACTACCGAAGTCGATTGCCTTTCTGTGGTCGACAAAATGTTTACCAAAGGCGTTTCATCCGTATTGGATTATTCTGTCGAGGGAAAAGAGGAAGAAGCTCAATTTGATGCCGCGTTGAACATGACGTTGAAAACCGTTGATTTCGCCAAAGAACGCCAAGCTATTCCATTTGCCGTATTTAAACCTACGGGTTTAGGTCGTATCGCTTTGTATGAAAAAGTGGGGTTAAAACATCCGCTCACTGAAGCTGAACGTGCTGAATGGAGTCGCGTGCAAGAGCGATTCGACATCATTTGTAAAACGGCCCATGAGAAAGATGTCGCCTTATTGATTGACGCCGAAGAAAGTTGGATGCAAGATGCCGCCGATGCAATTGTCGAAGAAATGATGCGTCGCTATAACCAAAAGAAAGCCATCGTCTTCAATACCTTGCAATTATACCGCTGGGATCGTATGGACTATTTAAAACAATTGCATGCCAAAGCAGAAACTGATGGGTTTTACATTGGAATGAAGTTGGTGCGAGGCGCCTACATGGAAAAAGAAAACGATCGAGCGCAACAGCACGGCTATCCAACGCCAATTTGTAGGGATAAAGCGGCTACCGATGCCAATTATGATACTGCTGTAGACTATATGATGACGCATTTGGAGCGTATGGCGATTTTTGCTGGAACCCACAATGAAGAAAGTTCGTATAAACTCATGGCCTGTATGGAACAAAAAGGGATTGCCAAAAATGATCCTCGCATTTGGTTTGGTCAATTGTATGGGATGAGTGATAATATCAGTTACAATCTGGCAGCACACGGGTATAATGTGGCAAAATATCTGCCTTTTGGCCCCGTACGCGATGTGATGCCCTATTTGATTCGTCGTGCTGAAGAGAATACCTCTGTGGCGGGACAAACAAGTCGGGAGTTGAATCTGTTGAAGACCGAACGCGAACGCCGAAAATTAGATAAATAACATACGATTAGATAAAGCGGTTTTTTTAAGCCGCTTTTTTTGTTTTCCATCGTTGTAAAAAAGGGGTATTCCCCGATAACGGATAGACATAAAAACGGCGGCAAATCTCCCATAAAGGCGAGTTTTCTACAGGGTCAATAATCACTCCAATCTTGTCCTTATAATACGAATGAATAAATACCATTTGATTGCCCTTGCGGTAAATAAATCCAACGTGTAGGTCGCCAAATCCGATGAAATGAATGCCTTCGGGAATTTTTTCGGCGAGTAGTTTTTTTCCTGAATCCACATCAGTAAAAGATAGGGTAAGAATAGCGTCTTTTTCACTCAAATAGCGCGCCTCATCTTCGGGACCCAATTGTGCCATTCGATAGCGATTGCTTACCACACCTGCATCGCGAAGTACTGTGGCTACAAAATAGCTACATGCTACCGGTTGCGTTCCGGGTTGCTCAGGATGACCTTCAAAAGACCAAGGTGTTCCCACCCAATGCGGAATGAGATGCTGCACCATTATGGCCGTAAAAACCCGAGAGATTTCCTCGTTGGAGGCCGAAGGACGTAGCCCATTTCTCATGTCTTGCACCACTTTCTTTTGTTGCGAATAGCTCCCTTCAGCGGACTTTGGAAAAAGTAAGGTGTCAGTTACGGGAGTTTCCTTGACTACCGTTACTGGCGTTGTGGGCGTATTTTGGCAGCTTATCCACAACGGCAGGCATAAAAGTAAAAGTCGGAATTGCATCGTTGGTTTATGTATACAAACTCCGACTTTACCATTTTAGTATTACAAACGGAAGTTCATCGCCAAGATTACCCGATGTTCTTGTTGGCGTAAATCCGCTTTCCAGTCGGCTGGAATTGGGTCTGTGGTAAATCCAGTGGGCGAAGTTGTACCACCACGGCCCGCAAAATAAGGCACATTGGACTGACGGTAGTTGTATTCCAAGCGGAAAGTCACAACATCGGAAGGCATCCAATCCAAAGTGGCACTGGTTTGAAACATTCGTAATTTTTCGCCATTGGCCATTGCTAACTCATAACCATTGGGCATAGTACTGTTGCTTTGTGCGGGAGTAAAGGCCAAATAACTTCCGGGATTGGTCACATAATCGGCTCGAGTGGTTAACGCCAAATGGTTGTCGTTCCACCAAATGCGGTGGGCTAGCGAACTTCCGGTCATGAAATTGGATTTGCCTGAAACACCAGAGCCATTTTGAATACCGTAATGATTATTCAAACTAAACGCGGCTTGGGTAATTCCGTGTTTTTTATTTTCGGGATGGTAATAGCGGTACACAATACTATTATCATGGTGAAAGCGCACCACATCGGATAAACTACCATCGGGATTGCGACTGTCACGACCCAAATAGAAATTGGCGACTAACTGAATGTTCTCGTTAGGTCGGTAGTAGTTCGAACTCCCGATCCCCGGACTTTTGCTCCAGCTGTTGTAGGATTGCCATCCATTGAGGAGCCACAACTCGGTGCGGTAATTTTTGGTTGGAAAATATTGTACACGAGCCCCTTGAAAATAAAACGGCGTAAAGTCACACACCATACTGCGTTGGTAGCTCCAATTTTCTTGGGTAATGTAGCTCTCCAGTCCGATGTAGCTCATAAAAATCCCCAATTCCACATTTAAGCCATAATTCACATCAAAGTGATAACCAGCTGCGGCTTCGCGAATGAATTTTAAATTTCCAGTTCCCGTATTGCGTCCACGAGCAACAGACCCGTCTGTTTCTTGAATAATGTGAAGCATACTTCCCGTTTGTAACCATAATCGGCCGATGGCATTTTTGTAATTGGTTTCCAATCCAATACTTGCAAGTGCAATACTAAATTCGTTGGCCCGACCCGTTACCGCAGAAATCGTTTGGGTATTGTCTTTAGGTCGGTTAAAATTATAATTAAAATACCCATCCAAATACACAACGCCCGTAACAATGGTTTCGCCATTTTTGTCTTTTAATTGTAAGGGAAAATCTTGTTGGCGATTTTGACCGTTGATCCAACGGAGGTTGTAATTTTCAAAAGGAACTTTGGTAGAATCCGTTTGTGCTTGGATGGAAAAGGTGAAAAGTAAACTCCCAAGTATGTGTTTTATCTTCATAAATGATAAATTGAATTATAAATAGATATGTGTTTGATTTTCAAATAAAAAAAACAGAATATAAATCTTCATGTTTTAATGTAATGCCTTCTGATTGCGCAAGAGACAAAACGGAAGGCGTGGGTTGTAAAGGATCCACTTCATGAAAGTCCCAACGCTCTACAAAATGCCGTGCTCCGTGATCAAATCCGGTGAAAACGCCGCATATTTTTGCTCCCGATTGCAATTCGATTTGGACTTTTACATCCGTTAACCCATCCAGTTGATCGTACAAGACTTTTGATTTATCGGTTTTCATAGGTTTCACGTTGAAGTTCAATGGGTGCAGCAGGTTGATAGACAAGTGGCACATCTTCTACAATCACATCGCTTTTGTCCAAACCAAAGGCTTTTTCGTCGCTAATGCCCAACTGTTTCATGTGATAATAGCTATTTAATAATAGACTGTCACGAATTGAAAATTCATTTTCAACCGATAAATATTTCTCAATGACAATAAATTTGAAATCAGGTTCGCTGTTGTATTTGGTCGAACCGTCGGGACGAATGTGCAGGTTGAGTTCTTGGCATTGCACCAAATCCTGTACAATTTTCTTGAAAAGCAATTCGGTTTTGGGTTGGATGCGAAACCCAATATTGATATTTACTTTTATTACTTTATCATCGATAAGCTCCGATACTGTATAGCTTAATGTATATGGGTCATTGGTGCGATTGAGATGCAAAAACCAATACACGTCAGCCCGTTTTGGTTTTTTACTGAAAATTGATTTAATAATTTTTTCCTCAATTTGTGCTCTACGATCTGCTTTCGTGAGATAAATTAGATGGGTAGCTGTTTTCGGTATTGAATCATCTTCACTAAGTTCTTGTAGCATATGAGTATACTGACCCAATTCAGCAAAGCGAGTATACCGATTGTGAATTTTTCGGGCTTCATACCAAATATACATCACAATAAAAATTCCTAGTTCGAAGAATAAAAACATCCAACGTTCTTTAATTTTCGCCACATTAGCAATAAAGAAGGACGTTTCTACAATACTGAATAAGGTCAAAATTCCGATCACTTGCCAACGTTGCCATTTCAATCGGTAATACAAGAAATAACCGAGTAAAACCGTAGTCATCATCATGGTGATTGTAATTGAGAATCCGTATGCTGCTTCCATGTGTTCGGAAGAACGGAAATACAAGATCATCAAGACACAACCAAACCAAAGTACGGTATTCACAGACGGAATATAAATTTGTCCTTTCATTTCTGAAGGTTGACGCACTGCCACTCGAGGCCAGAAATTTAAGTTCATGGCTTCATTAATGAGGGTATAACTTCCGCTGATTAAGGCTTGGGAGGCAATGACGGTAGCCATGGTTGCGATAATAATCGAGGGCACCAAGAACCAATCGGGGACAATTTCATAAAACGGATTTTTTCCGTCTAGAAAAGCACTTTTTTGATGCATCATCCAAGCAGCTTGACCGAGATAATTCACTACCAAACTGATTTTGACAAAAACCCAACTGATGCGAATGTTTTTCAAGCCACAATGGCCCAAATCGGAATACAAGGCTTCGGCTCCCGTGGTACAAAGGAAAACCGAACCCAGCAGCCAGAACCCAGCGGGATACTGACTCAACATTTCATAGGCATAGTAGGGGTTTAACGCTTTTAAAATTTCGGGATGATACGTGATTTGGTGAATTCCCAAGAGGAATAACATACTAAACCAAACCAACATCACTGGGCCAAACGAGCGTCCGATAATGTGTGTGCCAAACCGTTGGAAGAAAAAGAGCAAAGAGAGAATCACGATAACAATTCCAATAGTCAAGGAATTCCCAGCGACAATTGTATTTTCCAACCCTTTCACCATACCCAATCCTTCTACAGCTGATGCAACAGAAATGGGTGGCGTGATAATTCCGTCCGCTAATAATGTTGTTGCGCCTAAAATAGCAGGAATCACCAGTTTTTTGCCATAGCGACGAACCAAGGCGTAAAGAGAGAAAATCCCGCCTTCTCCATTATTGTCGGCTTTCAAGGTGAGCCAAATGTACTTGATAGAAGTTTGGAGTGTAAGGGTCCAAAAGATGGCTGAAACACCACCGTAAACTAAAATTTCTTCGATTTTTCGATTGCCCATGACAGCGCGAAGGGCGTAGAGCGGACTCGTTCCGATGTCCCCATAAATGATTCCGAGCGCCACTAAAACCGAGGCCAAGGTAACTTTTTGCGTAAGCGAATGCTTTGAATTCATAATAGTAAACTTTGATGAGGCAAAGTTCGCTCGCTATCTATCGGTAAAATCTAAAGAAAGAGGGGATGGGTGTAAAGATTTTATAAAGAAAAGAGAAAGAAATTATGAATTATGAATTATGAATTATGAATTATGAATTATGAATTATGAATGCACTTATTACTCATAATTCATAACTCATAACTATTAAATAAACCGGTAGCCCACACCACTTTCCGTCAGAATATGTTCGGGTTGGTTGGGGTTGGTTTCAATTTTTTTGCGAAGGGTTCCAATAAAAACGCGTAAATACTGGGTTTCCGTTTGGGCACCTACGCCCCAGATTTCTTTCAAGATGTATTGGTGGGTGAGTACCCGACCTTCATTTTTTAGCAATAAAACCAATAAAGAAAACTCAGTGGCGGTGAGTTTGATCCCTTCGCCCGACTTTTTAACGGTGTGCGCCGTGAGATCAACTTCTAAGTCGCCTGAGGTAAATACAGTCGTTCCATTGTTGGTTTGCTGACTGCGTAAAGCCGACCGAATGCGAGCTTGCAACTCGGCCGTGCGAAAGGGTTTGGTCAAATAATCGTTTGCCCCATTATCCAAGGCCTTCACAATATCTGATTCTTGATCCAACGCCGAAAGGATAAAAATGGGTTTGTTGTACCAAAGTCGGAGCTCCTTCAAAACCTCATGGCCATTCATATCCGGCAAACCCAAATCCAATAAAATCAAATCGGGCGTATGATTCGCTGCCAGGAGAATCCCTTGCTTGCCATTTTCTGCCAAAATAACCTTGTAACCACTATTCTCTAAAGTGATTTCCAACAAGCGCCGAATCTGGGGTTCGTCATCAATGATTACTATACGGGCGTTATTCATTTTTCAATTGATTCAAATAATTGGTTTTTACTGGGATTTGCATCAAAAGTTGTAATCCCGAACGGTCGTTGCGGTTCTGGGCTTTTACCGAACCTTGTAAGGCTTCGATATAGCCTTTGACAATCGACAATCCCAATCCTGTTCCTCCCGTTTTGGTGTGCGGTAATCGGTAAAATTTTTCAAATAAGGTTTCCAATTGTGCATCGGGAACACCCGGACCCTCATCGGTAATGCTGATTTCTAATAGATCATTTGAAATGGCAACTTCAATGTAAACGTTACCTTGTGTGTAGCGTAGCGCATTTTTCACAACGTTCAACACAATTTGATCCCACAATCCCGCATCCGTTTGGCACAACGGCAACTGTTCGTTCGGAGTGAAATGTATTCTTCTTTGATCGGGAAAATGATGCTGTAACGTGCCGTGTATGATTTCGTTGATGTCGCACCATTCCATTTTTGGCGCAAGCAAACCCGATTCAAGGCGGCTCACATTCAAAATATTATTCACTTGCAAATGCAGTTGGAGTCCGGCCGACTCTATCTGTTGCAATAAATCGGTTTGTTCTTGGGGAGCCAACTTTTCTTTCAATTGTTGCAAGGTTTCTGCCGAACCGATTATCGTGGCTATCGGTGTGCGCAACTCGTGCGAAAGTGAATTGAAGAAAGTGGAGTACAAGGTTAAGGTGCGTTCTTTTTCAGCTTGTTCCTGATTTTTTTGCTCCATTTTCCGAATACGTCGCATGAACACCACATTGACCATTGCGATGACAAAATACATGGTGAAGAGTAAAATGTCTTCCGGACTGGAAATGTGGAATGTGAATAGGGGCGGAATGAAAAAGAAATTCCAAACCAATGCACTCAAGGCCGCCAAAATCAAAATGGGTAGGATTTCAAAGGTCATGGCCATAATCGAAACCGTCATCAGCAAAAGCAAGGCGACCACGCGATAGCCCAAAACGTCCCGAAAAATAAAGCACGGCAAACAAACCAACAGTAGTATGACTACGCCAGTACCCAATTGTTTAATCCATGGTTTGGTTTGCATTCCACAAAGGTACGGACTTGAATATAAAGAAAAAGTAAATTTTAAGGCACGATTCCCGAATGATTTTTTGGCAGCACAAGCCCGGTTTTCAAAGGGCACAAGGGTCCCGCTTTCGCCTTTACCTGCCTGCCTGCCGGCAGGTCTCTCCGCTACGCTTCGAGGATATCGCCTCTACCTGCCTGCCGACAGGCAGGTCGGGGCTGTATCGACGTTTTGTGTATTTAAGAAATTATCTATTTAATAAAAAAGATTTCAATTGCGCATACGTTGCTATACGTGTTTTTACCTTTTCCAAGGGTAAGAGCTGGGCAATAGCTTCGGGCAATGGCAATTCAATCGATAACGTTTTTTCTACTTCTTCTAAAAACTTAACAGGATGCGCAGTTTCCAAAAACAAACCTATCGCGTTGGGATGATTTTTTAAGGTCTCTTGCAATCCCAAATAACCCACCGCGCCATGTGGTTCGGCTATGTACCCGGTTTGGGAATAAATGGTTTGCATTACAGCACGTGTTTGTTCGTCTGTATAGGAGTAGGAAGTAAAGTCTTTTAATAAAGCTTCTAGACTGTGATCATACATGGCTTGGATGCGCACAAAATTACTCGGATTCCCCACATCCATGGCATTGGAAATGGTCGGTTTTGAAGGTTTTGGAATATAATTTCCGGTTTGTAAAAATTCGGGAACGGTATCATTTACATTGGTGGCTGCTACAAAGTAGGTAATTGGCAATCCCATTTTTTTAGCCAATAAACCAGCACAAATATTCCCAAAATTACCACTTGGACACGATACGATTAATTTTTTTTGGTGCTTTTTCATTTGTTGCCACGCAAAGAAATAATACAACATCTGCGGCAACCATCGCGCCACATTAATGGAATTGGCTGAGGTGAGTCCACTACCTTTTAAATCCGTATCCAAAAAAGCGGTTTTTACCATGTCTTGGCAATCGTCAAAAACGCCATCCACTTCAAGCGCATGAATGTTTTGTCCTAACGTTGTCAATTGCCGTTCTTGAATATCACTCACTTTTCCCGAAGGGTAGAGAATAACGACATTCACGCCTTTTACCCCTAAAAATCCACTGGCAACCGCACCACCGGTATCACCGGAAGTAGCTACCAAAACCGTTACTTTTTCCTCAGAATTTCGGTTGAAATAGCCCAAACAACGCGACATGAATCGGGCGCCCACGTCTTTGAAGGCGAGGGTCGGACCGTGGTACAGTTCCAAGCTAAAAATACTATCATGTACCGCCACACACGGGAAATCAAAGCACAGAGTTTCTTCTATGATTTGCCGTAATTCCGCTTCAGGAATACTTTCACCCACAAAAGGCGCCATCACTTGAAAAGCCACTTCCTCACGGGAATACTGCTCTAAGTTGGCAATAAATTCGGGTGATAAAGTTGGAATCTGTTCGGGATAATAGAGTCCGCGATCGGGAGCAATACCCGCAATAACGGCTTCTTTAAACGATACTTTATGGTTGGGGTTGTTGAGACTGTAGTAGTTCATGGTGGAAGATTCAGGTTTCAGGTTTAAAGTTTCAGGTTTCAGGTTTAAAGTTTCAAGTTTCAGGTTTCAAGTTTCAGGTTTCAAGTTAAGCGATAGATTCTAAAATACGAACGCCTTCGGTATCAATGGCTGAAATGTGGATGTCAAAAGCAATTCCGGTTTCCAAATAGGCCTGACTCATGGCAAAGGCGGTTTTTTCTGCTTGGGAAATACCTTTGCATAAGGCAAAAACCGAAGGTCCGGCACCCGAGATTCCCGCGCCCAAGGCGCCACTGTGTAGTGCAGCCGACTTGAGTTCGTCAAAAAACGGAATGAGTCCCTTTCGCAAAGGTTCGATGACCACATCTTGCAACGAACGTCCAATCAACGCATAATCTTGGGTACATAGTCCAGCTACAAGTCCGCCCACATTGCCCCATTGGGTAATGGCCGATTTTAAGGAAATGTTGGGTTCCAAAACAGCCCGTGCATCGGCAGTTTTTAACTCAATTTGCGGGTGGAGTACAACGGCAAATAGTTCGCTCGGTGCTTGAATTTCGACCACATCCAACGGCCCGTAACCGCGAATTAAGGTGAAATTACCCAACATACAAGGGGCAACATTATCTGCATGTTCACAACCGCTTGCAATGGCTTCGCCTTTCATTGCTGCATTAAGCAATTCTTTTTTGGAAAGCGGATACCCCAAAAGTACATTGATTCCAAACGCAGCCCCTGAAGCATTTGCCGACGAACTGCCAATGCCGCTTCCGGCTCGGATTTTTTTGTGGATTTCGATTTCAATTCCAAAATCGGGTTCGCCCACTTCATCCAATACGGCTTGTGCAGCCACCCCGGCAACGTTTTTATCAATTTCGAAAGGCAAAACTGCGCCAGTAATTTTGGTTATTCGCAATCCTTTTTCAGTTACTTTTCGAAAAATCATTTCATCACCAATAGCTTGCAAGCAAACACCAATGACGTCAAAGCCACAATTCAAATTGGCAATCGAAGCCGGAGCAAAGAGTTTGAGTTCGGTCATCACTTTTTATTTAAAAATTACCAATTCGGATTACATCGGCAAAAATTCCAGATGCCGTAACCGCAGCTCCAGCGCCCGCACCTTTAATCAACAAGGGTTGGTCGACATAACGGTCGGTGTAAAATAAGACAATGTTATCTTTTCCTTCCAAATTATAAAACGGATGATCTTTGGGGATAAACTGCAATCCTACCGAAGCTTTTCCTTGGTCAAATTCGGCGACAAACTTAATGCGACAATCTTTGGCTTTGGCTTCCTCCAATAACGCATTGAAATGCGCTTCATGTTGGATCAATGAGGCAAAGAAATCGGGATTGTTGGTCGTTTGCATACAGGCTTCTGGTAAGAAACAACGGTTGTCAATGGCTTCCATATTCATTTGATACCCACTTTCTCGAATGAGAATAAGTATTTTCCGAGCTACATCCACACCACTTAAATCGATTTTAGGATCGGGTTCGGTAAATCCTTGAACGCCCGCTTCTTTTACTACATCATGGAAACTGTAGGTCGAACTGAAATTATTGAAGATAAAATTCAAACTCCCCGATAAAACAGCCTGAATTTTATGCACTTTATCTCCGGAGGCGATGAGGTGTTTTAAGGTGTCAATAATGGGTAATCCGGCACCTACGTTGGTTTCAAACAAAAAGGGGGCATTATATTGACGGGACAAGTCTTTGAGTTTGCGGTAATGCGGATAATCCGACGAACATGCAATTTTATTACAGGTCACCACCGCTACGGATTCTTTTAGAAAATGTTCGTACAACATCGCCACCGATTCATTGGCGGTATTGTCCACAAAAATACTGTTACGCAGGTTAAGTGATTTTACCTTAGCGATAAATTGTTGTGCATCTGCAGGCACACCCTTTTCGAGTGTTGATTTCCAGTCTTTCAATGCAATTCCTTCTTCTTCAAAAACCATTTTCTTGGAATTGGCTAAAGCGACCACGCGCACATTCAGTTTCAAATTTTCTTTCAAAAACTTTTTTTGTTGGTGAATTTGATCCAAAAACTTTTCCCCCACGTTTCCAACGCCCATCACAAATAAATTCAACTGCTTCAGATTGTCTTCAAAAAAGCGTTCGTGCAACGTATTCAATGCTTTTTTGACATCTTTTTCATTGATCACAACGGATATATTTCGTTCGGAAGCGCCTTGGGCAATGGCGCGAATGTTGACGTTGTTTTTCCCTAAGGTGCTAAACATTTTTCCTGAAATTCCCTGATGGTTTTTCATGTTTTCACCCACTAAAGCGACAATGCAAAGTTCAGTTTCAACCTGGCAAGCATCAATTTTACCTTGGGCAATTTCTAGCGCAAATTCAGTGTTAATTGCAGCTTGAGCTTTGGAGGCATCTTGCGCTTGAATCCCCACACAAATCGAATGTTCCGATGAAGCTTGGGTGATGAAAATCACATTGATTTGTTCGCGTGACAATACTTCAAACAATCGCTTGGACGAACCTGCAACGCCAATCATTCCGGAACCTTCCAAGGTTACCAAAGCAATTTTATCGATATGAGAAATGCCTTTGATGGGGTTGGTTGCACCTTCAGGACGGGCACAAATGAAAGTGCCTTCTGCGTCGGGTTCGAAAGTGTTTTTGATCCAAATCGGAATTTCGGATTTCAAAACAGGTTGAATTGTAGGTGGGTAGAGGACTTTGGCACCAAAATGCGATAATTCCATCGCTTCTTGATAGGAGATGGTTGCGATGGGTTGGGCTTGTTTGACCAGTTTGGGATTGGCGGTATACATGCCGTTTACATCGGTCCAAATTTCCAAATCAATGGCCTGAATACCATTGGCGATAATGGCTGCGGTATAATCAGAGCCACCGCGACCCAATGTTGTGGTGTTGTTATTTTGGTCACGGGCAATAAATCCAGGTAATAGTGTAACTTTTTGATTGGATGATGAAAAGAAATCCTGAATTAAAGTATTGGTTGTTTCAAAATTCACTTGGGCCTTACCGTAATTAGCATCGGTGACGATCAATTCTCGGCTGTCTTTAAAGCTGCTTTCAGGCAATTGGAGTTGCAACGCTTTGGCTATAATTTGTGCAGAAAGGAGTTCGCCCATCCCCGCAATGGCATCGGAGGTTCTCGGACTTCTTTCGCCCAACAAATAACAGCCGTCCAATAAGGTTTTAAGTTGTTGCAATTCCGATTGTACAGCCCCAATAATTTCCGCTTGTTCCACTGCCGGAATTAGTTCGTCAATAGCCGTTTTGTGTTTGCCTTCAATTTCTTGAAAAAGTTGCCGATACGAAGTGTCTTTCAAAGCCGCTTTTTCAGAAGCTTGTAAAAGCAAGTCGGTTACCCCGCTAAAGGCAGAAACGACCACTGCTAAACGATGGTGTTTCGCTTTTTCTGTAATAATCGAAAGGCATTTTTGTATGTTGGTGGCGTTGGCTACAGAGGTTCCGCCGAATTTAAGGATTTTCATGTTAAGGTTTCAAGTTTAAAGTTTTAAGTTTCAGGGAACTGATTACAATGAATTTGTTTTGAATACAAGAGTTGTCATGCTTTTAAAAAGCATCCGCGAAAGGACGATATGTGTACAATGAACCCCTTATGGGGTCGTGGTAGTTGTGCCATAGAAAACAACAGCCGAAGTTGTGGCTGAAAAAGTATAAAACGTTGTTTTCAATGCTAATTTCATAATTACAAAGTTAAAACAATGTAGTAAACAACAAAGTTTAGCCTAAACTTTTGCGAATATTAAAATAGTATATCGTTATCGGAATTTGAATTGTCAACAAATTCTTTTTTTTAGGACAGTTTTTACAGATATGTCAATAAAAATCCAAAGTTTTTGTTGCATAATCTAATGGGTTTGTTGAATTTTGGACGCAAATCAGGTTTCATGGATACCCTACATTACATTAGTTCAGAGGTTTTAACACTAGAACAATTGCACGAAATCATTCATCAAGGCAAAACAATCGCATTGTCGGAGGATGCCAAGGTGAATATTCAAAAATGCCGTTCCTATTTGGATGCCAAAATGGCGGCGCAAAGTGACCCCATTTACGGTATCAATACTGGATTTGGATCGTTGTGTAATGTGAAAATTTCCAATGACAACTTGTCTCAATTGCAGGTCAACCTGATGAAGTCGCATGCCTGTGGCACCGGACCCGAAGTACCGCACGAGATTGTTAAATTGATGCTATTGTTGAAAGTACAATCCTTAAGTTATGGACATTCGGGCGTGCAATTGGCCACGGTAGAACGTTTGATTGACTTTTACAACCATGATATTCTTCCTGTAGTTTACGAACAAGGCTCGTTGGGCGCCAGTGGTGATTTAGCCCCCTTAGCGCATTTGTGTTTGCCCTTGATTGGTGAAGGTGAAGTGTATGCAGATGGTTTCCGTCAACCTGCGGCTAAAGTGTTGCAAAACAAAGGTTGGGAACCCATCGTTTTGCAATCCAAAGAAGGATTGGCCTTGTTGAACGGTACCCAGTTTATGAGTGCTTACGGTTGTTTTGTGCTTTTGAAAGCCATGAAACTGACCTATTTATCCGATGTTGTAGCGGCCATTTCTTTGGAAGCCTTTGACGGTCGTATCGAACCTTTTGATGATTTGATTCATTACGTTCGTCCGCACAAGGGACAGGTGACCACGGCCGAACGCATGCGCGATTTGTTGGAAGGCAGCGAAATCATTGGGCAACCCAAACAACACGTACAAGATCCGTATTCGTTCCGCTGTATTCCACAAGTGCATGGGGCGAGTAAAGATGCCTTGGAGTATGTGAAAAAAGTGTTCAAAACCGAAATCAATTCGGTGACCGATAATCCCAACATCTTCCGCGAAAGCGATAAAATTATTTCCGGCGGTAATTTCCACGGACAACCCTTGGCGTTGGCGCTTGATTTTATGGGCATAGCCTTGGCCGAAATTGGTAGTATTTCTGAACGCCGTACCTATCAATTGATCTCCGGTTTACGCGGATTGCCTGCGTTCTTGGTCAATGATCCCGGACTCAATTCGGGGTTCATGATTCCGCAATACACGGCAGCGAGTATTGTAAGTCAGAACAAACAATTGGCGACACCTGCTTCGGTTGATAGTATTGTTTCCAGCAACGGCCAAGAAGATCACGTAAGTATGGGATCCAATGCCGCCACTAAAGCCTTACGCATTGTAGACAATTTGGAGCGAATTTTAGCCATCGAATTAATGAATGCTTCGCAGGCGATTGAATTCAGAAGACCCCTTCGCAGCAGCGAATTCTTGGAAAGTTTCTTGAAATCGTACCGGGAAGAGGTGCCGCTGGTAGAAGTGGACCGCATTTTACATTACGATATTGAAAAATCGGTGGCGTTTTTGCGAAGTTTTGTGATTGATTTAGAGTAAATCAGTTTACAACGGTTCTTCTTTTTTCCGAAACCAATCTCCAATGCGTTGCCAAAGACTTCGGGGTCCGTTGAACTCTTTTCCATCGACCCAAAAATTACTTTTTTCCGAGAGATAATAGGTGTTTCTACCGTCGGGATGTACTGTTTTGGTGCAACTTGTTAGTTGAAAACTCAATTCATGTTCGAGACCATTTTTTCTAAATTTCCCTTTGAAATACCCCGATTCATGTCTAGTTAACCCTATAAATTGGTAGATTTTTTGGTTTCTTTTCTCTTCCACCGCTGAAAAATCAGCTTCCGTGAGTTCAACATCCAAAACATCAATATTTTTATATAATGAAATTTCGATTTCCATTTCCGAAACAGGTCGGTTTTTATCAATATTTAACCCGCGTTCTCCGCTTAAATAAATACAATTCATCACAACTTCATAGCAATTAGAATTCGAATTAAAACGCACGGGAACCGCAGTTTCTTCCCAACGTTTTTCGCCTTTTTCATTAAAAACCAATCGCCAAACTTTCATGTCGGGATCATATTTTTTGCTTTTGGCCAAAGGAAAACAAAAGCGAACGACGGTGTTTGCGTTAACGGTTTTAAACAAGTCTTCATTCGGTTCAAACAAATACATTCCCGCTGTTTTGATTAATTTTTCGTGTATGTCAATGGCAAAAACGTGATCGCGAATCATGCTTTTGGTGTCGAAATACGCCGCAATGTTTTTGAAATAGGGCGCTCCAAAGGCAATCGTATCCATCGTTTCCTCCATCAATCCACATCCCCGAATACGGCGGTGCTCAACTGCTACGCTTCGTTGTTTTGCATTCGAATCTAAAAAGGAACATATTCCGTCACCTTTGCAGACCAATGCAAATTCTTCAATTCCTTTTTGACGTAAATAATCCGCTACCGAGGTAGCTCGTTGCGTAGAGAGCCATTGGTTGTATGCCAGCGGCCCCGTTTCATCCGTATATCCTGTAACGTGAAACTCATGTTTTAACCCTATCCCCTTGTCATAGGGAAAAAGTGAATCCAATTGCTTTTGGTGCCATGAAGTAAGTTGAAACTGGTTGGTGTCAAAATACAATGTAGCTTCCGATTTTTCGGTGGGGTGTTGTGCCATAACCGAACCCAAAACAAGGCTGTTCAATAGTAGCCTAAGGACGAAGTTCCTCATGATACACTTAGTTTTGTTTGATTATTTTTCCATACAAGCTTTGGTCCCCAACGATGACCTTAACGTAATATATGGCATTGGGTAATCCGGTTAGGTCCAAGGTATATTCGGTAGCCGATTCCGTGCGGTAAAAAATTAGTTTTCCCGTGGTGTCAAATAGAAAGACTTCGCTTGCGGGCTGATCTATGCGAAGGGTCACCACATCGGTAGTTGGATTGGGCGCATAGGTAAAGGTAATGGGTTTGTCTTGGGCACTTTGTTCGTTCAAGAGTGTATTTTGTGCAAAGTCCTTTTCCTCTTGATCGCAATGATTGATGGCGCTAAATTGCTGTATGATGCGAAGCAACAGTTCGTTGAGCATTTCCACTTTGGTACTTTCTGCCGAGGGTGTGATGTGATTTTCCCCAATACCACTATGGTTGGTCAATGTGAGATACGTTCCATTGGTTTCCAAGGCCAAAGCACGCATCAAATATTCGGTAGATTTGTCAATACCACTGGCGGCTAGGGGAATAATGCGAATGCCTTTTTCAGCCGCCTGTCGGCCCATGAGCTGTAGTTTTTTTATGGTTGCATCTGAATAATGGGGTGGCGCATCCAATACCACAAAAAGGAGTCTTGAAGTCGCATCGTCCTCCCAACTCATTTGATGGATGGCATTTTCCAAGCCTTCAATAACCGCCTCGGGATAATCGCCACCGCCGCCGGCCCTTTGCTTTTTGATAAATTGTATTACGTTGGGAATAGCCGTCGTAAAATCAAAGTTTTTTACCACATAATCGTCGCCATTGTCGCGGTAAAATAAACTACTCATCGCCACCGAGGCGTCAGGGAGCTGTTGTTTGGTTCGTTCGATCACATCAAACAATTCCGATTGCAAATAGCTGATTTCGTCGCCCATAGAACCGGTGGCATCAATCATAAATCCGATATTGATTTTGGATTGCGCGGTACATTCTTTTTGAAAGGTATAACTGTTGATTCCGTCTTGAAATTCTTTAGGATGTAGGCATAATACGGTCCCTTTTTCATCCGTAATTTGGAGTCCGCCCCCCAAACTAGTATGATCTGTTTCCGGCGAGTCCCACAACTCAGCGCGACCAGTATTGTCGGTTCGACCCACCCAAAGTGTTGTTTCGCCCGATTTAAGAAAAACCTTTTTATTGACCACGGGAAAGCCTTTTTCATTTTTTAAAACCAACGAATACCGCTTTGTGGGACAGATTTTCCAGTAATTTTTCCATTGATTGAGTTCGTTTTCCGTAAGACCTTGCCAATAGGTATAATGGCTAAAATCATTGACTTCAGAAGCGGTTAATTGTCCCGCCTTGGGTAGGGTAGCGCTACTTGAACCTGAGGTAGAAGGGGCTGTGGGTCTCGCTTCTTCAACGGCAGCAGCAACAGGTTTGGCCGCCATTGCCAAATCGGGAACGCGGTCAATTTTTTTCGATTTTCTCGAATGATAGGGCAATATTACCACCTCTTCCAAAGTCACACTTGCGTCTTCAAGGACAACATTCATAATCGGATGCGTTACTTTAATTTCAATGGATTTGTAGCCCAAAAATGAAATAAGTAACACATCACCGATTTTTGCGTCGATGCCATAATAGCCCTCGATATCAGTATGCACCCCTTTGGTAGTTTCTTTAATTTGAACCGTGGCCCCAGGGAGCGAACCCGAGGCATCAAACACTCGTCCGATCACAGGTTTTTTAAACGGATTGTCATACCGTTCATGGTCGTTGATTTCAATGCGTTGGGGTTTTTTAACCCGAGCGGAACGGCGATGATTACGTTGATTGGCACGTCGATAGAGACGATCTTCTTTAGCTTGTTGTTTTCTTTCCTGTTTGATGATTTGACGTTTCAACTTTTCAAGATCAATCGTCCAGTGGTCTACCGCTTTTGCTTTAACCCGGTAGTTTCGATAGGGCGTAATCAGCCGAAGGACATCGTTTTTTTGTCCTTTAATCACAAACGTTCCCGTTGCCGTGGTAACCGTAGCGTGATTGTTATTTACATTGATAATCTCGATACCTGAGAAATCTTGTGGGTTATTGCTTACAATGGTACCGCTTAGCGTTTGACACCAAGCCGAGGGCATTACTAAAAGCCCCCACAAAAGGCCGCATAAATAGAGTAGGGAAGTCGGAGTTCGTTGCATACATTCGTTTTTTTGTAAAGAGTGTAACGAACACCAAAAGGTTGGAAAGTGCTGTTTTTTTTGAGGCAGCAACTCATTTTGTCGTTCAAAGGCATACCCACCCGCTGTCCGCTATATCCCCGATTGCCATCGGGGGATGCCGCTTCCATCGGGGCTGAATCGAAATTCGTTGTGCAAATCCAATAAAAAGGAGTTTAGGTAGAATTGCAATTTTTGTGCAACGGAATGATATACTAATAATCGATATGCATGTAATTCAAGCGTTGATTCACAAAACTGAATTTTACATTCTTCAGTTTAGAAAACATACCCTATACGGAAATGCAAATAGGGAACGTATTGATGTCTGTTTTGAATCCCATCATTGCTGTATTGCGCCCCTTGATTACGGTTTGCTTTTAAGTAAACAATTCGATACCCGAATCCGAGACCCGTCTCGTAGGTAAAATTGGATCCAATTTGACGTTTAATTCCCCAAGTTGGTACAATGGATAAGTCTGCTGTTTTCGTAAAATTAGCGTCTAAATTGAGTACAAACCAATCGGGATGGTAGCTCGTTTTTATCGAAAGAAAATCCCCACTATTGAAGCTGGTTTTCCTGCCTTGAGCATTTCTCTTACGTAAATTGTAGTATAACCTTGGCTCTACAGTCAAAACGGGTTGTAAAATAAATCCAGCATTATCATAATGTTGCCCCACTGTAAAATCGTGTTCTAATCCAATTTCACTTCGTAAAGCGATAGCATTTGAAAGTCGCGTTTCATTCGTTATCCAAATCCCCGCAATTCCAGTTTGAATGCTATAGAAATTTTTTTCTACTCCAGCTGTGGTCTGACTCGCTATGAGTTGATGTAACCCCAAAAGAAGTAGCACAAGTCCTTTTTTCATATTCTTTTAACCTTTAAATCTCCCGAAACAACACACTCAAAATTCCCAACAAGGCAGGAACACTTTGTACATAAAAAATCCGTTTGCTGGCCGTGGCTGCACCGTACAATCCTGCGATAAACACACAGATTAAGAAAAATAAGGCCACATTTTTGGCCCAATTGGGATCCGTAATGGCCAGCGACCATAGTAATCCAGCGGCCAAAAATCCATTGTAAAGTCCTTGGTTGGCAGCCAACACCTTTGTTTTTTCAAACAAATCTTCGGGAATGCTTCTAAAAACTTTTTTCGCTTGGGTGGTCCAAGCAAACATTTCCAACCATAAAATGTAGCCGTGCAACAGCGCTATGGCTGCAATAAGGCCTTTTGAAACTATTTCCATTTGAAATTCTTTTCTATTGATTTAATCATTTCTCCCGCAATATCTTTATTCGTCGCTCCCTCAATGCCTTCTAATCCTGGCGATGAGTTCACTTCGAGCAATAACGGCCCTTTGGAGGAGCGAATAATGTCGACACCCGCTACTTTCAAATCCATCGCTTTGGCGGCTTTGATGGCAATCCGTTTTTCCTCGGGCGTTACTTTGACCACAGAGGCGGTTCCCCCCATGTGAATGTTGGCTCTAAATTCTCCCGGTGCTGCTTCTCGTTGCATGGCGGCCACTACTTTTCCATCCACAACAAACAAACGCAAATCCTTTCCATCGGCTTCTTTGATGAATTCTTGGACCAAAATGTTCGCATTCAAACTTTTGAACGCGTTAATCACCGATTCTGCAGCTTTTTTGGTTTCGGCCAATACCACCCCTTTGCCTTGGGTTCCTTCCAAAAGTTTGACAATCAACGGAGTTCCGCCTACCATTTTTATCAAATCATCGGTATCCAAAGGCGAATTGGCAAAACCCGTTGTGGGTATATCGACCCCGTGGTGGAGGAGAAGTTGCAACGAATACAGTTTATCTCGGGATTGTGTAATCGCTTTGGCCGAATTTAAGCAATACACTTTCATCGCCTCAAATTGTCGGGTGAGCGCACAACCATAAAAAGTAATGCTGGGACGAATGCGCGGAATAATCGCATCAAAATTGTCCAATATTTTCCCGCCACGGTAATGAATTTCAGGCTTAACCGCATCGAGTTTCATATAACATTCTTTGATGTTCAAAAAATGCATTTCATGACCCCGTGCTTCTCCCGCTTCCATAATCCGCCGGTTGCTGTAAAGTTCAGGATTACTGGCCAACAAACCAATGCGTAAACCGGTGCGTTGCGCTACAGCTTTTTGGTAAACTTCTTTGAGGTATTCTGTGGTGGGTTCGCCCAACAAGTATTTCTGCTCGGGATCGACCAAAATTCGGCCACTCATGGCTTCACGACCCAGTAGCATGCGAAATCCCATCGAATCGCGATTGGTCAAGGTTACTTCTACCGACCAACATTCGTCACCCAATTGCAAATCGGTTTGAATCACATAGCGCTGTTCGCGATAGCCGCTCGAACTTTTGACGACGCGTTTGTCGACCACTTTGGCTTCACAATGAATAATTGTTTTTTGATTTTTTTGAATGGGATTGATGTCAAATTTTACCCAAGTTTCACCTTCTTTTTGAAAAGGAGCAATATTGACGGCATGAAGCGCAGAGGTTTTAGCACCCGAATCGACGCGCGCTTTTATGGTAGGGAGCCCCAGTTGGGGAAAGCCGCACCATTCTTCCGAACCTAAGATGAGTTTTTGCATGATAAAAAATAAACCACGAAGAAACGAAATAAATGATTTCGATTACTCGTGGTTCGTTTTTAAAGTTATGAAATGATTAATTTGTCGTTTCGCCCTTTTTTTGAACAATCACCGATAATTCTTCGGCTCCTTCTTCAATGTCCATGTGAATCTCGTCGCCCGAATTAATCTTGGCGGTGATGATTTCCTCGGCAAGCGCATCTTCGACATATTTTTGAATCGCTCTCTTCAACGGACGCGCTCCAAATTGTTTGTCAAATCCTTTGTCTGCAATAAATGCTTTGGCAGTATCCGATAATGTAAGGGTGTATCCTAAATCGGCAATACGTGCGTACAATTTAGACAATTCGATTTCTATAATTTTATCGATATCTTCTTTTTCTAGCGAATTGAAGACAATTACGTCATCAATACGATTTAAGAACTCAGGCGCAAAGGTTTTCTTCAACGCATTTTCGATAATACTTTTGGAATGGTCGTCGGCTTGAGCCACTTTTGCAGCGGTACCAAATCCAACGCCTTGACCGAAATCCTTCAACTGTCGCGCGCCCACATTGGAAGTCATAATAATAATCGTGTTTTTGAAGTCGATTTTTCGTCCCAAACTATCGGTCAAATAGCCGTCATCCAAAACCTGAAGCATCATGTTGAACACGTCGGGGTGTGCTTTTTCAATTTCATCCAAAAGCACTACACAATACGGTTTACGACGCACTTTTTCGGTCAATTGACCTCCTTCTTCATACCCAACATAACCAGGAGGCGCTCCAATCAAACGAGAAATGGCAAATTTTTCCATGTACTCACTCATGTCAATACGAACAAGGGCATCTTCAGAGTCAAACAATTCTTTGGCCAATACTTTCGCCAGTTGCGTTTTACCTACCCCTGTTGATCCTAGGAAAATAAAGGAACCAATAGGACGATTCGGATCCTTGAGCCCCGCGCGGTTTCGTTGAATCGAACGCGCAATTTTCAACACGGCATCATTTTGACCAATGACCTTACCTTGAAGTAATTCAGGCAGATGCGCTAGTTTGTTACTTTCCGTTTGTGCAATACGATTGACAGGAATGCCCGTCATCATCGATACCACATCGGCGACATTGTCTTCGGTGACTTGAATACGATTGTTTTTGGAATCCTCTTCCCATTGTTCTTGGGCGATCGCTAGTTCCTTTTCTAACTTTTTCTCGTCATCGCGCAATTTTGCCGCCTCTTCGTACTTCTGCCGTTTTACGACCGAATTTTTAAGTTCGCGGACTTCTTCCAACTGACGCTCCAAGTCCAAAATTTGTTTAGGAACATCAATGTTGGTGATGTGAACGCGTGAACCAGCTTCGTCAAGAGCATCAATCGCTTTGTCGGGAAGGAAACGTTCAGACATGTATCGATCGGTCAATTTCACGCAAGCTTCAATTGCTTCGGGCGTATAAATGACGTTGTGGTGATCTTCGTATTTATTTTTGATGTTATTCAAAATCGTGATGGTTTCGGGCACTGTCGTAGGTTCAACAATTACCTTTTGAAAACGACGTTCCAAAGCCCCATCTTTTTCAATATATTGACGGTATTCATCTAGCGTGGTGGCACCAATACATTGAATTTCGCCACGGGCCAAAGCCGGTTTGAACATATTGGAGGCATCGAGCGAACCCGTAGCACCACCCGCGCCGACAATCGTGTGGATTTCGTCAATAAAAAGAATAATGTCGTCATTTTTCTCCAACTCATTCATCACCGCTTTCATACGCTCTTCAAACTGGCCACGGTATTTTGTTCCCGCTACCAGAGACGCCAAATCTAGCGTTACTACGCGTTTGTTGAATAAGATGCGGGAAACTTTCTTTTGAATGATGCGCAAGGCCAATCCTTCTGCAATAGCTGATTTACCCACCCCGGGTTCACCAATCAACAGGGGATTGTTCTTTTTACGGCGGCTGAGAATCTGAGAAACCCGTTCAATTTCCTTCTCACGACCCACTACAGGGTCCAGTTTTCCTTCTTCAGCCAATTCGGTTAAATCCCGACCAAAGTTGTCTAAAACAGGCGTTTTTGACTTTTTATTGGATTTGTTCGTGGGATTATTAAAATTTTCTCCCTTCAAGCTGTCGTCTTGACCTGAATCGTCATTGTAGGATTCGTTTTTGGGGAGGTTATCCATGAAATCTTCGTCTTTCGGTGTCATTTGTAGATATTGTTCTTTGGCTGTTTCATAATCGATTTTCAATTTGTTTAACAGCTTGGTTGTGGGATCGTTTTCATTTCGAAGTATACACAACAACAAATGTGCCGTGCTGATCGAGGTGCTTTGAAAAACTTTAGCCTCCAAGAAGGTTGTTTTCAAAGCGCGTTCGGCTTGACGTGTTAAGTGTAAATTCTTTTTTTCGATACTGTGGTCAGCCGAGGGGTTAGGGGGACTTAATACTTCAACCTTACGGCGCAGATGTTCTAAGTCCACCGAAAGATTATTTAATATAGTGATCGCTTTCCCATTACCATCGCGTAAAATCCCCAGCATCAGATGTTCCGTACCAATAAAGTCGTGTCCCAAGCGTAAGGCCTCTTCTTTACTGTACGTGATTACATCTTTGACTCGAGGTGAAAAATTGTCATCCATAGCAATCCGATTAAGGGTTTTGGTAAAATTACTAAATCTAAGCTGGAATTGCAAAAATCATTCCGATGCTACCTATGGTTGTAAAATGACAAAAAAAAGTGCAATAGTTGTCAGGGATGTCAGGGGATTTATTAACCGTTTCAACCCTTGATTTTGTTAATAAAAAGTCGAAATATGCCGTGGGAATTTCTTTTCAAAAAAACAAAATGATGTATATTGCACGTTTGAATAATTGAACCAAAATTTTATAAAATATTTAGCATATGTCTGACGGAGAGAAGTTAATTCCAATCAACATTGAAGACGAGATGAAAAGCGCGTACATCGATTATTCGATGTCTGTAATTGTTTCTCGTGCCTTACCCGACGTTCGTGACGGTTTAAAACCCGTTCACCGCCGTGTGTTGTATGGAATGTATGACTTAGGAGTTTTTTCAAATAGAGCCCACAAAAAATCGGCGAGAATCGTAGGGGAAGTACTCGGTAAGTACCACCCGCATGGGGATAGCTCGGTATATGATGCCATGGTGCGTATGGCGCAAGAATGGAGTTTACGTTACTTATTGGTGGATGGACAAGGAAACTTTGGTTCCATCGATGGTGACAGTCCAGCAGCCATGCGTTATACCGAAGCGCGCATGAAAAAAATGTCAGAAGACATAATGGCAGATATCGACAAAGAAACCGTTGATTTTCAGTTGAACTTTGACGATACCTTGTATGAACCCAAAGTCATGCCTACCCGTATTCCCAATCTATTAATTAATGGAGCTTCGGGAATTGCTGTAGGGATGGCAACCAACATGCCACCGCACAACCTCACGGAAGTCGTTGATGGTACGTTGGCCTACATTGATAACAATGCGATAGAAATTGACGAGTTACTTCAATACATCAAAGCACCTGATTTCCCTACAGGAGGGGTGATTTATGGCTACGAAGGGGTTCGCGAAGCCTTTAAAACCGGTCGTGGACGTATCGTTATTCGCGGTAAAGTTAATTTTGAAGAAGTCAATGGCAAAGAAGCTATCGTAGTCACTGAAATTCCATATCAAGTCAACAAAGCTGAGATGATTAAAAAGACAGCGGACTTGATCAATGAAAAGAAAATTGAAGGGATTTCCAATATCCGTGATGAATCCGATCGAAGCGGAATGCGCATTGTATATGAGTTAAAACGCGATGCGGTGCCCAATGTGGTGCTCAACATGTTGTTTAAGTACACACAATTGCAGAGTTCGTTTAGCGTAAACAATATTGCCTTAGTGAACGGTCGTCCTGAGATGTTGAATTTGAAAGATTTAATTCACCATTTCGTAGAGCACCGTCATGATGTAGTGGTGCGACGCACGCAATTTGAATTGCGTAAAGCGGAAGAACGTGCACACATCTTGGAGGGATTAATCATTGCGTCCGATAATATTGACGAGGTTATTGCCATTATTCGTGGTTCGAAAGACGGCGATGAGGCACGTACCAAATTGATGGAGCGCTTTAGTTTGTCGGAAATTCAATCCCGTGCCATCGTTGAAATGCGTTTGCGTCAGTTGACCGGATTGGAGCAAGATAAGTTACGTGCTGAATACGAGGATATCATGAAATTGATTCAGCGTTTGAAAGACTTGTTGGCCAATAAAGACTTGCGAATGGCCTTGATCAAAGAAGAATTGATCGAAGTCCGCGAAAAATATGGTGATGCACGTCGTTCTGAAATTGTATATGCAGGCGGTGATGTGAGCATCGAAGATTTGATTGCCGATGAAAATGTGGTGATTACTATTTCGCATGCGGGATATATTAAACGAACGTCTCTTTCGGAATATAAAACGCAGAATAGAGGCGGGGTGGGACAGAAATCGGCGGCTACGCGAGATCAAGATTTCTTAGAACATTTGTTTGTAGCCACCAACCATCAGTATTTATTGTTCTTTACACAAAAAGGAAAATGTTACTGGATGCGCGTTTATGAAATTCCTGAAGGATCGAAAGCCAGCAAAGGACGTGCGATTCAGAACTTAATCAACATCGAAAGTGATGACAAGGTTAAGGCATTTATTTGTACGAAAGACTTGAAAGACGAAGAATACATCAACAATCACTATGTCATCATGGCGACCAAGCAAGGTCAGGTGAAAAAGACCCCGCTTGAACAGTATTCGCGTCCCCGTCAAAATGGTATTAATGCTATTACGATTCGTGAAGACGATGAATTATTGGAAGCAAAACTAACCACAGGAAACAGTCAGGTTCTTATCGCTGTGAAGTCGGGTAAATTGGTGCGCTTTGAAGAAAGCAAAACGCGTCCAATGGGCCGTACAGCCTCTGGAGTTCGCGGAATCACGTTAGCCGACGAAAAAGATGAAGTGATCGGAATGGTAGCGGTTGACGAAAAAGAAGTCAATGAGAAACAGATTTTGGTGGTTACCGAAAATGGATACGGGAAACGTACCAAATTGGTGGATGACGATGGCGAAGACGTGTATCGTATTACCAACCGCGGTGGAAAAGGAGTTAAAACCTTAAATATCACCGATAAAACCGGACAGTTGATTTCGATTTCTGATGTTACCGATGAAGATGACTTAATGATTATCAACAAGTCGGGATTAACGATTCGAATGATGGTTTCAGACCTACGCGTTATGGGTAGAGCCACGCAAGGAGTTCGTTTAATCAATATCAAAAACAACGATTCCATTGCTGCTGTAACCAAGGTGATGCGTGAGGAAGAATCGGAAGCGGTAGAAGACGATGAACTAAACGAGGGTATCGAATTAAATGACGATACTACTCCCGAAAATGAAGAATAAAAAGTAAAATAATTGTGTAAAAGCCATGTGTTGAATTTCAATCGTGGCTTTTTACGTTTTTAAATCAAATCGTATGAAAATCAATCATTTATTTTTAGCGGGAACCCTGTTCTTGGCTACAGCTTCATTCGCACA
>Ga0209278_1000167_pt1 | contig 81013 bp, 70 predicted proteins | sample JI81BgreenDNA_FD_187504 | JGI IMG/M metagenome (GOLD analysis project Ga0209278, IMG submission 187504) | Wastewater effluent complex algal communities from Wisconsin, to seasonally profile nutrient transformation and Carbon sequestration -... | ecosystem: Engineered > WWTP > Effluent > Algae... | reverse complement strand
ATTTGCAAGCGAGTGGTCTTAACAACTGGTATGCTACAGTTTCTTCGGCAGTGGTATTGGATCCCGCCACACCCCTGATAAATGGAGAGACGTATTATGCCACTACAGTGGATCCCCCCTGTGAAAGCGTTAATCGTTTAGAAATTACGGTACAATTATTACCGCCTACTGATGCTGGGACCGATGGAACATTAGCCCTGTGTTCCAATGCTTTGACGGTAAATCCCAATCGCAATTTATTTTCAATTTTAGGTGGTAGTCCTCAAACGACTGGAACATGGAGCGGACCTTTACCTACCTCCAATGGTCATCTCGGAACAGTTAATATAAGTACTTTAACCGCAGCGGGAAGTCCGTACGTTTTCACCTATACAGTTACCAATGCAGCTTGTCCTTCCGATACCGCAACGGTTACCATCACAGTTTCTAATCCTGTAAATGCTGGAAATGACGCGACGCTAACCGTTTGTTCTAATAATCCTTCTGTTAATTTGTTTCCTTTACTTGGAACCACTGCACAAGCAGGCGGTGTTTGGTCGCCTCCCTTGGCAAGTGGAACTGGAGTTTTTAATCCAGCTGTAGATCCATCGGGAACCTATACCTACACCGTTACAGGTCCCAACGCCTGTGGAAACGACACAGCGATTGTTACGGTTACTGTAAATACCGCTGCCAATGCTGGGACTTCAGCCAATACAACCGTATGTGCATTGGGTCCTTCTGTAAATCTTTTTACTATTCTTGGAGGAACGCCGCAATCAGGGGGTGTTTGGTCCCCAACACTAGCAAGTGGTACAGGAGTTTTTAATCCTTTAGTAGATGCCCCTGGAACTTATACTTATACGGTTACAGGAATACCACCTTGTACGAATGCATCAGCTAATGTTACAGTTGCATTGACGCCTGGTATAACTCCCGTTTTTACACAAAGACCTCCTATTTGTCAAGGAGCCACCCTAACAGCCTTACCGACTACGTCGAACAATGGCATTACGGGAACGTGGTCACCCGCTTTAAACAATACGGCCACGACGACCTATACGTTTACCCCAACCGCGGGACAATGTGCGACTACGGCAACGATGACCATTACGGTGAATCCGAATATCGTTCCGACCTTCACGCAAGTGCCTCCTATTTGTCAAGGGGCCACACTTTCGGCCTTACCGACTACGTCGAACAATGGCATTACGGGAACTTGGTCACCTGCTTTGAACAATACAACCACGACGACCTATACGTTTACCCCAACCGCGGGTCAGTGTGCGACTACAGCAACGATGACCATTACGGTGAATCCGAATATCGTTCCGACCTTCACACAAGTGCCTCCTATTTGTCAAGGAGCCACCTTAACAGCCTTGCCAACTACGTCGAACAATGGCATTACGGGAACTTGGTCCCCTGCTTTAAACAATACAACCACGACGACCTATACGTTTACCCCAACCGCGGGACAATGTGCGACTACAGCAACGATGACCATTACGGTGAATCCGAATATCGTTCCGACCTTCACACAAGTGCCTCCTATTTGTCAAGGAGCCACCTTAACAGCCTTACCGACTACGTCGAACAATGGCATTACGGGAACTTGGTCACCTGCTTTAAACAATACAGCCACGACGACCTATACGTTTACCCCAACCGCGGGTCAGTGTGCCACTACAGCTACGATGACCATCACGGTGAATCCTAATATCATTCCGACCTTCACGCAAGTGCCTCCGATTTGTCAAGGGGCCACCTTAACAGCCTTGCCGACTACGTCGAACAATGGCATTACGGGAACTTGGTCACCTGCTTTAAATAATACGGCTACAACCACTTACACCTTTACCCCAACCGCGGGTCAGTGTGCCACTACAGCAACGATGACCATTACGGTGAATCCGAATATCGTTCCGACCTTCACACAAGTGCCTCCTATTTGTCAAGGAGCCACCTTAACAGCCTTGCCAACTACGTCGAACAATGGCATTACGGGAACTTGGTCCCCTGCTTTAAACAATACAACCACGACGACCTATACGTTTACCCCAACCGCGGGACAATGTGCGACTACAGCAACGATGACCATTACGGTGAATCCGAATATCGTTCCGACCTTCACACAAGTGCCTCCTATTTGTCAAGGAGCCACCTTAACAGCCTTACCGACTACGTCGAACAATGGCATTACGGGAACTTGGTCACCTGCTTTAAACAATACAGCCACGACGACCTATACGTTTACCCCAACCGCGGGTCAGTGTGCCACTACAGCTACGATGACCATCACGGTGAATCCGAATATCATTCCGACCTTCACGCAAGTGCCTCCGATTTGTCAAGGGGCCACCTTAACAGCCTTGCCGACTACGTCGAACAATGGCATTACGGGAACTTGGTCACCTGCTTTAAATAATACGACTACTACAACGTATACGTTTACCCCAACCGCGGGACAATGTGCCACTACAGCAACGATGACCATTACGGTGAATCCGAATATCGTTCCGACCTTCACGCAAGTGCCTCCTATTTGTCAAGGGGCTACCTTAGCAGCCTTACCGACTACGTCGAACAATGGCATTACGGGAACTTGGTCACCTGCTTTGAACAATACAACCACGACGACCTATACCTTTACCCCAACCGCGGGTCAGTGTGCGACTACAGCAACGATGACCATTACGGTGAATCCGAATATCGTTCCGACCTTCACACAAGTGCCTCCTATTTGTCAAGGGGCCACCTTAGCAGCCTTACCGACTACGTCTAACAATGGCATTACGGGAACTTGGTCACCTGCTTTAAACAATACAACCACGACAACCTATACGTTTACCCCAACTGCGGGTCAGTGTGCGACTACGGCAACGATGACCATCACGGTGAATCCGAATATCGTTCCGACCTTCACGCAAGTGCCTCCTATTTGTCAAGGAGCCACCTTAACAGCCTTACCGACTACGTCGAACAATGGCATTACGGGAACTTGGTCCCCCGCTTTGAACAATACAACCACGACGACCTATACGTTTACCCCAACCGCGGGACAATGTGCGACTACGGCAACGATGACTATCACGGTGAATCCGAATATCGTTCCGACTTTCACCCAAGTGCCTCCTATTTGTCAAGGGGCTACCTTAACAGCCTTGCCGACTACGTCGAACAATGGCATTACGGGAACTTGGTCACCTGCTTTAAACAATACGACGACTACAACGTATACATTTACACCAAGTTCAAGTTTGAATTGTGAAGTCGCTACAACAATGACAATTACAGTTGTGCCGCAACCCAATGCAGGAAATGATGGTACATTAGTATTATGTTCGAATGCTACCCCAACCGATTTGTTTTTAAGTTTAGGCGGGACGCCTCAAGCAGGAGGAACGTGGACCCCCGCTTTGGCTAGCGGCACGGGCTTGTTTAATCCAGCAGTAGATACCGCAGGAACCTATACCTACACAGTCGTAGGCGGGGCACCTTGTGGAAGCGATACTGCCACAGTGAGTGTGAGCATTACACCAGCACCCAACGCGGGAATGGATGGTGTAGCTACTTTTTGTGCGGATAGTGCCCCTGCTGATTTGTTTACCTTTTTAGGAGGAACACCCCAAGCAGGAGGAACATGGACCCCCGCTTTGGCTAGTGGTACGGGTGTTTTCAACCCAGCAGTAGATACCGCAGGTGTATATACCTACACGGTAACGGGTACTGCGCCATGTGCAAATGGCACTGCTTCTGCTACGGTAACCGTTAATCCGATACCCAATGCAGGAAATGATGGTACATTAGTATTATGTTCGAATGCTACCCCAACCGATTTGTTTTTAAGTTTAGGCGGAACCCCTCAAGCAGGAGGAACGTGGACCCCCGCTTTGGCTAGCGGCACGGGCTTATTTAATCCAGCAGTAGATACCGCGGGAACGTATACCTACACAGTCGTAGGCGGGGCACCTTGTGGAAGCGATACTGCCACAGTGAGTGTGAGCATTACACCAGCACCCAATGCGGGAACGGATGGTGTAGCTACTTTTTGTGCGGATAGTGCCCCTGCTGATTTGTTTACCTTTTTAGGCGGAACACCCCAAGCAGGAGGAACATGGACCCCCGCTTTAGCTAGTGGTACGGGTGTTTTCAACCCAGCAGTAGATACCGCAGGTGTATATACCTACACGGTAACGGGTACTGCGCCATGTGCAAATGGCACTGCTTCTGCTACGGTAACTGTTAATCCGATACCCAATGCAGGAAATGATGGAACATTAGTGTTATGTTCGAATGCCACCCCAACCGATTTGTTTTTAAGTTTAGGCGGAACGCCTCAAGCAGGAGGAACGTGGACCCCCGCTTTGGCTAGCGGCACGGGCTTATTTAATCCAGCAGTAGATACCGCAGGAACCTATACCTACACAGTCGTAGGTGGGGCACCTTGTGGAAGCGATACTGCCACAGTGAGTGTGAGCATTACACCAGCACCCAACGCGGGAATGGATGGTGTAGCTACTTTTTGTGCGGATAGTGCCCCTGCTGATTTGTTTACCTTTTTAGGAGGAACACCCCAAGCAGGAGGAACATGGACCCCCGCTTTGGCTAGTGGTACGGGTGTTTTCAACCCAGCAGTAGATACCGCAGGTGTATATACCTACACGGTAACGGGTACTGCGCCATGTGCAAATGGCACTGCTTCTGCTACGGTAACCGTTAATCCGATACCCAATGCAGGAAATGATGGTACATTAGTATTATGTTCGAATGCTACCCCAACCGATTTGTTTTTAAGTTTAGGCGGAACCCCTCAAGCAGGAGGAACGTGGACCCCCGCTTTGGCTAGCGGCACGGGCTTATTTAATCCAGCAGTAGATACCGCGGGAACGTATACCTACACAGTCGTAGGCGGGGCACCTTGTGGAAGCGATACTGCCACAGTGAGTGTAACATTAACTGCTGGTCCCAATGCAGGCGTGGATGCAACTGTAACGCTTTGCTCCAATGCAACACCAATTGATTTGTTTTTGAGTTTAGGGTCTTCTGCGCAGTCTGGAGGAACTTGGTCTCCTCCTTTGGCTAGTGGTACGGGTATTTTTAATCCAGCTTTTGATCCCGCAGGTACTTATATTTATACAGTACCAGGAACAGGAACATGTAACCCCGATACAGCTACCCTGACGGTTAATTTAATAGCACCTCCTGATTTTGGTTTAGGCACTATAACAGCACCCAATGTATGTCAAAACTCAGCTGTAATTGTCGCTATCAGTGGGGCAACCACCTTAGCTGATGGAAACTATACCTTCACGTACTCCGTTACAAATGCGAATCCATCCACAGGAACCACAGCTACAGTAGCAATCACCGCAGGAAACGGTCAGTTTACAATACCCGCTTCGTATTTTCAAACTTCGGGTAATGTGACGATTGCACTAACAGCAGTTACCGCATTGAACGGGAATTGTACCTCGACCATTTCAACAGCTTCCACCACAATTACGGTACTACCACAACCTACGTTAAGTAATGCTACTGTTCTGGTTGCCTCACTTTGTTTAGGAGAACAAGCTACGGTAACTATTACAGGGGCAACGGGCTTAACGAATGGTAATTATACCTTAGATTATCAACTTTCGGGCGCTAACACAGGAACATTTTCGAGTTCAGTGATTTTTACCAATGGCGCAGCATCGTTTACCATTCCAGCGAGCGATTTGGCCAATGCTGGTTCGGTGAATCTAACTCTAACTTCCATCATCAGTCAAATCACAACTTGTGGCAACAGTACTTTAAATTTTACCCCCATTACTTTTGAAGTACAAGATCCGCAACCTCCTGTATTGACAGGTTCAACTACATTTTGTAACGATAGTAATGCAACACTTTCCGATTTGAGTGCTCAATTATCGGGGTCGGGAACTATCGTATGGTATAGTTCGGCTTCAGGGGGAACTCCATTGGATCCAACCACAGTAGTACAGGATGGAATAACGTACTATGGTGCAATTCAATCCAGTGCGGGTTGTGAAAGTACCCGACTTGAGTTGACCGTTGTTCTTGAGTCTTGTACCCCCGATGATATAATTATACCCGACGGATTTTCACCCAATACCGATGGGGTAAACGACGAGTTTATTATCAAAAATCTCCTCGAGTTGTATCCCAACTTTACCCTCGAAATTTTCAATCGTTATGGCAACGTATTGTTCAAGGGTAATCGTTCAAATCCCCATTGGAATGGTCGTTCAACGGAAGGTTCTGTGGGGGGTGGTTTAGCTCCCGCTGGAGTTTACTTCTTTATTTTAGAATTTAATGACGGTGTCCGTGCCCCCATACAAGGACGTCTTTATTTAAGCAGATAACATTCGCCTATGAAAGCTAATAGAATAAAATATATTCTCATTGTTGTTTTACTCTTGTGTTTAACCCGAACGCAAGCGCAACAGGATCCTCAGTATACCCAGTACATGTACAATATGAGTGTGCTCAATCCAGCGTATGCTACCGATGATGCCGACGCCATCAATCTGGGAGGGTTGTATCGCGCTCAATGGGTAGGTGCTGTGGGTGGGCCAACTACAGGAACGTTTTTTATGCATACGCCGTTAAAAAAACGGATCGAAGTTGGAATGTCCATCGTACACGATGAAATTGGTGATGTGGTCAAAGAAAGTAATGTCTTTGCCGATGTTGCGTATGTTTTACCGCTTGGAGAAAAACAAAAGTTATCTTTTGGAATCAAAGCGGGAGCCACCTTTTTTAGTACCAACTTCAATGGATTTGTGTTTACAGATAATTTACCCGATCAAGCTTTTGCTAATAATTTGAGTCGAACGTATCCCAATATTGGGGTGGGGACCTTTTATTTTGGTGAAAAATATTATGTAGGACTTTCAGCACCCAATTTATTACGAACGAAACACCTCGAAACACAAGATGGTTTAACGCGTACCGGCGTCGAAGAAATTCATTACTTTCTTACGGGAGGCTATGTTTTTGATTTGAACGATCAATTCAAATTCAAACCCGCTTTCATGACCAAAGCAGTCTCAGGTTCCCCCGTTTCACTAGATGTTACTGCAAATTTTCTGTACAACAATATGTTGGAAATGGGAGTAGGGTACCGCGTGGGCGATGCGGTGAGTGGATTGGTGAATTTTCGAATCACGCAAAACCTGCGAATTGGATATGCTTATGATTATACCTTGTCCAACTTAAGTCGTTTTAATTCTGGTTCACATGAAATCATGGTTTTATTTAACCTCAGTAAATCCGGTAAAAATAGCGCCGGCAATGGCTATGATAAATCACCACGTTTCTTCTAAAAAGATGGCTATGCGTATACTTTACCTCTTTCTGATACTTGCTTCAATGGGCGTTACGGCTCAAAAGAAGCCCTCCGTTAAATTTGCCAATAAATTATTTGCCAATAAAGCTTATGTTCAAGCGGCCTCGGTCTATGAAACACTCAAACCCAATCGAGTGATTTTATCCAACCTTGGCGATTGTTATTATTACAATGCACAAATGGATGCGGCGGTGAAAAACTATGGACAGTTGTTTTTTCAATACAAAGATTCGGTCAAACCCGAGTATTACTTTCGCTATGCCCATGCCTTAAAAGGAATCAAAGATTATGAAAAAGCCGATAAAATTATGGGTGAGTATCTTAAATATCCCGTGGATACCCAAAAATTCATCGATAATTTGAATACCATAGTTCCCTATGATTATGAGGTTCAATTGATGACCAAAACCAACAATACTGGGGATTTCGGAATGGCGTATCGCGGCGATAAAGTGGTTTTTGCTTCTTTACGAAGTACGGAACAACCTCTTTTTAGTTGGAACGACAAACCTTATTTGGATCTATTTGAAGCGACTTTAAATGCACAAAATCAGTTGGAAAACATACAACCTTTTCCAAAATCCATAAATACCAAAACCCATGAAAGTAATGCTGTTTTTTCTACAGATGGAAAAATTATGTATTTCAGCAGAACCAACAGCAAACGCGTTAAAGTAGGGGATGAAAAGTTTGCTTCCGTTAAGTTGTTCCGCGCCGAATGGGTAGACAACGATTGGAAAAATATTACAGAGCTACCTTTTTGTAGCGATACTTTTTCGACCCAACACCCCTATCTTTCCCCCGATGGTACGCAACTTTACTTTTCGAGTGATCGTCCGGGTGGAAAAGGTTCTTTTGATTTGTATGTGGTGGAGGTTCGTCCCGATGGTACCTTTGGAGAACCTCAAAATTTGGGCGATGTTATCAATACCGAGCATTTGGAGCAATTTCCATTTATCACTGCTGACGGAACCTTATATTTTGCATCCAACGGTCATGAAGGGATGGGCGGTTTGGATTTGTTCATGACCAAAAAATACCAAGATAACTACGCCAAACCCCTGAACTTGGGTCAAACTATCAACAGTGGCTTAGACGATTTTGGTTTTGTGTTGAATGAAAAAACACAAGAAGGTTTCTTTTCCTCCAACCGCAAAGGATATGATAATTTGTATAGCTTTAAGCGCAAGGATAACGAGCGTCGCTATTTGGTAGAAGGGGATGTTCGCGATAAAGTAACCAAACAATTACTGCCAGGAACACAGGTAAGTTTGTATGATGAAAATGATGTTTTGGTTGGGCAAATGGTAGTGGGTTCAAATGCCGATTACTTTTTCAACACCAAGCCGAACAAGACCTATCGTTTGGAGGCTATCCGAGACTTGTATATTCCCCACAGTGAGCAATTTTCTACCAATGATGAAGGTAAGGCGCGGTATTCTATCGAATTGGAAGTTGAATCCTATGACGATGCCGAGGATATTGTTGTTACCAAAAATGACGGGTATGTCTATATCGAGTTGGAAAACATTTACTTTGATTTGAATAAATGGAATATCAAACCCGAAGCTGCAAAAATTCTCGATGTATTGGTGGGATTGCTGAAAAAGTATCCACGTATGGAAATTCAAATTGGAGCACATACCGACTCTCGAGCATCAGAAACGTATAACTTGATGCTTTCCAATAACCGTGCTTCTTCTACGTTGGAGTATATCGTTAATCAAGGAATTGACCGTTCACGCCTGCGTCATAAAGGTTTTGGGGAAAGTACACCGCTTGTGAATTGCGGGGATAAATGTACCGAAGCAGAACATTCCATCAACCGGCGTTGTGAATTTAGGATCTTGAAATAAAAAGAAAAATCGGCTTCAAGCCGATTTTTTTTATTTTAGAATAAAGCGGGATAACGCTTGGGATTAGCTTCGTGCATCATGGCATAGACTTTTTCGAAGATATCTTCCACCGAAGGTTTTGAAAAATAATCGCCGTCGGTGCCGTATGCGGGTCGATGCGCTTTGGCAGTCAGGGTTTCAGGGGCACTATCCAAGTAGTGATATGCCTTTTGGACCTCAACAATTTGTTGTAAAATAAAAGCACTCGCTCCCCCGGGTACATCCTCATCAATTACCAATAGGCGGTTGGTTTTGGCAACACTTTTTACAATATCATGCGCCACGTCAAAGGGTAATAACGATTGAATGTCTATAATTTCAGCACTAATGCCTACAGCTTCTAATTCGTTGGCTGCCTGTTCTACCAAACGCAAAGTCGAACCGTAGGATACTAAGGTAATATCGGATCCCTCTTTTATCGTTTCTACAACGCCTAATGGGGTTTTAAATTCACCTAAATTCGTTGGCATTTTTTCTTTCAAACGATAGCCGTTCAAACATTCAACCACCAAAGCAGGTTCGTCTTTTTCCATTAATGCATTGTAAAAACCAGCCGCTTTGGTCATGTTTCTAGGAACCAAAACATGGATGCCACGCACCGCATTGATAATCATACCCATGGGAGATCCAGAATGCCAGATGCCTTCCAAACGGTGCCCGCGGGTACGAATAATTACAGGTGCTTTTTGGCGTCCTCGTGTTCGGTATTGTAAGGTAGCCAAGTCGTCACTCATGATTTGAATAGCATACAACAGGTAATCCAAATATTGAATTTCAGCTATGGGTCGTAAGCCACGCATCGCCATACCAATTCCTTGGCCCATTATGGTTGCTTCGCGAATGCCTACATCGGCCACGCGTTGTTCGCCATATTTGAGTTGCATTCCCTCTAGTCCTTGGTTTACATCGCCAATATTTCCCGAATCTTCTCCAAAAATTAAGGCGTTGGGATATTTGGTAAACAACGCATCAAAGTTGTCTCGCAATACCAAACGCGCATCTACAAGCTCGGCCGAAGCGTCAAATTGTGGTGCTACTTCTTGAATGGTGGTCGTATTGTTTTCCGATTCAGAGAATAAATGAGAACTGTATTTGGGTTGGATTTTGGCGGTATACGACTGAATCCATTGCGCTAAGGTCGCTTGTCCTGATTCTCCGATAAGTAAACGTACTGCTTTTCGTGCTGTACTTAAAATATCTTTTCGAATGGGCTCCTTGATCGATGCCAAATCGTTGCTATATTTTTCGATAAAAACTTTTTGACGGCTGTTTTGGGCCAACTCATTCAAAAGAGCACACAATTCGTTTTGCTCGGCTTTGAAAGGAGCAATAAATGCATTCCAAGCTGCTTTTTTGCCTTCTAAAACCTCTTTTTTACAAGAAGAATCAAGGGCATCTAAGTCGGATTCCGTAGCGAGGTTGTTGTCGATTAACCACTGACGCATTTGCGCCAAACAATCGTATGTTGCTTCCCATGCCAAACGGGTTTCGTCTTTGTAACGTTCGTGACTTCCCGAAGTCGAATGGCCTTGCGGTTGCGTCAGTTCGCGCACATGGATGAGCACAGGAACATGCGATTCACGAGCGATAGCCGAAGCTTTTTGATACGTTTCGACAAGGGCAGGATAATCCCATCCCATAACGGTGAAGATTTCAAAACCATGTTGATTCTCATTCCGTTGGAAACCAGCCAATAAAGCCGAAATATTTTCTTTCGTAGTTTGATGACGGGCATGTACTGAAATGCCATATTCATCATCCCAAACACTCATCACCATGGGCACTTGAAGAACTCCTGCCGCATTCATCGTTTCAAAAAATAAACCTTCAGAGGTAGAGGCGTTCCCAATGGTTCCCCAAGCGACTTCGTTTCCTTCTTTGGAGAAAAGATGCGCATCTATTCCCGATACATGACGGTATATTTTGGAGGCTTGTGCCAATCCTAACAAACGGGGCATTTGTCCCGCTGTGGGGGAAATATCTGAACTTGAATTTTTTTGCGCTGTCAAATCGTTCCATTGTCCTTTTTCATCCAAGGAATGGGTTGCAAAATGTCCGCCCATTTGTCGACCAGCACTCATCGGATCATGGTGCAAATCGGTGTGCCCATATAAGCCTGCAAAAAATTGTTCTATGGTGAGCGCACCAATGGCCATCATAAATGTTTGATCGCGGTAATAGCCCGAACGGAAATCCCCGTTTTGAAAAGCTTTGGCCATCGCCAATTGTGGCACTTCTTTTCCATCGCCGAAAATTCCAAATTTTGCTTTACCCGTCAGTACTTCTTTACGTCCCAAAAGACTGCATTCCCGACTGATGCGCGCAATCTTATAATCGTTAAGAACTTCTGCTTTGAAATCTTCAAAACTGATGGCTGTGTTGGTTTGTGCTGTCGTCATAGCATTTGAATAAACATCAAAAAACAAAGTTAGCTAAAAAAAAGATTGGTTGGTGCCGTTGTTTATAATTTAATTTTGAACAATCTCTAATTTAACCCCGTTTTTTCATCAAATAATTTCATTTTAAGCATAAAACAACACAATTCGATGCGATAAATAAATAAAAAACAGCCATTAAAACCATTTCCGGGTAAAAAGTCCGACCAACGAACGCGGATCAATGGTAAACACGAAGCGAATCTGTTCGTGGTAGTTGGGTCGACCAAAATCCCAACCCATACTGGAGTATATGGGGAAATAAAATTCCAAATAATCGGTAATCAAATTAAAACGAATACCCGAATCCATGCGGAATACCGCTTCTTGTCCTCGGTCTTTCAATACCCCAAAATCGGCATAGGCCTCAATCCAATTCCAAATACTACCGCTTATATTGGTACTTACGAGCCATTCGTTGGCCAATTGGTTGGTAAAACGCGACTTAAAGCCACCCTCAGCTGTGATAAATTGTTGACGAAAGATGCCTGTACTTTCCGAGCGTCCTAAAAAGGGGTAATCAAACAAGTAGTCGGTAGGGCGTTCTAGTGCAAAACTAAAGAAGTCTTTGGTGTCGGCATTGCGCAAAAAGATTCCTCCAAAAAAACGAATGTTGACCTGTCGGTTGTTTTGAAACAAATGGCGGTACACCATTTCGGCCGAGGTTTTGGAAAATTGGGAGGCAATTTGAAAATTGGCACTGTACGAAAAGGTATGCGTTATGGTCATATCGGTATTGACATACCGGAAATCGGCCACAGAATACCGATTTTCGCCTGGGGTTTGCACAAACATACTCGGTTCCCGATTGACATATACATTTCGAAAGTTAATAATTTGAATGTGATTTTTTCGGTAGTCTTTTTCGCGAATACGCATTTGGATAAACGGCGTAAGTTTTTGGTAGGTCGCATCGGGTGCATACCGAAAATGACTGCCACCCACACCGTATTTGATGGAAAACAAATTGGAATTCCGTAAAAACTGGTTAAACGTTAGGTTGGCACTCCCCGAAAGCGAAGACGAATTGGTCGAATAGGAAGGAATCACATCAAAATTGATGGGTTTGTCCAACACGGTTCGGTTGTTTAGACTTAATCCCAAAATCACTCCATCGTAGTAATTAAATCCCATAACGGGCAAGTACATAATCTGGTTGTAGTTGGGGTCTTCCAAATCTTTCAAAAAGCGAAATTTCAGGGGGCGGTTGCTAATGAAAAACGATTTCAACGATTTCCAATTGTTGCGTTGGTTGAACTCAGGAACGGTATTTTCATAATTCAAAACCAGTTTATCGGCTTCTTTTCGTGGTAAGGTAAAAACTTGATTTTGATCTTTCGGTTCCAACCAAGTTTTGAACACGACTTCTTTTTTCTTGATGCCGTAAATCGGAATCGGGACTTCAACTCCTGTTCGGTTTTTTAACTGAAACGTGACACTGTCCTTGGATTTGGAAAGCAAATCCAGCTTGTAATCGATAATTTTTCGGGATTGAATTATGTACTCAAAAAACCATTGAATGTCTTTTTCTGTTTGTTGCGTTACGATTTGTTTAAAATCAGAAGTTGAGGCAGGTTGCACTAAGGCTTGTTTTAAAAATTGGTCCAAAGCTTGCCGCAGTTGATCTTTACCCATGTACTCAGAAAGGTAGCGAAAGCTCAATCCAGCGCGGTACTTCGACGCAATTTTCTCGTTAAATTTTAAGAGCTTATCTTTTGAATCGCCCAAGGGTTGGTCCAAATTCTTTCGGGCCATCAGCATGTAAAAATAGCTGTATTGTTCGTTGAAATCCAATGAAAGCAAGCGGTATCCCTTCAACAAATTTATTTTCCCCAAAGCGCCCATCATTTTCATCTCGGGATAATGCTCATCGATATACTGCATCATGATGTAAATTTGAAGGGCATCAAAAAGCCAATTGTCGCGACGTGGATCAATTTGTAACGTCGTTTTTAATCGATTGTATAAATAGGTTTTAAGGAACTTAAGCTCAAACACAAAATCATCGGGAAATGGGCGTATAAAATTGGGCAACTGATTTAACCCATAGAACGGATTTCGATCGTAATCGGCTTGCGTAACAGTGGTTTTAGGGAGAGGGTTGTTGCCGAGAAATGCTGTGACATAATTCTCAATTTTTTCAATTAAAATGGCTTTCTGTACTGCATTGATTCGTTTTTCTTGCAAATTAGTAACGATACTGCCGCGTTCGTTATTAAAACTCTGGAAGTCGTTGCTGCGGGTAAGATACAAATGAACTTGGATTCTGTTTTTTCCTTCAAAGTGGTAGGCTGTGTCGGTTTGCATTTGCAACGTCAAGTCGCTGATTACCTGAAATCCTGCGGGACGAATGTGCAATTCCACATCCATCGGGGCATTGGTTGCATCGTCAATGTTTAAATTACTATACTTCAAAAAATCTCCATTTTCCCACCGAGCCGGCGTGAGCATCCATTGGTCCAACACGACTTCGTTGTCGGAATTAAATCCTATCCCCGTAAACCGTTGGTCGGGAAGTTTTAAATGGTAGGAAAGGGTTAGCGTCGTCGATGCTTGAGGTGGCAAAGGTTCCCGCAACGGAATTGCAATCAAATCGGGATGATGGGGCAAACGCGACCATTCCAGCAGTGTTTTTTGATCGTCAATCACCGAAAGTCCATGCGTAGCTCCGCGTTCTTTGGCTGTAGCTACGTGAAAACTGCGAACAAATTCATCGGCAAAACGTTCGGCCAACGGCGTATTTCGATCGGAATAGGCATGAATCCAATCGTTGAGTATCAGTACCGATAAGGTAGTTCCCGTAGTATTGTGAAACGTTAGCTCTTGATAAACATTCAAGGTTTGTTTTTCGGGCAGGTAATCCACGGTGAGTTTCGTTTGGTGTTGCGCCAAAAGGGTTGCAGAAAATCCACACGATAAAAGGCTAAACCACCAAAAAAAAACTTTATTCATACAAGGCAATTTGGGAAAATGAGTACCTTCTTTAGGTTGCGATACCCCACCAACCAAAGATATATAATTCGATGCAATACCAGGTAAAAGGTTGCTTTAATAACTTATAAACGTATTAATTTGATGCTTTATTTTTTTTCTACATAAAAAAACGCCCGCGATAACAGCTACCGGGGCGTGAGAAGAATTCCGAATGGGATTAGAAATTCGGACTTAAATTGTATTTTTTGTAGAAGGCATCCAACGCTTCGACAACTTCATCTTCGTTGTCAACTACTTGAATCAACTTCATGTCTTCGGGATTGGCATTGTGGTATTTTTCAATAATTACCGTTTTTATCCATTCCAAAAGGCCGGACCAAAATTCAGAACCCACCAAAATGATAGGGAATTTCCCAATTTTCTTAGTTTGAATCAAGGTCAACGCTTCAAAGAGTTCGTCCAACGTACCAAATCCACCTGGCATTACGACAAAACCTTGTGAATATTTTACAAACATAACTTTGCGAACAAAGAAATAGTCAAAGTTTAAGTTCTTGTCTTTGTCGATATAGGGATTGAAATGTTGTTCAAAAGGCAATTCAATATTTAATCCCACTGAGGTACCGCCACCGTGGTGCGCTCCTTTGTTTCCAGCCTCCATAATACCTGGGCCACCCCCAGTAATCACTCCGTAACCTGCTTTACTGATTTTATAGGCAATTCGTTCCGCAAGTTGATAATATTTATGGTCGGGTTTGGTACGCGCAGACCCAAAAATGGAAACACAAGGTCCAATACGCGCCATCGTTTCATAGCCGTTTACAAATTCGGACATGATTTTAAAAATTGCCCAAGAATCGTTGGTGCGAACTTCATTCCAAGTTTTTTGTTTAAATTTTTCCTGAATGCGCTCGTCTTCGTTTTGATAATCTTCAAATGCCATACTACTTCTATTATTTAACTATTTTATTAGGAGTTATTTTCGGCTTTTGCCCTCGCTTTCCTTCGGACGCACTTCAACAAGGGTGTCGCATGCGATCCAATAGGCAGTTTCGGGCTAGAAAAGCATGCTAAGATACAACATATTTTAGATGCGAATCGATAAGAAAAACATAAAAAAAGCCGGCTTTTACACCGGCTTCCTCATCCTTTAATAGACTAGAATTTCATAGATTTTCTTTCGAATCTGATAATCATCCAACGGATCATGTTCCGAAACTTGCTTCTGCAACGTAGTGAAAACGCTTTGGAATTGTTCCAACTGATTCATGTACAATCCCTCATTGGCGGTAAAGTCCAATTGCCACCAGAGGAATTCCAACAACTCATTGGTACACCCAAACGTGTCCATAGCCGTAGAAATGGATTTAAAAATCTCCAGAAAATACTTCGCATCATTTTCCTCAAACGGATCTAAAACGATGAATAAGACGTAGCGATTCAAACTCTTGTAGTCGCCAGCTTTCAAGTCTTTGATCAATTCACGGAAATAAGTTTTCTTAATTTTCTCCCGATTTTGACTGAACATGTTGTACAAATGCACATTCATTTCGGGGAAAGGGGTGTAGTGCACCGGATCCATTTTCTCCAGGAAATCCTGGGCTTTCACAATGAAATTTTGGTTAATTTCAAAATCCTTGTAAGTCATACGCTATTAAATTGGGGCTTAATAATTTCAAAGTTAAGAAAAGTTCTACAATAATTGTATACGTAATACTACGTATTTTTCCTAAAAATGTAAGTTTTTTTCCCAAGGTTTAGGGTAAAAATATCCTTTGAACGGGGTAAAAATACCTTTCGTCTTGTAGGTTTATTCTTAGTTATTGATTTTCAGCAACTTACGTTTTGCTGCTTTTTTGTGGTAACTTCTTTATAACTTTTTTGGAGGTACTTTCCTTTTTTATCCCAGCGTTTTATTTTTGAAAAAAAATTAAAAAAAGGTGAAATGGGTGCATTTGTGATTAGTAAACGCCTTAATGGGACTTATAAATTTATCTTCGCTTCCCGAAAAGGGAAAACCATTTTCACAAGCCTATCGTGTAAGCATAAAAGTGACTGCGAAGAAATGATTCAAGCCTTTCAGGTCCAATGGGAGCGATTTACGCTTACCCAAAGTAAAGCCTCAGGGGGTAAATTCTTTTTTCGACTCACTAAAGATGGATTGGTATTGGCTACAAGTCGTAAATACACGACAGAACGACTTTTACAAAAAGGGATTGAAGAAATTGCGCGTTCCATCGCCAAGGCTGAAGTTTTGGATTTTTCGGATCAAGAATCAATTTTTCCCGATGCAGCGATGGTTTTTTCTGAGGAGGAAACTATCTGATTGGTTCATCCGTATATATTGAATTTTTTCCCGAAACACCATAGGCTAAGGCACAAACTATAGCAGCCCCAGGGAGTACCTCTAGACCAAAAAGTTCTCCTGCCATAACCATACATGCCAAGGGCGTATGTGTGGCTCCTGCAAATACGGCTACCCAACCCATGGCGGCCCACAATCCTGGCGAATAGGGAAAAACGAGCGTTAAAGCACTTCCCATGGTAGCGCCTATGAAAAACAGCGGGGTAACTTCCCCACCTTTATATCCTACGCCAAGGACTAAAGCCGTTAGAACCAGTTTCCAAAACGAATCTTCCCACGAAAGGGTTTTTAAAAATGCTTCTTCGATTACCGGTAATCCCAATCCTGTATAGCGATCGCTGTGTAGCGTACTGACAATTACCACAAAAAGTACTCCCCCCCAAAACAAGCGAAGGGGCGGATAAGGTATCCATCTTGTAGCTGCTTTTCGTATGCCCTTTTGCAGGAGTATAAAACTTCGGGCGAGGAGTCCAAACAACAAACCTGCCGCCAACAGCCAACCGATATACATTAAGGATAATTCAGGGATTTGAGGTACACGAAATACGCCGTGTGAAATGCCCCAAGCAGTACAAACCGCATCCGATAAAAGGGCTGTTACACAAGCGGGTAAAAGGGCTTGCATGCGAAACGGTTGTTTCCGATTCCATTCCATTGCAAAAACCAATCCTGCCCAAGGCGTTCCAAAAACAGCCCCAAATCCACCGGCTATGGCCGCAGTTAATGCCATTCGGTAGTATTTTTTTGAAAGTTTCAAGAACTGTATCGCAGGCCGTACCATCGCCGCTGCCATTTGTAATGCGGTACCTTCTCGTCCGACAGAAGCTCCAAACAAATGGGCTACAAGCGTACTTCCCAAAACCATGGGTCCCATGCGTCTGGGAATAGGCGTTTGGGCATCTACCAGCGAGGTGCGTACCAGACTATTTCCTTCATTGGCTTGGTTTCCCCAATGGTGGTATAAATATCCCATAGCCCAACCCGCCAGTGGCAACCCAAATAATAAATAGGAATGGGTCATCCGAATTTGTGTCACTTCCGCCAAAGCCCAAAGAAAAAAAGCAGCACTACTTCCAATAGGGATGCTCAGCAATACGCCGATTACAATTCCATATCCTTGGTATTGCAGCTCAGAAAAAAACGAAGGAGTGGTTTCTTGTTTGGAGGACATTATTCAAATCGTTGGACAAACGTTGGGGATATAGCCATAACTGACCCTTTCTGGGGTAAAGCTTATGGACAAAAGTAAGGATTTCTATCCTTTGCTATTCAAATTCGAATTTTATGGAAAAGGGACCAAACTTCCACTATAAATGCAGTCGGCTTGATGTTGATCGCCAAGAACAAAACGAAAAGTACCTTGGGAAGTACTCGTTATATTAAAGGAGGGCGTGTAGTTTCGCAACATTTCTTGTTCAAATGCATTGGGTTCAGCGGGTTGGGTGTATCCTATAATACAAAAGGAGTCGGCGTCAATCCATTTTAAAGGATAGGTGTGGGTTTGGTCTGCCAACTCCATGGTTACCCAATCTCCTTTTAAGTGCAGACGAAAATGGGCAGGCCCTGTTTCAGCATACGCTGCATCGAGTTGTACAGTATAAGTACCGTCGGGAATCATGCCCACTTTGGGCACGGTATAGCTTGAGAATCCCAAAAGAATCCCACTGAGGAAAAGTAATCGAAGCATCATGGCTACAGGATGAGGTTTGTAAAGGACAACGGACGGTATTCCATTTTTGTATCTGTAATAGGCGAAGTGCTACTTCACCGGTTTTACATACTGCAATGCCTCGGGACCTAAAGACATGGCATACACAAACATCAACACACCTACGACTATAATAATAAGTAGGTAACCTAGAAAAGTAATCCCCAATACTCCCAACACGCGAAGGAGGACTGCTTTTAGGGAGTGTTCATGATAATAGCCTTTAAAAAACCAGACCAACATAAGTGGAACAGCCAATAAGGCATATTGATTGAACGTAAAATACGCCCCTGAATCGTTTTGTAAAAAATACAAGGGAGGATAGAGAAAAACCAAACAGAGTAATGTGTAAAAACTCAATATATAGGCGTTCATAACAACATGCTCATAGTAGTTTTGCCCCCATTTTCGAAAACAGAGGTAAGTCGCGATAGCAAACAACGGGATATACACCAGCATAAGTAATGAATTGTAACTGGACGTAAAGTTCAAAAAATCATTCATCATCGGCGAATTCATCTTTTGCGCTGCAAAATGTTCCGCCATGACTTTTTTCATGTTGGTTACTTTAAAAGAGATGAATGTTGAGAAACCACTCAGTAAAAAGACAAGAAGTATGGGTTTGTAATGGCTTACCCGATCACCTTCAATAAATTCGCGCGCCGTTTTCCCAGGATTTCGGGCAATCTTTTTCAGGGAATACAACAATCCTTTGTTAGTGTGTAAAAGGGTGTATTGAATTTCATCCCATAAATACTTTCGATCGATACGTTTGAATTTTTTCTGACCGCAGGAACTGCAGAAATTCCCTTCAACGGTTAAGGCGCAGTGGGTACATTGTTCAGCCATTTGTGTTTTTTTGAGTTTAGGGTTGGTTTCCCAAAAATACTAAAATCGGCGAAATAGCTTTTTAATTCCTTTTGTATTTTCACAAAAAAAGAAGCTCATGCGCCCATGTGTACGTATAAGCTTCTTTATGTATACTATAATATAGTGTTTGATGATTTAACTCCTTGACCTCAGGGAACTACGAAAGTAGCTCGTTGGTAAATAGCGTTTGGTTCAGTATTTCCTCTTTTTCTAATTCATGGTTGACCAACCAATGTAGAAATGCATGAACCCGTGCAGGCTCCATGAACCCATGTTGTCCGTTTTCGCCAAAATGAGGAGCAGTTACAGCTAAGGTTTGCGCTAGGTCGATATGGATTCGATCCCGTTCTGAGACCACATTTTTTAAAATTGCCGTCGCTTCCTCGGGGTGGGTTTGGGCGAAAGCATACCCTTTTTGTGTTGCAGCGATACATTTTTTATACACTTCTTTGTTGGTATCGAGTTGTTCTTTTTTGGCAATAAGAACGGGAGAATAACCATACGGAATGCCATAGGCTGCAAGTTGAAAGGATCGTAGCGCTATCCCACGCGAGGCCGCTTCGACGCCTTCCCAATTGTCAAAAATCCAGGTGGCATCGGCTTTTCCTTCCAATAAGGTATTCCAAATGCCTAGTTTTTCGGGATAACTTACGGTAAAATCCCCTTGACCGCCGTCGTGGCGAACCAACTCTTGTACAATGGTATCTTCGTAACGGGCTTTGTAGGAAGCATACGTTTTGCCCACCAATTCGCGGGGACTATTGATCCCCGAGGAGGCCAAGGTGGTGATACTGCTTAAATCGGATTGCAGCAATGCATATACGGCGATAGCGTCTACGCGGTTGGATTTGTTGTTTAAACTTATGACAGTTTCCATTGGGGCAAGGGCCAAGTCGGCAAGTCCTAATTCCAATTTTTTGCCCGGCGTGATTTGATAATCATCCTCTTGGGGGTTGAGGAAAGAGACCGTAAGTCCCAATTCGTGGTAAAATCCTTTTTTTTGAGCGATGAAAAAGCCAAGGTGATTGACGTTTGGGGTCCAATCGAGTGCAATTTTTAAAGTTTCCATAAGGGATAAAAACGTAAAGTTGTGGTTTGTACCCAAAGATAAATGGGAAAAAAACAGCAAGCGACGACTTTAACGATTGTTTAAAAATTGTGGGACAACTTTAGTGCTTTGCCCAAGCTTTTTTAATAAATAATTGAAGATGTAACGCACTATTCTCGAACCAGTTGCGCCCATTCATAGAGTCCCAACACAATGACCCACAACGCCATCAAAAAGGTTATCAAGGGATTGCGAACATGTTGTAGAAAAATTAGCAATAGTAAGGCCAATCCCGAAACTACCGACAACGTACCTGTGATGAGGCGGATAACAGTATTGGGAGGGATACTTCGAATGTCGGCATAGCCACTATAGCCCAAGAGTAAGCCGTAAAGAACCAAAAGGCCATTGGCCATAAGTGTAAAATGATCACGGAAAATCCCCAGCGACCACATGCTAATGAATCCGCCAATACCAGCGATGGCCAGCATAAATTTGGTAAGTATCCAGAACAAATGGGTTTGTAAAAAAAAGTGCTTCATGGCTCGCAATACAATCGCTAGATTAGGTTGTTATTAAGACCTAGTTGCAAAAATAGACTTTTTGAACGAAAGTCAAAAAAATCGTACATATGGACTTTGATTCCTTGAGAATACAATTCAAAATAGCGTACATAAGGGCTTAAACGTAAGTGAATTCTTAATCTTTTGGCAATAAATTCATTGCGTCAAAAAATAAAGCTTGTTGATCGATAAATACGGCATGTCCACAACGCTCCCAGCTTTTGAAATGCCCTTGGGGAAGCAATGCTTCTAGGGTTTGTCGTTGGGTTTTGGGGTACAAACGGTCGTCTTCGCCATACAATCCGAAAACGGGGACTTTTTTTTGAAGCACTTGCCGGATTAAGTCGTACATTTTCATTTGGGTGTAGGCATCATTTCGGTGAAAACCCAACGGAGCTTGTTCGGTCATGGCATTGCCCCAGCGTTTGTAGTCGGGATGATCCACTAAGGCGGTATAGCGTTGTTGGGCTTGTGGAGTAGGGTTGGGTGTGGTATAAAATCCGTTGCGTAGGGCGTGCATGAAACAATAGGAGGCAAACAGCATCGAATGCGGGTCCATTTCCTGTAAAAGACCTAAATACTTAAGGTTGACCAAATCTTCTTTGGCTTCATAGATGGTTTTGCACTGTGCAATGATGTGTTGAAATGATTCTTGTAAATCGAGAGGCGCACTAATAAGAACCACCGAACTCACCATTTCGGGATGCGTACGGGCGAATTTAAGCGCGAGAATTCCACCGAAACTGTGGCCTAACAAATGCGCTTTGGTGACCTTATACTGTTCGAGTACACTTTGCATGTCGGCGGCGGCTTCGGCCAAGGAGAATTCGGCATTGGGATCAGTACTGCGCCCTTCCCCACGGCGGTCATAAACGATAACATAGTACCCTTGTTCGGCCAGTAGTGGTGCTGTAGAGATTTCAAAACTCGCACAATTATACCCAGGACCACCATGTAAAAAAAGCAAGGCCGGGTGCTGCGGATTCCCAAAGGCTTTGGTGTAGAGGGTTTGGGCGTCAACTTTTGGAACTAGACACAATAATAGTAAGAGTAAGCGTATGTTCATGCTATTCAATAATCAATTATACATCTAAGATAAGCATTGTTGCAAAAAATCAACCCCTTTTTCAATCACCTCCTCCGGCACTTCTTTATGCGGATTGTGTTGCACCCCCGGAATAAGCCACGCTTGGGCAGGTCCCGAACAGTGCGCCACTATGGTTTCGACTTGTTTTGGGGTGCCAAATTCATCGTCTTCCCCTTGAATGATAAGGGCAGGACAAGTGATTTGGGGTAAAAAGTCGGTGATGTCCCAATCCCGAAACATAGGCGCTAACCAGGTTTCGGTCCAGGCTTTTACCATGGCATCGGTATTTATTCCGTGGTATTTGGCCAAGCGCTGGGGCAAGTCGGTGGTGTTGTAAGCATCTTGTGCAGCGCGAATGCCAGCCAAGGTAACTTCCTCCACAAATACATGCGCTCCTTCTGTGATGATGGCTTGGATGCGTTCGGGAAATAAAGCGGCTGTTAGCAAGGCAATGGAACCCCCGTCGCTGTGTCCAAAGAGAATCGCTTTCTCAATGTTGTGTTGGATTAATAGGTCGTTTAACACCGCCGCTTCGGGTTCTAAATACTGTTTGTCCCGCACTGGATGGGTAAACGGTCCCGATTTTCCATAACCCAATCGGTCGTACACCAAAAAATTGCATTGGGTCGCCGCCGCCAATCGCTCTGGAAAATCCCGCCACAATTCGACACACCCTAACGAATCGTGCAAAAACACGAGGGTAGGTCGGTTGGGGAAGGGGGAGTGGATGCGGTAGTTTAACAAATTTTGAATTATGAGTTTTGAATGATGAAATAGTGCTAGGATATAACTTTTTGATGGATTTGCTCTAAGTTGTCATCTCGATCGTCCAAATAAATTGAATTGTGCGTTTTTTCTAGCTTTGTAAGGACTTGATGCATGAATTTTAATTCAAATTCAGATAAAGTTCCTGATACAATTTCAGTCACCAATTGCATATTTGGCATGACTTGTAATAATTCAGACTTTCCAAGAGGGGTAAGTCGTAGATAGACATTTTTTTTGTTGATTTCATTTTTATATTCTTCCACTAATCCTCGCTCACGTAATCGTTTTATTATTTCTGTACCACTCGTTTTTTCAGTAATTGTCTTTGCAAACAATGCCGATTTAGTGAGGTCAGGTGTCATGATTAGGGTGATTAGAAATGCAAACTCATCAACCGTTTGGATTTTGGAGTGAACTAACGCTTTTTTGATGTATAATCGCGCATACTTATAAAGGTATGTTAGAAGAATGAGCAAATCTCTTTTATCTTCATTTTCATTTTCCATTACCAAGTCCGGTTGTTCAAAATCACTTTGCATCAAGGGGCCAATCGGTTGAGACTCCCTATACTTAATTTGAAGAAAAGCGGCAAATGCCTCCGGTGTAAAGGTTGTTATACCTGAATCGCCTTGAGTAAATTCAAAAAAATCATCCAATAAATGGTGAAGTAATTCGGGTGCTTTCATACTAACAAAGATAGTTTTTATACGTAAACAAACAAAAAATAACGTTAAAATAATTTAATAAGACGTAAATGTACTATATTTGCCAAAAAATAATTCAAAAACATACAATTTATGCGATTACTTATTTACTTATTCATGTTTTTATTAGGTGGTCAATGGCTACTAGCGCAAGAGACGGGAGTACTTTCGGGTAAAGTTACTGGCCCAGTAGGTGAGCCTTTGGCTGGAGTTACCATAGTTTTGGATAACACCTCTTTTCAGGTTTTAACCGATGCCGAAGGAAATTTTCAATTAAAAGCAATTCCCCCTGGAACTTATAATTTGACGGCTACTTTAAACGGGTATGAAGCACAAACTCTTTTTCGCATCATTATTCAAACCTTTGGTAATCCGGAACTATCCATTAGTTTGCAACGGGTAGCGGTTCAGTTGGAGCAGGTAGTTATTTCTAGTTCTAAACTCAAGCGTACCAAGGAGACACCTTTATCAATTCAATCCTTATCGGGAGTTGAAATTGCAAATTACCCAGGTTCTAATAATGATGTTGTTCGTGTAGCACAATCTTTACCGGGCGTTTCTCCCTCTCCGGGTGGTTTTCGCAATGATTTAATTTTGCGTGGGGGTGCACCCAATGAATCTGTTTATTATTTGGACGGTATGGAAATCCCAAATATTAATCACTTCAGCACACAAGGAAGTGCAGGAGGTCCGGTAGGAATTCTCAATGTTTCTTTTATTGATGATGTTTCACTGTCTACATCCGCTTTTGGTGCACAATACGATAATCCACTTTCTGGAGTTTTACAGTTCAAACAACGCAATGGTAATGCTTCACAATTGAAGACCAATATTCGTGTGAGTGCTTCCGAAACTGCGCTTACCATGGAGGGGCCTTTATGGAAAAGAGGCAAAGAGAAAAGCAATACTACTTTTTTAGCCTCGGTTCGCCGAAGTTATCTCCAATTTTTATTTGAAGCCATTGGACTACCCATTCGTCCCAATTACTGGGATTATCAATACAAAGTGACTCACAAGCTTAATGATTACAATGAATTATCGGTGTTAGGGGTGGGTTCAATTGATTCCTTTTCTTTGGAAGCCGATGGTGACTTAAGTCCGAGTGAGCAAGCTATATTTGATCAATCGCCCTTTATCAATCAGCGAACCAATACAATGGGAATTTCATGGAAACGCCGATTTGCCGAAAAGAAAGGGTTCTCTTTGACGACCTTGTCGCAAAATTATTTCAAAAATGGATTTGTAATTTATGAAAATACGGCCACAAAAACAGGAATTATTTTGGATAATCAAGCCACTGAAAAAGAACTAAAGTTACGACATGAGTCTACTTTTTACTGGAATAATTGGAAGTTGAATACAGGTTTCAATATACAGCGTTCTGATTATACAAACTCAACTTTTGACCGTAATCAAGGCCAATATTCAACTGCGATTGATTTTTACAAGTATGGTGTGTTTGGAAATGCTAGTACCACTTTGGCGAATGGTGTTTGGGATGTTTCATTGGGATTTCGTCTCGATGATGATACTTTTTTGTCGTCTGAATTATGGGAAACTTTTTCGCCACGAATCGCTACGTCTGTTCGTTTAGGGAGCGGATGGCGTTTTAATGCAACATGGGGGAATTATTTTAAAATTTTACCCTACACCGTATTAGGGTATCGCGATGTTAATGGAGCTCTAACCAATGCTAATGGTCGTTATACCCAGAGTATGCATTGGGTAACGGGTCTTGAAAAATCATTGGGAAAAGCGGCCAAAGTAAGTCTAGAAGCATTTTATAAACGCTACAAAGATTATCCAATATCGCTTACCGATGGCGTGTCATTAGCGAATAAAGGCGGCGGATTTGAAGTATTGGGAAATGAGGCAATTTCCACCACAGGAACAGGTCGTTCGTACGGGGTTGAGTTACTTTTTCAACAAAAATTTGAGAAAAACTTCTTCGCTATTGCATCCTATACATTTTTTTATAGCGAGTTTACAGGTTTAACGGGTACCTATTTGCCCTCAGTTTGGGATAGTCGTCATTTATTCTCGTTAACTTCGGGTTACAAATTTAAACGCAATTGGGAAGTGAGTATGCGAAATCGTTTTGCTGGACGTACTCCTTTTGTACCCGTTAATCGCCAAGAAACCCTTGCTGCATATCCTGAAATTATTTTGGATTACAATCGATTGGGTACCGAAAAATTAGCTGTATTTAATCAACTAGATATTCGAATTGATAAAAAATGGAGTTTTAAATCGTTTGCTTTGAATGTTTTTATTGATATCGAAAATGTACTCGGTCAACGAATTCCACAAGTTCCGCAATTTGGACTAGAACGTAACGCAGATTCCTCTATTGTTGAACCCCGAAATCTATTACAAATAGATAACTCCAACCGAAATATTATTCCTACGCTTGGACTTGTCGCTAATTTTTAATCAAAAAAAAGTAATGAATATGCCCTAAAGTTAGCCGTGCTTTAGGGCGTATTTATTTCATAAAGGTCACAGCAACAATCTTCCCCTCTTTGACTTCATAGATCGCGACGCCTCCGAAAGTAGTTGCATTGTATTGAACCGATTCTTCATCAATCACAAATGCCCCGCGGACGATTCGTTTGATAACGGTACAGTGCAAGGTTTGGGCGCTGTTGAAGAATTGGGCATATTGTTCCTGCATTTTGGCTTTGCCTTCTACCTCGAGGGTATTGGGGTAGGTGTAAATCTTTACATCCTCACTGAAGCAGTCCATAAAAGCCTTAATATCTTTTTGGTTGTAAGCTTCCAGTTGCTTTTGAGCCATTTGTTCGGGAGTAGGCGTTTGTGCAAATGCAGCTACACATGTACATAGGAGTAGGAAAACTATTTTTTTCATTAATTCTTAGGTTATAATTCTTTGGCTAAAAAACGTGCGGTATGACTTTTTTTGTTTTTACTAACTTCTTCAGGAGTACCGACACACAAGATTTGACCGCCGCCTTTTCCGCCTTCGGGGCCGACGTCGATGATGTGATCGGCCAATTTGATGACATCCAAATTATGTTCGATAATCAACACCGTATTGCCTTTGTCGACCAACTTTTGAATGACTTCCATCAATACACGAATGTCTTCAAAGTGCAAGCCTGTGGTGGGTTCGTCCATGATATAGAATGTATTGCCCGTATCTTTTTTGGACAATTCGGTCGCCAATTTGATCCGTTGCGCTTCACCACCCGAGAGGGTTGTACTTTGTTGTCCTAAAGTGATGTATCCCAATCCCACGTCTTGAATCGTTTTGATTTTTCGGTAGATTTTCGGAATGTTTTCAAAGAAATCCACCGCTTCATCGACCGTCATATTCAATACATCGGATATGGATTTTCCTTTGTAGCGAATTTCAAGGGTTTCCCGATTAAAGCGTTTGCCTTGGCAGGTTTCGCATTCGACATAGACATCGGGTAAAAAACTCATTTCGATGGTGCGTACTCCCGATCCTTCGCAGGTTTCACAACGACCGCCCGATACGTTGAAACTGAAACGGCCAGCTTTATAACCGCGAATCATCGCTTCGGGGGTTTGGGTGAAAAGGGAACGTATTTCTGAAAACACGTCGGTGTAGGTCGCAGGATTGGAGCGTGGGGTGCGGCCAATCGGACTTTGGTCAATGTCGATGACTTTGTCTACATGTTCGAGTCCTTCAATTTTTTTGAACGGCATCGGACGCTTCACGCCATCATAAATGTGGGCATTAAGAATAGGGTAGAGCGTTTCGTTGATCAAGGTTGATTTTCCACTGCCTGAAACTCCAGTTACGCAAATCAATTTCCCCAACGGAAATTCAGCGGTCACGTTTTTCAAATTGTTACCCGAGGCGCCCACCAATTTAATCGTTTTACCACTGCCTTCCCGACGTTTTTTGGGTACTTCGATGGCCATTTTACCGTTTAAGTACTGAGCGGTAATGGTGGTTTCCTTCAACAATTCGTTGGGCGACCCTTTGCTGATGATTTGTCCCCCAAAACGTCCGGCTTTGGGTCCGATGTCAATCACATAATCGGCTTCTACAATCATGTCTTTGTCGTGTTCGACCACTAAAACCGAATTCCCGATGTCGCGTAAGCTTTTTAAGGAATTGATCAAACGTTCGTTATCGCGTTGATGGAGTCCAATACTGGGTTCGTCCAAGATATAGAGCACGCCTACCAATTGCGAGCCGATTTGGGTTGCCAAGCGAATGCGTTGCGCTTCACCGCCGGAGAGTGACTTCGAACTGCGGTGTAAGGATAGATAATTGAGTCCGACGTCCATCAAGAACTTCAAGCGGTCGTTGATTTCCTTTAGGATTTCGGTGGCAATCACCTTTTGTTTTTCCGAGAGGGTTTGGGGCAAGGCTTGAAACCATTCGGTCAACTCGGCAATGTCCATAGTGGAAAGCTCGGCGATGTTTTTCTCGTTGATTTTAAAATACAAGGACTCTTTTTTCAAACGTGCCCCTTGACACTCTGGACAGGAAATTTCATCCATGAAGTCTTTGGCCCAACGTTTGAGCGAAGTCGATTGTGCGTCGTCGTGTTGGTTTTTGATAAAGGCAGCGATGCCTTCAAACTCGATTTTGTATTCTTTGGTCACGCCTGCTGCTTTGGCTTTGACCGTAAATCGTTCGTTACCGCCATTGAGGATCATGTCCATGGCTTCCTCGGAAATCTTTTCGATTGGATCGGTGAGTTTGAATCCAAATTTTTCACCGATGGCTTCCAGTTGTTTGAACATCCATGAGTTTTTCAATTCTCCCAGCGGTGCCAGTCCGCCTTTGGCAATGGAGAGGCGGGCATCGGGTATGATTTTTTTGAGATTGATTTCATGTACTGTTCCGAGGCCGTTGCACTTTTCGCAAGCGCCTTTGGGGGAGTTGAACGAAAAGAGGTTAGGTTCGGGATTTTGGTAAGAGATGCCTGTGGTGGGACACATAAGGGTGCGGCTAAAAAACCGAACCTCTTGCTGCTCCTGTTCGATGACCATCATTACATTTTCGCCGTGGTACATGGCGGTTTTGATGCTTTCGGCGAGGCGTTTGTGGGTGTCGTCGTCGTTGGCGGGCACCATGCGGTCGATGACGATTTCGATATCGTGGGTTTTGTAGCGGTCGAGTTTCATCCCGGGGGTGATGTCTTTGATTTCCCCATTGACGCGGACCTTTACAAAGCCTTGTTTGGCGATTTGTTGAAACAGTTCGGCATAATGTCCTTTACGCGCCCGAATGACTGGTGCGAGGATGTTGATGCGTTTCCCTAGAAACTGTTCGATGATGAGGTTTTTGATTTGTTCGTCGGAGTAGGACACCATTTTTTCACCGGTGTTGTAACTGTAGGCTTCTCCCGCACGGGCAAAGAGTAGGCGGAGGAAGTCGTAGATTTCGGTGATGGTCCCCACGGTGGAGCGGGGCGATTTGCTCGTCGTTTTTTGTTCGATGGCGATGACAGGAGAGAGTCCGTCGATTTTATCCACATCGGGACGCTCGAGTCCCCCGAGAAATTGCCGTGCATAGGCCGAAAACGTTTCGATATAGCGGCGTTGGCCTTCGGCGTAAATGGTATCAAAGGCGAGGGACGATTTCCCCGAGCCAGAGAGACCGGTAATGACCACGAGTTGTTCCCGCGGAATGGTTAGGTCAATATTTTTAAGATTGTGCGCGCGAGCACCAATAATTTCAATGGATTCGAGTTGTTCGCTCATGATTTTTTAGGAAAAAGCAAAGGTAGTGATTTTGAGTGATTGGTGATTAGTGACTAGTGATTAGTGACTAGTGACTAGTGATTAGTGACTAGTCGTTAGACTTTAGACGTTGGACATTAGAATTAGGTACTGATACTTGGGGAGGAATTTGAAATTTGAAATTTGAGATTTGAGATTTGAGATTTGGAATTTGGGATTTGGAATTTAAGAGTTGAAATTTTGATTATTGAACCCTAGTTGATTTTTAGCCCCGATAGAGGCATTGTAGGAGCTCTTGGAGCGGAGCGGAAAAGCGACTGCCGAAAGCGGGAGGGGGCATGATTGGAAGTCGATACGTGTTGCTCTATAAAAAAATAATCAATCGTATTGGGATTTTCACCGAAACGACTGATTTACAGCTGAATTTATCTTAATGTAATTTTCTATTTTAGCTAAAAATTTAATTTCATGCCGCTGAATTGTTTTTATCTTTTTGAGAATTTTTACAAAGGTTTACTGTTTTCCCTTGTTTGCTTTCTATTATGGTCTCTTTTTAAGAAAAGTGGTAAGAAGCCAATTCGAAAGGAAAAGTATGAAAATTACAAAGAAACATTAGGATGGTATTTTAGATTTAAGTTATATCTCATGGTCTTTTATTTTTTAATAGTAGGGATACTCTCTTTTTGTATTTCAATTTCTTTTCTTTTACGGTATTGGTGGTGTGTAGGATGATTATCCTTTTATTTATCTTTTCTCATAGTCCATTAACAAATGATTTTTTGTGTAGTATAAATGGGCCTATATTATTTTGATTTAACTTAATTACTGCTAGAATTGCTTGTTAAACTTTTTGTGTTTTCCTTATATTTGAAAACTAAATAACAGCAAGAAACATGAAATTATTAGGTATCGGTTCACGAATTAAGCACGCGGCGCACGGTTTGGGCGTAGTGACAAATGTAACGTCAAAGCATTATTGGGTAACGTTTATGGACAGTGGTTTGGAAACCATTGACTTGGATGAATCCGTTGAGGTGATTGAAGCGGTTGATGGCGAAGTAGATACCGTGAGTTTTTATGAGGTGGAAAAAGTGATGAAGAATTTGTTGCAACGTTGGAGCGACTTGACGCCGGCCGTGGCGATTGCCGATAAATGGAAAGGCGGGAAATTGGTGATGGAACCGGGCACGCCAACCCAAAGTAAGGAAGTGCCGATTGATACGTTTTTTCACAAGATTGTGATGGTGCGTGACCGTCTGCGGGTGATGGAGCAAAAAATCAACGCGAGCAACCTTGACGACGCCGAGAAAGTGGAATTGCAACAGTACATCACGCGTATTTACGGCAGTTTGACCACGTTTAATGTGCTGTTTAAGAGTCAGAGCGATTATTTTGTAGGGGAGAAGACGAAGTAAGCAGTGTTCAGTGTTCAGTGATCAGTGTTCAGTGTTCAGTGTTCAGTGGGCAGTAATCAGAATTCAGTGTTCAGTAAACAGTGTTCAGTGATCAGAATTTAGTGAGCAGTAACGTTTGCAGCTTGTGAAGTTGGTGATAAAGCGAAACGATTATTTCTAACTAAGTTACATGTTTTGTTTCGTACCGTTCGTTTCATTCGGGTCGTGTAAACTTAACATCAACTTTATACTTTCGAGTCATCGCGGCTTTAGACTTTTGCTCAGTTTTATAATAATCTAGCAAAGTTATATTTATTGTAGTCTATCAAGTCTTTTAAGATATCGCCTCGAGCCGAAATGATTGTATTACCCTCTTGTAAATAGGTTCCAATTATGCCGTGCTTCTCTGTGGCCAATACAACCAAATCTAGTTCTTTACCTCCAAAAAAATCACTAAGCCTAATCAATTTTTCTATTCTGAATATTTTCACATTTATGTTTTTGTCAACGTTTACCGTATTCTCTAAAATGCACTTGTAGGTCTTGGTAAAATCGTTACAATTAATAGTTATCGTCCTTAGTTCATTCTTTTTACATTTAAAATCCAAGAAAACAAATTCTTCAGCGTTTACATCCAAAAACTTGAGGTAAAATTTATTATCGTAAATTCTGGCTTTTTGTTTTACAGATTTGATTTTTGAGGTTACTCTAAATTGACAACTAAAATCAAAGGAACCATCTTCAAAAATTGTGTCAGGATGAAATGGGTTTTCTTTTTCATAACCTCGAGGCCAGTTCTCGATACGATCATTTTTTTTCGAGCAGCTAGCGATTACTACTACGAAAATGAAAATAGAAAAAACGTTTAATTTCATGGATTAAAAATTTGAAATAGCTAGGGTGAACTCAGTAATAATTCATAGGTTCTATGTTTTCAATAATTCATAATTCATAACTCATAATTCATAACTCATAACTCATAATTCATAATTCAAAACTATTCTATCACCAGTCCTTTCAACGTACTGCGGTAGGTTTCGAGTAAGGCGCATTTGTCGACCAAGCCATAGTATTTTCCCGATTTCAATACGATTAGGGTAGGGCGTTGGGCGTGCTCAAATTTTTCCATAATCAATTCCATCCCGTCGTCGTGGTGGATTACCGTATCGACGGGTTGCATCCACTCTTCAATCGAGCCAAATTTGACGCGATAGGTGTTGAAAATAAATGTTTTTAGGTGTTGAAAATCCAAAATACCTACTACACGCTGTTTTTCGTCAACGACTGCAAATAAAGACTGTTTTGAGGTTTGTAGCGCTTCAATGACTGCTTCCACAGTATCGGTGCGTTGAAATGTTCGGGTTTCGGTTTGTACTTGGGAAAGAAAATCAATTCCCAACAATACATTTTTGTCTTTGTCGCCCGTGAACACTTCGCCTTTATCGGCCAAGGCTTTGACATCCATGGAGTGTTTTTCAAATTTTCGCGATACGGCAAAACTAATCGAGGAAACCATCATCAACGGCACCATTAAGTCATAACCGCCCGTGATTTCTCCAATCAAAAAGATGGCCGTCAAAGGGGCGTGAAAGAGTCCACTGAGAATACCTGCCATTCCTACCATCGTAAAATTCGCCAAAGGCAAATCATGATGGATTCCCGTAAGGTCCATGGTTTTGGCCACCACAAAGCCCAAATACGAACCTACAAACAAAGAGGGGGCAAAGTTTCCGCCATTTCCTCCCGAGCCCAAGGTAAGTCCCGTGGCGATCGATTTCAAGAAGATGACCACACCTACAAAGGCAAGCACTACCCATTCGTTGGATTTTAAAGGCTCGAGCAAGGTGTTGTTGAGCAATACTTCGGGTTGGGCATTGGAGAGCGATTTGATACTCTCATAACCTTCTCCAAAAAGCGTTGGGAAAAAGAAAATTAATATGGCCAACATCAAAGCGCCGATCAATGCTCTTCGGTACGAATTCAAGCGGTATCTATGGAAGAAATGTTCTACCCGTCGGAAATTGCGCGCATGATAGACCGAAACCAATCCGGCCACTATCCCTAATAAAATATAATACGGAATATTATGGTAATCAAAAGGTTTGATCGCTTTAAAACTCAGCAAGATGTCTTGACTTAACAGCACATTGGAAGCCAAAGCCCCTGTCGCAGCGGCAATCATAATCGGAATAAAGGCCGAAATCGATACATCGGTGAGTACAACCTCAATGGCAAACAACACGCCCGCAATCGGGGCATTGAAAGCGGCCCCAATCCCAGCAGCCACGCCACACGCGAGCAGCAGAATGCGGTCTTTTTGGGAGAGCTTATACTTTTGCGCGTAATTCGACCCAAAGGCGGCGCCCGTAATGGTAATCGGACTCTCTAGTCCCGCCGAGCCCCCCATGCCCACGGTCAAAGAACTCGTGATGATTTGCGCATACATTTGTTTCTTGGGTAAGATGCCTCCTTTTTTGGCTACCGCATAGAGAATTTGTGAACTCCCTTTTTCAAGCGAACCGTCCAAGAATTTTCGAATAACAAAAACGGTGAGCACAATGCCAATAATGGGAAAAATACTGTTGGCATACGGAAGTTTTAAATACTGATTGACATAGGTAGCCATCAAAAACACATGATGGGCAAAATGTTTAAGTACAATCACCGCTAAAGCACAGGAAATCGCGACAGCCACACAAGATAGATACAAAAAACTTCGTTCCGACAACACTGCTTTAGCCCCAAAGAAGAGGGCTTCTAAGCGGCGAAGATTTTTTCGTAAAAACAATAATACCGTCGCTGTTTTTCGGGTGGGCATACTACAATCCTTGAATGACAAAGGTACGTTTTTTCACGTCAAAAAAAAGGGAACCGAAGCTCCCTTTGTTTAGTTTAATCGCAACATTTCAGTGGTAATATACACACTAGGCATGGATAGAAATTGCAAATCTTTATGTGTGAGGATTTCGATTTGAAAAGTTTTTCCCTTTAGTCTTCTTTTCACTTCGATAACTTTTTTCTCTTCTGAAAAAAACAAAGGTTCTTCAAGCGAAAGCGATTCCATGCCGTTGGTGATGAGGTAAAATAGTGTGTTTTTTTCAAAAACCATATCATTTCGATACACGAAGCCTTCATAAACACATACTAAGGTAGGAAAAGAAAATCGAGCCCCCACAATGTAATGATTTCCGCCAATAACGTTAATGGAATTGGTTTCTTTGTCGGTTAAACAAAGGACATTTTTCAGGGAATTCCCATTTTTTTCATGGACATACAATTTGATCTTATCTACTGGAAATTTCCAATCAAATAAAAGCGTGAAGGCAAATTCACTCGAACCTGATGCTTGGCTCCAACACTGGATGGACCATAGAATGCATACCCAAAAGACTTTCATCACTGCTTATTATAAATTCAACAATTTAATATCACCCGCAGGGGTCACGATATAATAGCGGTTGTTGCGAATAATGGTGTTTTTCGGCAGTTGGTCTTCTTTGAGTTTGATGCGAATGGTCAAATCGTAAAAGGCTTGAATGGAAGGTTCGGCAATATCACCGTTGATGACAAAACTGTGGTCTTTCATCAGTGCGGGGTTGTAGTATTCGGTACTGTTTTTCTTGATGTCGTTTACCGAACTTTTGGGGTCGAAATTGGCCGATGCTTGGGCATACGCGGTGTATTTACGGTAACTTTCCATGGGGTACGACACGTTGAAACCCTCTTGCAAGATTTTTTCTTTTTTACTTAAATCCATATTCATGAGCAACGAATAATTGGCCGTCATCTCTTTAAATTGCTCCAAGGCCTTGCGTTGCATTTGGGCCCGAATTTGATCAAAATTGACCGTAACATAATCGACTTTGGCCAAATCGTAAATTTCATTTTTTCCACAAATGGAGATGATTTTATCCATGTCGCGACTGGTGCGAAAGCGAATAATGAGGTTTTTTTTCAACTCAAAGCCCGAAGGTTTCTCATTGTAGGTTTTAGGATTGAAAATTTTTTTCTCTACCGCATATTCATACGTTGGAACAAACGAAATCATGTCGGTCATCACCACTATGTCTTTGCTGTAGGCATCCAATTCCTTGATGACATTGTTGATGCGTTCGTCCATTAAATTGGTGGCTTCTTCGGCCGATTTTCCCAATTGCAATACGCTGAAGGTGGCGACTTGTGTAGTTGCTTTTTCGTTGTAAATCCCTTTGATGACAATCACCATTTCATTTTCAGTACTCGAAGTGGTTTGTAGGGTATTGACCCGATTGACGCTGTAGGGATTGTTGCCGTAGTTAGCATTGCCTTTTTGAAGTTCGTAGTTGGCGTTGCCCGATGCTTCGGTATAGTTGGCATTGCCTGAATGTTGCGCGGTGGCCCATAATGTAGTGCAAAGAGTTGCTGCTAAAATTACTTTTGTGTTCATGTGATTTGATTTTTTAAAATTTGATGATCCAAAAGTAGTGGGCTGGATTTCCAACCTTTAGTAAATCGACTTTCTCTTTACTGTAAAGTTATTTGGTTATTTTTACAGTGAATTTACAGTGAACTTTCCACAGAAATTTTCATTGTGCTCCTACCTTTGATCCGCGGCATGAATGAAATGCAACATTTTCAGGAATTGAAACGACGAGTGCTTGAGCGCTACCGTCAGGATTACCCGTATTTTCAAGGGGACTGGAAAACGTTTTCTTCGCAGGATATTTTGAATCTAATTGCTTTATTGGAAAGGGAATGCAAGGAAACAGTAAGCGAAAAGTGGATTTACACCCATTTGAAACCCGAAACAAATACAAAGTTGCCCCGCAAAAACATGCTCCATGTGTTGTGTCGTTTTGTGGGCGTGTCGAGTTGGGATGAATTTATTTTTGAACCTGTCGTTACCGGTTCAACAGTTGTTTCAAAGGAAGAAACGAAACGTTCAAAACGAGGATATCTGTGGGGAATGGGGATGGGAGTGGTACTGGTACTGTTGGCGGTTGCCTATTTTCTTTGGCCTGAAAAAAAAGTAACGAAAATGCCTCCCGTAAAATTGCAAAACCAATACACCCAAGAAGCCGTGGACAGTTCGGAGGTTCAAGTGTATGATGCAACCCATACCGTAGGGACACAACCGTTGACGCCGCAACAGTTTGAGGAAAAAGTGAGAGAAAAACCCCTAACGGTCTTCGTGAAAAGTCCGTTTTACAAAGATACTATCGTGCAGATTCCCCCAAGTTCAACGGTTCAATCACCGCCCGTAGTGGCGTTACAACCCGATGATTACGCCATGATGGTAAAAGCCTTTTTGAAAGCCGATATCACCGATTGGCAAAAACGCAAGACGCAATTGCAACATATTCTTTCGGAAGATTTGGAAGTGATGGTGATGTTGAAAGGAGGGCTGGGATCGGAGTTTTACAACAAAGCCCAATTTGTACAAAAGTTAACCATACCCACGCCGGTATTAAAACGGTGGGAGATTGTAGATATAAAAAATGAACCCGACGGAAAGCTCAAAGTGATCCGTATAAAACAAGAGTAAGCATGCGCAGCGGCATTGTATATATCGTTTTTCTATGGTGTGCATCGGTGTGGAGTCAGGCGGCTACAGAATCGATGAAAACCACCAACGAACAATCGTTGAAACAGGTTTTTGCAGCGCCAGTTTTGCAAGCTTATCAGGAGAATTCAGATATAAAAATTCAGGAATTGTTTTTTTACCTCCAGCAGCTTACCCAACCCGGACTCGAGCCATCGTTGCGTCAAGAAATGGAAACCGCTTGTTTGGCTTTATTTGTCAATGAGGCCACCATGGTTGTGGACCTTACCTCACCTACGCCGACACACATTCCAATTGCCACCTTACTCCAGAAATTGGCGCAATCCGCTCCAATCCAAATTACGGTATCCGAACGCGTAAAATACAATACAGTAACTTACCGCAGTTGGACATCTGGCTATACCATTCGTTGTGTCCAAAACGGGAGCTCGAGAGAATATGCGATTTCGCAGATTGTTTTTTTTCAATTACTTCCGCAACAGTTTGGGGCACATCAACAGCAAACCTATCAGTACCGATTAGGAGCTATGGAGTTACGGTAAGTTTCGTAAAGCTTCGCGCTTGCTCAACGGTTTTAATTTTGTATTTTCTACAAATTCACGCACGCCATTTGGATTAAATCGGCTGTAATCACGAAGTGCCCAACCGATGGCTTTTTGGATAAAAAATTCGTTGGAATCTTTGTGTTTGAAACATTCAGCTTTTAATAGGTCGAAGTCCGTTTGAGCTTTGTATCCCAATTGAAAAAGGAGGCCACTGCGGTTCAACCATAGCGATGGAGCAGCCGAAAACCGTTCGATCACCCTCGGAATAGCTTCAGGATATTGTTGCAAATACCCGCCCAACAAATATTTGGCGATAAAGTCAACGGTATCCCACCATGAATGGGTCAAAATCAAATGTTCAATGTGTTGTATATCCTCGGGAGAATACTTTTTTTTCACCGCTTTGTAAAAAAGTTCCATCCCACAATAGTGCAATTCCCTGTAGGGTTGTGCAAAAAGTGCTACAGTATAGGTGCGGAAATTATGTTGAATGGATACTTTGTTTTGGGCATACCAACGGTTGAACAACTCCCTGCGCAGGGTAGCTTTGATCCCAAGGAATTCAAAATGATTTTTCATATACGCCTTCATAGGGATGGCGTTTTCAGGATTTTGGTGCTGTTCAAAAAGTAGCACCAATTCATCAAGCGGATGCATTGGTAAATTGTTGGTTTAAGGTTTCTCGCTTTTCTCGACAGGCGAGTTCCAATTCGTCGAAAAAAGCAAAAAATTCGTTTTCAAATTCGCTGTAAAATTCTTTTAACTCGATTATGGCCTCATGCATTTGTACGCGTTGTTGGGTGCGGCGGTCCATTTGAAATAAAATTTTTTCTAAACCCTCCAACGAGGCATAACTCACCAACCAGTTTCGAGCAATCATGTAGGGCACCATATGTTGTGCTTTTTCGGTGAGCCAACTGTGTTTTTCTTTTAGTAAAGCATAGAAATCGGCGGCATATTCTTCGAGTGAAGTAGCGGAGTATCGGTTCCAGTTTTTTGCTAAAAAATGATCGTAAAAAATATCCATGATCACCCCTGAATAGTGTCCATACTTCGCATGCAATCGGTGTTTGCTTTGACGGTATAACGGATGAGTATCGGTAAAGCTATCAATGAAGCGGTGCAAAAGAATACCTTTTTGCAACTCTTGTGGAAGATTCTTGTACTGAGAGCCACGCACACTATCGGCCATAAAGTTTCCAATCCGCAATAAATCGGAAGCGCCAGAAAGGTAAATGTGGGCAAGGAAATTCATAAAAAAAAGTTGCTCTCAGGTAAAGATAGCAACTTTTCAAAGAATTGATAGTATAGATTTGTTAATTGATTGCTTGTTGAAGCGAATTTTCGTTCGCCCTAGGAGCTTCGGGTAAGGGTTGTTCCAACACCACTTTTTTACGGTATTGTTGCAAAGCACCTGCCGATTCGGGTTGTAAATATCCATCTAACAAATGGATGGCAATAGCCCCAAGGGATTTGTGTGTATGAAACGCTAGTTGTTGCAAGGTGCGCATCTCCACGGGGAGTTGATACTCTTTTGCCAAGGCCAAACAAAACCACAAAAATTGAGGTTCCGTAGCTTCAAGCCACATTGGTAATTGTGCAGCAATCCATTGGGTTTGTTCGCGATACAAGGCCACTACGTTTTGCATTTCTTCTTCGCTAAATGCATGAGGATAAATGCGCAACGTATCGGGTTGGTAATTACACAGCTCAATTAGAGTAGCTAATGCAGAAATACGTATCGACGGCGCTCCATAAAAAGCGAGTTGAGTTACAGTATCTTTTAATTGAAGGCTGGGAATCGCTTTGGCATATTCCAACGTTTCTAAAATTACAGCTTCGTTTCCGCTTGCTAATTCTTTAACGACAAAGGCGTCCAAATTCCACTCTTTAACAAGTGCTGTCAATTTGGATTGATTGGCTTTGTTACGGTAGGGAGAGGCGGGTGCCAAAAGTTTTCGTAAAACCAAGCGACAAGCGTCGGGTTGTTCTAAAAACGTATGTTTAAAATGGTCGATTTCTATTTGTGATTCTACCGTATCCCATTCATCCGCAAAATAAGCAGAAAGAAAATTACTCAGTGCCACCTGTAGCTCGGGCCGATCAACAATAGCCTCCGGCGTGGTTTTGGTGCGAAAGAAAAACGCATACACCATATACAATACCGCCAAACCTGCACAAACAGGTAAGAGTACAGCGCCCCAATCGGTGGCTGTAATTTGTTGGTAAAAGGATAAAAGCGTGTAGGCGCGCATGGATTCTATTTTAACAATTCAAATGTATACGAATAGGGAGTGGGAATAAAATTTAATCGGTGTAACGACAAAAAACTCGATGACAGAGCAAAAAAGTACGATGGGTGTCTGTTTTAGGTCAAAAAATAGCTGAAAACGAATGGCTTAGCACTAAGAAAGCGTTAGACTATATTGTATCCGAGGGAACAATTCAGGGTCCAACAGTAATCCACCGATGGCCAAAATACTGATCGCGGTGAGGAAAATCCAAAGAGCCTGAGTAATCAATCCATCCGAAGGTTTAATCAAAAAGAGCGTTGTCCGTTGGGATAGTAACAAAAGTAATCCCGAAAGAAGTGAAATCAAGAGCCATTGTAGGCTGTAAAACAACAATGGGGACCAAGTGTAATAATGCGCCGCATAGCGTAACCAATACATGGGGCCAAAGGCAAGTGACAGTATTCCAAGTGGAAAAGACCAGCAAAGCAATACAAACGCAAACGTAGGAAAATGTAAGGAGGGAAGGGCTGCTGGAGATTGTGCCATGATTATACCGCTTCTAAAAGTAATACGTTTCTAATTTTTTCGGCGATATCTTCAAAAGCGATAGGCTTGGTCAATACTTCATTGGCACCTTGCGCAAGCGCTTCTTCTACAATTTCGGTTTCACTCCCCAAAGAGGAAACCACAAAAACAGGTCGGTTGGGGTTCAATTTTTTACTCAACGTCACCAACGTCATTCCGGAGACATGCGGCAATTGAATATCGGTGATCACGACATCGGGGTCGGTGTGGAGTAATTTCCGGGCACCTTCTTCGCCATCCATGGCAAAATCAATGTGGTAGCCTTCTTTACCCAGTAAGTGGTTGAGGATGGTTTTGATCATTTTATCATCCTCAATTACGAGTACTTTTTTCATTCTACTGACAAACAACAGACCTGTTGTTGGGGTTTTTAACTAGGGTTTAACGGTACAAAAGTACTGGGGATAGCGGGTGAGCTCAAAAAAAATCGCTGTAGGGTATAAAAACTCGATTAATTTGACATTTTGATAAATCCAATGTAAATCAGCGATTTATTCGGTTGTTTATCCAAGGATTTTATAAAGAAATCATTACTTTTTTTACCTTCGTAGCGCTTATATGCCTTAAACTGTATTTTTGTTCAACTCTAAAAAAATTAAAAAGCATGACACTTATTAAATCCATTTCAGGTATTCGCGGCACTATTGGAGGAGCCGTGGGTGAAAATTTAACGCCTATAGATGCTGTAAAATTTGCTGCTGCCTATGGAACTTTTTTAAAAAAACATACCCCAAAAACGGCATTGAAAGTCGTTATTGGTCGCGATGCCCGCATTTCGGGTCCGATGATCCATCAATTGGTCGTCAATACACTCGTTGGTTTGGGAATTGACGTAATTGACCTTGGACTATCGACTACGCCAACCGTTGAAATTGCCGTTCCTTTGGAACAAGCCGACGGTGGTATCATTCTTACCGCCTCACACAATCCAAAACAATGGAATGCCTTAAAACTCTTGAATGCAAAAGGGGAGTTTTTAAGTGGAGCCGATGGAGCTGCAATTTTGGAAATAGCCGAAGCCGCTGCTTTTGATTTTGCTGATGTCGATGCACTGGGTACGGTTACCGAAAATGATGCCTACATGGACATTCATATCGATGAGGTATTGCAATTGCCTTTGGTTGATGCCGAAAAAGTGGCCCAACGGAAATTTAAGGTCGTCGTAGATGGAGTGAATTCTTCGGGCGGAATCATTATTCCGAAATTACTCGAACAGATGGGCGTTGAAGTAGTCAGATTGTATTGTACGCCCAACGGTCATTTTCCGCATAATCCCGAACCTCTGAAGGAGCATTTGGGCGATATTTGTCAAAAAGTAATTGAAGAACATGCCGATTTTGGTATCGTTGTCGATCCCGATGTTGATCGTTTGGCATTTATTACCAATGAAGGGGAGATGTTTGGCGAAGAGTATACCTTGGTTGCCGTGGCCGACTATGTCTTGAGTAAAACCCCAGGCAATACGGTGTCCAATATGAGTTCTTCACGGGCGTTACGCGATGTGACCGAGTTTCATAACGGTTCGTACCAAGCGAGTGCGGTTGGAGAAGTTAATGTTGTCGAGTTGATGAAAGCAACCCAAGCGATTATTGGAGGCGAAGGAAATGGTGGCATCATTTATCCAGAATTGCATTACGGTCGCGATGCCTTGGTGGGTGTGGCTTTATTTCTTACCCATTTGGCTGGTTTAGAACAAACGGTGGCCGAACTTCGAGCGGGGTTACCAGCGTATTTTATGAGTAAAAATAAAATCGAACTCACCCCGCAAATTGATGTGGATGGGGTCATGGCTGAAATTGCCAAGCGCTATGCCAATGAACCCTTGTCGACTATTGATGGGGTAAAAATCGATTTTCCTACCGAATGGGTGCATTTGCGCAAGTCGAATACCGAACCTATAATCCGAATTTATACCGAAGCTCCTTCTCAAGCGGCTGCCGATGCATTGGCCAGTCGTTTTGTGAATGAATTAAAAAGTATTGCTGGGGTATAATCGGTAAATAGTCTACTATACAAGCCACTTCAAGCGGAGTGGCTTTGTTTTTTTCGTAAATTTTCTAGTGGGAAAAGGGCCAAAAATCCAAGACCATAACAAAGCAAATCGTGGATCGAGTAGGAGGTGCCTAGTATTGTTTGGGCGATGCGGTTGTGGGATAATCCCAGCCATTCAATCGCTTTAACAAACTGTAAATATTCAATACAGAAGGCAAAAAAAAGAACGGCTGTAGCGATGACAGCGGTGGTTTGTCGCAATACACTTTTTAAGCCATAGAACAGTAAAAAAATCACCAAGACATCCCCCAGATAGGGTCGCACAAAACGATCGCGAACCCACAAAGCAATGGCAATTTCAATCCCCAAAAAGAGTAAAAAAAGGCGAAAAGCAGATCGGTCAAAATGCATGGGATAAAAGTATTTGTTTTTCGTTTTTTGGCAAGAGATTGTTAAGAATTTTGAACGCTACCGATGAAATGTGTATCATTGCCAAAAATTCAGGTATGATCCAAACATTCAGATTGTTGTTTGTTGTAATTGGAATCCTTGGCATGGGGGTTTCTTGTACCTCGGTGGAACGTTACAACAAACAAATTGTCCAACCCATTTCTGTAGCGCAACTTCAAGAAGATATTGATTTTATTCAAAAAAAGTTGAAGCGTTTGTATCCGAATTTACATGGATATATCGCTGAAGATAAGCTCAATCAACAATTTGACAGCATTCGTCGTGTGGTGCAACAGCCGATGACATCCAAGGATTTTTATTTTGTCATAGCTCCTGTCATCGCATCGGTTCGACAAGGACACATGAGTACGAGTTTTCCGCAACCGTTGCTGACTCGCGCCCAACGAAAACACCTCAAAGGCTATGGCGAAGGGCCTTTGTCTCAGTTTAATTCAGAGTGGATTGGCGGTGAAATGGTGGTACTCAAAAACAAGTCCGAGCATAAAAATATCCGTCCCGGAGCTTCCATCGTATCCATTAACGATATTACGCCACAAGCGTTGTATGCCCAATACCGTCCAACGCTTACTTCCGACGGATTTAATGAAACCTACATCCGCAAGGGGTTTGGTCGTCGATTGCCGACGTATTTTACCGCAGCTTTTGGCGTTCGCGACAGCTTGCATTATGTGTTTAAACAAAACGATTCGCTGTATCATTTGTGGGTGAAACGCAAACCCAAAGCGGAGAAAAAAAAGGGGCAAAAAGTAGTTAAAGAGACCTCCAAGGATACTGCTGTGGTAGCCAAGAAGCCTGAGAAAACAGCGCCAAAAGTTAGCCCTCTTACCCGCAAAGAGCGTCGTATTTTTGGATATGACCCAACCACCAAAGAGTGTGCGGTGAGTTTGAAACGCTCTGAGTTGGATTCAACGCTTTTTGTATTGCGCGTAAAAAATTTCTCAGCGAGTAGCCATCGGAAAGCGTATCCTATACTCTTTGATTCTATTCGTAAAATGGGATTGCAAACGTTGGTATTGGATTTACGCGACAATCCGGGGGGACGGGTCGCCGATGCCGTCAATTTGTACCGTTATTTTACCGATCAACCTTTTACACTTTTGCAACCCGCTGCGGTTACCTCCAAAACGAGTTTATGGAAGTTAGGCGCATTGCCCAATATGTCACCCGTAGCCTATCCCTTTTTCTTTGTTGGATATCCGTTTTATATGGCGTTTACCTATCTGCGCACTACCCATAATTCAAAAGGCGGCTATCAGTACAAACTCACAGGGAGTCGACCGGTTATGCCTGCTGCTCAAGCGTTTACGGGGAAATTGTATGTCTTGATTAACGGCGGGAGTTTTTCGGCGGCTTGTATTGAATCGGCGGCCTTAAAACAACGTCCGAACACCCATTTTGTTGGTGAAGAAACGGGGGGTGCCTTCAACGGAACGGTGGCGGGGATCATGCCGGTAGTTCGTTTGCCCTATTCCAAAATTTCGGTTCGCTTGGGATTGATGCATATCCAACCTGTGGCGCAGTCGGAAGTGATGGGTCGCGGCGTTTTCCCGGATACACCCATTGTACCGACGCGTGAAGACCGGGTAAAAGCTCGCGATGTTGAGATGGAATGGGTGGTGAGCGATGCGGCACGGAAGTAGGGGAATGGATTTTTTCAGTAAATTATGGTCAATTCAATGTAGTGAAAAAGAGGCGAGGCGACTTTGTTCCTGCGACATTTAAACTGCCTTAGTTGCTGATTTCTTGATTTTTTGAATACTAAAATATCAGAATACTATTTGGTCTAACTCAACAAGTGAGCAATTTTAAAATAAACAGAAGGAATTGGCTATCAAAAGTAAATTCTGAAAACGAATCTCAAAAAATTGTAGCTTCCCACACTTTATTTTTTTAAATATCAAAAACATTTTTTGTGGAGATTATTACATTCGAATTCGGAAACAAAATCCATACTAAGGTTACGTGAACTGAAATTTGATCAAAAGGCACGTTTTTAAATGTAAGCAACTATGTGATTGTTCTATTTCCTAAGTTAGGCTATAACTGTAAAAATCTTTGCTTATATTTGAGAATGCAAAATCTTTTAAAAGATGAAATATACAATATCCTTTCAGGAAAGAGCGAGGTTAGCTATGGAACAACTATCCAATCAATCACCAGTTACCTTAACGATGGCAAGAACGCAGGCCCAACTCTTGAAAAAGAAAAGCACTTCAAAAAACAAGAAACAACGAAGTTAGTCGATTACATCGCTATCCATAATCTTTGGATTGAGGACATCGATTTTTCACAATATGTAAGTGAAGGCGCCGAGCAAAGGGTTTACTTAAGCGGCACTGAACATGTGCTCAAATTGAACGATAGTATTTATTACAGTTCATGGAAAGATTATTTTTATAGCCTATTACTTCATAATTTTTTTTTCCCAGATACAGCCTATGAACTTGTTGGGTTTACTAGAGAAAGTGAGGTTTTATTTGCAATTGTCAAACAGCGTTATGTTTTAATTACGGATCCTACCAATCTTAATGAGGTAAAGACATTTCTTACCTTAAATGGGTTTGAAAATGTGCGCAATAATGATTATTACAATGCTGATTTAGGAATCATATTGGAAGATTTACATGACGAAAATGTATTGACCAAAAACGAGATATTGTATTTTATAGATACGGTTTTTTACTTAACTGGAAAATTCTGGAATATTTAAAAAAGCAACGAAAAGCTTTTCGTTTTACCCCTTATGGTTTTACTCTTTCTCTTAAAAAAGACTACCTTAGCACAAAGCAATCCATTCACGGGTACAATTCTGATTTAGTAAGCCACAAAAAACAAATAATTTATAATGGAAAAAGAAGTTAATAATTTCAGTGTAGGGTTAGTTGTTTGGCAGGTTTTGAATGTCATTCTTATCGTTTTAGTCCTTTATTTTTTGTTCAAATTGTTTCAATGGTGCTTACGGTATTTCGGTCGTTCCTAATTTTATTTTAATTTTATAGAAAATTGGAATCGTATGGCAGTCGATCGTCGAGTCTTATTCAAAATAGTTGTTAGTTGCACTTTCCTTGCGCCTACTTTTGCGCAAACTACTGATGTATTGTCGTCTTCTCCTGAAAATACACCCACAAAATATACGTTTCGTTTTCCGTTGGGGACTCCCACACCGCAACCTGCTCCTTCTTCGATTTTTTATTCACCAACGGTATCAGCTTCCTTACGTCCTGCATTTGCTACGGAAGTACCGCCTTTAAATACCCGCACTTGGAACCTCAATCGTACCGTTGGATTCCGTTCTGGATTTTCCACACAAGAAGTTCCCGCCCCTTTTTGCAGTCTTCCCACACAAGGCGCTGCATTCAATGTTTCAGGACGCGACGTATTTTTACCCTGCCTCGCCGATCGATTCCTCCAATGGGCCTTACAATCGGTGATTAACCGATAATTTTTTTCTAGCTACGAACTGCACGACAACATCGAACAGCCAACTTTCGTACGCGCCCATTCCGGACGTTTGGTAAACCATTTCTCGTGTTCCGGTTGCTCGTCGTAGGGGTTTTTAAGGAGTTCGTGCAATTCATTAATCAAACTAAAATCGTCTTGATTGGCCGCATCTATGGCCAATTGCGCCATGTAATTTCGCAAGACATATTTGGGATTCACTCGGTTCATGGCTGCTGCCCGTTCGGCATCTGTTTGAGATTCATGTGCAAGCCGCTGAAGGTACAGTTGAAACGTATCCAACCAAGCGGTTTTTACGGGTCCCACACACTGACTCGGCGTATAAAAGGCTTCTTGTATTTTGGTTAAGGCGACTTCAGGACTGTCAGATTTTTCAATTTTCCCCAATAAACGGAAGAATATCGTATAGTCTGTCTCTATTTTTTCTAAACAAGTTAAAAAAGCCCGCACTACCTTTTCGTCTGATTCGTGCACCGTGGCGAGTCCGAGTTTACTGCGGTTCATTTGCAAAAAAGCTTCGTCAAATTGGCGTCCGTAGGCATTTAACACCGTTTCCAAAGGCTCGGCGGCACCAATTAACGAGTACAATGCATTGGCCAATTGGATGAGGTTCCACAACGCCACATCAGGTTGGTTGCCATAGGCATAGCGATGGTGCTGACTGTCGGTGGTGTTGGGAGTCCAATTAAGGTTGTAATCTTCCAACCAACCATAGGGCCCGTAATCAATAGTGATCCCGTGCACAGACATGTTGTCGGTATTCATCACGCCATGAACAAATCCCACACGTTGCCATTCGATCATTAATTGCAAGGTTTTTTCGCAAACGGTTTTAAAAAAAGCGGTATATTTTTCAGGACCTTCCCTTGTAATTTCAGGATGGTATTCGCGTATCACAAAGTCGGCCAATTGTTGCAGTTGTTCCTGCTCCTGACGTGCGGCGTGGACTTCAAAGCTCCCAAAACGGATGAAAGTAGGGGCAACACGGCACACGACGGCACCTTTTTCATAATCGGCATTGCCATCATACAGCATATCGCGAAGGACTTCATCACCGGTTCCGATGAGGGATAAAGAGCGTGAAGTGGGTACACCCAAATGATGCATCGCTTCGGCACACAGATATTCCCGAATGGAGGAGCGCAAGACGGCCAATCCATCGCCACGACGGGAATAAGGGGTTTTGCCCGCGCCCTTGAGTTGGAGCGTCCAAACTTGGTTTTGGTGCTCCACTTCGCCCAATACAATCGCTCGCCCGTCGCCCAATTGTCCGGCCCAATTGCCAAACTGATGGCCAGCATAATTCATCGCAAAAGGACGGGTGTCAGGATATACTTCTTTACCGGAGAAATAGTGTAAAAAGTCGGTGCTTTTGGTGTCTTCTATTTCCAAACCAATGCGTTCGGCTACTTCGGTAACCGCATGAATGAGATATGGTTTGCTGGGTATGCGAGGCGTCACAAAAGAAAAATCCGCTAAGGGTACTTGCCGAACAAAATTGGCTGTTTCCGGGTCGGGGGTGAGTGCCTCTTGAAAACGTGGGATGAAATGGAGCTTTTTCATACTACAAAGATAGGTTTTTTTGAGCTGCTGAGCTGCTGAGCTGCTGAGCTGCTGAGTTGCTGAGCTGCTGCGTTTTTTGAATCGTGCAAAAAATCAAGCTTTATTTCTTTGATTAGTTCAGCGATTATTTTAATTATCTTTGTGCCACAAACCAACAAACGCATGATTACCACGGCTGTAAAAACCGAATTAGAAGCTTATTTTGCCTCTTTTCGCGAAGGAATTATTGGAATAGACCAAGAATTTGAAACGCCTTTCGGGACGAAACCGTTAATTTATACCGATTGGACAGCGAGCGGTCGTTTATACCGTCCGATTGAAGAAAAATTGATGGATACCTTCGGTCCCTTTGTAGCCAATACGCATACCGAAACAACCGTTTCTGGAACCGCAATGACCTTGGCCTATCATGAAGCCAAACAAATCATCAAGCGTCATGTCAATGCAAGTCCCAACGATGTGTTGATCAACACGGGTACGGGAATGACAGGTGTAGTCAATAAGTTTCAACGTATTTTGGGATTGAAAGTTCCCGAAAACTTAAAAGATTATCTCAATTTACCGACCGAAATCAAGCCAGTGGTGTTTGTGTCGCATATGGAGCACCATTCCAACCAAACCTCTTGGATTGAAACCATTGCCGATGTGGTGATTATCCCGGCCAATGACGAGGGATTGTTTTGTTTGGAACAATTCAAAAAAGTTGTCGCGCAATACGCCGACCGTAGTTTTAAGATTGCATCAATTACCTCGTGTTCCAATGTCACAGGTATTCGCACACCGTATCATGAAGTTGCCAAGATCATGCACCAAAATAATGGTGTTTGTTTTGTCGATTTTGCGTGTTCGGGACCCTATGTTCACATCGATATGCATCCTGCTGATCCAGAAGCGTATTTGGATGCGATTTTTTTCTCGCCGCATAAGTTTTTAGGTGGTCCTGGGACCTCTGGGGTTTTGATTTTCAACAAAAACTTGTACAAAAATAATGTTCCCGATTGCCCTGGAGGCGGAACCGTGAGTTGGACGAATCCTTGGGGTGAGCACAAATACATCGATGATATCGAAGATCGTGAAGATGGCGGAACGCCCGGATTTTTGCAAGTAATTAAGACGGCTTTAGCCATTCAGTTGAAGGAAACTATGGGGGTGGAGAACATAATGAAGCGGGAGCATGAGTTGGTGGATTATATCTTTGAACACTTAGCACCCGTTGAAAATCTTACGTTGTTGGCTGGACAGCATCGCGATCGTTTGGGCGTGATTTCATTTTATATCCATGACCTACATTATAATTTAGGGGTGAAAATCTTGAATGATCGCTTCGGAATACAAACCCGTGGCGGATGCAGTTGCGCCGGAACCTACGGACACTATTTATTGCATGTCGACCAAGAAACTTCGCATCATTTAACCTGCTCGATTGATGAAGGCGATTTAACCCAAAAACCGGGCTGGATTCGCATGTCGATTCACCCTACCACCACTTCGGCAGAAATCGAATATGTGTGCCAAAGCATCATCGAGTTGGCAGCAAATCATCAGGAATGGGCAGCGGATTATGTGTACAATCCCAAGAAAAACGACTTTACTCACCGAAATGCTGAAGCGTTAGAAAAGGCGATGGTGAAAAGTTGGTTTATATGAAATTGAAAATTTGAATAGGAAAACTCAGAAGCTCAGTAGCTCAGCCTCTCAGCAGCTATTTCAACAACTTCTTCAATGCTTCATATTCTCCCGATTGTCCAAAATCGGCGTCGTTGTAGCGTTGTCCCACCATTTGATGGCGTTGGCATTCAAAATTGAGTTTGACCGAGCCCATGAATTTTCCCTTGTTTCGAAAAACTAAAATATCGGTATAACCCGATTTACAGGTCGGTTGAATCGGTTGTGTGGGTTCGCGTTTCGAAAATAACTTTTCTAATGCCGGGTATTTTTTGGGATCGATAATTTCTTTTTTAAATCCAAGAATATCCATGTTGCTTATGAATAATGAATCCTGTGTAGAAACCGGAATGTTCCCGGTGACAATTTGCAACAAGCCCAATTCTTTTCGGGATTTTTCAGACTTACCAATGATGTTATCGAGTTCACTTTTGGAGGCGGGCACAGTATAATGAATGACTTGGTCGAAAGTGTAAAATGGCAAATTGCCTGTAGCTGCTGCTTTTGGGTTTTGCTGACAAGCGGTGGCAAAACTTAGAATAGTTACCAGGAAAAGAATACGTTTCATAAGCGAAGGATTTATGATCAAATTTTAAATTTACAATAACTTACCAAAATTTCCACCAAGGTTTGGTTTCGGGTTCAAGGTAGCCCATCGGATTTTCATTTTTTTCTGGAGCAATTCCTTTGTGGAAGTTGACAATGGTTTGAAAAAGCGAAAAATACTCTTGTGTTTTGGGGTAAACATTATAAAGGTAAAACCCTGTTAGATTGAGTTGCTCACTTGAAAAACCAGTATAATTATTCACTACAAAATCAATGACTTGCGGTCGAAGTGATTCGTGATAACTCCCTAAGCGAAGGTAATAGTCTAAGGCGTGGATGCCTCGACCTGTCTTTTCGGTTTGCGCTAGTTCTTCTAAAAAATGAAGATGCTCTTTTTTGTAATTTGCCCCAATAATGGAGGTAATCGCATGCAATAAAGTATCTTTTAAAGCTTTGTTGTTCGGATCTTCATCGGCGTTTGCTTCGATAAATACCAAACTTACGGCATTGAACTGATCGTCTTCCTCCGATACTTTTCCGTAAATATCCAATCCGTCAACAATACTGCCGTCATGGGTTTGTTCATGCTTTAAAAAAGCGGCGGCTCCTTTCCATAATTGTTCGGCAAGAGGATGGGATGTAGTGGTGTTTTCCACGGCAAAAGGATTAAGGAAGTACTGGAATTTCTTTAGGATCGTTTTTATAAATTTCTTTTAAAATGGCATGCTCCGTTGGGGTGAGTAAAAAAACCGATAAGTCATTGGTGCCTTCATACAGGAGGTAAAACTGCTCGTTGCAATTTTTAGCTTTCAAAAGGGCATTGATTTTTTTGAAAAAAACCTTAGGTCCGGTGGTCCAATACGTGCCGTCTTTCAACTCTTCTGCAGTGTATAATGGGATTTTTTCATTTTGAATTAAAACAGCAAAACTTTTCTCGGCGTCGGGAGCAGGGGTCACTGAAATTTGGATATTTCGTTTGGCCAGCATGCGTTTAATTTGGGTGTTGAAAAATTTAAAATCAAATTCGGTCAACGCTTCGGCATCGACAAACGCATATTTGTTGGTATTCTCGTCGTAAATATTGAGTTCGCTCTCCTTAACAGGTTTTTTGGTTTCCGCATAGTTTAAGAAACCGCCCGATAGGAGTTGCTTGTTGAAAGCTTCAGGCGAATGTACAGGTTGGTTGGCTAAAGTATCTGTTGCCAAAGTATTAGCTTCTTCAGCGGATTCATGGGTTTTGGACTGACAGCAAAGAAGTACACTCAAGCTGGCAAGAAAAAATATTTTTTTCAAAAGAAAATGATTAGTTGATGTGTAAAAATACGAAATCTCGCTAATCAAAACGCTTTAATTCATTCATAAAAGCTCTTAAATTATCCTCTTTAGGATTGTAGGTGATGGGGATGTTAAGTTGGTCCAATTGAATGGCTTTTAAATCTTTGGTTAAAAGAAGGTTTTGTAAATCGGGTGTGATTTTAATTTCTAAGGCGTATTGTTGGGTGTCTTTGATAACTCCTGCGAGGTGGACCACATTCCATGCTTTTAAAAAGGTAACCGTTTTGTCTTCAAAAAGCAATCTGACTTGCGTAATCTTATCGGATGGAAGGAACGTTACCAACACCATTTTCTTATCAATGCTCTTTCCCTGATTCATCTCAAAACGCAATTCGAGTTGGGTATTCGGGTGCATTAATTCCATCACCATATCTATGCGATCACCGGGTTCGCGAATATCGGCTTGGCTAAAAAGAAGTTGGGTCGACAAAAAAGTAAAAACAAAAACAAATACAAGAGTGCGCATAACCGTTGGTTTTTCGATATAACGCATTTTTTGCACGAAAATTATTTAAAATATTTAGGATTATACCTGAACCGTCCAACCAAAAGGATCGTCTTCCAGTTTGTATTGAATATTCGTGAGTTTTTCTTTGAGAAATAAAGCCATCGGTTGCTCTTGCGGGGTGAGTTCGTAGTAGTGCTCCTGGTATTGAAAGCCTTTAATCGGACTCACCACTGCGGCCGTTCCGGCGCCAAACATTTCTTTTAAACTACCTTCTTGTGCGGCCTGAACAAGCTCAGCTACAGTAAGCGAACGGACTTCCACAGCAATGCCCTCCTTTTGCGCCAAATCAATCAAGGATTTACGGGTAACACCATCCAAAATTCGCTCACTCGTGGGGGCTGTAATTAAGGTATCATTAATTCGGAAAAATACATTCATCGTTCCCGCCTCTTCCAATTTGGTATGGGTTGCGTCATCGGTCCAAATGATTTGTTGGAATCCTTGTTCGTTGGCTAATTTTGTGGGATAAAATTGAGCCGAATAGTTCCCAGCGGCTTTGGCAGCACCGATTCCACCATTGGCTGCACGACTGTAATGCTCGGCAATAATTACTTTCACTTCGCCCGAATAGTATGATTTTGCGGGTGAAAGAATAATCATGAATCGGTATTGTGTTGAAGGTTGGGCAATCACTCCCGAACCAATAGCAATCATAAACGGACGAATGTAAAGGGAATTTCCTTTGCCACCTTTCACCCAAGCTTTTTCTATAGCAACAAGTTGTTGAAGTCCTCCGATGAAAAGGGATTCGGGAACTTCGGGCATAGCCAAGCGTGTAGCCGATTTGTTGAAGCGATCCATATTTTGATCCGGACGGAATAACCAAACCTGATCGTCTGCATCGCGATAGGCTTTCATACCCTCAAAAATCGCTTGTCCGTAGTGAAAAACTTTAGCCGAAGGATCGATCAAAAAAGGCTCATAAGGTTTGATAATCGGGGACTGCCATTGTCCGTCTTTGAAGTCACAAACCAACATGTGGTCGGTAAAAACATTGCCAAACGTAAGATTTTCAAAATCTACGGAATCAATTTTGGAAGTTGACGCCTTTAAAAAGGTAATTTCAGGGGTATTTGCTGCATCCATTATAATCATAAAGCCCGCATCAATGCTGGGATAAAAGAAGTTGGTGTGTTGTTTTGGTTTTTGGCTAAACTACTAAAAAAAAATATAGGTTGGTCGGCTTTTGCCTGAAAACATTAAGCATTTTCATTCGCCATTTGATTTTAGTGCTTTTGATGAAAAAAAAGCGTTGAAATACCGCCTGTTACTAAGAAGATTATAACTTTGTAATCCTTTAAATACTCAAAAATGAAAAAAATAGGATTTTTATTCGTCGTAGCCTTACTTATTGTAGGCGTATCTATTGAAGCCCAAGAGCAAAAAAAGCAAGCCAAAAAAGCAACGGCAGCTTACAATGCCAACGATTACAAATTGTTTGGTGAAAAATTTGAAATCAAAAAGGTATTGACCGAGAAGCAAATGTTGAAAAAATACAAAGGCTTAAAGAAAGGCGATACTTTAACGGTCGTTTTCAAGTCCAAAATTAATTCTGTTTGTAAAAAGAAAGGTTGTTGGATGCGTTTGGATCTTGGCGGATCTGAAGAATCCTTTGTGCGTTTTCAAGATTACGGTTTTTTTGTTCCACTAAATGCTGACAATGCCGAGGCAATTGTACGCGGAAAAGCCTTTGTCGATGTGGTTTCTGTTGATGAATTGAAGCATTACGCCAAAGACGGTGGAAAATCTAAAGAGGAAATCGCAAAAATTACCAAGCCTGAAATTACCTATGCGTTTACCGCAACAGGCGTTTATTTGAAAAAATAACATGAAACAAATTGTACTCAGCTTCCTCGTTGGTGTGGCTTTACTATCCTGCCAACAAAAGGAAACTCCCAAAGCTGAAAAAAAGGATACGATTACAAAAGAAGCTTGTGAAAAACCCAAAACCGTCAAGGATGAGGATGGGTTTGAAATGTATCAAATGACCGAAATGGCGGCTTTGATGGAGCAGATGTATGTCGATAATAAGCGTTTGCGCGAACGAATTATCAAAGGGGAATCGGTGGGGAATTTTCCTGAGCATTACTTGAAAATCCACACGGCAGCTATGACCGATCCCTCCGAAAATGATGCTTTTTTTAAAGCCCGTGCCAAAGCCTACATCGAAGCACAGAAGCAGTTGTATGCCGATCCCAAAAATGCCAAAGCCCATTTCAACGCAGGAATCGATGCTTGTGTCCAATGCCATGAGCAAAAATGCGGGGGACCTTTGGTGCGTATCAAAAAGTTGTACATTCCCTAGTGAAACGTCAAATACTCCATACCGCCGACGGTTCAACAACGCTCCATATTCCCGAGTGGGGGGAGAACTACCATTCGAAACACGGCGCGATACAAGAAGCGTATCACGTATTTATACACAGCGGACTTTCTCTGTTTGAGGGAAAGTCTGTTGCTGTTTTAGAAATGGGCTTTGGTACGGGACTCAATGCGTTTATTACGTGGCTAGAACATGAAAAGCGGGGGCAGTCCATTGATTATGTTGGACTCGAAGCGTATCCCATAGCACTCGAGGAAGCAGCCCAAATGAATTATCCTTCGGCTTTACAGGTTGGACACCATCACTCTATTTTTGAGAAGATGCATCAACTTCCGTGGAACGAACCAATGGCACTCAGCGCTGATTTTACGCTAACCAAACGACACCAATTTTTTCAAGAGTTGAACGAAAACGATCGGTATGATTTGGTGTACTTTGATGCCTTTGGATTTCGTGTACAACCCGAGTTATGGGACTATCCGATGTTTCAAAAAGTATATAACGCCTTGCGAAAGGGTGGGGTGCTGGTAACCTACGCCTGCCGAACCAGTATTCGAAAAGCGATGTTGGAAGCGGGATTTACCGTAGAAAAACTTCCCGGCGCACCCGGCAAACGCGAAATGTTAAGAGCTTTTAAAAACTAAGTTAAAATTGGCAATCCTCACAAAAATTTAATACATTTGAAATACGAATCTAGGATTTGTATACGTTCTTACCCCAACGCTATCTGAAGTCTAACCCATAAATTGTCAGACTATGCCAAGAGCTATTTATGAATTTACAAAATCGGTGCTCGAGCGTGTCAGCTTTGATGCGACCCTTTTTTGTAAAGAATTAGAAAAAGCGGTTCGGGTTTTATTGCCTTACGAACTCGAAGAACTCACCGAATGGGTCCTTCGATTTACGGAAGGAAAACCGGAATTACGCCAATGTATACGGAGTATTAACGGATAAAACTAAAGGGAGTTTAAACGGCTCCCTTTTTTTATGCAGTCTTTTTTTTGTAAGAAAAATATACAGTAAAAATAAAAAAATAGCATTTTAGCGATAAAAATAGCATTTCAACGATATTTTTTTTGAAAAATGTTTGGTCAATTCAAAAGAACAAGTTACTTTTACTATCCCAATCTATTAGTAACTTAACCTTTTAAACCCTAAATGCTATGCCCAGATTGATTTACGATTACACGAAATCAGAATTGGAGCGTGTAAGCCTCAGCCCCGAACGTTTCAAAAGAAAGTTGAAAAAGGCCGCCAGTAATTTGCTGCCTTACGAAATCGAATTGTTGCACAAGTGGCTGCAATTCTATACCGATAACCGACCGGAACTCAGGCAATGTTTGACCGAGGTTCCCTTAGAGCAAAAAGGCGTCTGTTAAGACGCCTTTTTTATTTTGTGGGTTTCGGACTGACAATTTGAACATTTTGAAACGCAATTGCACCGCGTACAACCCCCGAAATTGTTGTGCGTAGGGCATCAATGAGGTGAATTTTTAATTGGTTTTTAGGATAAATGAGACTCACCTCACGCGCCGGTTTGGGTTCGACAAAGTGCCTCAATTTAGCTCGATCACTTTCCTTTAAATCCAAAGTGTGCAAATAAGGAAGTAAGGTGGTACCCAAACCTTCATCTGCCAGTTTGATTAAGGTTTCAAAGCTGCCACTTTCCAATTGAAAATGCGAACGTTTGTCGTCAGTATTTCGTTTGCATAAATTCAAAACGCTATCCCGAAAACAATGCCCGTCTTGCAACAAAAGTAATTCATCTACATCCAAGTCCTCAATTTGAATCTCTTTTTTAGCAAAATGGTTGTGGTGCTCCGGAATGTAAGCCACAAAAGGTTCAAAATACAATACGATTTCTTTGATTTTTTCTTCGTGTAAAGGGGTTGCTGCAATAGCCGCATCTAAATGACCATTATTGAGTTTGAAAATGATATCCTCCGTATTCAACTCCTCAATAATCAGTTGCACTTTGGGGTATTTTTTGATAAAATTAGTCAAAAACATAGGCAACAATGTGGGCATGATCGTCGGAATGATTCCCAAACGAAATTCACCGCCTACAAAGCCTTTTTGCTGGTCTACAATATCTTGAATCCGATCGGCTTCATTGACAATATTCTTCGCTTGGTGTACAATTTTCTGCCCAATATCGGTGAGTTGAATCGGTTTTTTACTGCGGTCAAATATCAGAACGCCCAATTCGTCTTCTATCTTTTGTATCTGCATACTCAACGTGGGTTGGGTGACAAAACATTTCTCAGCCGCCAAGGTAAAGTTTCGGTGTTCTGCTACAGCGAGCACATAGTGCAATTGTGTGATGGTCATTTATAATGAAATTTGATGCAAATATAAAAACTATCAATTTAACTTATACTTATTCGCGTATAAATTGGGATACTTTTGACAAATAAATCATGGTAATGTTTTTTAAAGCCTACCAACCGCAAAAAAAGAAACTTTTATGAAACACAATAGCCTGGGATTACCCCAAAAAGAAACTGAAGTCATTGCTGCTGAATTGAATCGGTTACTCGCCAATTTTCAAGTATATTATCAAAATTTACGCGGCTTGCATTGGAACATCCGTGGGAAACGCTTTTTTGATTTGCATTTAAAATTTGAAGAGCTCTACAATGATAGTCAGTTGAAAATAGATTTGATTGCCGAGCGTGTCCTCACTTTAGGAAGCACACCTTTGCATACCTTTGAGGACTACACCGCACAAAGTCAGTTGCCCATTGGGCGCAATGTTTCGAGTGATGAAGCCGCCATTGCGCTACTTTTGGAATGTTTACCGCAATTATTGGCAAGGGAACGGAAGATTTTACAATTGGCCGACGCCATCAATGACGAAGGGACAACCAGTATGATGAGTGATTTTATCGTAGAACAGGAAAAAACCATTTGGATGTTGAGCGCTTGGCTAGAACGTGAAATTTAAGACTTGTTTAATTTTTCAAAATAGTCTTTCGTATTCTCTCGGAATGGCTATTTTTGTTTAGTGATTCGCTTTGATTTTGTTTTTGGACGTTTTCAGTTAGTGCTGTCGGGATTGCCCACAGTGCTTGTGCAATGTATTCACAGTATTGGTATGAAAAAAGAGGGGTGCTCTCCAGCTCTTTCGTTTTTCATCAAACGGTTAGCAACGATGCTAAATTCTTCAACCCTTTCCCTTGTTCATCGTGCGCATGTCTAAAACAACTTCACTATTCGCTCATTTAAAGTCCGATTTTGCCGCAGGTCTAGTCGTATTCTTGGTCGCTTTACCCTTGTGTTTAGGCATTGCTTTAGCGAGTGGAGCGCCTTTGTTTTCTGGAATAATTTCAGGCGTAGTGGGCGGTATTGTGGTCGCAGCAATTAGCAATTCACCTTTAAGTGTTTCGGGGCCTGCTGCGGGACTTACTGCTATCGTTTTTGCCGCCATTCACGATTTGGGTTCTTTGCCCTTATTTTTTACAGCTGTTGTTTTGGCCGGTATTTTTCAGGTGCTCTTAGGATTTTTAAGAGCAGGAACGCTTTCCAACTATTTCCCCAACAATGTCATTGAGGGCATGTTGGCGGGTATAGGGGTCATTATTTTTCTAAAACAATTGCCCCACGCCTTTGGGTACGACCCCGATTTTGAAGGGGATGAAGCTTTTTTGCAAAACGACGGTCAAAATACGTTGAGCGAACTTTGGGCGTTGCATCAGCATATCGAACCTGGAGCGCTGTTGATTGCTATACTATCCTTGGGTATCTTGCTGGGTTGGCCCAAAATTAAAGGGGTGCAAAAAATACCTTTCGTGCCTCCCGCTCTCATTGCAGTCCTTGTGGGTATTGTACTCAACAGCTATTGGAACAGTTTACATCATCCTTGGGCCTTGCACCACGATCACTTGGTTCAGCTTCCCGTCCCGGATTCTCTTGCCGCTTGGAAAAGCACCTTTATTTTTCCTGATTTTAATCAATTAGGCCATCCCAAATTATGGATGATTGCTTTTACAATAACCGTTGTCGCTTCGATTGAAACCTTGTTGTGTATTGAAGCTGCCGATCGAATGGATCCCGAAAAACGTTTTACCAACACCAATTTGGAGTTGAAAGCGCAAGGAATCGGGAATATCGTGAGTGGTTTGTTGGGCGGGTTGCCGATGACATCTGTAGTTGTGCGTACTTCGGCCAATCAGGCGGCTGGGGCCAAAACCAAAATGGCAGCCATCATTCATGGATTGTTGTTACTACTTTGTGCGGTAACCATTCCCCACCTTTTGAATTGGATACCCAAAGCGACGCTGGCGGCAGTATTGTTACTGGTCGGTTACAAATTGGCCAATCCCAAAATGTTTTTGCATTTTTACCACCGTGGAAAATTTCAATACATTCCTTTTGTGGCCACATTTATCGGAGTTGTTTTTACCGATTTGTTGAAAGGAGTAGCGTTGGGATTGCTTATCAATGTTCTCTTTATCATTTGGGGAAATATGAAACGGGCCTATGTTTTTCGCGCCACCGACTACCAACCGGGCGACGTGATTCATATTGATTTGGCACAGGAAGTTTCGTTTCTCAATAAAACATCAATTAAAACGACGTTGCGCCAACTCCCCGAAGAATCTCATGTAATTATCGATGCTTCGCAAACGGTTTACATTGCACATGATGTACAGGATTTGATAAAGGAGTTTCGGGATGTGATTGCCCCCAGTCGCCAAATTAAACTGAAATTAATCGGCTTTAAAGAGCATTACGATATTGAAAATTTTGAAGACCAGAATTTTGTGACTATCGAGCAGCGCTACAATGTATTGCGGCGTCGTATGGAACCCGTCATCAAGAAAAAAGAATCGTAACCACCCACCGACCTAACCAACCTTTCCCATGAGCCAAGATTTTTACAAGAAGATTTTAGATAACAACAAAAAGTGGGTTGAATCCCAATTAGCCCTAGACCCCGATTACTTCAAGGATTTATCCAAAGGGCAACAACCCCCGTTACTTTGGATCGGTTGTTCGGATAGTCGCGTGCCTGCCAATGAGATTATTGGGGCCAAACCGGGGGAAGTATTTGTGCATCGCAACATTGCGAACATGGTAGTGCATACCGATATGAACATGTTGAGTGTTTTGGATTATGCGGTCAATGTATTGAAAGTGAAGCATATCTTGGTCTGTGGGCATTATGGTTGTGGGGGAATAAAAGCTTCTATGGGCAACCAATCCATTGGGTTAATCGACAATTGGATTCGCCATATCAAAGACGTTTACCGCATGCATGAAGAATACCTAAACGCCATCGTGGATGAGGAAGAACGCTTTAATCGTTTTGTGGAAATCAACGTGCAAGAGCAGGTTTTTGATTTGGCCAAAACGTCTATCGTGCAAGCCGCTTGGCGTAACGGACAGGATTTGACCCTTCATGGGTGGGTGTATGGACTCAATTCAGGCTATGTCACCGATTTGGATGTCAATTTGACGTCCAACGTTGATTTGGATGAAGTCTATCGCTTGAAGTTTTAATCCTCCAAATTTTCATTAAAAGCCGAAGGGAGAAGCTGCGGAATAAATTTGATTAACAAAGGGAGCAGTAAACTTCCGCCTGGCAACAAGAAAATGGTCAACGAAGGGATGGTTTTACAGACATCCAACAGTTGTTTTTTGATTTTCTTTTTTTCTTCGGCATCCAAATCGCGTTGTGTAGATTGGGCCAATAACTGCATGAGTTCCTTGCTTTCCCGAATTTCTTTGGTTAATCTTTTTTTATTGCGTTTGATCAAAAAAATGACACTTTGTGCTGTTTGATCATAAAAATGCTTTACCGGATGCGAATAGTTAAAATAGTGCATTTCCGAGCGATGCGTACTGATAAAACGGTGGGTAAATGCGAGAGCAGTTTCGGTAAAAGAATCGTCCACTTGTAAATACTCCCCCAAGGCATATACAAAATACTTTTCCTCATTTTCAATCTTTCCATCATTCCATAAAGCTAAGGCAGCCATATCCAGAAAATAATAGGATTCAAGCGGGTCTTTAAACGCCTCAAACGGTAGTTGTTGAATTCCCGTGATGTTGATTTTAGAAAATTTGGTGTAGCGCACGGAGGCATCAAAAAGTTTGATCAACAAATCGTCATGTACTGTTTTTTCCCCTTTGACCCGTAACGCCAACGAGACCAGTCCCATCAAGGTTTCCTCGATACGCTTTAAATACTTTTCGGGGATACTTCCTTTGAGGAGGAAATGCCGAAACGCAAGAACATCAACAAAAAGCAGCGCATTGGTTACAATATGGGAAAAGTTTTTACGAAAAATATCTTTGTTTGTTTGTACCCGACCATCGATAAAACTTTCGAGCTTTTGTGCAGGCGTGGCGGGTAATAGATTTTTCCACAATTGCCCAATTCCAACAGGGGACATTTCTTGGTAAAATGCGCTAGCCTTTTGTGTAAAATCCAATCGATCTTGTTGTGTTGTGGTAAATTGATACACGGCAAACAAAGCATACAGCAGCGCAATTTTGGAACGTTCTTCTACCGACCAGAGGTTATTGGTCTCGGGGGGAATACCCGGTAATTGAAGGGTATGTCCATAAATGAAGCCCGTATCGCGCAGTTCCTCGTACCAATTTTCCGCGGTGAGGTTGTCTCGCAAATGCGGCAAAGCCACTTCAGCGAAATACTTTTCAATCCAACCGTGTACTGAGGGGTTAATCATGGGGCCGTAGCGTTTGGGAGAGCCTTGGGAATAGGCAACTTATAAAGCCGTCAAAGGGAGAGATTTATTTAATAATTCCAGCACAAGCCACGCGTCCGCCTGCATTCCCTGTAGGCTGCGATACAAAATCGTCGGCTTTTTCATGGACAATCAATCCTTTGTTGAGGATATCTTTATTTGGATCTCCACAGCCAATACACCATTGGTCGGTGGCAAATTCAACCGTAGCATTCCCTTGGGCATCGGCAGTAAAATTGCCAATATCTCCTTTGTGGTATTCGCCTTCGCCCCATTTTCCGTGTTTGGAGAAAGTCGGATTCCAATGTCCTCCCGCCGAAGTCGCATCCGCGGCCGAACAATCGGCTTTTTCATGAATATGAATGGCATGCACCCCAGGTTGGAGTCCGCTGAGGGTAACCTTCAACTGAACGGTTCCTTTTTTTTCAGTAAAAAGGGCTGTGCCAGCAACAACGCTATTGCTTTTGGGTTGCAAGGCAATCGTTACGGTTTTGTCGGGTTCGGTTGAAGACTTACAAGAAATAAGCAAGCCCGTTAATACCAATAGGCGAAGTATCGAGATTTTCATCTTTTTTATTTCAAAGATATTAATTCCTAGCATGCGCTTGGGTTTCTAATTCCAAAAAAAACCGCCTCTCTAAAGAAAGACGGTTTTCAAACAATTAAACGTAACTAATAAATTAAAAACAATAGCCGTTGGCGGCAATCAATTTTTCAGCAATGGTTTCGCGTAAAGCCACCACGTTGGGCATGTTGGTGTATTTGGTAAAACGACGTAGGCCCATTAACATCATGCGTTGTTCATCGCCTTCAGCAAAAGATATAATGCCTTCTTTTCCTTTGGTATATACGGTGTCTACTGCATTGTATAAATACAATTGCGCCATGGCAATTTGCTCTTTACAGCTATCCGCACCGTTTTTCTTCGCCATTTTTTCGACCCGTAAAACGGTACTTTCTGCCATGTAGATCTCAATCAACATATCAGAGGCTGCCATCAATAATTGCTGGTGTTTTTCTAAATCGGGACCGTATTTTTGAACGGCCGCACCCGCCACCATTAAGAAGGCTTTTTTCAATTTGCCGATCAATTCTTTTTCCTCACTAAACAATTCTGAATAATCAGGCGTGTCAAACGATGGAATACCCATCAATTCTTCTTGCACTTTCATGGCAGGTGTAATCAAATCCACATGACCTTTCATGGCTTTTTTGATCAACATACCCACCGAAAGCATGCGGTTGATTTCGTTAGTTCCTTCGTAGATACGGGCAATACGGGCATCACGCCAAGCACTTTCCATCGGTGTATCTTCAGAAAAGCCCATCCCGCCGTAGACTTGGATGCCTTCGTCAGCACAGTTTTGAGCATCTTCTGAAACGGCTACTTTGAGGATTGAACACTCAATGGCAAATTCTTCTACGCCTTTTAATTCGGCTTCTTGATGGGATGCTCCCTCGCTTTCGCGAATCGCAATACGGTTTTGAATATCAAATGCCGCGCGGTAGGTTGCACTTTCACCGGCAAAAGCAGAAGTCGCCATGTTGGCTAATTTTTGACGAATCGCCCCGAAAGAAGCAATTGGCACATTGAATTGGAAACGTTCATTGGCATACCCTACAGCATTATTAGCCAAACGACGTTGCGCATCCAAACAAGCTGCGGCCAATTTGATACGACCCACATTCAAGGCATTCATGGCGATTTTGAATCCTTCGCCACGACCGGCCAACATGTTTTCAACGGGCACTAAGGTTTCGTTGAAAAATACCTGACGGGTAGAGGAGGAGCGAATCCCTAATTTGTGTTCTTCTTCACCCAATGAAATTCCGTTATTCGGGTCATTTTCTACAATAAATCCCGTGATGTTTTTATCGTCTTCAATGCGGGCAAACACGATGAAAAGGGAACAAAATCCGGCATTGGAAATCCACATTTTTTGTCCTGTAATTTTATAATGTTTGCCATCTGCGGTTAGTTCCGCTTTGGTTTTCCCTGAATTGGCATCCGATCCCGCACCCGGTTCGGTCAAGCAATACGCGCCAAACCATTCGCCAGAAGCCAATTTTGGGACATACTTTTTCTTTTGCTCGTCGGTTCCATACAAGGTAATGGGCATCGTACCGATTCCGGTATGCGCACCAAAAGCAGTAGAAAACGATCCGGTAGCGCCTGAAATGTAATCACAAACCAAACAGGTATCGACAAATCCCATGCCCATACCTCCATATTCGGCTGGTACGGCCACACTCAAAAAGCCCATTTCACCCGCTTTACGCATTACTTCTTCGGTGAAGGCATAATCTTTTTGTTCAAAGCGCACCTTATTCGCCCAAATTTCTTTGTCAACGAACTCTTTTACAGCATCGCGCATCATCACTTGTTCTTCTGAAAAATCTTCTGGAGTGAAGATGTTTTCACACGGGGTTTCTTTAACGAGGAATTGACCACCTCTAGTAATATCAGCCATGATAGGATATTTTTTTATTTTAAATTTTATTTTAGAAAAAAGAAGAAAGAAGCAAGAGAAAAGACTAAGAACTAAGCTTAGTAATAAGACCACTAATCATTTTTTGTAATTCAATGATTTTATTTTCTATTTCAATTGTTTTTTCTTCAGTTAAATATTTTTTTTGATTTGCTATTAGTAATTGCGTTTGTAATTCGAATGAAGAGCCCAGACTTATATTCAAAAAATGAACAAAATGCTGATCTCCCCGATTGGAGCCTTCTGCAATGTTTGAAGGTATTGAAACCGCTGCACGATTCATTTGACTCGCCAAACCATAATTTTCAAACTTTGGAAATTCTAAACAAATGGAATGAATATCAAAAGTGATTTCCATTGAAAGGGTCCAGATTTTCAAGTTTTTAAAATTATGTTTCATACATTCTTGATACTCTTTCTTCTTGCTTCTTTGCTCTTTCTTCTATAACAATTCATAAATTCCCGCGGCACCTTGTCCCGTTCCTACACACATCGAAACAATACCGTATTTGCTGCCGCGTTGTTTCATTTCGTCGAAGAGTTGGACCGAAAGTTTGGCGCCGGTACAACCCAGTGGGTGACCCAAAGCAATCGCACCACCGTTGACATTCACGATTTCTGGATTGATATCCAATTCGCGGATTACGGCCAACGATTGAGAAGCAAAAGCTTCGTTCAATTCAATCAAGTCAATATCTTTCAATTGCAATCCCGCTTGCTGTAAGGCTTTCGGAATCGCTTTCACCGGACCGATACCCATAATTCGGGGTTCGACCCCAGCTGCCGCATAACTCACCATGCGCGCAATAGGTTCCAAGTTGAGTTCTTTCACCAAGGCTTCGCTCATAATCATCACAAAAGCAGCGCCATCGCTCATTTGTGAGGCATTACCTGCGGTTACACTTCCGTCAGCGGCAAATACAGGACGTAATTTAGCCAACGCTTCTAGATTGGTATCGGCTCGCGGGCCTTCGTCTTGAGTTACCGTATAATTTTTGGTTTCTTTTTTCCCTGCTTCGTTGATGAAAGTATGTTCAACGGTAATGGGCACAATTTGATTGGTAAAACGACCCTCTTGTTGGGCTTTGATCGCTTTTTGGTGCGAAGCATACGCAAAAGCATCTTGGTCTTCGCGGGAAACGTTGAACTGTTTCGCTACGGCTTCAGCGGTGAGTCCCATGCCCCAGTAATAATCTTCATGTCCCGCGGCTGCCACTTTGTAATCGGGAGTAGGTTTGTACCCACCCATCGGAATGTAGCTCATGCTTTCAGCACCACCTGCGATGATACAGTCGGCCATGCCACTCTGAATTTTCGCTACCGCCATACTGATAGTCTCCACACCCGAGGCGCAATACCGGTTTACGGTTACCCCAGGAACATCGGTCACTTTTAATCCCATTAAGGAAATTAATCGACCCATGTTGAGACCTTGTTCCGCTTCCGGCATGGCATTACCTACCATCACATCATCGATGCGGGAACGGTCAAAATCGGGTAATTGTTGCATTAAATATTCTATGGTTTCCGCCGCCAATTCATCCGGACGTTTGAATCGGAATAAACCTTTCGGGGCTTTCCCTACTGCGGTGCGGTATCCTTTAACGATATAAGCTGTCTTCATTATTATTAAGAATTTTATTGAGAAGAAAGATCATTTGCATTGCAAGAAAAAAAACCGTTTCACTGAAAGAGACCTCTTTTTTCTTTCTTCTTTCCTCTATTATCTAATTACGTAGTGGTTTTCCTTTGGTCAACATAAATTGAATACGTTCCAACGTCTTGCGTTCGGTACACAAACTCAAGAAGGCTTCACGTTCGATATCCAATAAATACTGTTCAGAAACCAAAGTTGGTTCCGATAAGTCCCCACCAGCCATTACGTAGGCCAGTTTATTCGCAATTTTGCGGTCGTGTTCCGAAATGTACTGACCGGCGACCATTTGATCGGTGCCTACCAAGAACATCCCAAGCGCTTGTTTGCCAAGTACTTTAATGTCTTTGCGTTCTACCGGTTGGGTATAGCCTTGTTCGGCCATTTGCAACGCAATTTGTTTTGCCGTAGCTATTTGACGATCGCGGTTCACCACTACGATATCTTTTCCTTTTTGTAAAATACCAAGGTCAAAGGCTTCGTAAGCAGAAGTTGCCACTTTTGCCATACCAATGGTTAAGAAATACTCTTGCAACACATTCAATTCCACATCATTTTTACGGAATAGGTCGGCAGCCCGCAAGGTCATTTCTTTCGAACCACCACCGCCGGGGATTACCCCAACACCAAATTCTACCAATCCGATATAGGTTTCTGCGGCAGCGACCACGCGGTCGGCATGTAAAGTCATTTCACATCCACCTCCCAAGGTCATGCCATGTGGCGCCACAACTACAGGAATCGAGGAATAACGGCAACGCATCATTGTGTTTTGGAACAGTTTGATGGCCATATTCAATTCGTCGTATTCTTGTTCGACCGCCATCATAAAAATCATTCCGATGTTGGCACCCACAGAGAAATTAGCCCCTTGGTTCCCAATGACTAATCCGTGGTATTCTTTTTCGGCCAAATCGATGGCTTTGTTGATTCCGGTTAAAACGCCACCGCCAATGGTATTCATTTTGGAGTGGAATTCTAAGTTCAAAATCCCGTCACCCAAATGGAAGAGCGTGCAATCACTGTTGCCCCATACTTTTTGAGTATCACGGATATTATCGAGGATGATAAAGCTCTCTTGGCCTGGTTTTTTGACATAGGATTTAGAAGCACTATCATAGAAATAGGTTGCCCCATTTTTTACGGTGTAAAATGAAGTCGAACCCGAAGCGATCATTTCGTTAACCCAAGCGGCGGGTTGGTAGCCTTCATTTTGCATGATTTCAATCGCCTTCGCTACTCCGATGGCATCCCAAATTTCGAAGGGTCCATTTTCCCAACCGAAACCAGCTTTCATGGCATCGTCAATTTTATATAACTCGTCAGAGATTTCAGGAATTCGGTTGGATACGTAGGCAAACATGGCCGAAAAATTCTTGCGGTAGAAATCGCCGGCTTTGTCTTTTCCTTTCACCAAAACTTTAAAACGATCAATCGGTTTATCAATGGTTTTGGTCAGTTCCAACGTGGCAAACGAAGCTTTTTTATTCGGACGGTATTCCAAGGTATCCAAATCCAACGAAAGAATATCTTTGCCTTCTTTTTTGTAAAACCCTTGCTTGGTTTTGCTGCCCAACCACTGGTTTTCCATCATTTTCTTAATGAACTCGGGCAATTGGAACAAATCGTGTGCTTCATCGTTTGGACAGTTGTCATACAATCCATTGGCCACATGCACTAAGGTGTCAAGACCCACAACATCGACGGTACGGAAAGTAGCCGATTTCGGGCGACCAATCACGGGTCCGGTTAATTTATCGACTTCTTCGATGGTTAAGCCCAATTCTTTAACTTGGTGGAACAAACTCATGATGCCAAAGATTCCGATACGATTCCCAATAAAAGCAGGCGTATCTTTGGCGATGACCGAGGTTTTTCCAAGGAATTTAGAACCGTATTCAAACAAGAAGTCAATCACCTCGGGACTCGTTTGTGGTCCAGGAATGACTTCAAACAACTTCAAGTAGCGTGCAGGGTTGAAAAAGTGCGTCCCACAGAAATGCGCTTGGAAGTCGGTACTGCGTCCTTCACTCATAAACTGAATCGGAATCCCAGACGTGTTGGAAGTCACTAAGGTTCCCGGTTTACGGTACTTGTCGATTTGTTCGAACACCAATTTTTTAATGTCCAATCGTTCCACTACCACTTCGATTACCCAATCACAAGTAGCGATTTTGGCCATGTCGTCAGTGGTATTTCCTGTGGTGATGCGGGAAGCGAACTTTTGACTGTAAATCGGGGAGGGGTTCGATTTTAACGCGTTGGCCAAGTGGTCGTTGACCAATCGGTTGCGAACGGCTTTGCTTTCTAAAGTAAGCCCTTTCTTTTCTTCGGCAGGAGTCAACGCATTGGGCACAATGTCCAACAGTAAAACCTCCAGTCCAATATTGGCAAAATGGCACGCAATGCCCGATCCCATTATTCCGGATCCTACAACGGCCACTTTTTTAATGATTCGTTTCATAGATAGGTGTGCTATGGAGTTGGTTTTTAAAATATTTTTTTCTCAGCAATCAAGTCATTTATGAGCTCGGTAACTTGCATAAAATGGGCAAGTTGAACGTCGGTTACATGCTGTCGTACCACTTCGTTAAACCGTAATACGGTGTTCTTCGACAGTTCGCGTTTGGACTTTCCTTCTTCCGTCAAAAAAATCAACACCCCACGTCCGTCCTCGGGATTTTTCTCACGGTAAATCAATCCCCGATCCTCAAGGGTTTTCAACGTTCGGGTTAAACTCGTCGGTTCCATTCCCATGCGGTTGCTAATGTAGGAGGAAGGCGTACCCTCTTCTTTATCAATGCTCAACAAGGCAAATCCTACTGCCATTGAGGCATCGTATTTAGACGCTTCTTCATTGTACATCCGCGCTACCGCTTGCCATGTCGCCCGAAGAGCGTAATCAATGGTTTTTTCTTTCATAAAGGTTAGGTTACGAAATCGATTTCAAAAATACTAAAAAATACTATGCATGCATAATAAATGACAAAAAAATTATGCGCGCATACTAATTATTGTGGAATTTGTAAAAAAGGAGTCATACATAAAGGGAAGAGACGATAATTAGCATAAATTCTAACTTTCAGTTGATGATTTTATTGATTTTTAACAAATTTTAGACAAGGGCGTGCCCCTACAGGTCGCGTCTTTCGCTGTATCTTGGGTTTCGTCGCCTCAACCCAAGGATGCCGCTTCAACCGCTCACGCCGTTCTTTCTAAGAGCGTTTTTCTAAAATTATCGTACCTTGCCGTTTTAAATCAATGACTTTTTTAGACGTTTATTTCTTTGCGCAAGCCTTCCATGCCGAACCGCCTTCGCAGTGGCCCGCTGACCGTGTAATCAAATTTGAAAAACGCCTGCGTCTTGAAAGTCAACTCGCCGCCACTTCCGAGAGTGTCAACGCGCAAGCCCAGTTTTTGGAAGTCCTCAAAACGCATCGTCCTATTCTCGCTTTTCTCGATGCACATCCCGAATTTGCGCATCATTTTCGTCAAAATACCAATTTGCTGCAAACGTATCCCGATCCCGATTATGAACCTTTCGGATGGAGTAACTTGGCGGCCGATGTCGAAGTTTTTCTCACCCCCGATTGGGAAGCCTTTGTGGCCGAGGAGTTTGAAGCCGAACGCTTTTATTACCTGAAATTCACCTGGCGTTATGTCGATATCATGCCCGCGGGAGTGCGTCGTTTGTTTGTAAATAAATTGGAATCAAAATTGGAATCCTACCGATTGGCTACGACCACTTCAAAGGTTGACGTGGAAGAGCCTTTGTTTGCCTACTATGCCGAATTGGCTGAAAAAATAGGGGAGAAAAAGTTAATTCAATTGGTACAACACATTCGCAGGCAACAACACGAGCAACTGCGGGATATTCTAGAAAGTGTCAACAAACCCGGAATCGTACACTTTTTTGAAATCCTATTTGGAGGTTTTTATTACCTGTTTTACCATCCTACCGACCCTCAAGAGCAACGCAAACGCAAGCGGGTCATGGGTGATTTTAAGTTTACACTCATCATTTTGGGGGTCATCGGAATCCTCATCGCGGGAGCAGCCTTTTATGGCGAGCAGAAAAAGACAGAAATCAGAAATAGACAGGAGCTAGAAAAATTGGGATTTTATCCGTCGCTGTATTACTATGATAAAAATGGCGTTCAATTGGGTCCCCCTTATTCCGATACGCTGCAAACGGGTTACGATTTTTTCCAAAAACGGAGGCTGCCACCCGCTCCTTCCGGGCTAACGTTTATCAATACAACTCCCTTTGAGGTACTTCTTTTTTCGGATGAAAACGTTATCAATACCTTTTTCAAAGCCGAAGAAAAACGCCAAGCCGCGCGCCATTGTGTGTGGATAGCGCCACGCGATACACTGCGTTGGGACACCCATGGCATTCCTTTTCATCTCTATGTTGGCAAAAAAATCAGTCCCACCATCCGAGGAAAGGAAACGTGGATGCCTCGCTTTCAATATCCCAGCGATCAGGTGTTACGCTATACGCCCTATTCGATAGAGATTAACAACGGATTTATGGAGTTTTTAGGAAACAATTACAGCATGATTCTCCGTGCAGATCGTGCCTTTTATGTAAACGGGCAGCAAAAATTTCGCGATACGGTATTTAAATTGTTTTAAGTTTTTCCTGATACTTCAGGGGAAGGTTGCGGATTTCTTACGGATTGCCGTACTTTGTCAAAAAAGCCATGCATCTTTTTGTGTACAAATGTTGGCTCCTGCTTCGGAGCATCTTTCGGCCGCGCCTTACCGATTTTTCGGCCATTGTAACCCATACCTATTGGGTAACCCCTTTTGATTTGGACGAATATATCCACATGAACAATGCACGCTATCTTAATTACATGGAATTAGGACGGTTTGATTTGGTCATTCGCAGTGGCTTTTTTCGCTATGCATTCAAACATAAAATCATGGCCCCGGTCGTGAATACCACAATTGTGTATCGCCGTTCGTTGCAACTGTTTCAGAAGTTCACGGTTTCCAACCAACTGGTCTATTGGGATGAACATAAATTATTTGTCGAATCGGTCATCACCCGAAAAGGGAAACTTTACTGTGTAGCTTTAAAAGAATTGCGTATGGTGCAAAAAGGAAAGGCAACCCCGTTGGATACCGTCATGCAAGGCATGGGCATTTCTCTACCGGAGTTGCCTTTTTCAAGCGAATTAATTCAGGACAAACAAGCCCTAATCAAACAGCTTTTACGTCACGCAGAACAAAAATTTGAAGGGAGAAACGATTAGTCCCAACGGCTGTTTTTAGACACTGCTAGCGCTCCACCGCCCGTAAAAAATAACGCCAAGGCACCTACCAAATACAGCGCGAGCAATTCCAAAGCATAACCCCCGTATTCATTCAATTTTAAAATATCGGTCGAATGCGCAATCGCTACCGCAGCGATACAATTGATGCCAAAGATCAAAGCCGCCAATCGGGTGCGATACCCCAACACGATCGCCAAAGGAGCTAATAATTCACCCAAATAAACGCCATAAGCCAAAGGACCTACTGCTTCTTCAATAAAGTCAATTCCGTGTTCCAATTTGGCCACGCCGTGAAACAGCATGAGTCCGCCTACCGCCAAACGAAGGATAAGCAAACCTAAGTGATGATTTCGTTCTAACATAGTTATTAGTATTGGTTATGACCTAAAGATACAAAAAAGTTGCAACAGGTTGTGCTATTTTTTAATCAGGAAACGCCAAAAGCGGCACATCATAAGGAAATGCCAACGCTTTAGGTTCGATAGCATGCTGCAACCAACGCTGTTCATCTTCGCGATGTAAAATTACAGGCATTCGTTTTTTGGTCGAATGAATATAGGCCATAGTGGCATTGGCTTCTGTAGTGAGTAGGGTAAATGTATTGATGATTTCACCCGTTTCGGGATGCTTCCAACAATGGTAAAGTCCGGCAAAAGCAAATAATTCCTCCGTGGCATGAATACGATACCGTTGTTTTGCTTTTCCTTGTCGGTCCAACCATTGCCAGTCAAAATAAGCATTGGCTGGAATAAGGCAACGTTGGTGAAGAATGTCTTTAAAACTCGGTTTTTCGGTCAGGGTTTCCAGTCGTGCATTCAAGGTGTTTTTTCGAAATTCAATGTCTTTGGCCCATGAGGGTAGGAGTCCCCAGCTAAAATTGGTTTGCAGTTGATCGGGGGCAGCATCGGTAATTAAGGCAATCTTTGGGAAACTAAAACCGTTGAAATACTCCGATTGTGGCCACAAGGTTTCAGGAGCCGCTTTCGCTTGAAAACGCGCCTCCACTTTGGGCTTGGGGTCTTTCATTTGCATGTAAAAACACATAAAATTCCTATTCGATTCGTTACGAATGTACATAAAAAAACACGAACCCAACGATTCGTGTTTTCCACTAACCCAATTCAATATACTTAGCTGAGTTTACCGTTGACCACAGCCACGATAGCACCCATTAAAGCCGAAATAATAAGCATGGTAAGCGTGTCGATTACCATCATTTGAAAATCAAGGGTAGGCTTATTCATGTTCTGGAAAAAGTTGAAGTACAATGTTGTAAACAAACCAATTCCAAATCCAGCTTTTATGCCAGAAACACATCTGCCAATGCCCTCATTGAGTTGGAAAATCCAACCAAATAAAAAACCATAGCACATTGATCCTAAAAAGATAAACGTCAGGTTTTCAGTGCCCTCTTGTTGCGGAAAATAGTCCTTCAAAAGGATGCCATACGTAATCCAACCCAACAGAAAAAAAGAAATCCCTCCGACGATTCCGCCTCCTAAAAGTCTTTTCAAATTCATAATCAAATAGTTTATTGGTTAACTCCATTAAAATTAAAGGGTTAAAACAATATTTTAACAATTGTAAAATGAAGTTATCAACGGATTTAAAAGGTAAATTGTTGATAATGAAAACTTCCCTTTTGATTTAAAACCGTCACGCAGGTATTGGTGTAATGCGATAGTTGAAATACAATCGTATACTGACTTTATCGCCCATTTTTAAAAAGTGTTAATTGCCTTTGTAACCCAAGTTACACAGTAACAATTGTAACTGTACACCCCAAATCCCCGTTCTATTTTTGCTTCATCATAACCGATATACTATGAAAAAAGTACTACTAATTACAACTATGGTTTTGGGAAATGTCTTCGGACTCCAAGCTCAAGATACGGTGTCCATTTCCAAAAGTTCGTTACTCGAAAAAGTAACCCAAAACCTTCAATTAAAAATAGCCAACCAAAATTATCAATCGGCTAAAGCGGAATACAAACAAACCCGCGCGCTCTTTTTGCCCAACATCTCAGCCTCACAAACGGCGATGGTCACAACCAATCCGTTGATGGCTTTTGGATCGAAATTGAATCAGGAGATTTTAACCCCGATGGATTTTGACCCCAATCTTTTGAACAATCCCAAACGAACCCAAAATTTCGCCACACAAATTGAAATTCAACAACCTTTAATTAATCTGGACGGTTGGATGGGACGAAAAGCCGCCAAAGCCAAAATGGATGCCTATGGATTGCAAACCCAACGTACCCAAGAGTATTTACAATTAGAAGTTCAAAAAGCTTACATGCTTTTGCAATTGGCCTATAAAGCAGTGGGTGTGATGCAAAAAGCCGATGGTACCGCTCAAGCCAATTTGAAATTGGTCGAAAATTATTTTAAAAATGGCATGCTCCAAAAAACCGATGTTTTAAATGTACAAGTGCGGGTCAACGAAATCAAAAACCAATTAGCTGCCGCACGTTCCAATGTACAAAATGCTTCCGATTACCTTGCATTTCTTTTGAACGAAGACGTAAAAGGAACATACAAGCCTTCCGAAACTTTAGAAGCTGATTTTTCTGCTACAGAAATTGCTAAGGTGCTCAATGAAAACAGAACGGATATTCAAGCTTACCAAAAAACAACAGAAGCCTATAAGAATATGCTTAAAATGCAACAAATGAGCTTACTTCCGCGCTTGAATGCTTTTGGGAATTACCAACTTTACGATCGTACGATTATGGGTTTTCAAGCCAATGGTTACCTATTGGGAGCACAATTGTCTTGGAATCTTTTTGACGGCATGAAATCCTACGGAAAAATCGATAAAGCCAAAGCCGATTTCCAAAAAGCCGAAACCGAAGCCGATCAATACAAAAAACAAAGTCAGCTCGAACTCCAAAAAGCGGTTCGTCAATTTCAAGATGCCAAAAACAAATTGACCAATGCACAGTTGGCATGGGAACAATCCAAAGAAGCCTACCGCATTCGTCAAAATCGATTTGCACAAGGATTGGAAAAAACAACGGATGTTCTTCAATCCGAAACCTTGATGTACCAAAAAGAACTTGAATACCAACAAACCGTTTTCGAAGTACAATTTACCCAACTGTATCTTCAATTTTTAAAGTAATTACTAGCTAAAAATTTGAAATACAATGGAAAAGAATCAAACATTAAAACCAAAACTCATGAAAAAAACACAACTCATAACCGTGATGTCCGGACTGTTGCTTTTGGCATCCTGTGGTCAAGAAACCAAAAAAATTAATACTGAAGCTGCGGTCCCTGTAACCTTATCAGGAGAATTAACAACTTCAAATGCTGATTTTGTAACGGCAAGTGGAAAAATTGAAGCCGTAAGTAGTGCCAATGTCAGTACCCGAATGATGGGCTATGTGACCAAAGTTCATGTGAAAATGGGCCAACGTGTTGCCGCAGGTCAGTTGCTCGTGAGCATTAACAACACCGATTTACAAGCCAAAAAGGCTCAAGTTGATGCCGCTATTCTTCAAGCCAATGCCGCTTACCAAAACGCAAAAAAGGATTATGAACGGTTTCAAAATTTGTTCCAACAGCAATCCGCTTCCCAAAAGGAATTGGATGATATGACATCGCGTTATGAAATGGCTAAAGCCGGACTCGAGGGCGCGAAACAAATGCGTAACGAAGTGATGGCGCAGTTTAGTTATGCCAACATCACCGCTCCATTCGCTGGTGAAGTAACAGGAACGTTTGTGAAAGAAGGCGATATGGCCAATCCCGGTATGCCTTTAGTAAGTGTGGAAGGCGGCAAAGCCTTGCAAGTGACCGCTATGGTGGCTGAAAATGCAATTGCCAACATCCACAACGGAATGCAAGCGATAGTTCAAGTGAAATCCATCAACAAAACAGTAAAGGGAACCGTAACCGAAGTTTCCGCTTCAGCCAAAAATACAGGCGGTCAGTATTTGGTGAAAATCAACCTCACTACAACCGAAACGTCAATTAAATCGGGCATGTTCGCTCATGTACAATTTCCAACCGCAAAAGCAGCGCAAGTTGAAACAAAAGCAGCAACGGTAACTGTTCCCGAATCGGCTTTAGTGCGACATGGACAATTGATCGGAATTTACACCGTAAGCGCTCAAAAACGCGCCGTATTGCGTTGGATTCGTATCGGAAAAACCTTTGGAAATCAAGTAGAAGTATTGTCCGGACTTTCGAGTGATGAACCCTATATAGTGTCGGCTCAAGGACGATTGTATAACGGCGTACCCGTATCGGTACAATAAACGGAGAAATCATGAAAGAAGGAATTTCAGGTAAAATCGCCCACTTTTTTATCCATTCAAAGTTGACCGTACTCTTGATGGTAGCCTTGATGATTATTGGAGTGTACAGTTCGTTTCTTATTCCGCGCGAAGAAGAACCACAAATCAATGTACCCATGGCCGATGTCATGGTAGGGTATCCCGGAGCCAGTTCCGCCGAAGTGGAAAGTCGGGTCATCAAACCTTTAGAAAAAATTATTGGGAATATTAAAGGGGTCGAACATATTCACAGTATGGCGATGAACGGCCAAGGAATGATCATCGTGCAGTTTTATGTGGGACAAGATATCGAACGTTCCTATGTGAAATTGTATGACGAATTGATGAAACACGAACATGAGTTTCCACAAGGCGTCTACAAACCAATTGTGAAAACCCGATCCATTGATGATGTACCGATGCTCGGACTCACGCTTTGGAGTGAAAAATACAACGATTTTGAATTGCGTCAAATAGCCGAGGAACTGACTTCCGAAATCGAGAAAGTTAAAGACGTTGCCATCACCAAAGAAATCGGGGGTCGTAATCGGGAAGTGAAAGTTATTTTGGACAAAGATAAAATGGCCGAAACCGGGGTTGACCCGTTGAACATCATGCAAATGATACAGGCCAATAACGGCAGTTCACAATCGGGAGCTGTAGTGCATGGTGACCAAGAATATTTAGTAACTACGGGCCAATTTTTACAAACGGCTGAAGATATTGAAGATTTAGTTGTTGGGGTACACCAAAATATGCCCGTGTATTTAAAACAAGTGGCAACGGTGGAGGACGGCCCTTCAACACCACGCAGTTATGTTTCTTTTGGTTATGGCAAAGCCAATGAAAAAGTAAAAGCCAATCCCTCGGATTATCCGGCAGTTACCCTTTCTGTTGCTAAAGTGAAAGGTGCCGATGCGATGAAAATTTCAGAGAAAATCATTGCCAAAGTCGATGCCCTTAAAAAGACAATTATTCCCAACGATGTCCATGTAGAAGTGACCCGTAATTACGGAGAAACAGCATCCCACAAAGTAGGGGAGTTGCTCATGCACTTGGGAATTGCCATTATCGCAGTAACGGTTTTAGTCATGTTGGCCATGGGATGGCGCGGTGGTTTGGTGGTGTTCTTATCGGTGCCGCTAACGTTTGCCCTTACCTTATTCAGCTACTATTTGTTAGGATACACGCTAAATAGAATCACCTTATTTGCTTTGGTTTTTGTGGTCGGAATTGTAGTGGATGACAGTATTATCATAGCCGAAAACATGCACCGCCATTTCAAAATGAAGCGATTACCGTTCAAACAAGCCGCCATTTTCGCGATTAACGAAGTCGGTAACCCAACGATTTTAGCGACATTCACCGTAATTGCAGCCATTTTACCGATGGCCTTCGTGTCCGGAATGATGGGGCCTTATATGAGTCCGATGCCCATAGGCGCCTCTATCGCGATGCTTCTTTCATTATTTGTCGCCCTAACGATCACACCGTATTTGGGCTATCATTTTCTCCAAGAAAAAGAGGAAAATGAGCACAAAGCTGAGGAAGGATTAGAAACCTCATGGATTTATAAAGTCTACAATAAATTCGAGCGTCCATTCTTGGAAAGTTCGAAAAAACGCCGCTGGATTTTAGGCATCACAGTGCTCTTATTGTTGGGTTCCGTAACGATGTTTTTTACCAAAAGTGTCGCCGTGAAAATGTTGCCTTTTGATAATAAAAATGAATTCCAAGTGGTCATCGATATGCCCGAAGGAACTACGTTGGAACGCACCGCAGCAGTGACCCAAGAAATTGCACAATATTTGTCCACAGTTCCCGAAGTTGTGAATTACCAAAATTATATTGGTACTTCGGCACCGATTACCTTCAACGGATTGGTGCGCCATTACGATATGCGCGGAGGAAGCAATATGGCCGATATTCAAGTGAATTTACTTCACAAAGAAGACCGCGACCCACAAAGTCACGATATCGCCAAACGTGTTCGTCCCGAAATTCTCAAAATCGCCAAACGTTTTGGAGCCAATGTGAAAGTTATCGAAGTGCCACCCGGACCACCCGTATTATCAACTTTAGTGGCCGAAATCTACGGTCCCGATTACAAAGAACAAATCAAAGTGGCCAATCAAGTGAAAACCATACTTCACCAAACACCCGATATTGTTGATATCGACTGGATGGTAGAAGAACCCCAAACGGAGTACCATTTGGAAGTAGACAAAGAAAAAGCCATGCTAAACGGCATTGCTCCCCAACAAATTGTAGGGAATCTCACCTATCTTTTAAAAGAATATCCTGTTTCCAATTTGTATGATGAAACGTCCAATGATAATGTTGGGATTGTGCTGGCTTTAGACGATAAAGACAAAACATCTTTGGAGGATATTGGCGCTTTAAAAATCAAAGGCAGTCGCGGCAATGTGGTACCTGTTAGCGATTTGATTCAAATTAAAAAGGACACTCTTCAGAAAACAATTTACCGCAAAGACCAAAAACGGGTAGTGTATGTTACAGCCGACATGGCGGGCGCACTTGAGAGTCCGGTGTACGCGATTTTTGGTATGAACGAAAAACTCCAAAAAATCAAATTACCTGCGGGTTATGCGGTGTCCGACTTGTACATGGGCCAGCCCGAAGACGAGAGTAATTTCACCGTGAAATGGGACGGGGAGTGGCAAATCACACTCGAAGTTTTCCGTGATCTTGGGGCTGCGTTCTTAGTCGTAATTATTATCATCTACATGTTGATCGTGGGTTGGTTCCAAAATTTCAAAACCCCAATCGTGATGATGTTGGCTATTCCACTTTCCTTAGTCGGAATCGTTTTAGGGCACTGGTTGCTCGGAGCTTTTTTTACTGCAACGTCATTTATTGGTATGATTGCTTTGGCGGGTGTCATGGTTCGAAATTCAGTCTTACTCATCGACTTTATTGAAATCCGTCTCAACGAAGGAATTCCGCTGAAACAAGCTATTATCGATGCAGGAGCCGTGCGCACAACGCCTATTCTGTTAACCACAGGAGCGGTGGTTATCGGCGCTTCGATTATCTTGTTCGACCCGATTTTCCAAGGTCTCGCCATTTCATTGGTAGCGGGAGCCATTGTATCTACGCTACTGACTCTTATCGTCGTACCGTTGATTTATTACATCACCGAACGTAAAAAATGGGAAACTAAGTAATACAAAAGTGTCCGTAGTCGACCAACGACTTTACTGCATACAAAACGAATTGCGTGGGCTGCGGACCTTTTTTTAAACATTTTAAAATTATGAAACTGATTCTTATTACCGCAATATCCGATTATCAAAAAGCGATACAAGAAGTATTGAAAAAAATAGGAGTGAAGCATTATTCCTTCCATGATGTTCATGGGTATACCCAAGAATCTCAACAAGAAATTGAAGACAATTGGTTTGGTGCCGAAATCCCAACGACCGATTCCGTTTTGTTCCATATTTTTCTGGAAGATGTGCAATGCGATGCACTCACCGAAGCCGTTCAATCCTTAAACGCATCGTTGGATTCCGAATCCAAAGTCCATGTAATTTCTTTAAAAATCGAAAATCACGTATAAAAAATAAGTATGAAAAATAGAATCATTCGCGCCATCGCCGGCAGCTTTATCTTAATCAGTGTGGCATTAGGCCTTTTTGTACATCAGTATTGGTTTGGGTTCACCGCTTTTGTGGGCGCCAACTTACTCCAATCCTCCATCACCAAATGGTGCCTTATGGAAGATATCCTGACCAAGTTGGGAGTAAAAGATTAAAGGAATAAGCCTGCAATTTCCTATTGCAGGTTTTTATATTCTAGTCTATCGTAACATAGGTTACAGTCGGTCGTTGAGGAATCGGATACCTTTGAGAAAAATAACACCATGCAAAATCGTTTTTTATGGATTGCATTTTTTGGGATGCTTTGGAGTACTTCCGAAGCGCAATCCGACTTTAATTATCAAATTCAGTTAACTCCGATCAACGTTCCAGGTTTTGGGGGTATTCAATCGTTTGCAAAAGCCCAATACCAAGGCAAATGGATTTTCATTGGAGGGCGTCTCGATGGGTTACACGCACGGCAACCCTTTAATGCTTTTCCCGCAACGGCCAACAACACTGTAATTCGTGTAGTGGATACCGCAACTTGGCAACAATGGACAGCTCCTTTGTCGACTTTAAGCGTCGGTTTGCAGGAGCAATTGCAGGCTACAAATATCAATTTCTATCAGGACGATGATACCCTGATTCTGATTGGAGGTTATGGATTTTCAAATACCGCCAACAATCACATTACCTATCCCAAGTTGACTCTTGTAAACTTACCTGCATTAGTCACCGATGTGCAAGCAGGGAGTTTGCAACCTTCTACGTTTTATCAACTCGATGACACCCGTTTTGCGGTGACGGGGGGACAATTGGGTAAAATAGGTGATACCTATTACTTGGTAGGAGGACATCGTTTTGACGGACGGTATAATCCAATGAACAATCCCACATTTACACAAACGTATACCGATGCGATTAAAAAATTTAAGTTGTCCAACCAAAACATGCTTTGGCAAGTCACCGATTATATTGAAACCACTGACGCAGTACATTTACACCGCAGGGATTATAATTTAGTTCCCCAAGTTTTTCAAGACGGAAGCAGTGGCTATATGATTTCTAGCGGTGTTTTTCAAGTCAATGCCAACCTCCCATTTCTGTATCCTGTCGACATCAATGCATCAGGATACATCCCGCAAACAACACATAGTCAGTTACTAAGCAACTACCATGGTGCCCATGCGGAGTTGTATGATGCCCCAACCCAAAAAATGCATACCCTATTTTTTGGAGGATTGAGTCAGTACTATTACCAAGGAAATACGCAAATACAAGATACTAACGTTCCTTTTGTAAAAACGATAAGTCGGGTTACTCGTGACCCCTTAAACGGTTGGACTGAATACCGACAACCCGAAGAAATGCCGATTTTTGTGGGTGCTGGCTCCGAATTTCTTCCCAATTTGCAATTGCCTCATCGTGAAAATGATATCATCAAATTAGATGAAATTACAAGTGATACTTTCGTTTTGGGCTATATTGTAGGCGGAATTGCCAGTACGTCACAAAATCCATTTTCCAACAATCAAACTTCACAGACCTCGCCTTCATCAGTGATTTATGAAGTACGTCTCACGGCCCAACCCGTACTTCATGCGCAACCCGTGAACGCACCGCACCCGTTTCAGTTTACAATCGCACCCAATCCAAGCAGCGCACAAAAAATCAAACTCACTTACGAGTTTCCCTACGAGGCTTCTATGGAATACCTTGTTACAGATGTTACCGGTAAATTGGTTATGGAAGGGCGGTTGACTAAGTCTAAATTGGGAACCAATACGCTTGATTTTGAACTCGATATCGTCGATTCCGAAGTGCTATTTATCACCCTAATCTTTGATCGTAACTATTACCAAACCCAAAAATTATTGCGACGGTAAATACGGGTCATAGGATTTTTTATCCTTTCACCCAAGCCTGCATCGTACTCCCATACATGCAGGTTTTTTTATTATCCATAACCCTGTCACTAGACCCATCGCCACATCACCACACCTGTCTGCCGTTAGGTAGGTTGACCCATTGCCCCATTGCCACATCGCCACATCGTCTCATTGACACATTGACACATCGACACATTGGCACATTGACACATCGCCTCATTGACACATTGACACATTAATCAGGGCGCGCCCCCTCGGATTCTCCTCCCTCTTCCGAATGAAATTACCCGCCTCGGGGTCGGGTCGTTCGTTGCAATCTTGCCTCCGCTGCGCTGCGTCAAGGATTTCCACTGCCACCCCTCGCGCATTGAGAATTATGAATTATGAGTTATGAATTATGAATTTTTTAGAAGCAAGAAGAAAGAAACAAGAAAAAAGAGGGGGTGCCAGTTTATGGCTACACCTTGTGAAACATCGTGAAAACCTAGTGCCCCATTGTGCTCCAAATCCAACCATTAATCATAAAAAAAGCTACTCGGTTGTACGAGCAGCTTCTATATTTAAAGTCTAGTCACTAATCACTAGTCACTAGTCACTAGTCACTAGTCACTAATCACTAGTCACTAGTCACTAGTCACTAATCACTAGTCACTAATCACTAGTCACTAGCCACTACCTTTTCAACGAAAAATGCGCTCTAAATTCCTTCGCAACATTCCCCTCAAAGTACTCTACCAAGAACCAGTAATCGGTGGCAGGCATCAAGGCACCGTTGTAGGTACCATCCCATCCTGCTGCCGTGGGACTGATTTGCTTTAAGAGTTTTCCATAACGGTCAAAAATGTAAATCTTCGCCGCAGGTTGGTTTTGCAAGCCGACAACATTCCACGTTTCGTTGATGCCATCGCCGTTGGGCGTGAAATAATGCGGATAGTCAATAATAGACACCCCACTCAAAATCAGCGGGTCACAACTGTTGGCCAGCCCCCCCTCGGTATCCCATACCGTGATGGTATGCTCACCCATCGGAACATCGGTAAATACTGCAGAATCCTGACGCGGTCCGTCATCCAAACTGTATTGGTACGTGCCATAGCCATCCACAGTTACCGTTATGGTTTGTAAGTCAGAGAACGCATTAGAAACCGTGTAGCCAATCTGCCCCGCAGGAACTACCGCCTGCCCCGACTGAATCACATCAAAACTCGCCGAAGCTTGGCTACAAGCCAAATCACTCGTGCTGGTCATCACCACCACATAGGTGCGTGTAGCTCCATTGGGGTCGGCGGTATCAACCGTATAACTTGGCCCTGTGGCAATCGCATTGACTAAATCGGTACTCAAATACCAAGCATAGGTATAACTTCCCGGCACGTCATTATCCACCTCCAAGGTCAAGGGGCGCACCACCTGATCCGTGATAAAGTCCACACAAATCACATTCGAATTGGTATCGGTAACAATCACCGGCTCAGGCAAACGCTCAATTAAGAAGTTAAAGGGCACCACACGCGCACACCCCGTTAGGT